>Ga0172380_10001577_pt1 | contig 38865 bp, 35 predicted proteins | sample Leawe162metaG_FD_119747 | JGI IMG/M metagenome (GOLD analysis project Ga0172380, IMG submission 119747) | Leachate microbial communities from a municipal landfill in Southern Ontario, Canada - Leachate well 162 metaG | ecosystem: Engineered > Solid waste > Landfill > Unclassified | place...
GATCGGGGACATCCCCCGCGATCAAGGATCGGAGATTTTTACGTCAATTGCAGCAAGATAAGTTGTGAGGCTGATAGAGAACGGTGGGGGCGGAGCACCACCGCGTAGCGGTTTAGTTCAACGCATATTTGAGTATGCCGAACGTACAAGAGTGCGCTTCCAATGCCTGTTGCCTGTGGCATCAAGATTTGATCAGGGGATAGTGTGCCTGCTTCGCAGCATGCTCTCAATGAACGGTCTGCTGAAACCTGCCCACAACACAACGGGGGTGAGGCTGGGGAAAATAAGGTTGCCGATCTGATAACCCAGCGCGATGACCTCACCGCGCCAGCCAAGCAAACCGGCCTGCGCGGCAACATCAGGTCCGAGCTTTACGCCGATTTGCACCAGGAAATCGAAAGCGATGCCCCAGCTCTGAAAAGGCAGAAGAACAACGACACCGAACAGAATTTTCCACCATTTGGCGCGTGAGGCTAGCATCAGCGCAAGGAAAAACGCCAGTCCATAGGTGTATAGCAGGGGATTCACTTCCGGCACCAGCAAGGCGGTCTGTCCCGGCTCGTGCCGCACATTGAGGGTGGTCACGAATACCAGATCAAATCCCGGATGTTCCAGCGCCGACACGATGCCGGATTTGAACTGATCCACCAGCAGAAGAGAAAGTTTGCCGGCGACGAATGCGTGAAATTTTGCGCTGTAATACCACGCCGCAAAACAAAGCGGCAACCACAGGATGGTGCGCAGAACAAACTTTCCGAGCGAAGGTGTTCCCACCGTCATGATGCTATCGCTTGCCGCGTTTCGGTTTTTTCCAAGGGCGGAGAAGATGGGGCAAGGGATGGAGGCGGCAACATGCGAATCCAGACCAGCCAGACAATCAGCACATCGAGCATGATGAGCGCCTGCCACAAATAGAGGTGCGCCCACTCGAAGGCCGTCATGCTCCACTGGCCGAGATAGAACAAGCTGATCACACGCACGATATTCAACGTCTGCACCGCAAATAGCCCGGCGAAAATACCGATCGCGCGGTGTTTCCAGGGCGCCGGAAAAGCGAGCATGGCGGCAATGAGAACAATAGCCGCCTCGATGCCGTTGCATCCCGCCTCAATGGATACCGCAAAGCCATTGGTGGTGTTTTGCAGAATCTTGCCTGCCGCGACAACGTGCGAATCGAACAGTGTAATCAAGCCGGCACTAATGCGCGCCAGCGCTTCGGTCCAAGGCAGCACGACGGTATTTTGCACAGGCGACGTCAACTCGGCCGTGAACAGCGCAACCAGGATGACAACGAAGAGAATAAGGAAACGCAACATAAGCGGATAGTTTTAAATTGTGTTTATCCAAAGTAGTTGAACAATGGAATCTGCCTGCCATCCAATGAAAGCCTTGCTTTTGATAGGGGTCCCTCCCTATTGTAGTTTCCCCGTCGGGATGGGTAAAGCGGGCGGTAGCACAATCGCGGCTTGAGCCTGCCCTGAAATTGTCGGGGTGGCCACCCGCCGCCATGAAGAATTATACGGGCTTATGTGAAAGATTATCGCTATCGTGATCGTAACCGGGTGCATTCGAAAGTGGTGGTCAACCCCATCCACCATTCACCCTGAGCCAAGCAAGCCCCGCATCCACGAGGCAAGGCGTGAGCAGGAAACAGCATACATCCCAAGACCAAACCCCTGGTGAAACAACTAGCCATTCGACTAGGCCATCAAAAGGCGATGGCCAAGTCGCTGGTTATCCCGGCCTCCCCTTGTCAGGGGAGGAGGTGGTTTCTCCCCCTGACAAGGGGGAGCCGGAGGGGGTTTGGGGTGATCGCTGGATCAATGGCTCGTGGATTGGTCGAGTTTTGGTTTACCCTCATTGGCGGCTTCCGTTTGCGCAGAAGCCAGGTTGCGCAAGTCGGCGCGTAAGGATTCCAGCTCCATGGACAACGCCTCGAAATCGACAGAAGATGCCCAGAACTGCCTGATTCGCCCGCGCTTGCGTTCGCGCTCGACGCGACCGCGCAGGCGCGGCTCGCGCTCCCTGGCCAATCGCTGCATAACCCACTGTCCGCCCATACGGTGGTAGCAGTCGCTCTCGCGGCAGCCGGTTATCAACACGCCGTCAACCCGATGCTCATGCAGCGCATATTCGATAAAGGACGGCGGCAGCATGGCGGTGCAGGGCAAACTCATGACGGCCACGCCCGCGCTGCGCAGCTTGCCGATGTCTGCGGCGTTGTCGCAACCGAACACCATGACCCGCGCGTCGCCTTGCAGCTTGGCCAGATCGCCCGACATTGCGGCGCGCAGCCCGGTCATGGGCATGGAGGGCATTTCGATGCCGCTGACATAGCCTGCATCGATCCTGAACGGGGTGGATGAAGGGCACGCGCCAGCGCAGATGCCGCAACTGACGCAGCGATCCGCGACAACTTTAGCCTCTTCCCGAAATTGCATGCCATCGCTGCGCGGTCGCATCACCACCGCTTCGTAGGGGCAATCGGCAACACAGCGCCGGCAACCGTTGCAATTATTGAGGCTGACTTCGGCAACGGGTATCTGTTTTGCTCTGGAAGGCAGCCACGGCAATACGCCCAACAACAGGGTGATGCCGAACACCAGCGCCCATACCTGCCCTGCCGACCAGCTATCCAGCAGCGGGCTGATGAACAGGTAAAACCAGTCGATCTCGACGCTGCCGGGTTCCACGCTCAAATCTGCTACCCCTTGGCTGAGCGCCGGCTTTAGCAGCGACAACGCCAGCATCGCCAGCAGCACCCCCAGCGCAAGCCCGCGCCTCGGGTTTACCACCGGGTAGCTGATGCGCATGATATGCACCCATAATAAAAACAGGATGAGCAGCGGAATGGTCACATGAGAAAACGAAATCAGCGTGAAAAAGCGGTTATCTATGCCGCCCGCAGAAACGAAATAGCCCGACATCGGCGTGCTGAATACGGGCAGCCAGTCGAGCCATTCCACGAGTGTCGTCACGGAGTATTGCGCCAGTTTGTCCCAGACCATCCAGTAGCCGTTGATACCGGCAATAAAGATCAGCCAGATCAGCGGCACGCCGGTAAGCCAGGTGAACCAGCGCGCGCCGCGATAGCGCCCGAGGATAAATTCGCGCAACAGGTGCAGGAACATCACCACCACCAGCGCATCGGAAGCATAGCGATGCAGGCTGCGCATGAGGCCGCCGAGATACCACTTTTGGTACGTGATGTCTTCGACCGATTTGAAAGTATCTTCCACGCCCGTGTCGTAAAAAGCATAGATATAGACGCCGCTGACGACAACGATCCAGAAACAATAAAATCCCAACGCGCCCAGATAGTAGAAAGGATTAAAGCCGTTACCGAAAATTTTATTCAGCACGCCTTCGAAGCGCAGCAGCATCTTGTGCGCAACAGTTTCGGTATGGTTGGAAGTAATCAATCTGCAATACGCCCCAAATAATCGGTTAAAACGGTTAAATTCATCCGCCCAAAGCGCGATGACATAATATAATGAGCGGGTCGTAACACATTAATGGGGAATCAACTTGGAAGTTCTTTATTACACGGTAGTGGCCGCATGTCTTTATTTCATGTCCGACTGGATACTCGACCGTATCGAGGTTTCACGCGGTGAGCGCTTCAAAAACCGCAGTGTCGTTTTCTTTCTCATCATCCTGGTATTGGCGGTCATCTCTTTCGGTTTCATGAAGTATGTTTTGCTTACCTCCGAGGTAGCGCCAAAGTAACGGGGCAAGCGCCCTTTCGGCCAGCTCAATATCCCGCGCGCCTTGTGTCCGCCAAAACAACACAAGGTGCGGGAACCACTGCGATACAACCCCAAACGAAGCGTTCAAACCACCCTACGCCTTGCGGCGCATGGCCTTGAACACCACCACCAGAAATATCACCCCGCCAACCACGGCGACCAGCCCGCCCAAGCCCATCAAGCCCATGCCCGCTGTCTGCGCAAAACCTTGCAGCCCTTGCGCGGCACCCGCGACTTTGCGCTGTACACCATATCCGCCCGACCACAGCAAGCCGATGATGTGGAACAATTGCCCCGCGCCGTATATGTAAGACATCAGGGTGGCCCATTTCAGATTCGGTGTGCCGTAGCCGAGACGCGGCAGCAGATACAGGGTCAGCCCCATAAAGGCCAGGCTGATGGCGCCACCGGTACCGTGGTAGTGCGCCGTAATAATCGTGTTGCTGTCGCCGATCATCAGGCTGATTCCACCGCCGACCGCGAACAAGATGATGGACGAAATCAGCGCCGCGCGTTGCGGGTTGGTTTCCGGCGAGCTTTTCACCGCGCCGACCCCGTAAAGCACCGCCAGGCCGAGCGGCACGGGGGCGAAAGCGCCGCCGGCTTTCATCAGGTTGGTAAATTGCTCCATGTAATCGCCCATATCGCCGGCAAAAGTCAGGTAAATGACGGGGGCATAAAATACCGGCAGCAGCCCCAGCACCAGGAAGGCGGACGCGACCCTCGGGGTCAGCGGGATTTTTGCACCGCAGGCATCCGCCAGCCACAGCCAGCCAGCCAGCATCAGCAGCGCATAGCTGAATTGCAGAATATGGCCGCCGCCCCAGAACAGCATGTCATAGTATTCCGTGCTTTCGAAGACGTTCCTCGGAATAATGTCATACGACCAGGCAAAACAAATCAGGGCAAACACCGTGGAGATCGAAGCGGCATAAAAACCCAGACGTATCGAGCCTTCGCCGCCCTGCCACAATTCCTTGGGAGGCACCGCGATCAGGCTGCGCAATACCAGCACCGCCACGCCGGCAGTAAAAGTCATCAAGCCGGTAAAGAAAAAAGTGCTTTCAATAACCGGCACATAATTGCTCATCAGCGGCTTGCCGACCGCGATAAAAGGGGATAGCACAATCACGGTAGCCCCTACCGTAGCCAGCACCAGCGCCAGCCAGCCAAGGCCGATCAATCGGGGGGTTGAGTTCAGGCTCCACAGCACCCCGGCGAAAGCCATGAACCATAACAGCACCGACAAATCCACATGCACCACCAGCGCGGTATGGAAAAAATCGACCCAGGGGAAAATATCCTGGACGTAAGGAGCGCGCGAAAGCACCAGGAGAATGGCGAATATTCCGGCACCCACCAGCGATGCAATGCCGAGCCACAACCAGCCGGCGGCCAGTTTGCGGCTGGCATCCGACGGCATGGTAAGAGTGAATCCGCTGTTGTGTTTTTCTTCGCCGGTCGCGTTCGCGCCTGTTCCGGCATCTGTTGGTTGATAGGTTGAACTCACTTCGTTATCCTTGTGTTGCGTTCTTGTTCCTGAAAATAAATCCGCCGGTCGCACTCTTGAAGTCGATCACCATGATGCGTCCCGGCGCGAGATTGACCGTCTCTTCGTGCGCATAGTTGAAATCGTCCCCCGCGTGGTCTCTCAAGCGCGCTTTAATGGTGTGAGTGCCCGCCTTCACCAGAATACGCCGGTAAATATTGGAATTGCCGCTGTGCGACAACCCGGCCGGCTTCAACACCACATGATAGAGTTGCTTGCCATCCATTTCCAGCTCGATCACCACATCGGCCCGTTCGCGACTCGGGCAGATTACTGTCGATTTGCGCTGGTAGGCAGGCATTTTTGCGAGTTCTTCTGCGGTGCGTTCGCGGCACGCTTCCTTGAGCTGTCCCGCATGACCGAAGCTCAACTTGATCAGCGTTTCGTCCGGATGCATATAAGTGTATTCAGGGAAAGTGGAGAAATAGCCGATCACCCCCATAAACAACGCATAGAACAATCCCTGCAAGATATATTGCAATGGCTTAGCCATGTTTCACCCCCTCGGAGGATATTGATGCTTCCGCAACCGGAGCCGTGTAGCAGGCCACCGTAAATTTATCTGACAAATACTCATCTTCCGGCAACCCCTTAGCCATAAACGCCACGCGACCAGCCTCGACCATTTCCGGCGATCCGCAGACATATACCTGATAACCGGACATATCTTGATAATCCTGAAGGACAGCCTCGTGCACCAGCCCGGTTCTGCCCTGCCAACCCTGTTCCGGCTTGGGCTCGGACAACACCGGGATGAATTTGAAATTGTCATGCTCCTGCTGCCATTTCTCCGGCAGACCCGCCAGATAAAAATCTTCCGGTATTCTGGCACCCCAGTACAGCGTCATGGGGCGGTTCATGCCAATCTTGAAGGCATGTTCCACCATGCCCTTGACGGCACCGAAGCCGCAGCCACCCGACATGAAGATGATCGGCTTGTCGCTATCCTCGTGCAGGAAGAAATTGCCGTAAGGCCCTTCCGCTTGCAACACGTCCCCCACTTTCATTTCGTTGAAGACATGGGTGGTAAATTTGCCGCCCGGCACCAGGCGAACATGCAGCAACAAATGCTCCGGTTCATGCGGCGCGTTGGCGATGGAGTAACTACGTTTGGAACCATCGTCCAGAATTACGGCAATATACTGTCCAGCAATGAAGTTCATGTGCTCGCCCCCTTCCGGCAGCAGTTCGAGCAACATGACATCGGGTGCGGCGCGCTCCATTTTTTGCACGCGGAATTTCATGTTCTTGACCGGGAAGCGATGCTCTGCATCGACTTCGTGGCATTCTATGTCCAGATCGGAAAGCGGCTTGGCACAACAGAACAACGCCTTGCCCTGCGCTTTATCCGCTTCGGTCAGCACGCCTTCCTGATAAGTGCCGTAATCGACCGTGCCTTTCAATATCCTGCCTTTGCAGACGCCGCATGCCCCGTCGCGGCAAACGTAGGGCAGGTTTACCTCTTGGCGCAATGCCGCCTCGAGCACGGTCTCGCCCTCTCTGGCGATCAGCGTATGCCCGCAGGGTACCGTATTGATCTCATATTCTCCCTTGCCGCGCCCGGATCGCCCCAGAAATGGCAGCAGAAAAAGAAATGCGGTAAAGCCGCCCGCAAGCGCCCACACCTTGCCCGCCCCCCAGGAATAAAGCAGCGGGAATGTCCACAAATAGAACCAGTCCAGATTCATGGTGAAGGGCGCGGAATTCAAATCGCTGTGCCCCTGGCTCAATGCCGGGTAAACCAATGAAAGAACGACCATGGATACGATCAAGCCGATCGTAATCGGTTTAGGCGGATTGGTTTTAGCCTGCGGAACACGTTGGGTGTGTATCCAGATGAGCCCGAAAATACCCAAGGGCACACCGAGGTGAATTAGCGAAAGCAATGTGAAGAAACGATCATTCACACTGCCCAGCTCAAGAAAATTGCGTGCCAGGGGAGCGCTGAAGATGGGCAGAAAATCCAGCCATTCGGCGCTGGCAACGGCAAGGAATTGCGCCAGACTGTCCCAAACCAGCCAATAGCCGTTGATGCCGGCGATGTAAACCAGCCACAACAACGCAACGCCCGTATACCAGGAAAACCAGCGGAAATTCCGGTAACGGTCAAAGGCGAAGTAGCGCAGCATGTGCAGGACGCCGAACAATATCATCCCGTCCGAAGCATAGCGGTGCAGACTGCGCATGACACCCCCCATGTACCATTGCTCACGGGTTATGTATTCAACCGAACTGAAGGCATCTTCCACGCCGGTGTCGTAGAAAGCGTAGATATAAAAACCGCTGACCACGACGATCCAGAACATCAGGTAGGTAATCCCCCCCAGATAGTACAAAGGGTTCAGCGCGGATCCGAAAACAATGTTGAGCATACTTTCCAGGCGCAAAAAAACACTTTGGCCCATGCGATGGATGAGTCTAATCACCGTAACTCCCTTGAAAAAAACTTCGATAAAGCGTGCGCCCAGCCGGGATGAGCGTCATTGCAGATTGCTCAATCATGCTCTGGATAATGGCGCTTTGGGCTGCGGCGATACTCCAGCGCAATCCACCATATAACAAGAAGTGAAATCAAAAAGCCCAAGCCTATCCCGTAAAAATAGTTGTAACTTACCTTGTATTTTCCCTCTTTCGAATCGTAGACCGTGCAAAAGAGTTTGACCTTGTTCGACAGCCCTGCCAGCCCCGGCTCCGCCGTTTTAATGTTGTAAATCATCTCTCTCAGAGGCTCGATCAGGGTTTTGTTATCGAATTCTTCGCCATATATCTGGCGGTAAACCTTGCCCTGCCCGTCAACAAAGGTGGTCTGCGTGATATGGTCGAAACCGCCTTCATCGGTCGGATAAAAGGTGAAGCCCAGATCCTTGCTTAATTTTTTGATCGTCTCGAGGTCGGAGCTGACAAATTCCCAGTTGGTCAGGTCGATGCCCATGCGCTTGGCAAAATCATCCATCGCCTCGGGCGTATCGTTTTCGGTGTCGAAGCCCACCGTCAACACGCCGAAGCTATCCTCACCAAAAGCCGCCTGGGATGCCTTGAGCGTGCTTAGACTGCGGGTGGTGGTAGCGCAGATGAACGGGCAATGTGTGAAGATCATGCTGATGACCAGCGGCTTGCCACGGTAATCGGCAAGGCGCACCTTGCGTCCGCTCCTGTCGATGAAGCTGTAGTCGCCGACCTGATTACCTATTGCTGCCTGGCTGATGCGCAGAATCGCCTTTTCATCAAAAACCAAGGGTGCCGCCTCCCCCGCCGGGTTCTGCGTAAACGCTGGTTTTGTTGATTTATTGTGCGTTACGCGACCCGCTTCCCAACCCTGCGCCAGATAATAGAGCATCCCGGGCAACAGAATTCCGAAACTCAAAACGGCCAAACTGATCGGTAACCAATAGTGACGCATGATCCCACTTTCTTGAATTTAAACCTATCAGATACTACTCAAGCCATAACAGATATGGCATTAGCCATCTGTATGATGCAACAAAAACCCCTCGCCACTCCGCCCTTCGCTACCCCATGAGGCTCTGGGCAGGCTTCGCGCCTCACCTCGAAAAAGGCAGGGAGATTGAATATTGCTTCACAGTAAAGCACACTAATAATACCTGACTATTTTAATGCGATATATCTAAAAAGCAAGCTAAATTATATTTTACTAATATAGTATTTTGGAAATGGGAAAATAAAAAACCCGTCTGGGAGCTACGCAGACGGGTTTTTTCGGAAAAATGGAAATCAGGTACCGAAATTCACTTCCAGCATCAACGCAATCATCAACAAGCTAAACTGCACCAGCGACGCAACAAAATTGGCCATCGCCGCTTCCTTCGTTGGTTTTTGTACCAGTTGTACGCTTTTGACGATGAAATATGCCCCGCCCAACAAGGCACCGGTCAGATAAATCCAGCCCAAACCATAAAACGCCGGCAAAAGGGAAACCAGCACCAGCAACAGGGTATGCCCCAGAATAATACGTGCCGCTTTCTTGTCGCCCTTGACCACAGGCAGCATCGGAACACCCGCTGCGGCGTACTGGTCGCGAATGACAATAGCCAAGCTCCAGAAATGGGGCGGCGTCCACAAGAACAATACCAAGGCCAGCAACCCGGGAAGCGGGCCAAACGAAGGATCGACCGCTGCCGCGCCGGCAAGCACCGCGAAGCTTCCCGCCAATCCGCCAAACACGATGTTCAACCAGGTGCGCCGCTTCAACCAAGCTGTATAGACGATGGCATAGGTAAACGCGCCAAGGAAAATATTCAGTGCCGTCATCGTATTGAAGGCAAAGGCGGCAGAAATGACCGCAATCGCCAGCATCATTCCGATGATCACTAGCCACTTGCGGCTGTGCTGGAAATAGCCATTCAAGAATGGGCGATTTTGGGTGCGCGTCATTTTCGCATCAATATCGCGCTCGAAGTATTGGTTGAAGGCTCCGGCAGCCGCAGAGGCCATCATTACCGTCAACGATAAAATCAGAACTTGCCAGCTCGTCAACGCCTGGCCCGGAGTAATTGCCATGCCGCCCAAGGCCGCCAGCGTTATCACCACGCCGATGCGCAATTTGAAGAGATTGATATATTGTTTGATTACCATCATCTTAATGTCCGTTTCCTTCCTCTCTCCCTTGTCCGGAGAAGGCATTAGTCGATTTCCAAATTTCCGAGTACTTCTAACCTAAGCCATGTCAAATCCAGATGCTGGCTTAGGTTAGAGGTCTCCCTCTAACTGAACTTCATTTTTGCAACAACTTCGAATCAGGGAGGATGCCGCAATGGCATCCTCCCGTCATCTCGTTACTTTAAGACAAGCCCCAGACAGTGGACAGGTACTTGAAGTTAATGAAGTAGTACAACACGATGGTCGCAAAAAGGATCATGGCGAGTATGAAGGTGCCAGGCGCTTCCATACCCCATGTACCAATGTGCTTCTTGCCAGTTCTTTCGGCCACAACATCGGCATCTTCAACTTTCGGCCATGGTGCGGCATCTTCTGCAATACGCTCACCCGTAAAGATGGACGCGAGCACAACCACGATAAACATGATCGCGCCAACCGCCATGATGAGGCCAAAGATTTCGCCCATTTCCATCAAGCCCTTGGCGATTTCAGGATATTCGTAGGCCAGCGGTTGACCGGCAAAACTGATATCCGGATGACGGCGTTGCACACCCAGAGTACCTGCGCCCATCAAGGCGATCGAGAAAACCCAAGCGCCGAGGCTGAATACATAAGGTTGCAATTTCGCCACCCCTGCCAGTGCGATTTTGCGCTGGAACACCACCGGGATCAGATAGTAAGTGACCGCCATGAACGCCATGGTCGTGCCGACCACCAGGGTGCCATGGAAATGGCCCGGCAGATAGACCGTATTATGGATAACCATGTTGATCTGCTCGACGCTCATCACCACGCCAGTCACGCCACCGATAAAGCCGAAGCCGACCAGCGACAGGAACATGCCGGAGAAAACCGGATTGCCCCAAGGCGCCTTGCGCAGCCAAGTAAACAGACCGGTATCCAAGCCTTTTCTGCGCTGTGCAACTTCAATGGAACCAGGAACGGTCAAACCGTGAATCATACTGGCCAACACGGCGAGGTAAATCGCGTAGCTGGTGTTGAATATCTTCCAGGAAGAAGTCAAGCCCGGATCGGACAGCAGATGGTGCGCGGAACCCAGTTGCAGGAACAGGATGTACAGCAGGAACGCGCCACGGCTCACCTTCTCGGACATCGGCTTGGCACCGAATACCAGCGAAGCGATCAGATACCAGATAGTGATGTGGGTTGCCACGTTGATCTGTTGCGAAGAGTGACCAAAGCCCCACCAGATAACCCGGTACATCATGGGATCGATGTGGCTGATCAACCCGAGCGACCAGAGGAAAGTCGGGATCAGGATCAGCGCGCCGGAGACGATAGTGAAAACGGCAATCACGGTAGCCGTTACGCCGCCGAATACCACCATCGGGAGTGATCCCTTATAGCAGTTTTCCCTTTTGGCAACTACCAGCGTCCCGAGGAACACGAAACAACCGATCAATGCACCCACGGCGAACAGGATCAAACCCAGATAGAAATGCGGTTGAGCCATCAGCGGAGGATAGGAAGTCATCATCACGCTTGATGGTGCGCCACCCCACACGGGTGCCAGCACCGCTACAGCAACCAGCGCCGCACCGACCAGCATCAGCCAGAACTGCGCCCATGCCCATTTCGGTGCCGCTATCCGGCTACCCAGGATATGTGCCCCCAGAAAGTACAACGCGGCCATTTCAAAAAAGATAATCCATACCGCCAGATTAACCAGGCCATGCGCCGTCAGCGCCATGTAAAACATTTCCGGGCCGAGCAACTGCACGCTAGGCATACGCGTGAGCCCCACCAGAACACCGAACAAACCACCGACCAGCAGAAACACTACTGCGGCAAACGCATTCCACTTGACCAGTGTATTGGCCGTCCTGTGAATCTTCAGGCCGGACACCGGGTCAATGCGAAAATCAGATGTAGTCGTCGCCATTATTTTTTACTCCTTTACGTAAATTCTGCCCAGCATCGAATGATGCCCGAGCGTATCGTTACCCCCGCAGTACTCACCGCATGCTATGGTGAAAATACCGGTTTTATTGGGGGTCACGGTAGTGACCTGCTCGTAGCCAGGATAGACTTGGAAGTTGATATTTTCCGGCAACAACGCAAAACCGTGTCCCACATCATAGGAAGAAATATGCAAGCGATATTTTTCGCCTTTTTTCAACTCGAGGATAGGACGATATTGCCACTGCATGGCGGCCAGATAAACATCGCTGCCGGGCGGTGGTGCCACGACAGGCTCGCCGGTCGCTGCATCCGCACGAATTGTGTACTTCTCGGTCATGTCCCCGACTTTCTTGGCGAAAGCATCCGGGGTGGTTTTGTAGGTTTCGTTGCTCATGTTCTGTGGCCCGACGAAGTGCCAGCCGATCATCCAGACAAACATGAATACGCACCACGAAAATGCAATTACTATCCACCATATTTCACTGCGTTCGATCGGTTCACGCCACCAATCAGGGTTTGTTGGGGGGGTATAAGACGTTCCCATAGTTGTATTACTCCTTAAACTTGATTAATCAATACAGCGTCTTTACGGAGCCGGTGGTACGTTCATCACGTCCCACAACCCCCACAACGTATAAAGCACCAAAGGCACTAAAACAGCCAGTGCCAGCATCAGCCACTGGTTATCCAATGCCTTTTGCATGAAATGGGGATCTGCACCACTTGAAGTTGGTCCGGACATCTTTCACTCCTCCCTAAAAATTAATGGCTGACGCCATCGTACAGTTAACAAAAAACAACTCTAATTTTTACTGCCTGACTAATTTGCACCGCGATTCCAGCCGCCTTTTCAGGGCAGCCCGCAATCTCGTACTTCATTAAAAAACTTGTTTTAACGACCGATCAGGACGAAGAGGCCGATGAGAAAGTAGGCTACAGCACCGACAGCCAACAGCACAGTCAACATCAGCATATTGTTGCGCAGCATTTGCCGCACGAAAGAAACTGGCTCGTTTCTCATTTCGGATGATTCCATTGGATAGCCTCCCGTTCAGATTATATTTTCAGCTTAATTCAACGCAATTGTTCTGCGACAATTTGACGCGCCGACGAATTTTGTCCCAACCCGCAAAGCCTGTCAAGTATAAATAACGAGTGTTTTTATCAAGTATTTTTTTGCAGTGCGATCCCTCTTGCCCCCTCACTCACCCGCACAACAAAATATTTCGATAATTCAACTTGTTGACTATTTTATTCAAGCGCATTTCAGCGCTGCCCCGCAACCGTCAAGGCGCAAAAATACCCCCACGTTCGGACAGGTTTTTCAGGCTTTCCACAGCGTCCACAGGCCGATAATGACAAAACCCGCTCCGGCGGCGTAATGCAGATATTTTTCGTTAATATAGTTCGACAACGCGCCGCCGACCAGCACACCGATACCGGAAGCGGCAATCAACGCCAGCGATGCGCCAAAAAAAATCGTCCATTTGCTGACCTCTTTGTCCGAGGCGAACAGCATGGTGGCGAGTTGAGTTTTATCACCCATTTCGGCGATAAACACCGAAGCGAATACGACACCGAGTATTTTCCAGTCCATAACAGATTCCAAGATAATTATTTCAACCCCAGCACATCCTGCATGTCATAAAGGCCGGACGGATTGGCTTGCAAATATCTTGCGGCACGTAACGCACCCAACGCGAAGGTGGCGCGACTGCTGGCTTTGTGGGTGATTTCGATGCGTTCGCCGACCCCGGCGTAGAGCACGGTATGGTCGCCGACAATATCGCCGCCGCGCACCGTGGCAAAGCCGATGGTGGAAGGGTCGCGTTCGCCGGTCACACCTTCGCGGCCATACACCGCGCATTGCGCCAGGTCGCGCCCCAGCGTGCGTGCCACCACTTCGCCCATGCCCAGCGCGGTGCCGGACGGCGCGTCCACCTTGTGGCGGTGGTGCGCCTCGATGATTTCTATATCGTAGCCGTGGCTCAAAACCCGCGACGCAGTTTCCAGCAGCTTGAACACCAGGTTTACGCCGACGCTCATATTGGGGGCGAACACGATGCCGATATGCTGCGCCGCCGCGCCGAGCTGCGCCTTCTGCTGCGCGCTCAGGCCGGTCGTGCCGATCACCATGTTGACGCCCAGCCTGCGGCAAATATCGAGGTGAAGCAGCGTGCCTTCGGGGCGGGTGAAGTCGATCAGCACATCCGCACCTTGCAGCACGGTTTCCGCATCCGCGCTGATTCTCACGCCGCAGGCCGCGCCGTGCAACTCTCCGGCATCTTTGCCGAGCAACGCGCTGCCGCCATGCTCCAGCGCGGCGTGCAACACCAGATCATCCGCTTGCGCCACGCCTTCCAGCAAAGCGCGCCCCATACGCCCGCCGCTACCGGCGATGGCGATTCTTATTTTATTACCCATACTTTTTCCTTTGCCTGTCCGTGAGCTCTCCGGCAATCATCCGATCATGGTTTCGCACAGTCACTGTTCCGCCTTGCCATCATCCATGCGTACCAGATTATCGCCTTCGAAATAAAGTGTCAGACGCTGCTTCTCCACCACTTTACCCTCCTGTTCCAGCATATATATATAGTCCCAGCGGTTGCCGTGAAAGACATCGCTGACCATCGGCGTGCCCAGCACATAGCGCACCTGATGCCGCGACATGCCGAGTTTGAGTTTCTCGCGCATTTCCGCCGGAATAGAATTTCCCTGGCGGATATCCATCTTGTATGGCGACAAGACCGGCGAGGAAATATAGCTGCACGAAGCCAGCAACGTGGAAAGCAAAATCAGTTTAATACGCATAATCATCCCGGTTAATTCTCAAATTATTAAGCCGTCGGCCAAATCTGTCGTTGCCAGCGCGATGGAATGCGCCCGCCAGTTCAGCAAGGTACAAAGTTTTTGCAGCACACCACAGGCCCACCCGGTGGCGGACAATTCATCAGCGAGCATCCCGTGGGGCAACCCAAGGGGGCGACCCCCTTACTTGTAGCGGTGGAAACTCTCTTGGTTGCGGCAGCGGAGATGCTCCAATGAACATTTGCGGGCGCATTTTTAGCCAGGAATGCCAGCAGCGCGCCATCGGCTTGGGCACAGGTTATTTTCGCTGTTTTTCCGGTTTTTTTCATCGGTTTGCTCGAGCAAGCCGCTTCTTTGTACACTGCGTCCTTTTCCAGATCGGCAACCAGGGCGGACAGGCTCTTGGCCGAACCTTTGAGTTCGATGACAACACCGGTTCCGCTGACAGGCTCCGCATCTCCTGCCCAGGCAGGCACAACGATCAAGGCTGACAATAATAGCAACAGATTTTTCATGGTTACACTCCCTTTGTGGTTAAAAAATAGTCACATCTTGCTTCATCACCAGGCAAATTTGAGCTTGGCATACACCAGCCGCCCATTGCTGAAGCGCGGGCTAAGCCGGTCGATATCCGCATATTGAAAGCGCGTGTCGGTGGCGTTGCGCACCCCGGCGGTCAACGAGCCTGACCGATTGAATTGCCAGCTCAGGTCGGCATCCAGTTGATTGAAGCTATCCTGATAAGGAAGGAACACAAAATAGGGTGGGGGAAGTGAATAATCTCTAATTTTGTGCGTACCGGCGGTCTGGTTATGGCTCCATGCCAGATTCGCCGTCCATTGCGCGCTGGCGAACCAGCGCAGCGCCAATTGTTGCGCGCGCAGCTTCTGCCGATCGACAGAATCCAGTGCTACAGATAGTGGGGGATTCTGGATACGCTCATCGTCAAAGGTCAAGCCCACGGCCCATGGCTTTCCCTGCGGTTGCCAGTGCAACGCCAGTCTGGATTCGTCAACTTGCTGTTCGAGCAAAGCTTGCTGCCCTGTATCATAATCATCGAAATTTAAGAATGGTTCGCCCGTCTTGCGCCGCTGCGTTTGCGCGGCCAGCAGCCAGGCGGGGCTCAGTTGCCGATCCGCGCCCAGACTAATGGCTTTTACCAATTTGCCGTTATCGCTGTGGCGGGTCAGCAAGACGCCCGCCAGACTGGCCGGCGCAAGCGTGGCATCACCCGCCGCAAAAACCCCCATGCCTTGCCATGCCGCGAGGCGCACATGCGTCCCTGCATCCGGCGTGTAAACCACACCCAGTTTGGGCAGCCAATGTTGCAGGCTGGTGTTGGCGCCGGTGTTGTTGCTGCTCCGCCTTTCGCTTTTGCCCCAGCCCAACTCCGCTTCCAGTTGCCACTGCGGGTTTGGCATATGCTGCCAGGCCGCATACACTTGTTGCGCCTTTTGCGTGTAATCGAAGCTGGAAGGAAATGAGTACCAATAATTTATTTGCGCGCGCGTCTGCTGCACGCCCAGTTGCGCGGCATAGGCTGCCCCGCTGTGGCGATATTGCAATTCCTCGCCGTGCGCGCTGCTGCTGGCATAGGCTGAGAAGCTATAATTTGGCGGGACAGAAAAATCATAATTATTGATCGCTTGATCGGTCTTCTGCAGGCTCCATAAGCCACGCAACTCGCTGCCGTCCGCCAGATTATGGCGCAAGCCCAGGCGCGTGACCTTGCTGTTATCTACAATCGAAGCATTGATCCCGCCCGGATCTACCGGATAAAACGTCTCACCGTGTTGTGAGTTGAAGGTCTGGTGCGACACGAACGCCTGCGTGGCGTGGGTCGGTCGCCATTGCACGATAGCCTGCCCTATGGTGTTATCGAGGTTATCGAATGGCGCAAACCCGCCTGCCTTGAATTGGTGTCCCGCAATGCCCAGCCCCAACGTATCGCTGCCCACACCCAGGCGAATTTGTTCGCCGCTGCTATTCTGGCTGCCGACAACGGCATCGGCTTCCAGCGTGGCGCGCCCGCCGAACAGCTCGTCGTAATTGTTATAGCTGGCCTGTTGCGCGCTGAGCCCGCTGACTACGCCATGCTGCGGGGTGGATGCGCCGGTTTGCCCTGCCATGTCGCCATAGATGTCCAATGCCGCCGGCAGGTTGCCCGGCCTGTCGTTGAACAGGCTTTGCAGCAGCAGGCTGCGCCGCGCCGATGCGCCGAAGCGCTGCCCTTGCAGAAGGTCGGCCTGGCTCCTCAAGTTGGCCGCATTTTTCTCGCTGGCCGAAGCGGTCAGCGTGTGAAACGCGAGGCTGTCCATTCCCAAGCGGCGCTGTATTTCGGCGAGATTGGCCTGCAATAATTGCTCGTCTTCCCGGAGCAGATTTTCGCCGCGATAAACCTGCCGGTATGCGCTCCGCGCCTGCGCCTGACGCAAGCTTTCGCGGGCGTCCGGCAGACGGTTGGCCTGCAATGCTGCCTGTGCCTGATACAGCCAAGGGGTGGGGTCTTTGGGGTCGGCTTGCTGGGCGCGGTCAAAACTTGTCATGGCCGCCCCGGTCTGGCCGAGCTGCTGTTGCGCGCGCCCGAGGTAGGTGAGTATCAGCGCGTTGCCGGTATCGGCTTCATTCGCCGCCTGCAATTTATTCTGCCCGGCCTGAAAATTGCCCAGTTTTATTTCTGCCAGACCCAAGCCGAATAATGCCTTGGCGTCCCCTGGGTCGCGCCGCAAGGCGGTTTCAAACGCGGCCTTGGCCTCCCGTGCTTGTCCGGCTATCAGATGAACCAAGCCGCTCACGGAGATGACATAGGGGTGCGCGGCATCTGCTTCTTGCGCCCGATTCACCAGCGCCACGGCCGACTGAACCCGGTCGAGCGTCAGGTCGAGTTCGGCCTCGCGCGCCAATGCGACCGCCTGCTGCGGCGTACCAATATTCGACGGCTGGTTATTGAAGCCGTGCATCGCGTCGCGCGCTTCCGCCAAACGCCCCATGCCTTGCAAAGCGTAAGACAGCGCCAGAGGCGGCAACATACCGCCCTGCATATTTTTTCCCTGGTCTTTTCTCTGGCTTTTTCCTTGGCCTTGCGCATGTTGCGCGGCATCCAGCGCCTGCTGCATTTGCCCCTGTTGCAGGCGCGCCATCGCGGTGAGCGCATAGACATCCGCCGCGTATCGGGCGTCGGCAAGCAATGGCGCCAGTATTTTTATTGCCTGTTCGGACTGCTTGCCTTGCAGCAAAAAACTGGCGTGCAACAAATTCAGCTCGGCCTTTGCCCCGGTGCTGGTCGCGCCGCTGGCTTGGGCGCTTTTGCCCGCGTCGTCGAGCAGTATCAGCGCCTCGATAAAGCGGCCTTCCCGCTGCGCCCGCAAGGCGGCTTGCATCGCGGGAGTGGGCTGCAATGGCCGATATTGAGTCGCCACATCAGGCAGAGTCCAGAGCGCACTCTGGCCTTGCCCCACAGCTTGCTCCGACTGGGGCTGGATTTGCCCCAGATATGCATTTTCATCGGCGGCCAGCGCCGCTTCCGTGGCCAAGCCGAATCCTGCACCTAACAGCAGCAAAATACCCAAATGTTTCATTGGGTGAATTCTGGATACTTAAACAACATGGCATTCCCTTGTAACTGAAAATAAAGCACCCCGTAGCTTGCTGCGGGGTATTGGGTAGATGGCTTTTCGTAGGTCGGGTTTCAACCCGACATTTTGCTTCGATTCGCCAACCCCGTCGGGTTGAAATCCGACCTACGAAAAACATTACGCCGCAAGTGGCGGGGAATCAAACCCAAAGAGATTAAAACTGGCCGCAGCAGGATGATGTCAACTACGTTTTTTGGATGATACCTCAAGCGGCCACGCCCAACATCTCCGCCGCATGTTTGCGCGTCGTCTCGGTAATCTTCACGCCGCCCAACATGCGCGCGATCTCCTCGATACGCTGCTCGCCGTCCAGCACAGCAATATGGCTCAGCGTGACGCCGTTCTCCGCCGCCTTGCTCACCTGCCACTGGTGGTCGGCAGCGGCGGCGACCTGCGGCAGATGCGTCACGCACAACACCTGATAATTCTTGCCCAGCTTCTTGAGCAAATGCCCGACGATTTCCGCGACGCGCCCGCCGATGCCGCTGTCCACCTCGTCGAAGATCAGCGTCGGCACACTGGCGAGCTGGCTCGCGGCAACCTGGATTGCCAGGCTGATACGCGACAGCTCGCCACCCGAGGCGACCTTGGCGAGACTGCGCACCGGCACGCCGGGATTGGCGGCGACCTGAAACTCGATCGTCTCCAGGCCGTAAGCATTCCCGCCAAGATCATCATTTTGGGCCAGCGGCAGCAGCGCCACCGCGAAACTGCCGCCCTCCATCGCCAGCGTCTGCATCGCCCCGGTGATTTCGCGCGCCAGCTTGTCGGCAGATTTTTTGCGCGCCACCGTCAATTTCTGCGCCGCAGCCAGATAGCTTTGCTGCGCGGATTTTTCCTGCTGTTCCAGCGCGGCCAGATCGGCATCGCCGCCTAATTCTGCCAATCGCGCTACGATGCGCTGCAAAGCTTCCTCCAGCAGCTCCGGCGCGACGCGGTGTTTGCGCGCGGCATCCATCACATTCTGGATGCGCTGCTCCTGCTCGTGCAGGCGCTGCGGGTCGGTATCCAGGCGTTGCTGGTAGTGGCGCAGCGCATACACCGCTTCCTGCAACTCGGCCTGCGCGCTTTCCAGCATCCGCAAGGCTTCACCCAGGCTGGCATCGTGCGCCAGGCCATCGCGCAAGCGCGCCATCAGCGCGTTGAGTTGCGCGAGGCAGGCGGTGTCCGCCTCGCTCAAGGTTTCGATGCCGAATGCCGCAGTCTCCAGCAGGCTTGCGGCATGGGCGAGGCGCGCGTAATCCGCCTGCATTTCTTGCCATTCCGCCGCGTTAAAACCCAGCCCTTCCAGCTCGTCGCGCTGGAACCTCAATAGCTCGCGCTCGGCGGCCACCGCCCCGGCATTCTCGCTGAGGCCGATGCGGCGGCGGCGCAAAGTCTGCCAATCGCGGTACAGGGTTGCGACCTTTTCCGCCTCGGCGACCATGCCCGCATAACCGTCCAGCAACACGCGCTGCGCGTCGGGGCGCAGCAGCGATTGATGCGCGTGCTGGCCGTGAATATCCAGCAACATTTCGCCCGCGTCGCGCATCTGTTGCAGCGTGGCGCTGCGCCCGTTGATGAAGCCGCGCGAACGCCCGCCGGCATCCAGCACGCGGCGCAACAGGCATACGCCCTCGTCGCCTTCCAGCTCCTGCTCAAGCAACCATGCCCGCAAATGCGGCAACGCGGCGATATCGAACTCGGCGGCGATCTCGGCGCGCTCGCAGCCGTTGCGCACCATGGCCGCGTCGCCGCGTTCGCCGAGCGCCAGCGACAATGCGTCGATCAGGATGGATTTGCCCGCACCGGTCTCACCTGTCAGCGCGGTGAAGCCGGAAGAAAAATCCAGTTCGAGCGAGGAAACGATGACGAAATCGCGGATGGCCAAGAATTTCAGCATTTATCTGGAAACTTCAGCATTGATCGGCAAATTGCAGCATTTAGAGTGTTTGGTTCCAGAGCAGCTTTTCGCGCAGCGTGTGATAGTAGCTATGCCCCACCGGATGCAGCAGGCAGGCAGGCTCGGGATGGCGCGTGACGATAATCTTGTCGTGCAATTCCAGGTCGTAGTTGGTGTGGCTGTCGAAACGCACGCTGATATCGCCGGTGCGGTGCATCAGGATTTCCAGCACCGACGAGCTCTTCACCACAATGGGGCGGTTGCTCAGCGTATGCGGGCATACCGGAACCAGTTCGAGCACGTCCAGGCCGGGGTGCAATATCGGGCCGCCCGCCGACATCGCATAGGCGGTCGAACCGGTGGGCGTCGAGACAATCAGCCCGTCGGCGCGCTGGTTGTAAAGATATTCGCCGTCGATGCGCACCTCGAACTCGACCATGCTGCTGATGTGGTTGCGGTGCACCGCCACCTCGTTAAAGGCCAGCCCGCCGAACACTTCGACATCGTCGCGCAACACGCGCGCCACCAGCAACAGGCGCTGCTCGGTGACGAATTTGCCGTCCAGCATCGCCACGATACTGTCCTGCATATTTTCCAGGGTGAGATCGGTGAGAAACCCCAGCCTGCCCTGATTTACCCCGACCAGCGGCACCTGGTGCGGCGACAGAGTGCGCGCGATATTCAGCATGGTGCCATCGCCGCCCATCACGATGGCCAAGTCCACCGCATGGGCCATTTCGCGCAGACTCATCGCCGGATAAGGGCAAGATGCGATCTGTTCGGCAGTCAGGCTATCCACCACCACATTCAGCCCCCTGGACGACAAGAAAGCGGCCAGATGCAACAACGATCCGGCGATTTCCGGAGCCTTGTGTTTACCGATCAGCGCGACGTTCTGGAAGGGGAATTTCATGGGCGCGATTAAACCACATTGCCAGTGCAATGACAAAGCCGAGGCGGATTTTTTTGCCGCAGGCAAAGGCCGCGAAGCCCACTGAACCGGATAGCGGGGCGGCAAAAAAATTTGCGGGCGGGCATGGCGGTTACCCGGCAGAAACGCCCAGCTCCGCGCACAGCTTGCCCAGCATCGCGCGCAGCTCGCTTACCTCCGCGTCGAGCCTGGCGACGTTGGCCTTCAGCGCGGCGATTTCGCCCACCGTCACATCGCCAGACGGATTGGGCGATGCCGCCCCGGCAGATACACGTTCCTCGATGAGCGGCGCGCCGGAGAGCAGATGCATCCAGCGGTTTTCGCGCGCGCCGGGCTGGCGCGGCAGCTCCACCACCAGTCCGCCCGCCGCGCGTTCGGCCAGCTCGACCAGAAAACTCTCGACCGAAGAAATATCGGCAAACTTGTGCAGACGCTCGCAGTTGAGGCGCAGCTCCCCCGCCGTCTGCGGGCCGCGCAACATCAGCAGGGCCAGCAGCGCGGTGGACTGCGTGGGGATATGCAGCACCCGTTCGATGTTGTGCGCATAACGCGACGCCCTCCCCCCGCTGGTTTCGACGATCAGCGACAACCCGCGCAGGCTGTCCAGCGCCACCAGCACCTCCGCCTCGGCGGCCTCGATCACCGGATCGCGGCTGCTCTTCTGGTTGCAGCCGGAGACCAGCGAATTCAGCGTAAGCGGATAAGAATCCGGCACCGTGCGCTGCTTCTCGGCGAGCACGCCGAGGACACGGGTTTCGAGGAGGGAAAGAACGGGGAGCGTGGCAGACATCATTTATCCTGAAAAAAGCAATTAACGGTTTTGTAGGTCGGGTTTTAACCCGACATGTCGGGCTGAAGCCCGACCTTGCCCAAATGGATTATCTGGGTTAAAAGGAAATTCAAATATTCCGGCTCTTCTTGATCAGGTCGTGAGCAAGCTGGATTTCCTTCGCCTGCTCGGTGGCCATTGCGATCATGTCTTCCGGCACGCCCTGCCCCATCAATTTATCCGGGTGGTATTGGCTCATCAGCTTGCGATAGGCGCGCTTGATCTCCGCGTCGCTGCTGTCCTTGGTCACGCCCAGCGCCTTGTAGGCATCGTCCAGCGCAGCAGCCGTATTGGCTTGCCCCCCGCCAAAATGCGATTGGTTCAGCACCATGTCCAGCAACTGCCTGAACGCTGCCTGCTCATAGCCAAGGTGTCCGGCAATCTCGGCAAGCAACGCTTCTTCAGCCGGATGGAATTGCCCATCCGCCAGCGCCATCACGATCAGATAAACCAGCAGCATCTGCTTCAGATCCCTGGTGTGCCCGCAGACCGACATGAAGCGCTGGCAGGTCGGCCCGATGTCGAACGCCGGATCGGCACCCCGCTTGAACAACGCGATGGCCTGTGATCGATGCTCCGCGGTCATGCCCAGCTTTTGCATGAACTGCTCGACATGTTCGATCTCGCTCTGCGAGACCTGCCCATCCGCCTTGGCCAGTTTGCCCATCGAGAGAAACACCGTTTCGAGGAACACCGCCTGGCGCATCGCGTTCTGCAACGGGTTCATCCCGCCCGAGCCCAGCGCCCGCATCCGGTCAAAAAATGACCCGGCGAAAAACCCGAGCAACCCGCCCCAGAACCCGAACAACAAATAACCCGCAATAGCACCGATAAGCTTGAACAAGGCAACTCCAAAATGAAAAAACCAAGGCGCGCATTATACCTGCGCCACCACACCGACCCTCCCCCGCATACCCAATTGACGAACCTGCATTGAGGTGTTACTTTGGTGTCACTTTTACAAGGAACCCGTCATGGCAGCCACCACCACACTGAAACTACCCGAAGAACTGAAAGCGCGCATCGCCTCCGCCGCACAGGCATCCGGCAAGTCTCCTCATGCCTTTATGGTCGAAGCGCTGGAAGCGCAAGCCCGCCTGGCCGAAATGCGCCAGTCATTCATGGATGACGCAATCGCCTCTGCCGCCGAAGCGGATGCAGGTGGTGCGCTCTACGCAATGGAAGACGTGCAGGCATACATCCTTGCGCGCACCTCGGGAAAGGCTGCGAAACGCCCCAAGCCCGTTGCACGTGCTGATACCAAAACCAAGGCTAAAACAGCCAAACGTACCGCACGGTGATCACCGTGCCCAAGGTACATTTCACCGAACAGGCGCTGTCCGACCTGGAGCGGATATTCCAGTTCCTCGAACACGAAGCACCGGATTTCGCCATTACGGCCGGTGAAGAAATCGTCGATGCCACCTCGGTATTGCAGCGCCACCCTCTGATCGGCCGCCCCGCTCCATACAGTCTGCGCGAACTCATCATTTCAAAAGGCCATACCGGTTACGTGGCGCTGTACCGCTTCCTGCCCGCAAAAGACCGCATCGACATCCTCGCCATCCGCCACCAGCGCGAGAGCGGCTTCATAGATTGACTGCGCCCAAACCAATACCCCTCACATCACCATTGACATTCCCCCGCAAAACAAAATAAAGTGCGCACCTCTTGCACTTCCGCCACACGCACATCGCACCGCACGCACGGTACGAGGCAACCGGCGAAACCCCCAGAATTAGGAGCTGGCGCAAGAACATCTCGAACGAGATAAAGCGATGCGAGGAAAACTTCCCGCATCGCAATGTTGATTCCCGCTTTATAGACGGGAAAAACGGCCAGCTTCCGTTTTAAGGGGGATTCACTTGGTTAAACCACTCTCCATCCTATGCGTCCATGGCGTAAACCATGGCGACCTTGATCCAGACCTCGAAGGTTCCTGGAGCAAGGCCATTTGCGACGGCCTCGTCGCGTGGAACCCCAAACTCCAAGGCGCAATCACCTGCGACTTCCTCAAGTACGACAGTCTGTTCGAGCAAGCGCCGCTCAACTCCGCTTCCTACGCCAAAGCCTTCGCCGAGTTACTCGCCAGCGGCGTCATCCACGGCATCGGCGATCTGTTCTCGCGCGAGCGCGGCATGTTCGAGGTGCCTGCCAAAATCCGCTGGACGGCGGGCATGGTGGCGCAGTGGGTGAGCGACGATGGCCTCAAGAGCAAAGCGCGCGACCACATCCTGAAACAGATGAGCACCAAGAATTACGACCTCGTCTGCGCGCACAGTCTCGGCTCGCTGCTCTGCTACGACACCTTCCTGCACAACCCCGCCGCCATCAAGAACAAAACCTTCGTCTCCTTCGGTTCGCAGATCGGCAACCCCTGCGTGCGCGACACCTTCGCCGGACGGATCGCACCGCTGACCGAGGCCTCCAAGTGGTTCCACCTCTACAACCCGGAAGATCACGTCTTCACTGCAGACCTCCGCCTGGCCGCCGATAATTTCGAGGAGGTCGGCACGCGCTTCGACAAACCCAACGACATCATCAACCACGACCCCGCCTGGTATCTCGGCCACGCGAACACCCGCGCCACGGTATGGCGCGACCTCTCCGGGGCCAAGGTCGCGAAGTCGCTATCGCGTGGCATGGGCGCATTCCGCAAGCTCAACACCAAACCCAGCCGCCGCGCGCTGCTGATCGGCATCAACGACTACCCCGATCCCGCCAACCGGCTGGATGGCTGCGTCAACGATGTTTTCCTGATGAGCTCGGTGCTACAAGAAAGCGGCTTCGCGCCGGAAGACATCCGCGTCGTCCTCAACGACCGCGCCACCGCCGCAGGCATCACGGATCGCCTGCACTGGCTGCTGGACGACGTGAAATCCGGCGACACGCGCGTGCTGTTCTATTCCGGCCACGGCGCGCAAATGCCCGTCTACGGCCCCACCGACGAGGCCGACCGCATGGACGAATGCCTCGTCCCCCACGACTTCGACTGGACGCCCGAACACGCCGTCACCGACAAACAATTCCTCAACCTCTACAGCCAGCTCCCCTACGACAGCCACTTCGCCGCCATCTTCGACTGCTGCCATTCCGGCGGCATGACGCGCGAAGGCGCGCGCAAGGCCAGAGGCATCACCCCGCCGGACGACATCCGCCACCGCGCATTGCGCTGGGACGCAGACCTGCAAATGTGGGAAGACCGCCCCTACGCCAGCCCCAACCCCTCACCAATAATCCGGCACAAATCAAACGTGAAGACCGTTCGTGCTGAGCATGTCGAAGCACAAGTCTCCACGCACCACCGCATCGGGCGCGCGATCAGCCTGCGCTCCATGGCGAAGAAGCAATACGACGCGACGCGCAAAACGCTCAAACACCACGGCCCCTACCTGCCCATCATTCTCGAAGCCTGCCAGGAGGAACAGCTCTCATACGAATACCGGCATGGGACGCAATCGTATGGGGCGTTTACCTACAGCCTGGCTGCGACGTTGCGCGCGAGCCGGGGGAAGAAGGCTAATCCTTCGTTTGTGCAGTTGATGGATGGGGTTGAGGAGAGGTTGAAGAAGTTGAAGTATCAGCAGGTGCCGAATTTGGTGGGGCCGAAGAGGGTTTTGCGGGAGGGGGTGCCTTGGGGTGGGGGGAGTTTGAGTGGTACAACAAATGGGAAGAGGGGGAAGAGATGAGTAGATTGCGAAATGCGTTGATGCAAGACCCCAACGTTTATCTGACCCGACGTTTATCAAAGAGAAGCCAGCCATGATAAAGAAGACGATAGCAGTTGTTTTTTTAATATTATTTGGATCAATCGACATGGCCAGTGCCTTTCAGCTTTCGCCTCTCGGAACTGAAGCCGAGAGACGTTTTGCCAAACGATGGGGAGTAGCAATTCGGGCTGAAATGGCCATCAGCAGGGTGGCAACGCACAATTTTTCAGAGCCTGTTCACGAGACATTGACGCAACGAATCTTTGGATGTGATGGAGATTGGGTAGATTGCGCGGATCCCGATCTTGAATATGCCGGACCTTATGTGATTGCGGGTGTTCGATGGAATGATGACCCGGCCTTCATGCTGAGTAGTGGAGAAGCTGGGAACCTGCCATGCAAAATTCAATACACAGTAAGTTTTATCACTCAAACAAGCTGCTGGATTAGATTATTTCGAGATGCAGAGGCCAAGACGCGTACGAACCCGGAATATTTCCTCAGTCCGGGTGTAGGAACTTACATGACACGTTCACATTTCGGTGATTTGCAGTTCCTGCACGCAATGGCCTCCAAGGATGGTGAAACTGCGAGTCAGACAAAAGAGCGCATCCTTATGTGGGCAGAATTTGTTTGGGGAATTGTCGAAGGCAAATACAAACTTAACACTAATTTGCGCGATATCCAAATCCCGGGCTGGCAAAATCATTTCGCGAACGGACACACAGTTCAGGAGCTATTCACTATGGGCAGGCCATGGCTGCGCCCGCATATCAAGGAAGTGGCATTTGGCAGCATGCTGCACCTTATCCAGGATAGTTTTGCCCAAGGACATGTGGATCGCCGTGAGCCGACTTTGGGTCAGGTCTGCTTGAATGGAACAGCTCCCGTTTATGGCCACATACGCGAATTCCATTCATATTCAACTCAGGATCACGAGAAACACAAGATGGCTGATTCAAGCGAAGCTGCACACCAACATGTGCAGCTTCATGATCCAGATGCCATCAATGCAGGAAAGAGACTGCGTGAATATCTGGATCAGAGCCAGCCAGCACCTTGGTCAGATGTTCATCAATTCCTGAGTGAGTGCCTTCTGGTCGTTGACGATGATAATCACCAAGCTTCTGCGGGCGATTTTCATTAAGATTTTAAGGGTTGAAAGAACAAAGTGGATCCCAGAGTAAACCAGCTCATCTGACAGTTAACCACACCACTAGGAGTCATTATGAAAAAAGTTGCAGTCATTCTGTTATTTGCTTTTTCTGCGTCGATTACTCACGCAGAATCAAGTGATGTGAACGGCGATTGAAATCCGCGTAAATCTGGCCGCAAAGCCAAGTTTTGATAAGGCGTCTGCCGATCGGCGTTTTTTTGAATTGTGCTGGTATGTCAGCGCGTGTCGCGCACAGGTGCGCTGGCACAGATGAGGTAGATGCGATAAAAAGAGGTCTGCCTTCGGCTAGATGCAGGCGCGACACCGGCACAAACCAGCCAGTCCACCCCGATGTCGCGCCCCGCTCGCCCAGACGGGTGACGTTGCAATCGAAGTATTTCACGAGTTACCTGATTCTGTCGAGCCACCGTCGGTTTTTTATTGCCGATGGAACCGCCAGCACGACACTACCTATGCGCCCGTTGCCGCACAGCAGTATTGATCTGCAGTCACTGCGACCGTGGGCAGCGCTACTGCGCCGGTGATTGTGCCAAGCTGGCACGAACCCAATCCCTGCAAAGCGCAGGCCAACGCTATCAATTGAGCCTGGCGGGCCGCCTCAGCCATGCCGCACGGCAGCGCTGTTATCGCGCCCGTCAAATAAAAGTGACGCATCACGGTTCCCCACCTCGCCCCCCGGATGATCTACTGCAAGCCAATCCGACGTTGCCCGTAAAAAATGCGCCGCAACCCTGTCATTTGCCCTGGCACTGCCATTTTTGCGGTCAGTTACAGACGCAATTCATACGTCACCGCTTCTTGCAACGTCGGATACGTCGCCCTTTACGTTTATCTGACCGGAGAGAATCGCACCATGACCCTGACACCTGAAATTGAAGCCCAAATACTGCGTTATTATCACGTCGAAAAATGGCGCAACGGCACCATTGCGTCCCAGTTGCACATCCATCACAGCAGTGTTGAACGCGTCCTGCGCCAAGCGGGCCTGCCGCGCATCGGCAAGAGTCGCATTTCCCGCATTGATCCTTATCTGCCCTTCATACGCCAGACGCTGGAGAAATTCCCCAGCCTCACCGCCAGCCGGCTCTACGTCATGGTCCGGGAACGCGGCTACACGGGAAGCCCCGATCACTTCCGGCATCTGATCAGCCACCATCGCCCCCGCCCACAGGCAGAAGCCTATTTACGGTTGGTCACCCTGCCGGGTGAACAAGCCCAAGTGGATTGGGGGCACTTTGGCCATCTCACCATCGGCCGTGCTCGTCGCCCGCTGATGGCCTTCGTCATGGTGCTGTCCTGGTCACGGCGCATCTTCCTGCGTTTCTCTCTGGATGCCAGAATGGAGAGCTTTTTACGCGGGCACGTCGGTGCCTTCGAGGCTTATGGCGGATTGCCGAGAGTCTTGCTCTACGACAACCTCAAGAGCGCCGTGCTCGAACGTCAGGGCGATGCCATACGTTTCCATCCCACGCTGCTGGAATTTGCCGGCCGCTATCTTTATGAACCCCGCCCTGTGGCGGTGGCACGGGGAAACGAGAAGGGCCGGGTCGAGCGCGCCATCCGCTATATCCGCGATAGCTTCTTCGCCGCCCGCAACTTCGATGATCTGGCCGATCTTAACCGCCAGGCCGATGCATGGTGTCAGGGCATTGCAGATGACCGTCTTTGCCCGCAAGACCGCACGATGACGGTCAAGCAGGCCTTCGTTCAGGAGCAACCCCGTCTGCTGGCCTTGCCCGACAACCCCTATCCACTGGAGGAACGGTTGGCGGTGACGGTGGGCAAGACACCCTATGTGCGCTTTGATTTGAATGACTACTCCGTGCCCTACACGCAGGTACGACAAACCCTGACCGTGGTGGCCGACCCAGCGCAAGTCAGGATACTCAATGGCCTGACCGTGGTCGCCACGCATCCGCGCAGTTATGACAAAGCACGGCAGATCGAGGAGCCCGCCCATATCGCCGAATTGATCGAGCGCAAAGCACAGGCGCATGCGCAAAAGGGAATGAGCCGGCTGACACAGGCGGTACCCGCCAGCGCGGAACTACTGGAACGGGCCGCCGAGCGCGGCGAAATCATCGGTGCCATGACATCGGCACTGTTACGTCTGGTCGGCCGCTACGGCCAGGACGAAGTGCAAACGGCGGTGTTGACGGCGCTGGCGCGCGGTGTGCCGCATCCGCATGCGGTGCGTTTGGCGCTGGAAACACAGCGCGAGGCGCGACATCAGCCACCGCCGGTGGCGGTATGCCTGTCACCGCAGGCGGCCAGTCGAGATACGGTGGTGAAGCCGCACCGTTTGGATACTTACGATCAATTGACGAATAGCGAAATTAATCTGACCAAAATCAATCCGAGTCAGTCCGATCAAACCAAGCAGATAAAGCAAACCAAAGGAGATCAAGATGAATAATGAACAATTACGTGAGCGCGTCACGGCACTGCACCTGAATGGGGTGTTGGCACATTGGCCGGAGGTGGTGACCTGCGACTGGTTGCCGACGTTGGTGGCGTGGGAGGAAGAGGAGCGCACCCGCCGCAGTTTGGAGCGGCGCTTGAGAGACGCACGCATTGGTCGCTTCAAGCCGCTGGCGGATTTCGACTGGGCGTGGCCTGCCCGGTGTGATCGGGGCGCGATCGAGGGGTTGATGGAATTGGCGTTTATGGCGGAAGCGGCCAATGTGGTGCTGGTCGGTCCCAACGGCGTGGGCAAATCGACGCTGGCGAAGAATGTGGCACATCAGGCGCTGATTCGCGGGTACACGGTGAAGTTCACCACGGCGGGTGCACTGTTGGGTGACCTGGCGGCACTCGATAGCGACGCGGCTTTGCGCCGCAGAATACGACACTACGCGTCACCCGATTTGTTGGTCATCGATGAAATCGGCTATCTCTCGTATTCGAACCGCCATGCGGATTTGCTGTTCGAGCTGGTGAGCAGGCGTTATGAAACGAAGAGCACGCTGGTCACGACCAACAAAGCGTTCTCGGCCTGGTCGGAGGTGTTCCCCAACGCATCGTGCGTGGTGTCGCTGATTGACCGTCTGGTACATCACTCGGAGGTGGTGGCGATCGAAGGTGAGTCTTACCGCTTGAAGGAGGCGAAGGAGCGCGCCGAACAACGCACCCGCAAACCGAGAAAGGGGAAATCATGAAACACTGGCAATTACCCTCTGGATTGCAGCGCGGAATTCCCTTCATTATTCAGGAGAATTGGTCGCCTGAGCAGGCACTGGCGGTGGTCGAGTTGCTCGATGATTTGCGCGAGGTGATCTGGGCTCGTTACCAAATTCCACTGCAGAGTTTGCTGCGTGAGCAGCGTTGTACGCAGGATGATTCTGAATCCCAAAATATGAGTGAAACAGACCCTCCGTTCTGACACGTCGGCACAGTTCATTACGATGCAAAGCAAAGGGCACGAAAGTGCCCTTTGTGCTGACCAACAGCAGAATCTTGAAACCGCGCCAGATTTGCGCGGTTTTACTCAGCCGCCAACACGCCTCAACAAAATCACAGAAGGAACTCGCACGACCCCTGAATCAATCGTCAATCAGGCGGTGAAAGATCGCCTTGACTACGAAGAATGGCTACTGGCTGAAGTGGATGCCGGATTAGCTGATGTAAAGGCAGGGCGCGTCATGTCCAATGAAGACTTCTGGAAATCAATCGAGAGTGCGCGGCGTGGAAATAAAAAAGCGGCTTGAGTGGTCGACACGTTCCGTTCCCAGCGGAACGCTCTTAAAATCCAACAATATTTGGAAGAACTGAACCCGTCAGCGGCGGTGCGCGTTATGGGAGAGATCAAGATAACCGCCGAACTTTTGATGAATCAACCCCTGCTGGGCAAGCCTTGGACTAGGGCGGGAACGCGAAGGCTTGTCCTGGCGAAATATCCTTACTCCATCATCTACAAACTAACAAGGTCGTCTGTCATTGTGCTGACGATTGCTCATCAGTCCCTCAAACATCAGGTCTAGACCGCGCAGTCAAATCCCGTGGACGGACACGCAAGATCGCGGGGTCAAATCGCGGGGTCAGGCCTTACGTTTGACATTTCACCTGCGGTGACCGCCAGAGCCACGGATAGGATTGAACCGCACCACACACGTCAACTCCCCACATAACCGTGATCTCCAGCTTGGTACGATTCATAACTGATCCGGCATTCCACTGAGAGCGCCTACATAATTGTCCTTTATATAAGTTCACTTTAATGTAGAATTATCCGTTATGGAAAGCCAATTTCGCACTGTCATTCGCCAGAAAATCATTGATGCGCAAGCTGCGCCGCTTCCGCTGCTGACGCGGCGGGATGTGTGGTTGCCTGCCGTTAAAGGTAAGGCGACTGCGGTGATCGGTATGCGGCGGGCGGGCAAGACGTGTTTGTTGTGGCAGATTTTGGCGGACAGATTTGCCGCCGGCACGCCGCGCGAAGGTTTGCTCTATTTCAGTTTTGAAGACGAGCGTTTGGCGGACATGCATGTTGAAGACCTCGATCTTCTCGTTGAGTTGTTTTATCAGCTTAATCCGTCATGGCGCGATGCGCGGCGGGCGACTTTTTTTCTGGATGAAATTCAATTGATCCAGGGCTGGGAATTGTTCGCGAGGCGTTTGTTGGACAGCGAAAACATTGAGCTTTTTCTCTCAGGTTCATCTGCGCGTTTACTTTCGCGTGAAGTGGCAACCAGCATGCGCGGCAGGGCGATGGAGGCAGTCGTTACGCCGTTCAGCTTTCGCGAGATGTTGCGTCACGCGGGCAATGAGCCGCAAAAGATGGCGGATCGTTTAACCAAGGCGGAACGCTCTCAGCTCGACAAAGATTTGCTCGACTACTTGGCACACGGTGGCTTTCCCGAAGCGCAGGGGCTGGATACGCGCAATCGTTTGGAGCTGTTGCGAACGTATGTGGATGTGGTGTTGCTGCGCGATGTGGTGGAGCGCCATAACCTCAGCCAGCCTCAAGTTTTGCATTGGATGGTGCGGCAGCTTTTGGGAAATACCGCCGGGTCATTCAGTATCAACAAGTTCCATGCCGCTCTCAAGTCGCGTGGCGTGGCCGTGGGCAAGGACACTTTGCATAGCTATCTCGCGCATTTGGAAGATGCTTTTCTACTGTCCAATCTTGATGTCGCTACAGATTCCGAGCGCCGCAAACAGGTCAACCCGCGCAAGGTGTATCCCGCCGATACCGGTTTGATGGCTTTGTTCGACAGATCGGGGAAGGCCAATGTGGGGCACGCGCTCGAAACAGTTGTGCTGCACGAGTTACAGCGATGCGGCGCACAAGTGAATTATGTGCGCACGCCCGGCGGTTTTGAGGTGGATTTTTATGCACGCGGTTTGGATGGCAATGAGGCGCTGATCCAAGTCTGCGCCGACACGGACAGCCCGGATACATTGGCACGCGAAGTGCGCGCACTTCAAGATGCCGCCATTATTTGGCCCAACGCCTCTTTGCATCTCATCGCATTGAATCGCCCCAAGGAAATATTGCCGCAGGAGATTCAATTTCATACGGCAAGCGAGTGGTTGTTAAGACTTGAGTGAGTTGGGGAATTAACAAATTAAATTGCCGCTGGCAAAGCCGGTGGCTTATTGGGTGAACCCCTCAAAGGGGCCAATAAAACCGTAAGCCGCCCGAAGTCTGCTGCAATTTCGCCTCCCCCTTTACAAAGTGGGGGATAGTCAATTGGTCAAAAGGAGTCAGCATCGCACTACCTTGTGGGTTCGATAGATCATGCACCAGCCAGATCAAACCCCAATTTCTTTCAGTAACTCTGGGTGCTTGTCGAGCAGTTTGAGCAACAGCACCGTTGATTTTGACGGCTGCGTTTTGCCGCGCTCGTATTCGGAAAAAGCGTTGATGCCCCCGCCAAACAAATCGGCTGCGCGTTTTTGGGTCAGCCTCAAGCGTTTGCGCCATACTCGCACTTTTTCGGCCTCGCTTTGGATGATGGCCTGTTGTTCGTTTTGCGCCTTGGCAAAAAAACGCTTTGCTTCCGCTTTGCTGGCAAACTCGACTTCACCGCAGGTTGCGCAGTGCCAGCCATCCACTGCCGCAATGGTCACTGTTTGCCCCCGGAAATCTCGCGAAACATCACGGACTGCGCGCACCATCCCGCCCGCACCGCAACTGCCACATTGTCTATCGCCCATGATTTATTTCTCCTTAAACTGAATCACCACCACACCATCTTGCAACGTGAGTTTGATGTAAGAATTAAAGGGGCCAAGGTCACGTTGTTTTGTAGAAGGCAGCACACGCCCGCCGATACGTAGTGTGTCTTGCAGCGTATGCAATATAAAAACTGACTAGGCGTGCAATACCCGGATGCGCGGGGCGATCTTTGGCAATAGCTCCCGCGTCGCCATGCGCATATCGAACTCCGATTGCAGATTGAGCCAGAAGCGCGGATCCATCTGAAAATACACACCGAGGCGCAAGGCGGTATCTGCGGTGATCGGGCGGCGGCCATTCACGATGTCGCTGATGCGGCTGGGTGGCACATCAATATCGGCAGCCAACTGGCGCGCGGTGATTCCCTTGGGCTTCATAAATTCTTCCAACAGAATTTCGCCGGGGTGTATCTCTTCAAGCATCTTGGGCATGTTCATTTCTCCTGTCAGTGGTAATCCACAATTTCCACGTTGTGCGCGCCATCATTCTTCCATACAAAACATATCCGCCACTGGTCGTTAATGCGGATACTGTACTGCCCGCGCCGGTTGCCTTTCAACGGCTCCAATTGATTGCCCGGTGGTGTCTTCAGGGCATCCAACTGCATCGCGGCATGCAACATCAACAGCTTGCGCCTCGCCACCCGCTCAATATTCCTGAAACGGGGAACCACATGGCTGAGAAACAGGTTCTCGGTATCGGAACATTCAAATGACTGAATCATGCAGCGATATTATTCTTACATACAGATTCCGTCAAACAGAATTATTTACCTGCGTAGGGAGTAAATGAAATATCCAGTTCAGGAGCACACAATATGTCCAGTTTAGGGAAATAGAACTATTAGAGGCAACAACAATACAAAGCGCACTCAAAAATTATAAGGGGGCGGTTTCAAGCTTACAACCAATCTCAGGGTGTTCGGCTATCTGCAATATGGCTTTGCCGATTTTACGCCCGATTCTGGCGGTGATGGCTGTTCCTGCTGTTTCGATGTAGTACTCGGCAATGCGCCGCAGGTCGCGCTGGGCGGATGCTAGGGAAACGCAGATTAAATCGTCCGTTCGCCCTGAGCTTGTCGAAGGGCTGTCGGCACCAATAGATTGTTATGGATTTAATCCGATCATGGTTCGACAAGCTCACCACGAACGTATGGAGTTAAAGGGGCTAGGGTCCAATGGCACTAACTTAAGGCCAATTGCGGCAAACTCCCTCCCCTTCAAGGGGAGGAGGGTTGGGGTGGGGATGGGGTTAAATGTGGCGAAACAACCCATCCCCATCCTAGCCTTCCCCTTGAAGGGGAAGGGACGATAGCCACCCCCGCTTTTTGGGGGTAATGAGAGCTAATTTGCATGCAATAGGGGACAGCCTCACAATAGCTTTTCACACAGCAACTGCGCCCATTTTCTTTCATTCAATTCCCCCATGCATCCGAAGCCACCGCCGAATTACCTTGCCGGCTACCCTGCCGCACAGGCAGAACAGGTGCAGCGGCTGATCGAGCAAAATCGACTGGCCGGTATGTTGCGACAGAAGTATCCGCTTGCGCACACGGTGCGCACTGACAGGGCGCTGTATGACTACGTGCTGGAACTGAAGAACGAATATTTGCGCAATGCCGGGCAACTGAGCAAGGTGGCGTTCGACAATAAATTGCATGTCATCCGGAATGCGCTGGGCACGCACACCCGTATCTCGCGGGTGCAGGGTTCGAATCTCATGGCCAAACGCGAAATTCGCGTCGCGGCGGCATTCAAGGAGATGCCGCCGGAATTTTTGCGCATGATCGTGGTTCACGAACTGGCGCACCTCAAGGAACGCGAGCACGACAAAGCTTTCTATCAGCTCTGCCGGTATATGGAACCCGATTATGCGCAGTTGGAGTTTGAGTTGCGGGTTTACCTGACTTATCTCGATGCGGGCGGGGTGGCGCTGTGGGCGGCGGGTGTTGAGGGTGGGGCGATTTAGGGAAACGCCGTTTTAATCCGTTCGTGGTGAGCTTGTCGAACCATGGCCGGATTAAAACTGCGCTTCATTAGGTTGTTCCCGGATTGCGCAAAGCCTGTCCTGAGCACGTCGAAGGGCTGCATCCGTGCTACTGGCTGCGTTTTAACCCAGATTGTCCATTAGGCCAAAACCTCGTCATTCCCGCGCAGGCGGGAATCCAGCGAGATAAATACTCCGCGAAACGTACAAAACCTCGGTGTTGACCCGCTACGCGGGAATTTTTCAATTATCTGGATTCCCGCCTGCGCGGGAATGACGGATCTAAGGAGCAATCTGGGATTAGCATGATCCAGCAATCAATCACAGCATGAAATGTATCGAAATCGAATTGCTGCGCCCCTACCCCGCCAGCCCCACATAAACATTCTGCACATCATCATCCGCATCAATCGCCTCCAGAAACGCTTCCACTTCTTCGCGCTCGGCATCATTGCCGAGCGTGACGGCATTCTTCGGGCGATAGCCTAACTGGGCGGAGATGACGGTGAAGCCCTGTGCCGGCAAGGCGCGGCACACGGCATCCAGATCGGTGACATCGGTGATGAACAGGGTTGCGCCTTCGTCGGCCGGTTCAAAGTCCTGCGCGCCCGCTTCGATGGCGGCGACTTCCGCATCGGCTTGTTTGGAATTCGGCGTGGCTTCGATCATGCCGACGTAGTTGAAGTCCCACGAGACGGAGCCTTCTGCGCCGAGCTGACCTTTGCGGAACAGTACGCGCATGCTGGACATGGTGCGGTTGATGTTGTCGGACAGGCATTCGACGATCACCGGGACGCGGTGCGGCGCGAAACCTTCGTAGACGAGGCGTTCCAGATTCGCGCCTCCGTCGAGCAGGCCCGCGCCCTTCTTGATGGCGCGCTCCAGCGTTTCACGCGGCATGGAGGCTTTCTTGGCTTGCTCGACCACGAGGCGCAAGCGCGAGTTCGAGTCCGGGTCGGCTCCACCTCGCGCGGCGACCGTGATTTCCTTGCACAGCTTGCCGAAAATCTTACCCTTGGCGTTCGCTGCGATTTCTTTGTGCCTTGCTTTCCACTGTGCGCCCATGGCTATTCTCTTGTTGGTTTATCCAGAAATTCAGGGAGCGTATCTTGCCTCAAGTGCAGTGATGCATCAATCTCGAATGAGGTTTTCTGAACAACTTTCAACTATCGGCACACTTCATCTCGTCATGTTTTTCTAAATCCGAGCGGCCATAACCATGCCCACCAGTGTCACCTTTGAAATTTTCTTGCGTTATCGACGCAGAATCTCCGACCAGCCACGCCCGAGATCGCACAACGTCAGCCTACTGCCAGATACTGCTGCTTCGACTGCCGCCAGCAGGCTGGCCAAATGCTTTGCGTGGATTTCTGGGAGGTGGGTGGAAAGAATGCGGTGTAGAATCGCGAGTGCATGCGCGGTTTGGTAGCTGCAAAAGAGACACTAAACCTGCCTTGCATGTGCCGTCTGGTGGTGAACAATACGCGCTAGTTTATTAAAATTCTAAAGAGGTTTCGTGGGGAGATCTCAGGGTCTGACCCTATCGATTTTGCATTGCGTCCATAAATTATGGAGGAAATCGCCATGAAATTGTTCCACTATTTTCGTTTGCTGGTCGGATTGCTGGCCTTGTGCTTGGGTTGGGCGTCAACATCACAGGCCGCTATTTCCGCTTCTGATGGATTAGCATTTGCCGGACCAAACGGAAGAAGCTCGAACAATTCTGCCCTCAAAAGAACTATCAAAGCGAGCGTCACCTCCGGGTCAAGCGCGTTCGGTAATATCAATCTCGTGGAGGACACCTGCGGAGGAGTATCAGGGTCTCTTTCAATTACAGTCACCGGAACCACAAATGATGGCGGCGGCAGCGATGCCGTCTGGTTCTCGATCTGGGATGACGGAACAGAAATGTTTGGTCAGCAGATCAACGTTCCGGTGGGTCAAACGACGACTACCCTTGTCAATATCAGCTATCCCGGCGCTGTTGGGACCGCTGCTCCTGGAATTGGTCTTGATCTGGGCGATGCTCCGGGAATCGGTGATCTCGCAACCATAGACCCGTATTACCCGACACAAATCTCGGGTTGTGTCATTGCTCAGCCGCCAAGCTGTACCCTGACCGCCTCGCCTGCTTCAATTTCCCTGGGCGAATCCTCAACCCTGACGGCCAGCTGCAGCCCGATGGCGTATAGCTATTCCTGGAGTGGAACCTGCGCGTGGAATACCAGCGATACCTGTACGGTCACGCCCTCGGCGACCACCCTTTATACCGTGGCAGGCATCAATGCCAGCGGCAGTGGCAATACCGCCAGTGCAACCGTAACAGTGGTTCAACCCGCTCAAGGCTACACCCTGAACGTTAACTCTTCAGGCGTGCCAAATGTGCCAATCAGCAGCACCCCAACGGGCTATGCTGGTTTGACAGACTACAGCATCTCCAACATCGCTCCGAATGCTAGTATCACCCTCTATGCACCCTCTACCTCGGGCAGTAGCGTATTCAGTTACTGGTCAGGCTGTGACTCTGCCTTGGACGCCAGTTGCACGGTAACCATGAATGGCAGTAATGACAGTAACGCCAAAACCGTCACGGCTTACTACGCGACAACCCAATATTTTATGTCCGTCAATCTGGCAGGAGATGGATTCGGCAGGGTTACGTCGCATCCAGGGTATATCGACTGTTTCAAGAGCAACCCAAAATACCCTTCCATAACACTGATGCCGACTTGCCAGGTTGAGTTTGACTCTGGCGCCAGCGTGACGCTGACAGCCACACCCGATTCCGAATCAGTTTTTGCCGGTTGGGATTATGCCCCGTGCGGCACGGCGTCTACCTGCACGGTGACCATGGACGCGGCAAAGAACATCACGGCCACCTTTTCTGCGCCGCAAGCCTCCGTGCCGATCTGCGCCTTGACTGCATCGCCTTCTTCGGTTGCTGCAGGCGGTACGGCTACCCTGACCGCCAGTTGCAGTCCGGCGGCAACCAGCTATACCTGGAGCGGCGGAACCTGCGCGGGAGATACCACCAGCACCTGCGCGGTGACACCAACAAGCACCACGACTTATACCGTGACAGGAATAAATGCGGCAGGTAGCAGCAGTCCCGCCTCGTCCACGGTGACGGTAGCCGTTGCACCACAATCGCCCACCTGCACCTTGAGCGCATCTCCGGCCTCGATTATTGCAGGGGATATTTCCACCCTGACGGCCAGTTGCAGCCCGGCAGCCCATAGTTATAACTGGAGCACCAATGCAGGCTGTGACGCAACGAGCGCATCCTGTACGGTCGCGCCTGCGGAAACCGAGATATATACCGTCACGGGCAGCAATACATCCGGCACAGGAGCTTCCGTTGCTGTTGTTGTATATGTGGCGCAACCCACGCCCGCCTGCACACTGACTTATTCCTCAGGCAGCCAGGTATCGGGGAAAACCGGCACGCTGACGGCTAGCTGCTCCCCGGCGGCCATGTCTTACACCTGGAGCGATGCTGGCTGTGCCCCATCAAGCGCAACCTGCGCGGTCGCACCCACAGTCACGACCACCTATACCGTCACGGGCAACAATGCAGGCGGCACGGGCAGTGCGGCCAGCGTCACCGTAACAGCGGCCAAACATTTGCTTGCTGTCACACTACCCGGCACGGGTTATGGCAACGTCGCCTCCAGCCCAAGTGGTATTTCCTGCTACGCGCCAGAACCAAACATTAATTATCTCGTTGCACCAGACTGTTCCGAGAGCTACGCCAGCGGCATCGCAGTCACCCTCACCGCCACCCCCGCCAGCGGCAGCACCTTCTTCGGCTGGGGCGGCGCGTGCAGCGGCACGGCATCCTGTGTGGTGACGATGAATGCGGCAAAGAGCGTCACCGCCACCTTCAAA
>Ga0172380_10001578_pt1 | contig 38858 bp, 29 predicted proteins | sample Leawe162metaG_FD_119747 | JGI IMG/M metagenome (GOLD analysis project Ga0172380, IMG submission 119747) | Leachate microbial communities from a municipal landfill in Southern Ontario, Canada - Leachate well 162 metaG | ecosystem: Engineered > Solid waste > Landfill > Unclassified | place...
CCCGCGGCATAGACCGTGAGGTTGTTGAAATCATGCACCGCACCCATATGGGCGTTGACCAGGATTATGAAAATCTCATGCTGCAGGGCGCCCGCTGCGCCCTGGGCGACGGCTGGGGATCATCCATGCTGTCCACCGAACTGACCGATATCATGTTCGGCACCCCGGTGCCCCGGCGCGCCATCGTCGATCTCGGCGTGCTCAAGGCGGACGAGGTGAACGTCACCGTGCACGGCCATGAGCCGCTGCTGGCCGAAGCCCTGTGTCTGGCCGCCCAGGACGAGGAAATGCTCGCCCTGGCCCGCAAGGTCGGCGCCAGGGGGATCAATCTCGCCGGGGTCTGCTGTACGGGCAATGAAATTCTCATGCGTCGCGGCATTCCGGTGGCGGCAGGCTTTGTCCAGCAGGAAATGGCTATCGCAACCGGCGCCATCGAGGCCATGGTGGTTGATGTGCAGTGCATCATGCAGTCCGTGGCCGAGGTGGCCAAGTCCTTTCATACCGACGTCATTACCACCAATTACCGGGCCAAGATGCCTGGCGCGGTGCATATCCAGTTTAATGAAGAAAATCCCTTGGGCAGCGCCAAGGAGATTCTCAAAAAAGCCATCAACAACTACAAGAAACGCGGCGAATTTTTTATCCCGCAGGAAAACAAGCTCGATGTGGTGGTCGGTTTCAGCCATGAAACGATCAATTACATGCTGGGCGGCCGTTTCCGCTCAAGCTACCGGCCATTAAACGACAACATCATCAACGGCAGAATCCGGGGGGTAGCGGCCATTGTCGGCTGTGACAACTACAAATTCCCGGATAATAATCATGAAATCATCGCCCGGGAACTGATCAAGAACGATGTGCTGGTGCTGGCCACCGGCTGCGCGGCCACCGGGCTTGGCCGGGTCGGGCTGCTCCGGCCCGAGGCTGCCCAGTTTGCCGGCCCCGGTCTGCGAGAGGTTTGTGAGACGGTGGGTATGCCTCCCGTCCTGCACTGCGGGTCATGTGTCGATAACAGCCGCCTGCTTATTGCCGCAACCGAGATGGTCCGGGAGGGCGGCCTGGGTGAGGATATATCCGATCTGCCCCTGGCCGGCACCGCGCCCCTGTGGATGAGTGAAAAGGCGGTGGCCATCGGACAGTACTTTGTTTCCAGCGGGGTGTATGTCATCTTCCAGGGACTGCCGCTCACCGGCTCCAAGAATTTCCATAAATTCATGACCGAGGGAATGGATGAAATTTACGGCGGGCGCTGGGATATTGAAGAGGATCCGCTGAAACTCGCGCAGAAAATGATTGCCCGCATCGACCTCAAACGCAAGGAACTCGGCATTGACAAGAAACGCGAAAGGGTTCTCTTTGATATGGAGATGCGTCGTGATCTGGGAACCGGGGGCGGGTTAAAGGATGTCGGCTGCCACGGTCCGACTCCAGCCTGATGAGCAGCCGGGGATGCTTTTCTGCCCATTCTATTAACTACTTTAAATTCTTAACATAAGGATACAACCGAATGAAATCGGGAAGTCGTTTAGAAAAGATTCTGACCTCCGGGGGCTTTGCCGTGACCGGGGAACTGGGACCGCCTAAAAACGGAGATCCAGAGGTAGTCAGGAAGAAGGCCGGCATATTGCGTGGGCATGTTGATGCGGTCAATATCACGGACTGCCAGACCGCCATTGTCCGCATGTCAAGTATTGCCGCCGGACTCATCACCCTGCAGGAGGGCGTGGAGCCGGTCATCCAGATGACCTGCCGCGACCGCAACCGGATCGGCATGCAGAGTGATATTCTCGGTGCCGCAGCCCTTGGCCTGAAAAATCTTCTCTGTCTTACCGGCGACCATCAGAAATTCGGCAACCATCCCGGGGCCAAGGGTGTCTTTGACATGGACTCCATTCAGCTCCTCGGCATGGTCCGCGGCATGCGGGATGAGAAGAAGTTTCAATGCGGCGAGGCGATAAAGTCCGCCGAGCCGCGGCTTTTTCTCGGCTGTGCCGCCAATCCCTTTGCCAATCCCTTTGAATTCCGCGCCCCGCGGCTGGCCAAGAAGGTGGCCAGCGGCGCAGACTTTGTGCAGACCCAGATTATCTATAATGTGGAAAAATTCGCCCGGTTCATGGCAATGGTTCGTGACCTGGGACTGGACGAGAAGGTCTATATTCTCGCAGGCGTAACCCCGCCCAAATCCCTCGGCATGGCCCGTTATATGAAAAGCTCGGTGCCCGGCATGGATGTGACGGACGAGGTGATCAGCCGCATGAAGGATGCCGCCGACAAACAGGAAGAGGGCATCAACATCTGTGTGGATATCATCAATCAGGTCAGGGAAATCAAAGGGGTTTCCGGTGTGCATATCATGGCCATCGAGTGGGAGGAAGCAGTACCCGAGATCGTCAAGCGCGCCAAGCTCGAACCACGGCCGGTATTGGCTGAGGATGTGCGGCAACCGGCGGTGCAGAAGGCTGAGGTCATTGCAGTTGCCGGGCCTGCGGTACCCGCTCCGCAGCCGGCTGTGGACACGGACAGGCTCCTGGCTGAGGCCAGGGCAGAGGCGGAAAAAATCATTGCCGCAGCCCGTGCTGAAGTTGAAAAAATGCGAGCCCAAGCTGTCTTGCAAGCGACAGCCGGCTCAGCCCCAGAATATGAAGATGCAGGAGAGCATGAGATGAATGAAAAAGAGCGTCAGCTGGCGTTGCAGTCTGTGCAGATGGGTCTCAACGCCCTGAAAAAGGCCTTTAACCTGAGCGATGAGCAATTTGAGGCATTGTCAAGTTTTGCCAGTGCCGAGGCAGTTCTGAAACGCCAGCCCCCAGAAACCGCAGCCCCTGGACCTGTGACTGCGCCAGCTGCCGCTGAGCCGGTCAAACCAGCACCGGATAAGGCTGCCGAAGAGGCCAACAAGGCTGCTGAAGCCAGGGCCGCGGCAGAGGCCAAAAAGGCCGCAGAGGCAAAAGCTGCCGAAGAGGCCAGGAAAGCTGCTGAGGGAAAAGCTGCGGACGAGGCCAAAAAGGCAGCTTTGGCCAAGGCTGCTGAAGAGGCCAAAAAGTCTGCCGAAGCCAAGGCTGCCGAAGAGGCCCAAAAGGTAGCTGAAGCCAAAAAGGCCGCAGAGGCCAAGGCCGCGGAAGAGGCCAAAAAAGCCGCGGAAGCCAAGGCCGCTGAAGCGCCTAAGGCCGCTGCTGCAGGCGGAGATCTGGCGGTAGCCGAGCTGGCGTTGGAAAAGACGCCTTTTGCTGAGCGCGCCAAAAAGGTTCCTGCCGCCTCCTACCAGGTCAAATATACGGGACAGATTAAAGAGACGCTGCTCGGCAGCGGTGACAAGGCGATCAAAGTCGGCGGTGAAACCTCCATGCCCTTCCATCTTTTCGAAGGCGCCATGCCCAATAAGCCGCTGATCGCCATGGACGTGCTGGATGTGAAACCTGATGAGTGGCCGGACTCTCTGACCCGCCATTATGCAGGGGTGCTGGATAATCCGCTGGCCTGGGCCAGAAAATGTGTTGATGAATACCAGGCGGAGGCGATCTGCATCTCCATGGTCAGCACCGATCCCAACGGCATGAACCGGAAGTCGTCTGAAGCGGCCAAGGTTGCCGCCGAAGTGATCAATAATATCGATGTGCCGATCATTGTCTGGGGCTGCGGCAACGCGGACAAGGATACCGAGACGCTACGGGAGATCACCTCCATGACCGGCGACAGGAAAGTGTGCCTGGCGCCCCTTTCCGACAGCAATTACCGTTCCCTGGGCGCAACCGCCATGGCCTTCCAGTATCCCATGGTCGCTGCTTCGCCCATTGATGTCAATCTCGCCAAACAGCTCAATATTCTGCTCGAAAATCTGGGCGTTTCGCTGAACTCCATCCTGATGGACCCGTCAATCGGGGCTCTCGGCTACGGCATTGAGTATACCTATTCCGTCATGGAGCGTATTCGCCTGGCTGCGCTTACCCAGCAGGATGAAAAACTGCAGGTGCCGATCATCTGCAATCTCGGCCGGGAGGTGTGGAAGGCGAAAGAGTGCCGGCTTCCCTCTGATGCAATGCTCGGTGACCAGGAAAGAAGGGGTATCATGATGGAGGCCATCACCGCCACCTGCATGCTGCTTTCAGGCGGTGAGGTGCTGATTATGAGACATCCCAAGGCCATCAATCTCACCAAGTCTCTGATCAATAGCCTGATAGGCTAATGATGAAATTATTCCGATAATCTGAGAGGAGCGTTCAATGTCAAAAATAATCTGTTCAGCTGCTATCCGAGGCGCGCATAAAATCACTGACATGGCCGAGGAAAAACTTGAGGCAGCTTTAAAAAAATATGGTCCTGAGCAGGTGGTCTCATTTCCCAACACTGCCTATTATCTGCCGGTTATCTACAGCATGCTGGGAGCCAAGGTGGAGAAGCTGGGCGATATGAAGGACATCTTCCAGGAGTGCCGCAAGCTCCTGCCCCCCCTGGTGAGTGAACATACCTGGCTGCCCTACCTGGCCCCGGCCCTTGATGCCGGCATGGCCACTTTTTTCGCCGAGGAGATGTACGAGGCAATCCGCTATCTGGAGCAGCCCGAATACTATACCAAGACCGAAGATCCCACCGGTGCCAATATCTGGCTGGGGGCGGCGGACGATGTTATCTTCCGTAAACGCGGCGTTGAATTTGTTGATGGCACGGCTCCCGGCTTTGCCGCCATCATGGGCTCGCCGGCCGACAAAGAGGTGGCCAGCAAAATCGCCCTGGAACTGCAGGAAAAAAATCTCTACATTTTCATGCATGACCACTCAGACGGCATCAGAATGCCCGAACAGCTGGTGAAAAACAATGTGCAGGTGGGGTGGAACACCCGTCTGGTCCCCTTTGGCGACAGTTATACCACCGCGGTTTTCGCCATCGGCTTCGCCTGCCGGGTGGCCATGGCCTTCGGCGGCATCAAGCCCGGAGACTACCGGGGCAACCTGATCTATAACAAGGACCGCACCTTTGCCTTTGTCATGGCCTTCGGCCCGGTAAGCGACGAGTGGTACGCCAATGCCGCCGGCGCCATCAACTGGGGCTTCCCCACCATCTCCGACTACGATATTCCCGAGGTGCTGCCCACCGGTATCTGCACCTATGAGCACGTGGTCAGCAATGTGCCCCATGATGAAATCGTGCAGAAGGCCATCGAGGTGCGGGGCCTGAAGGTCAACATTGCCAAGATTGATATCCCCATGGCCTTTGGTCCGGCCTTTGAGGGTGAGAGGATCAGGAAGGATGATCTCTATATGGAATGCGGCGGCGGCAGGACCAGCGGCGTCGAGGTGCTCATCTCCAAGGATATGCACGATGTCGTGGACGGCGAGGTTATCCTGGAAGGCAAGGACATCTGTGACATCACCCAGGGACAGAACCTGCCCATCGCCATCCTGGTTGAGGTGGCCGGCCGCGAGATGCAGTCGGATTTTGAGCCGATCCTGGAGCGCCAGTTCCATCATCTGATCAACTATATCCAGGGCATCATGCACATCGGCCAGCGGAACATCATGTGGATCCGCATCGGCAAGGCCGCGGTGGAGAAGGGCTTTTCCTTCAAGCATATCGGCAAGGTGCTCCATGGCAAACTGCACCAGGAGTTCGGCGCCATCCTTGATAAGGTGCAGGTGAAAATCTATACCGAACAGGCCAAGGTGGAAGAGGTGCAGGAGATTGCCAAAAAAGTCTATGCCGAGCGCGACCTGCGGCTGGGCAACATGACCGATGAAACCGAGGAGATTTTTTACTCCTGTACCCTCTGCCAGTCCTTTGCCCCCAGCCATGTCTGTGTCATTACCCCGGAAAGGGTGGGCATGTGCGGCGCCTATAACTGGCTGGACGGCAAGGCCTCCTTTCAGATCAACCCGACCGGCCCGAACCAGCCGATCCAGAAGGGTGAGTGCAATGATCCGGTGCTGGGTGATTTTATCGGCATCAACGAGTTCGTCAACCAGGCCTCCCGCGGGGCGGTTCCGGCGGTCAGCTGTTATTCGCTGATGACGAATCCCATGACCGCCTGCGGCTGTTTTGAGGCCATTGCCGCCATGCTGCCCCAATGTAACGGCATCATGGTGGTCAACCGCGACTACATGGGCATGACCCCCAGCGGCATGAAATTCACCTCGCTTGCCGGTATGGCCGGCGGCGGCGCGCAGACCCCCGGTTTCATGGGCGTCAGCAAGCATTACCTGACCAGCCCGAAACTTTTCATGGCCGAAGGTGGTCTAAAGAGAGTGGTGTGGCTGCCCAAGATGCTCAAGGAAGAGTTGAAGGAAAAACTCATGGCCCGCTGCGAGGCCATCGGCATGCCGGAGCTTTTTGACATGATCGCTGATGAGGAAGTGGGGACCACGGAAGAGGCGGTACTGGCTTTTCTCAAGGAGAAAGGCCATCCAGCGCTCAAAATGGAAACAGTTATGTAGCCAATCGGGCTATTTACATTTTTTTATATGCTAACGAGGAGATAAACAATGGCTCTTACTGGTATACAAATCCTTAAAATGCTCCCCAAAAAGAATTGCGGGGAGTGCGGGATTCCCACCTGTCTTGCCTTTGCCATGAAAGTTGCCGCCGGACAGATTGAAATTGAAAAATGCCCTTATGTTTCTGACGAGGCCAAGGCGACCATCGGCGAGGCTTCCGCGCCGCCGATCAGGACCATCAAGCTCGGCGCCGGCGATTCCACCTTCACCACCGGCGGCGAGACCTGTATGTTCCGCCATGAAAAGCGCTTTGAGAATGCCACCGGTATTGCCGTGCTGGTCGGTACGGATATGGCTGAGGCGGACATTGACGGCCGCATCAAACGTTTCAAGGAGCTGCGCTATGAGCGGGTCGGCGTGCTGATGAAGGCCAGACTGATTGCCGTTAAAGACAGCGACGGGGAGCAGGGAAAATTTATCGCCCTGGTCAAGAAGGTTCTGGCCGGCGCGGAGGATGCGGGCCTGATCCTCATGAGCGGCAAGGCGGAAAACCTGGCCGAAGGCGCCAGGGCCTGCGGCGAGCGCAAGCCGCTGCTCTATGGCGCCACGGCGGCCAACGCCTCCGCCATGGCGGCCATGGCCAAGGAAGCCGGTTGTCCGCTGGGAATCCGCGGGGCAAACCTTGATGATACCATTGAGATCTCCGAGAAAGTCCTGGCAGAGGGATTGAAGGATCTGGTCCTTGACACCGGCGCCCGCACCATGAAGGCAGCCCTGGAAAACAATGTTGTGACCCGCCGCTCGGCCATCAAGGCCAAGTTCAAGCCGGTGGGCTTTCCGTCCATTGCCTTTCCCTGTGAAATGACCGACGATCCCATGATGGAGGCGATGATCGCCTCGGTGCTCATCGCCAAATATGCCGGCATTGTGGTGCTTGCCGATCTGCAGGGCGATATACTTTTCCCTCTGCTGCTGGAGCAGCTGAACATCTTCACCGATCCCCAGCGGCCCATGGTGGTCCAGGAAGACATATACAGCATCAACGGACCGGCGGAGAATTCTCCGATACTCATCACCTGCAACTTCTCCCTGACCTATTTCATCGTTTCCGGCGAGATCGAGGGCAGCAAGATTCCTTCCTGGCTGCTGATCAAGGATACGGAGGGACTTTCCGTGCTTACCGCCTGGGCGGCAGGGAAATTCGGGGCGGACATGATCGCCCAGTTCATCAAGAAATCCGGCATCATGGATAAGGTGAAACATCGCGATCTGATCATCCCCGGCTATCTGGCCAGCATCAAGGGCGAGCTTGAGGAAGAGCTCCCGGAGTGGACCATTACCATCGGTCCCCGTGAAGCGGGTCATCTCCCTGCTTTCCTGAAAGAATGGAAGCCGGCTGCCTGAGATCAGACGGGCAGATATTTTGCCGGGGCGGTTCGCGAGCCGTTGCTGCGGTGTCTTCCGGGGGAAATTTGCAGTTTTTACGAATCCAACAGTATTTCTTTTTGGCAAACAATGTCGACAATAAATTTTGAAATAAACGGCATGGAGGTTGTTGCCGAGTCCGGACTGACAATTCTTGAAGTTGCCCGCCGGGCGGAGATTGACATCCCCTCTCTCTGCTCGGTGAGCGGCAAAAACAGTCAGATACCGTGCGGCTTGTGTGTCGTTGAGATAGAGGGCATGGACGAGCCTGTCCGGGCCTGCGCCACCCCGGCCGAAGCGGGCATGAAGGTCAGAACCGATTCTCCGGCCCTGGTGAAGATCCGCCAGGAGAGGCTGGCGAAAATTTCCGCCATCCATTTCGGTGACTGCAAGGCCCCCTGTAATCTGACCTGCCCCGGCCAGATCAATGTGCAGGGCTATATCGCCCATATCAGCAAGGGTGAATATGAAGAGGCCATGCGTCTCATCCTGGAGCGCAATCCCTTTCCTTTTTCCGTCGGCCGGGTATGCCCCCGTTTCTGTGAAACCCGCTGCCGCAGAATTCTTGTCGATGAACCGGTTTCCATCAACCACCTGAAGCGCTTTGTGGCAGACTGGTGCATGACCAACCATATTGATCTGAAAATTCCCAGGGAAAAGACAACCGGCAAACGGGTCGCCGTGATCGGCGGCGGGCCCGCCGGGCTTACCGGGGCCTATTACCTGGCCCGTAAAGGGCACGATGTCACCCTCTTTGAGGCCAATCCCAAGCTGGGCGGCATGTTGCGCTACGGTATCCCGACCTACAAGATTGATCGCAACGTGCTGGATTATGAGACCAATATGATCCTGCGCATGGGCATATCGGTGAAGCTGAGCCAGCGCTGGGGGGTGGATTTCACCCTGCAGGATCTGAAGGATCAGGGCTATCACGCCATCCTGCTGGCCACCGGCACCGGGCTGGACCGGCCCCTGGAGATTCCCGGCGGCAGATTGCCCCAGGTGATGACCGCCACCAAGGTGCTGCGCGACGCCGCGGAAGGCAAAAGAATCAATTACGGATTGCGTGCCGCGGTTATCGGCGGCAACAATATTGCCATGGAAGTGGCCCGTACCCTGCTGCGCCAGGGGGTGGACCAGGTCACGGTCATCTATCCCCGGTCCCAGGAGGAGATGGTGGCCAATCAGCGGGTCATCCGGGAGGCGGAAAGGGAAGGGGTGCAGTTTCTGCTCATGGCCTCGCCCGTGCAGATCTTCGAGTCCGAGCGCGGCGGTTTAAGCGTCGAACTGGTGAGGATGAAACTGGGTGAACCCGATGCCAGGGGCATGCGCCAGCCGGAGGCCATTGCCGGCACCACCAATACCATCAGCGTGGATACCCTGGTAACCTCCCTGGGCCAGATGGCCTGCGTGGACGGCTTTAAAGGGGGAGAACTGGAGGAGCAGATCGAGATCGCGCCCAACAATACCATCAATGCCTCGCCCCGGGATTTTACCACCTCCGTGCAGGGCGTCTATGCGGCCGGCGATGCGGTGAACGGCCCGCGGACGGTCATTCAGGCAGTGGTCGGCGCCCGCCGGGCGGCGGAAAACATTCATTCCTCCCTGATGGATGTGCCCAAGGAACCGGGGGAGATCCGCTTTAATTTCACCCGGGGCAAAACCTTTGATCAGGTGCATCTCAGCAACTTTGACGGCATCAATATCAAGCTGCGGGAAAAAATGCCCACCAGGCCTCCCCAGACCGCGGTGCAGGATTTTGACGTGATCAAGCTCGGCTTTAATGAGCAGATGGCGCGCAAGGAGGCGGAGCGGTGTCTCTCCTGCGGCTGCAACGCCTTTGAACATTGCGATCTGAAGCGTCTTAATATCGCCCTTAATGTCAATATCAATAAAACAGGCATGGGCGAGAGGCCGCTCTATAAAAAAGACGAATCCCATCCGGTCCTCAAGGTTGACCTCAATAAATGCATATTCTGCCAGCGCTGCATGCATGCCTGCGAGTACGGCGCCCTGGAAGTCACTGCCGGTCATATTAATGACAACAATGTCGCCACGCGTCTGAAGCTCACCTTTAATGACCGGTGTGTCAACTGCGGCAAGTGCGCGGAAAATTGTGCCACCGGGGCCTTGACCAAAAAGGTTGCCCTGGTGCCGGTGATCAGCGAGGCGGTGCGGGATGTGCGCACCACCTGTCCTTACTGCGGAGCCGGTTGCCAGCTTACCCTGCGGGTCAAGGGCAATACCATCATGGAGGTTACGTCTGACCCCGATCTGGCCCCGAATTACGGCGCCCTGTGCGTCAAGGGACGTTTTGCCTTTGATTTTGTCCGGGATAAGGAACGGCTGACCAGGCCGCTGGTCCGGCGGCATGGCCATCTGGTGGAGACCAGCTGGGATGATGCCCTGGAGATCGTGGCCCGCAATTTCTTTGATCTGAAGGCCATGTACGGTCCTGACTCCATTGCCGGATTTTCCTGCGCCAGGGCGACCAATGAAGAAAATTATCTGATGCAGAAGTTCATGCGCACGGTGATCGGCACCAACAACATCGAACATTGTGCCCGGCTTTGACACGCTCCCACGGTGGCCAGTCTGGCCCTCACATTTGGCAGCGGCGCAATGACCAACTCCATTGCCGATACAAAAAAGACCGACCTGTTTCTCATGATCGGCAGCAATCCCGACACCAGCCATCCCACCATCGGACTGCGCATTCACCAGGCCCTGGACCGGGGCGCGAAGCTGATCGTCGTCGATCCGCGCAGGACAAAACTGGCCGAACGGGCTGATCTGTGGCTGCGCCTCAAGCCGGGAACGGATGTCGCCCTGCTCAATTCCATGATGAATGTGATCATCGAGGAAGATCTGCTGGACAAGAGGTTCGTGGAGCAGAGGACCGAGGATTATGATGAGCTGGTCCGGCTGGTCAAAAAGTACCGGCCGTTCATGGTGGAAAAAATAACCGGCATTCCGGCCGAGCAGATCCGCCAGGCTGCCCGCATGTATGCTGCCCAGGGGCGGCACGCTATTTTCCACGGCATGGGTATCACCCACTTTATCACCGGCACGGACAGGGTAAAGAGTATTGCCAATCTCGCCATGCTGTGCGGCAAGGTCGGGGTGGAGGGCGGCGGCTGCAACCCACTGCGCGGTCAGAATAACGTGCAGGGGGCCTGTGACATGGGCGCCCTTTTCAATACCCTGCCGGGCTATGCCAGTCTGAGCAATGAAGACCTCTTTGAAAAATATGAAAAGATGTGGAAGGTCAAACTGCCCAGACGTCCCGGCAAACCGGCCACCGAGGTGTGGGACAACATCATGAAGGGAGATATCCGCTCCCTGTATATCTTCGGCGAGGACCCGGCGGTGGCGGACGCCAACATCTCCCATGTGCAGGCGGCCCTGGAGAAGTGTGATTTCGTGGTGGTGCAGGACATCTTCATGACCAAAACGGCCCAGATGGCGGATGTGGTCCTGCCCGCCGCCTGTTTCGCGGAAAAAGACGGCACCTTCACCAGTACCGAGCGCCGGGTGCAGCGGGTGCGCCAGGCTGTCCTGCCCCCCGGAGAGGCCAGAGCCGACTGGAAGATCTTCTGCGATCTGTCCAAGAAAATGGGCTACGAGATGAACTACCGGTCGCCCGGGGAGATTTTTGATGAGGTTTGCAGCATTATGCCCCAGTATGCCGGGTTGAGTTATGCACGGCTCGAGAAAGTGGGCCTGCAGTGGCCGGTTCCCACCGCGGATCATCCCGGTACCCCGGTCCTGCACACCGAAAAATTTACCCGCGGCAGGGGCCTGTTTATTCCAGAGGATTATATTCCGCCGGTTGAGGTGGCTGATCAGGAATATCCCCTGCAGTTCACCACCGGACGTGATCTGGCCCGTTACAACTTCAGCAGTATGACCGGCAAAACCAAGGCAATCGATGTCATCAGCCCCGAGTGCTTTGCCGAGTTTCATCCCGAGGACGCCAAACAATACGGTATCGAGGAAAAGGATTCCGTGCGGCTGACCTCGCGCCGCGGCTCCGTGGTGCTGCGGGCCAAGGTGACGGACCGTACCCAGCAGGGAACGGTATTCGCCACCTACAACCATGTTGAGGCGCTGGTGAATCTGCTCACCCTGGATGCCCTTGACCGGCTGTCCAGGACGCCGGAGTACAAGCTGTGCGCCATCAAGGTGGAAGTCGTTGATCAATAAACGCCTGCCGGGCGGCAGGGGTGAAGAGATTTTTCCCGGCTGCCCGGTCATGCTTAAAAAAAACGAATCATAACAGTTTGCATAAATAACTTGATTGTCCTTTCAGACATTTTCACTTCCTGAAAACGGCGGTCAGAAATCCATAAACGGAGTGTACCATGGGTCACGCAAAAGATAATAAATCGGGAGCAGTGATGGTCGTCGGCGGCGGGGTCGCCGGTGTCCAGGCGGCCCTCGACTTGACCGAGCTCGGCTATTATGTGTATCTGGTTGAAAAATCAGCGTCCGTGGGTGGCGCCATGGCCCAGCTTGACAAAACCTTTCCAACCAATGACTGCTCCCTCTGAATTCTCGCGCCGAAGCTGGTAGAGGCCGGTCGGTCTCCAAATATCGAAATACTGAGCAACACGGATTTCCTTGCCCTGGAAGGCAAGCCGGGGGATTTCCGGGCCAAGGTCCGGCTGAACCCCCGTTACATCGATGCGGACAAGTGTACGGCCTGCGGCCTGTGTACCAAATACTGCCCGCGGCATATGGTGGACACTTACAATGAGGGCCTGGCCATCACCCGGCCCATTCATATCGATTATCCCCAGGCCGTGCCGGCCACCTATTTTATTGATCCCAGCGCCTGCCTGCATCTCAAGCATGGCACCTGTAAAATCTGTGTGCCGGTATGCCGCAGCCATGCCATTGATTTCAGCCAGCAGCCCGAGGAGCGCACCCTCCATGTGGGGGCGGTGATCATGACTCCCGGCTTCGGCAAGGTGCCGGATGAGGCCCTGCAGAAGTACAGTTACGGCAAGCATCCCGATGTGGTCACCAGCATCGAGTTTGAAAGGCTGCTCAATCCTTCCGGCCCGTTCAAGGGCGAGGTCCGCTGCATCTCCGACCATCGTCATCCCCACCGCATCGCCTTTATTCAGTGCGTCGGCTCCCGGGACATCGGCTGTGACAACGGTTACTGCTCCTCGGTCTGCTGCATGTACTCCATTAAGGAGGCCATGGTGGCCAAAGAGCATGACCCGGACTGTGAGATCACCATCTTCTACATGGACATGCGCACCCAGGGCAAGGATTTTGACGCGGCCCGCACCCGGGCGGAGGAACAGTTCGGCATCAAATTCGTGCGGGCCAAGGTGGCCGATGTCATGTCCTGGGGCAAGAAGCTGAAACTGACCTATTCCACCCTGGCGGCCAGCCACCATTTTGAGGCCTTTGACATGGTGGTTCTCTCCGTCGGCCTTGACTCGCCCAGGAGCGCCCGAGCGCTGGCCAAAATCGCCGATTTTGAACTCAACAAATACGATTTCTGCAAGACCGGTTCCTTTGCCCCGCTCAATACCAGCAGGGAAGGTATTTTTGTGGCCGGCGCCTTCCAGGGGCCGAAAGACATCCCGGAAAGCGTCACCCAGTCCAGCGCCGCCGCCGGTATCGCCTCGGCCCTGATCAAACAGCAGCGGGGTGCCGGTATTGTGCATAAGGCCTATCCCGACGAGCAGCAGGTCAAGGCCGGGGATGAGGTGCGCATCGGCGTTTTTGTCTGCCGCTGCGGTATCAACATTGCCGGTACGGTTGACGTGCCGAATGTGGTCGATTATGCTGGCAACATGGAAAACGTCGTCTATTTCAGCGACAGTCTTTACAGCTGTTCCCAGGACGCCCAGGAGGTCATCAAGGAGCAGATTAAAAAACATAAATTAAATCGCATCGTCATGGCCGCCTGCTCACCGCGGACCCATGAGCCTCTTTTCCAGGAAACCCTCAAGGACGCCGGCCTTAACCGCTCCCTGTTTGAGATGGTCAACATCCGCGACCAGTGCTCCTGGGTGCATGCCAATGAGCCGGAGGAGGCCACGAACAAGTCCCGGGACCTGGTCCGCATGGGTGTTGCCAAGGCCCGGCTGATCCAGCCCCTGCCCGAACAGACCGTGCCCGTCACCCCCCAGGCCCTGATTATCGGCGGCGGGGTGGCGGGACTGACCGCGGCCGAGAACCTGGCCAACCAGGGTTTCCAGTGCTATCTCATTGAAAAAAATGACAAATTGGGCGGCCATGCGGCAGGCGCCCAGGATACCCTGCAGGGCGAAAATACCGCCAAGATGATGCAGGAGCTGATTGGCCGGGTGCAGAAACATCAGAAGATCGAGGTGATGACCAATGCCGAGCTGGCGGCGGTCAATGGTTTTGTCGGTAATTTTTCCTCGGTGATCAAAATAAGCAAAGGGAAAAAAGAGACGGAGCAGACCATTGATCACGGGGTCATCATCATCGCCACCGGCGGCAGGGAGCACCGGCCGGATAAATATCTGCTCGGCCAGGTGAAAAAGGTGGTCACCCAGCAGGAGCTGGAAAGCCGCCTGGCCGGCAAGGCCAAGGACCGGGCCCCGGATTCGGTGGTCATGATCCAGTGTGCCGGTTCCCGGGGGGATGATCTCAAGTACTGCAGCAAGGTATGCTGTAATGCCGCAGTGAAAAATGCCCTGAAGATCAAGGAGATCAATCCCTCCTCCCAGGTTGTTGTCCTGTACCGGGATATGCGTACCTACGGTTACGCGGAGGACGCCTACCAGCTGGCCCGGGAGAAAGGGGTGGTCTTCATCCCCTATGAGGTGGACCGCAAGCCCGAGGTGGAAAAACAGGGCAACAGGGTGAACGTCAACTTCTTTGATCCCATCCTGCAGGAGGATGTTTCCATAAGCCCTGAGCTGATCGTGCTCAGTGTCGGCATTGTGCCGGAGGATACGGAAAACCTCAGCAAGCTGCTGAAGATTCCGGTCAACGAAAACAAGTTTTACCTGGAAGCCCATGTAAAACTGCGGCCGGTGGAGCTTGCCGTGGATGGGGTCTATGTCTGCGGTCTGGCCCATTCACCCAAACCCCTGGATGAGGTGATTGTCCAGGCCCAGGCTGCGGCGGCCAAGGCCTCCATCCCGCTGATCAAGGGTTTTGTATCCGTTGAGCCGATTGTCTCCTCGGTGGACAAGGAAATCTGCATCGGCTGCGGCATCTGCGCCAGCCTCTGTCCCTATCAGGCCATCCAGATGGTGAAGGTGGACAACAAGAAGAAGGCGGAAACCATTGCCGCCTCCTGCAAGGGCTGCGGCATCTGCTCTTCCCGCTGCCCGACCTTTGCCATCTCCATGGGCGGGTTCACCCGTGAGCAGATCGGCGCCCAGATCAAGGCGTTCGGAGAAATTTAAAAACAGGTGGTTAGCTATTTAGGCTGTAGTCTTTTAGCTTAACACCTAAAAACCTACAGACTAAACACCTGGCTAAACACCTGAATACCTACAGACTAAACAGCTAAAGAGCTTTTCTTAAAGAGGTATATTGAATGACCATTGAAGAATTCAATCCCAAGATCCTGGGGTTTCTCTGTAACTGGTGCTGTTACGCCGCCGCCGATGCGGCTGGGGTGTCTCGTTACCAGTATCCGCCCAACCTGCGCACCATCCGGGTCATGTGCACCGGACGCATCGACCCTTCCTTTATCCTGCAGGGTTTCGCCGAAGGCGCGGCCGGTATCTTCACCGGCGGCTGACAGCTTGGTGAATGCCATTACCAGGTTGGTAATTATGATGCCATGAGTGTCAATGTGCTGGTCAAGCGGGTGCTGGAGGGAATCGGCATAAGTCCTGCGCGGTACAATCTGCAGTGGGCCTCAGCTGCCGAGGCTCCCCGTTTTGTTAAGCTTATTACCGAATTTACTAAAAAAATTCGAGATCTCGGGCCACTGGGCCACGCCGAAGGCATCAAGCCGGACGAGCTGCAGGACAGGATCAACAAGGCGGTGGCGCTGGTCAACAGCCAGAAGCTGCGCATGACCTTCGGCACCACCACCAAGGCCTTGCGCAAGGACAAGGATTACAGTGATGCCCATCTTGTGGAAGTCATTGATGCCAAATTAGGCAAAACCATTACGGCCGGCTTGTAAAAAAGCGTTCCAGCGTTCCAGCGCTTAAACGTTTGATCGCTTGAGCGTTGGAACGTCTCCTATGAAACTCGGCATTGATACCGGCGGCACCTTTACGGATTTCATTCTGCTCACCGGCCAGGGGATTGCCACCTATAAGGTTTCTTCCACCCCTGACGACCCCGGCCGGGCCATCCTGGCCGGCCTCCGTCATTTCTTTCCCGCCCCTGACCCGTCTGAATCCTTTTGCCTGCCGGACGATCTGGAAATCATCCATGGCACCACGGTGGGCACCAATGCCCTGCTGCAGAGAAAAGGGGCGCGCACCTTACTGATCACCACCAGGGGATTTGAGGATGTGCTCATCATCGGCCGGCAGAACCGGGCCACCCTGTATGATCTCCAGATAGAACGTCCTGAGGCAATCATCGGCCGGGACAGCTGTGTCGGGGTGCGGGAGCGGGTCCGGTGGGACGGTTCGGTGCAGACCCCGCTGGCCGGGAGCGCGGGCAAAAGGCTGCGCCGGATCTGCCGGGAGAAGGCCATTGAGTCCGTGGCCGTCTGTCTCCTGCACTGCTATGCCAATCCCGTCCATGAAAAAATTCTGGCCGGCGAGCTTCGCAAACTGGCCATTCCTGTAAGCCTGTCGTCCGAGGTGCTGCCGGAGTTCCGGGAGTATGAGCGGCTGACCACCACGCTGATCAATGCCTATCTCGCCCCGATAATTACTGCGTATATCAGCAGGTTGACGGAAAAGCTCGGATCAACCCCCTTGTATATCCAGCAGTCCAACGGCGGCATGCTGCCGGCGGCGACCATCGGGGCGCGGGCGGTGCATACCGTGCTGTCCGGACCGGCTGGCGGGGTGCATGGCGCCTTTCAACTGGCCCGGGAGATGGGGCGGGACAAGATCATCACCTTTGACATGGGCGGCACCTCAACCGATGTCTCCCTCTGTGACGGGCAGCCGACCCTTACCCGTGATTATTGCATCGATTCCTATCCGTTGCGTATCCAGGTGATGGATATTCATACGGTGGGCGCAGGCGGCGGCTCCATAGCCAGGCTTGATGCGGGCGGACTGCTGCATGTCGGCCCGCAGAGCGCCGGAGCTGATCCCGGCCCGGTCTGTTACGGCTCGGGAGATGAGCTGACCGTAACCGATGCCAATCTCTTTCTCGGCCGGCTGCCGGCCGACCGCTTTCTCGGCGGTGAGATGCCACTCCACCCTGAGCGGGTGACGGAGAAGATGCACGAACTCGCCAGCCGGCTCGGCCTGTCCGCCCGGCAAACGGCGCTGGGCATCATCCGGCTGGTCAATACCGGCATGGCCAAGGCCATTCGCGCCGTTTCCCTGGAGCGGGGCCATGATCCCAAGGAGTTCACCCTTTTCTCCTTCGGCGGCGCCTCCGGACTGCACTGCTGTGAACTGGCCGGGGAACTCGGCATCCGGGAAATTGTCGTGCCGGCCAGGGCTGGCATCCTGTCCGCGCAGGGTATGGCCATGGCTGACCCGGCACTTGATGCCAGCCGGTCGCTGTTTCTGCGGGGCAGGCAAATTAACCGGGCGCTTCTGGCTGAACACTTTGCCCGGCTTGCCGCGGAACAGAAAAAAGAACTGCTGCACCTGTGCCGGTCAGGCCGGTTTCGTGTTGAAAGATTCGTGGACATCCGCTACCAGGGCCAGTCCTTTGAGCTGACTGTCCCTTTTGCGGAGCATTTCACCGAAAGTTTCCATGCGCTGCACGAGCAGCAATTCGGTTACTCGCTGCCGGATGCTCCCCTGGAAGTGGTTTCCATCCGCTGCACCGTGTCCCTGGTGCGGCCCAAACAGGCTTTGCCCCGCACGGTTGAACAATCTTCCACTGAGCCCCAACCTGATGAGCTCCGGCCGGTTATTTTCGAGGCCGGCCCCCAGCTGGTCAGGGTTTACAGCCGCCGGCAGCTGCTGGGCGGCCATCGCCTGAGCGGCCCGGCATTGGTGGTTGATGACTACACCACCATCTTATTGCCTGCCCATTTCCATCTCCTTGTCGACCATTTGCTGAATTTGCTAATTCGGCCAAATTGACTTATATTTTTTATTCAACTTTCTGAGTTGTGGTAACATGTTGAAATTAAATTGATATCCTCATGGTCCCCGCAGCTTGTTTCCGGAGAATTCAGCAGCCAGAAATCAGGAGCCAGAATAAAACGTAATAAAATCAAACATTCTAAATTCTGTCTCCTGTCTCCTGAATTCCCATGACGGAGATCAGAGCAGCAACTATGTCACAAAAATATCGTTATTTCGACAAAATAGATCAAGTCAGAAAGTTGAGTATAATAAATTAAGATCACCTCGGCCCGCCGCCATTTGCCGGGTTGACGGCCCTGTTCTTTTTATCGATAATGCAAGCAGGCCGGATCTCTTTTCCCCCCCTGCCTGGAGAAAAAATGGACCAAAAGAAGACATTTCCGGAAGAAACCAGCAAAAGAAAGCATGAGCAGCGCTCCGGCTCGGAAATCGCCGAGGAACTGACCCGGCTGGCCGCTGAAATTGCCGATGGCAGCCTGATCATCAACGGGCAGAAGCTGGCGGTGGGGGATTCTTTTTCCTTTACCATGAAAAAGCAGCTGAAAAAGGGCATGGTTTCCTGCGAGTTTTTTCTGCAGACCAGGATGGCGGAAAAAACGGAACCCCCGGCTGCGGCATCTGCCGGCAATGGAAAAGCGCGGAACTGCCCGGCCTCGGGAGGAAAACAACTCAAAAAAGATATCAGCCGCCTGTGGAAAGAGCTGGTGCAACAGGTGGGTGCGGAGTCCGTTCCGTCCAGGGAACTGGCAACGGAACTGCGCGCAAAATGCGAGGATTATCATCTCTGCGCCCACAGCCAGTGGTCTGCTGCCTGGCAAGAGTGCGCGGACCAGGTGAAATCCTGTATCGCGGCGGCGGCAAAGGGAGATTTTGCCGCGGCCCGGGAAAAGATTTCCGCGGTAAACCATTTGACCAAGGAGTGCCACAGGCTCTATAAGAAGTAGAAGGGATAGTGCCGGGCTGGCTGGGTGCAGAGCCTGGACCTGCGGGTTTCGGCAAATGAAATAATTTTTTGGCAATTTGAAAATAAGGAGGCATTATGAGTACCTGGTTTGTTGCTGTGGACGGTAAATCCCGCGGTCCTTTTACCCGGGAACAGATAACGGAGGGGCTCGACGCCGGGCTCTATACGCCTCAGACCCTGCTGTGGAAAAAGGGATACGAGGCCTGGCAGCCCCTGGCGGAAGTGCCGGAATTCCGGCAGGGGAAGAGCGCAAGTCAGCCCATGGCGCCGCCACCCCCGGCTGCCGGGGGATCACTGCAGAAGGCCCATGAAATCGACTTTGAGATCTTCGGCCATGAAATGCAGTTTGTCGAGGTTGAACTTGACCAGCACGAAAGCGCGGTGGCTGAGGCCGGGGCCATGATGTACATGGAGGACGGCATCGAGATGCAGACGGTGTTCGGCGACGGCAGCGAGAGCGCCGCCGGGAGTCTGATGGACAAATTTCTCGGGGCCGGCAAGCGGCTGATCACCGGTGAAAGCCTTTTCTGCACCGTGTTCACCAATCAGGTTGCCGGCAAGAAAAGGGTGGCCTTTGCCGCGCCATACCCCGGCAAGATCATTCCTCTTGACCTGAAAGACTATAACGGCGGCACCATCATCTGCCAGAAGGACGCCTTTCTCTGTGCGGCCAAAGGGGTCAGCATCGGGATGCATTTCCAGAGGAGAATCGGGGTCGCCCTGTTCGGCGGGGAAGGGTTCATCATGCAGAAGCTGGAGGGCGATGGCCTGGCCTTTGTCCATGCCGGGGGCACCATTATCGAAAAAGAGCTGGGCTCCGGTGAATCGCTGCGGGTTGATACCGGTTGCCTGGTTGCTTTGACCAAATCGGTAAACTTTGATATCCAGACCGTGAGCGGCATCAAGTCAGGAATCTTCGGGGGCGAGGGTTTTTTCTTCGCCCACCTCACCGGACCGGGCCATGTGTGGCTGCAGTCCCTGCCGTTTTCCCGCCTGGCCGGTAAAATCCATCAGGCAGCCCCGCAGACGGGAACGCAATCCCGCGGTGAAGGTTCGGTAATCGGCGGCCTGGGGAAACTCTTTCAGGACTAACCATGCAGAATCATCTCTCTCAGCAGCCCGCAGGTCCGGACAAGGCAGTCATTCTGCTTGCCGGCGGCGCATCCTCTCTGTGCGGACAGATGCAATCCTTTCTCCAGCAGAATTATCATACCATTTACACTGATTGCTGTGCAGATGCGATGAGGCTCGCAGGCAGCCATGCCCCGGACCTGATCCTGCTCTCTGTGCATCAGGATTGTGACGGCATCAATGTCTGCGAACAGCTGCAGAAAAATTTTTCCCAGAAACGGCCGGCCGCCCTGATGCTTTTCGGTCCCGATGAGGATGAGCTGATTGACCAGGCCTTTGCCGCCGGGGCGGATGATTATATCCGGGAGCCGATTCACTGGAAACTGCTGCATTACCGGATTAATTTTCTCATCCAGAAAAGAAAGGCCGAAATTGAGCTGAGTGATTTCGCCGGCCGGCTGGAACAGATCAATCGGGAGCTGAAGGATTTCACCTACGTGGTTTCCCATGACCTGCAGGAGCCCCTTCACCTGATCCGCGCCTTTGCCGAGCGGATCACCAGGAAGTCCCACTCCATGCTGGATGAGCAGGGCAGTCTCTATCTGCAGCGCATCGAAAAGGCGGCAAGCCGCATGCAGGGCCTCATTGACGGCCTGCTGCAGTATTCCCGGCTGACCACCCAGGCCCAGGAGTTCGCGCAGGTTGATTTGAACAGCGTGGTGAGTGAGGTCATTGCCGACCTTGAGGTGAGGATTGACATCAAAAAGGCCAGGGTGCGTATCGCTGACGGGCTCGGCACGGTGGAGGCGGACCCCCTGCAGATGCGTCAGCTGTTCCAGAATCTGGTATCAAACGCCCTGAAATACTCTACTCCGGGCGAGCCGCCCTTGATCGAGGTTTTCCCCCTGACTTTTCCGCAGAATATCGGCAGGGGAACCCTTTGCCAGATTGTGGTCAAGGACAACGGCATCGGCTTTGATGCCTGTTTTCAGGAACAGATTTTCGGTCTGTTCCAGCGTCTGCATGGCCGGGATGAGTATAATGGCACCGGCATCGGGCTTGCCATCTGCAAAAAGATCGTTGATCGGCACGGGGGAACCATCTCTGCCCGTTCAGCAGCCGGTAAAGGCGCCGAGTTTATTGTTGTCCTGCCGGTGCGGCAGAAAAAGAGAAAGTAACAGCTGGGGCAAAATACCCTTTACAAAGTTCAACCCGCTGCCGGGCAGGAGTCCGGCAGCGGGTTGATGTCTTTTTACCAGGCGTTGCTGAAGCGGGCTAATCAGCCACCTCAAAGCCGATTTTGCTGATAGCCTCCCGGATGGAGGACAGCGGCACGGGACGGCTTTCCGCATAGGTCGCCTCTCCCTTCTGCAGGTCCACCTTGACATTGCTGATGCCGCCAATGCCTTCCAGCGCCTTGGTCACCGCCCCTGAACAATGGGCGCATCGCATCCCGTTGATTTTAATGGTTGCCATATCTTTACCTCCTGAAGTATTTGGCTTGTTAAACAGTTGCATGTAGCTATTTCAGTGGTTAATTATTATCTTAAAAGATATTAATAATTCTTTTTTCAAAAAAAGTGAAGATCTATCAAATATTATCTTCATAGCAGGGATAAGTATGAATGCGATTATAAACAGCAACAGGCAGCTTGAACATCTCCAGGCGGATATCAAAGGCATGCACTGCGCCTCCTGTTCCAGCCGCATTGAAAAGGTGGTGGGGGCCATGGAGGGGGTTGACCGGGTCTCGGTCAACCTTGCCACCGCTAAAATGGATCTGGATTGGGACGCGGGCAGGCTCAGCCTGGAAACCATTGCGGAACGGATAGCGGGTCTGGGCTTTGAACTGGTGCCGCCCAGGTCGGACTCGGAGATCACGCTGTCGATCAAGGGCATGCACTGCGCCTCCTGTTCCAGCCGCATTGAAAAGGTGGTGGGGGCCATGGCCGGAGTGCAGCAATGCGCGGTGAATCTGGCCACCGGGGTGGCGAAAATCGTTATCGATCCGGGCCGGGTCAGCCAGAGGCAGTTGCGGGAAACCATCGCAGGCCTCGGTTTCACGGCCGAGGCCGTTTCCTCCTCCGCCAACCTGCTTGCCGGCCAGCAGCAGGAAATCCGTGACCGGCTGCGGGAGCTGAAGGGCCGCCTGATCCCCTCATTCATTCTGGCCTTTCTGGTCATGGTTGTTTCCATGGGCCATATGGTGGGCCTCAGCCTGCCTGACCTTCTGCATCCTGCCAGCCATCCGCTGAACTTTGCCCTGCTGCAGTTTCTGCTGGTGGTGCCGGTGCTCTGGTTCGGCCGCAACTTCTATCTGATCGGTTTTCCCAGTCTGCTGCGCGGGGCGCCCAACATGGATTCGCTTATTGCCGTGGGCACCGGCGCCGCCTTTGTCTATTCCACCTGGAATCTGGTGGAGATCTGGCTGGGCATTGATGCGGTGGCCCGAGCCCATGATCTCTATTTTGAGAGTGCGGCCATGCTGATCGCCCTGGTTTCCCTGGGCAAATATCTGGAGACCCGGTCAAAGGCCCGCACCTCCGACGCCATCAGCCAGCTCATGCAGCTGGCCCCGGATAAGGCCACATTGATCAGGGGTGACAGTCAGGAGGAGATCCTGGTGGATGAAATCCTGGCGGGCGACCTGCTATTCATCCGTCCTGGGGAAAGGCTGCCCATTGACGGCGTCATCGAGAAAGGCCGCTCCAGTGTGGACCAGTCCATGCTCACCGGCGAGAGTCTGCCGGTGCAGAAGGGGCCGGGGGATGAGGTGGTGGGGGGCACCCTGAACAAGAACGGCAGCCTGCAGGTGCGGGCCACCAAGGTGGGCCAGGATACCATGTTGAGCCGGATCATTAAAATGGTGCAGGATGCCCAGGGCTCCAAGGCGCCCATCGCCAACCTGGCCGACCGCATCAGTTTCTACTTTGTCCCGGCGGTCATGGCCCTGGCCGTGGTGGCCGGCCTTGCCTGGTATTTCATCGGCCAGGCGGAATTCACCTTTGCCCTGCGCATTTTCATCGCGGTGATGGTCATCGCCTGTCCCTGCGCCATGGGGCTTGCCACGCCGACCTCCATCATGGTCGGCACCGGCCGGGGCGCCCAGCTCGGGGTGCTGGTGAAAAACGGCGAGGCCCTGGAAATGGCCCAGAAGGTACAGACCGTGGTATTTGATAAAACAGGCACCCTGACCTATGGCAAGCCGGAGCTCACCGATTTCAGGAATTTTTCCGGCTTGAGCGACGATGCGCTGCTCGCCCTGATCGCCGGGGCGGAGAGCGGTTCCGAGCATCCCCTGGCCGAGGCCATTGTCCAGGCCGCCGCTGGAAAAGGGCTGCAGCCTGCTGAACCGCTTTCCTTTACCGCCATCCCCGGCCGGGGCATTGCCGCGGTTGTGCGGGAGAAAAGCGGCCAAGGGCAGCATGAGATGCCGGTGTTGATCGGCAACAGCGAGTTGCTGACTGAAACAGGGATCCCCTTGGACAACAACATCCTGCAGGCGGCGGACGAACTCGCCGAAGCCGGCAAGACGGCCCTGTTTGTCGCCCTGGACGGCCGGTTTGTTGCCCTGCTGGCCATTGCCGACCGGATCAAGGAGGAGGCGGCGGAAACCGTGCGCCGGCTGCGGGAGCTGGGCGTTGAGGTGGTGATGCTCACCGGCGATCACGAAAAAACGTCCCGGGCCATTGCCCGTCAGGCCGGTATCAGCAAGGTTATCGCCCAGGTCCTTCCCGAGCATAAGGCGGACGAGATCGAGAAAATCAAAAAGCAGGGCAGGGTGGTGGCCATGGTGGGTGACGGCATCAACGACGCCCCGGCCCTGGCCACGGCCGACCTGGGCATCGCCATGGGCACCGGCATTGATGTTGCCATTGAAAGCGGGGACATCGTGCTGATGCAGGGCAACCTCGGGCATGTGCTGACCGCCCTCAAACTCAGCCGGGCGACCATGCGCAACATCAAGCAGAACCTCTTCTGGGCCTTTGCCTACAATGTCGTCGGCATTCCGGTGGCTGCCGGCCTGCTCTATATCTTCGGCGGCCCCACCTTGAACCCGATGATTGCCGGCGGGGCCATGGCCCTCAGTTCCGTCTCCGTGGTCAGCAATGCCCTGCGTCTGCGTTTTTTTTCCCCCTGACAGCCGCGAAAAAATAAACCAAACTTTTCGCGGCTGCCCGCCGTTTTTCTGCCCGCGGACAGGGGGTGTTCCCGTAAACGGTAAAAAAATCCGGCTCCATCGGATTGTGTCCGGTCAGGTGAGACATTTTGCCGCACCCTTTTTTTCTTCCTCTTCTTCCTTGCCCCTTCCTGTCCCGCATCTTCTTCATTTTCTTGCCAGCGCTGGGCGCAAACCTGACAGCCTATTTTTTTATGTAATTTGGCACGTGTGTTGCTAGTGTGAAAAAAAGTAAAGAAAAAGGTTGTAAAAATGGTGGGTTAAGTAACCAGGATGGGCCATTCAACCCATGCCGGTTCCTTTCCGCAGGACCGGGGAAAAGACAAATGAAGAAAAGGAGAAGAAATCATGACAGGCAACAAGAAAAAAATGCGGCGAATACTGTTCGGAGTGGGCCTGACCCTGCTAACCCAGGCGGGCAGCGCAGGTCTTGCCGGCGCGGCCCTGCCGGGGGGCACCCTGGACCCGCTCACCATTCCCAAGTATGTCATCCCGCTGGTCATTCCGCCGGAGATGCCAAAAAGCACGGTGCAGCCCGGCGTCCCTGCCGCGGATTACAATATCGCGGTCCGGCAGTTTCAGCAGCAGATCCTGCCCGGCGGCATCTGGGACCCGGCCGGACTCTATAATCTGCCTGCCACCACGGTCTGGGGATATGGGCGGGCCGAGGACGGGCCGCCCGATTCCTCCGCCCTCGGCGGGGCCGCCGGAGTGGCGCCGGCCCCCAATTCCTCCTTTAATTACCCGGCCTTTACCGTGGAGGCCACTTCCATGCTTCCCGCCAGGGTCAGATGGATCAACGATCTGGTGGACGCAAACGGCAATTTCCTGCCCCATCTCTTTGCCGTGGACCAGACCCTGCACTGGGCCAATCCGCCCATGGAGTGCATGGACGGCACCATGCACACCGACTGCTCCGGCATGAGCGCCTTGCCCTATACCGGGCCGGTACCCATCGTCACTCATGTCCACGGCGCCCATGTCAATTCCCGGAGCGACGGCTACCCGGAGGCCTGGTGGCTGCCGGACGCCGTGAATATCCCGGCCGGTTACGCTACCCAGGGCACCCTCTATGACCAGTATGACCGGACCAACACCGTGCCCGGCTCCGCCTATTACGCCTATGAGAACAACCAGCCGGCCGCCACCATCTGGTATCATGACCATACCATGGGCCTGACCCGATTGAACGTCTATGCCGGCCCGGCGGGCTTCTGGCTTATCCGCGGCGGCGTCAATGGTGACGCCAATGTCTTGGACGCCTCCACCGGCGTGGCCGCGCAGCTGCCGGGGCCTGCCCCGGTGAACGGCGCGGGCGATCCCAATTTCGACGCCGCTTACCGCAGCACCATCCGGGAGATTCCCCTGGCCATCCAGGACCGTTCCTTTAATATGGACGGCTCTCTGTTCTATCCCAATCACCGTTCCTTCTTTGAAGGGCTTACCCCGCCGGATCTGCAGATTCCCTTTATTCCAGACCCTGCTTCCGACATCGCCCCCATCTGGAACCCCGAGGCCTTTTTCAACACCATGGTGGTCAACGGCGCGGTCTGGCCGGAGCTGACAGTGGCCCCGGCCAAATACCGTTTCCGGCTGCTGAACGGCTGCAGCTCCCGGTTCCTGAACCTGGCCCTGGTCAATCAGACCACCGGTCTGGAGATGCCGTTCAACCAGCTCGGCGGGGACCAGGGTTTTCTGGCCGAGGTGGTCAGGATCCAGACCGGCTCCCAGACGGTTTATCGCGGCAACCAGTGGGTTGCCGCTGCCAATGCCCCGCATCCTGACCAGGCCCTGTTGATGGGGCCGGCCGAGCGGGCCGACGTCATTGTCGACTTCAGCAGTCTGCCGGACGGCACCCGCATCCGCCTGGTCAACACCGGCCCTGACGCTCCGTTCGGCGGCTTCCCCCTGGATCCGGCTGCGGTTGCCGATCCGGCCACCACCGGCCAGGTCATGGAGTTTGTGGTTAACTCGGCCCTGAGCCAGCCTGCCGACGCGACCGCCACCGCCCCGGAGAATCTGCTGCTGCCCGCGGAAGGAGCCCAGGCCGCGGCGGCCAAGGTCCGCCAATTATCCTTGAACGAAGCGGAATCCGCCCTGGTCTGCGTCACGGTTGATGCCATCACCGGTGCGGTCACCGCGGTGCCGGGCGACATGCCTCCCTGCGTAACGGCGGGGGCCGTACCGTTCGGTCCCAAGGCGGCCTTTCTCGGCACGGTCATGGCCGGCATGACCATGCCCATGATGTGGATGGAAAAGGTCAGCGAAACTCCGCTGATGGGGGATACGGAAACCTGGGAAATCTTTAATCTGACCATGGACGCCCATCCCATCCATCTGCATCTGGTCCGCTTTGAGGTCATTGACCGGCAGCCGCTGGTCATGATGCCGGACCCGGCTGAACCCATGGCCATGATGCCGATGCCGGTGGCCGATCCCGCTATGGCCGCGGTGCCGGCCCTGGCCACGGAAGCCGGCTACAAGGATACTGTCATCGCCTATCCGGGCGAGGTGACCAGAATCAAGGCGACCTTTGACCAGGCGGGGCTCTACGTCTGGCACTGCCACATTATCGAACATGAAGACAATGAAATGATGCGGCCCTATGTGGTCCGCCACACCCCTGACATCAACAACAACGGCTGCGTGGACCGCAGTGACTTGAATGCGCTGATGACAGTGTTGCGCGACCGGAAGATGGAAAACATCATCAAACTGGCCTATGACCTCAATAACGACGGTCTGGTCAATATTGTTGACTCCCGCTACCTGGTTGCCAACTTCACGCAGCGCTTCGGCAGGCTCTGCCGTTGACGTCCCTGATAAAAACCATGTCCCGGCAACCTGCCGCAGGTTGCCGGGACGGCAAATTGATCGAAAACTAATTTCTGCAGGGGCGTTTCGCGAATCGCCCTTTGAAACCAAAATCATTATTGAGGAAAAAATCATGAAGAAAATTACTCTCCTGCTGCTGCTCATTTCGTTTATTGCCCTGGGGGATCGAGCCCAGGCCGCCATGACCATGCCGCCGGACCCGACAGTCATCCCAACCCCGGTCCTTGAACTGAACCCGATTCTTGCCGAAACCCTGGTGGGCAACACGGTTACCTTTGATCTGGTGGTATCGGACCTGGGGGCGGCCAATGTCGGCTCCTTCGGCTTTGGTTTATTCTTTCCGGATTTTCTGGCCTTTGACTCCATTGCTTTCAGCCCCTATCTGGGCGATGCGACAACGGGCCAGGTGATAAACTATTCCGTGGCCCTGCCGCAGCAAATCGTCCTGGCCGGCGCTTTTTCCCTGCTGCCGGACATGGAACTCGATATGCTGCAGCCGAATATGCCCTTCACCCTGGCCAGTCTGACCTTCACCGGCCTTAACAGCGGATTCGGTGAGGTAAACCTGTTCAATGTGTCGTTAAACGATGCCTTCGGCGTATCACTGAACCCGGTCATCTATGGCGACTCCTTTGTCGCGGTTGACCCGGTGCCGCTGCCCGGCGCCGTCTGGCTGCTCGGCGCCGGCCTGCTCGGCCTGCTCGGCAGTCAGGTACGGAAACGGCAGAACCTGGTTTGATACCCGGCACTGTTTGGCGGTCGGCAGCCGGATTACCGCCGGACAAGGCCGAGGGGTAGGGGCGGTTCGCGAACCGCCCCTACTGCGATCTCCGTGTGCCCTGGACTGAAAAAAATAAACGGAAAGATGAGGAAATTTATGATGTTTTATCCCATACGAAGCGTGTTGTGCTGTCTGCTTGTTCTTGCTTTCACCTGCACGCCGCTGGCGGCCCTTGAGCTGCAGAACGAAAAAGACAGGATCAGCTACAGTGTCGGTTATCAGGTGGGCGGCGACTTCAAGCGCCAGAAGGTTGAGCTCAATGCCGCCGCCATGGTCAAGGGTGTTGAGGATGCCATGGCCGGGGGAGAGCCGCTGTTGACCCAGGATGAGATGCGTCAGATCCTGGTCGAGCTCAAAAAACGCGTGGTCGCCGGCCAGGAGGAGGCGCGGCAGCAGGCCCGGGAACGTTATCTGCAGGAAGGGCAGGCCTTTTTTGCGGCAAACGCCAAAAAGGAAGGGGTGGTCACCCTGCCCAGCGGCCTGCAGTACAAGGTCATCAAGTCCGGTTCCGGCAGCAGGCCCCAGGCCGGGGAGGCGGTCAGGGTCAACTACCGGGCCACGTTTATCGACGGCACCGAGTTTGACAGCTCCTATAAGAACGGCAAGCCGGCAACCTTCCGGCTCGACAGTGTCCTTCCCGGTCTGCGGGAGGGGCTGCTGCTCATGGAAGCCGGCAGCCACTGGCAGCTCTTTCTGCCCGGACCGCTTGCCTTCGGCGAGCAGGGTCCCATGGCGAACCGGCCGGTTATCTTTGACCTGGACCTTCTGGAAATCGTGCCGCCGGACAATAAGTGAAACCTTCGCCACCCATGCCGACAATCGGGTCAGTGCCCTGCCGCCTGACCCGCCCGGAACCATTCCCCCCACCGTCATTTTTCGTTGATCAGCCCCTGTTCATTCTCTCCACCGGCCGCGGACCCGTTGCCGCGGCACTCAACTTTCCTGCCAAGCGGCGAGGCAAGGGGTCCTAATCCGCCGGGCATCCCAGGGGGATTCCTTCCCAAATTTTGTCCTGCCGGACAGGATTCATTGTGCCCCATCTAGCCGTCGCACTGTCCTGTTCGGCGTAATACTTAGGCAAAAAATGAATTATTTCTGCTGGCACACCTTTTGGTTCTCTAACAATAAAAAGGAGAATGTGTCCGGGGTCGTCCTGGGCAGAGGGGCGGCTGTTTTTTCAGCGGTCAGATCAGCGGAAAATGTTGAAATGAGGAGGAACAAGTCATGAGAAGAAGGAAAAATTATCTGGCATTAGCGTTTGGCTGTACCTTGCTGTTTGTCTCAGCCGGCAACGGTTCCGGCGGGATGGGCGGCCCGGGCGGGATGGGCATGGGAGGCGGGTTTGGCCCTGGCCCGGGCGGCGGAGGTGGGGGCATGGTTTCGGCATCCTATGACACCCAGTTTACCACCCTCCATTTTTCCGGCTCCGGCAATTGCAGCATGTGCCATAACGGGCTGACCGATGAAAACGGCGCAGACGTTTCCATTGAAACCGACTGGTCATCCACGGTTATGGCCCATGCCTCCCGGGATCCGCTCTGGCGGGCCAAAGTGAGCAGCGAACTGGCCAGGAATCCGGACCTGGCCGCCGTTATCAACGACGAATGCAGCCGCTGCCATGCTCCCATGGCCAACACCGAGGCCGTTTATCATAATCAGGAGATTGATCTGCTCGGCGGCATGCTTACCCCGACGGATGCCTATTATGACGCGGCCATGGACGGGGTCAGCTGCACCCTGTGCCATCAGATCGCCGACAGCGAACTCGGCACCGAGCCATCTTTTTCAGGCCATTACACCATCGACACCTACCCCAATCCGCAGGACCGGCGGATTTACGGTCCCTATGACAATGTTTTTGCCATGCCGATGCTGAACATGGTCAGCTACACCATTGCCTACAGCCCCCATATCAAGAAATCAGCCGTGTGCGGCACCTGTCATAATCTGCGCACCCCTTATGTTGATGAGGCCGGTAACGTTATCAGCACGCCGGATAGGGAATTCCCCGAGCAGATGACCTACAGCGAATGGCTGGCCAGCGATTATCCGGCCCAGCAGAGCTGCCAGGACTGCCATATGCCCCGCACCAACGGGGTGATCATGGCCACCCGCCCCATGTGGCTGAATACCCTGCGTGATGATTTTGCCACCCACAAGCTGGTCGGCGGCAACACCCTGCTGCTGGACCTGCTGCTCAACAATGGGGCGGAGCTCGCAGCCACCGGGGCCAATATTCCCGTCACCATCCAGGAAACTGAGCAGATGCTCCGCTCGGCTGCCGCGGTTGCCCCGCTGAGCAGCAGTCTGGCCGATAATGTCCTGGCCTTTGATCTGCGGGTGAAGAATCTTACCGGCCACAAACTGCCCACCGGCATCCCCCTGCGCCGCATGATTCTCCATGTCAAGGTGAGCGACGCCCGGGGCAGGGTCGTGTTCGAATCGGGCCGCATCAATGCGGACGGCAGCGTGACCGGACTGGACAGTGATATAAACCCCGCCACCTTTGAGTCGCATTACAGGCTGATCACCTCCCCGGACCAGGTGCAGGCCTATGAGGCGATCATGGGCAACAGCCTGGGCGAGGTCACCTGTACCCTGCTCAGCGCCGCCGACATGCTGAAGGATAACCGTCTGCTGCCCTCCGGTTTCGACAAGGGGGCGGCATCAGCGGACATAAAGGTGGCCGGTGCCGCCGGGACGGACGCCGATTTTGACGGCGGCGGCGATACGCTCAGCTTCCGGCTGTCCGGCATGAAGAGTTCTCGCTATACGGTCATGGCCGAACTGGTGTATCAGCCGCTCTCCTTTGCCTTTCTGGCGGATATGGACAGCGATGTAACCCCTGAAACGGCTGCCTTAGCCGACATGTATCAGGCCTCAACCGCCAAGTCAACCAGCATGGCTGCTGCAACCTTTCAGATCAGCCGGTAAACAATGCCTGCATCCGGCATAAAGCCGGATCATTAACCGCAAACTCAAGGAGATGGAAAAAATGAGTGTAAAAAAGATGTGCGCATATGCCTGCTGTCTGCTGCTTGCCAACGGGGCAGCGGCGGCGGCAGGGGAGCTTTCCCCGGTCGAATCCCTCGGCAGGATGCTTTTTTTCGATGCGGATCTCTCCAATCCGCCGGGCCAGTCCTGCGCGGACTGTCATGATCCCCAAGTCGGCTGGACCGGACCTGATGCGGCGATCAACGCCGCCGGAGCGGTGGTCGAGGGTGCGGTCACCGGCCGTTTCGGCAATCGCAAGCCGCCCTCGGCGGCCTATGCGGGATTTAACCCCCAACTCCATATGTGTGGCGAGATGCTAGGTGGAGGTATGGGTGGCGGCGGAGGCATGGGTGGCGGCGGAGGCATGGGTGGCAGCGGAGGCCCACAAGCCTGCGGCAACGGTTTCGGCGGCGGGCTGTTCTGGGACGGCCGGGCCACCGGCTGGACCCTGGGCGACCCCTTGGCGGAACAGGCCATGGGTCCGTTTTTAAACCCCCTGGAGATGAATAACCCGGATGCCATGAGCGTCTGTCTCAAGGTCAGCGAGTCGGCCTATGCGGACCTTTTCGAAGAGGTGTGGGGCGAGGATTCCCTGGCGTGCGGGGAGAATGCGGAGGCGGCGTATGAGCGCATTGCCAGTTCGATCGCCGCCTACGAACGCTCAGCCGAAGTGAATCCCTTCAGCTCCAAGTTTGATTCCTTCTGGCGGCAGCTGCAGCGGGCCAGAATGAAAGGCGTCCAGATTCCAGCGGTGGCCGCGATTAATATGATGAATTCGGCCAAGTTCAAAAACTACGGACTGAACGACACGGAACTGATGGGGCTGGTGGTCTTCAACACCAAGGGGAAATGTTCGGTCTGCCACCTGCTTGAACCCAGACACGGCAGCGGGTATCCGCTCTTTACCGACTTCATGTATCATAATCTGGGCATCCCGGCCAATCCGGATAATCCCTATTATACCATGCCCCTGGAGTGGAACCCCGCCGGCCCGGAGTGGGTTGATCAGGGCCTGGGCGGATTTCTGGCCACCACGGCCGATGCCCTGGACGCCATGGGCCGGCTGCGGGATTACACGGCCTATGCCCCGGAAAATGACGGCAAGCACCGGACCGCGACCCTCAGGAATGTGGACAAGCGCCCCTCCCCCGATTTTGTCAAGTCCTACGGCCATAACGGCTTTTTTAAAAACCTGATGCAGATCGTCCATTTCTACAACTGCCGTGATGTGCCTTTTGAGCCGCAGTGCACCATGCAGCCCCCTTTTCCGGCCCCTGAGGTGCCGGAAAATGTCAACACCGCTGACATGGGCGATCTGGGGCTTACCCAGATGGAAGGCATGGCCTTGGTCAAATTCATGGCTAGCCTGACCGATGTGGACCGCCATACGCCGGATATCGACAACAGCGGCTGCGTGGACCGCCTCGATCTGACCGCGCTGATGGCGGCCCTGCGCGATGCGCAGTTGACCGAACTGGAGCGGCTTGCCTATGACCTCAATGACGACGGCCTGCTGACCATTGCCGATGCCCGGCTGCTGATTGCCAATTTCACCAGGCCGGCAGGCAATGTCTGTCCCTGAGGCGCATGACGAAAACATGGCTCCGGCAAAGGATTTCTATTCCACTGCCGGAGCATAAATCATGCTCCGGCCAAAAGGGCTGTTGCCGGCGATTTGGCCGGCAACAAGGTATGGAAAAAGGAGTGAGGCCCGCGCAGGGGACAAGGCCGGAAAAATATTCATTTCTTGTTTTGCTTGCTCCGATACGTGGGGTATACGGGGTGAGAAGTTGTCTGGCAAATAACCTGGCGCCGGCCTGGTCCGCCCCCTGATCGCAATTATTTTTCCCCAGGCAGGGGGATAACGGAAGGAAAAGAATGAAGATTGCCGCATCCAGCCTCAACCTGACCGCAGCTCATGCCTCTTATCAGCAGGAGGTGACCGAAAGCTCCCTGACCTTCTGGCAGGATGAAAATGTGCCGCCGGCAGAGACGGATAGGGTGACCCTTTCCAGCCAATGGCGCAACCTCACTCCGCCTTGTCCTTCCCGGCCCGCAGGGGAGGCCACGGGTGCATCCCCGAATAGTGACGAGCTGGCTGAGGACCCGGAGCTTCGGGCCATGCGGCTCACCCTGGAGCTGCTCACCGGCCGCAGGATACGTATTGCCAGCTTTCAGGCCGGGTCCACCGCAGAGGTGCCCGGCGATCTTGCCCCGGCCGACAGCCAGCCGGCAAGCGCAGCAGAGGCGCCTGCCCAGCGTCTGGGCTGGGGCATGGAATATGACTATTCCCATACGTACAGCGAACAGGAGAGTGTCAGTTTCTCCGCCCAGGGCCAGGTTATCACCGCGGACGGCAGACAGCTTGATCTGGCCTATGAGCTGCAGATGCAGCGTGAGTTTCAGACGGAAACCACGGTGCATCTGCAGGCAGGCGACGCCCGCCTGGTTGATCCGCTGGTTATTAATTTCGACGGCCAAGGAGCAAGGCTCGGGGACATGACGCTCAGCTTTGATCTGGACGGAGACGCCCGGGAGGAGGAGATTGCCTTTGTCGCGCCCGGCAGCGGTTTTCTGGTCCTTGACCGCAATGATGACGGGAAAGTGAACAGCGGTGCCGAGCTTTTTGGTCCGGCCAGTGGCCACGGTTTTTTTGAGCTTGCCGCATTTGATGCCGATGGTAACGGCTGGCTGGATGAAAATGATCCGATTTTTGCCAAACTCAAGGTGTGGATGGCGGATCAGGCCGGCCAGCAGCAGCTTGTTTCCGCTGTTGACATGCGCATCGGGGCCCTGCTGTTATCCCCGGTTGACACGCAGTTCAAGTTGGCAGACAGTGCCAACAACCAGCTGGGACAGCTCAGGCAGACATCCCTGGCCCTGCTGGAAAACGGCGCTGCTGCCGCGGTCCAGGAAATCGATCTGGTTGTATAGGATGTTGCGGTTCCCGTCAATCAGCGGCGGGCCGGCTTTTTCAAGCGACGGAACTCGTCTTCCCCGATTTTTTTCCAGAACTCGACCCCCATTTTAAAGGGCTGTTGTTCCTCAAGCAGGATACGATTAAACCATAAGGGCCGAATGGCAAGGGTGAGGGGCGGGTCCTCCGTCACCTGCTGGTCTATGGTGAGATGGAGAATGAGTTGATCTGACTCCAGGGGGCCGAAAAAAAGGTGAAGGTTGTCGACGATGATCTGCCAGAGGATGAGGCCCGCACCTCTTTTGGATAAGTCAACAACCTGGCAGTTGACCGGCCTGCTCAGTCTCTCGCCGCTTTTTGCCCGACAGAGAAAGAGTGAGCCGTTCAGCGCCAGCGGAAATCGTTGAAATATGCGTCGTTCCATTCCCATAGTCAATTTCGGTCTGCAGCCAATCGCCATTTGCCCCCGGAAGGGGATTGAGCTGAAGCAACTGCTTCAGATGCATGATGACGGATAAGACGCACCCGATTATCCAGAAACGTTATCAATGCGCGGCGCCCAGATGGCGTTTCAGGTTACTGGCCACCAGCGGCGCCACGGAAAAAACATCCAGCAGTTCATCGCTTTCCACCCCGGGATAGGTGTCAGCGCCGATTATTTTAGCTATACCGTTTTCTTTGAACTTCTGCCTGGACTGCCCGGCCAGGACCAGATGGGTGGCAAACAATATGACATCCCGGGCGCCGGCTTCCCGGCAGCGCTGGGCGGTCTGAATAATAGAGCCCCCGGTGCGGATCATGTCATCGCAGATGATGACGAGCTTATCCTTCACCACGCTGGCCACCTGGTGCACCATGGTTTTATCCATGGCATAGCGGTCTTTGTCCGCCGCGGTATGTGGCGCATTGAGCTGGCCGGCAAGACGGGCCACCCATTTGCTGCGTCCGTAATCGGGGGAGACCAGCACGAAGTTGCTGAGCTGCAGTTCCCTGATCTTTTGGACGATCAGGTTGTGGGTATTGATATGCAGGGTCTGCACATCGCCATGGTGGGCATGGAGCACCGCCTCGGAATGGAGATCGATAAAGGCGACAAAATCGGGTCTGGCCCGGAAGATCTGTCTGGTCCGGGTAATGCCTTTGGGGATTTCATTGGCATCGGGCTTGGCCTGCTCCATGGTGGAGTAGCCGAGGTAGGGAATGACGACATTGACCGTCCTGGCCCGGTAATAATGACAGCCGTCGATCAGATCGAGCAGTTCCAGGTGGGACTGGTCGTTATGGGTGGCGCCGACGATGATCACATCCCGGCCCGCGATATCCTCGGGAAAGGCATGGTAGATTTCGCCATCGGTGAAGAATTTCTTCAGAACCCGGGTGAAGGGAACATCCATATATTGGGCGATCCGGCGGCCCAGGGCCTCGGACGCCTCATTGGCAATGATTATTTTATCGTCATGTGCTGTGGTCATGGGCGGATCAGGTGAACAGTTTCGGGTTATTGGCGACCTTCCTGATCAGCTCCCGGTAGTCCTGGGCGCCGGGGGAGCCGGGAGCAAACTCGTAGATCGTCTGGCCATAGGCCGGGGCTTCGGAGAGCCGCACATTGTAGCGGATCGGGGTGCAGACATGGTTGCCATACAGGTCTTCAAGCTTGCTTAAGATACTGTTTGATTTCTTCACCCGCTGATCATGGAAGGTGGGGAGAATATACTTGAGGGCCACGTCCTTATTGTACTTCTGGATGGATGACATGCTTTTGAGAAATTCCACCAGCCCCTGCAGGGTCATTACCTCCAGGGATACCGGAGTGAGCACCTCCTTGACGTAAAAAAGCACGTTGACGATCAGAGGATCCCAGCCGGGGGAGGTGTCAACCACGATATAATCAAACTTGCTGTCAATGGTGCTTAACTTTTCCCGCAGGGTCATTTCTCCGCCGAAATCCTTGCGGTCGATCACCCTTTTCAACCCTGCCAGTGATCTCCCGCCGGCAAGCAGCCACAGGCGATCCCGGGCCTGGATCATGATTTCATCCAGTGCAAGCTCGTTATTGACAAATTCGGTGAGTCCGGCCTTGGGTTTGACCCCGAGCATGAAGCTTGACTGGCCCTGGGTGTCCGTGTCAACCAGCAGGACTTTGAAGCCTGCCAGGGCAAGGCCTGCGGCGAGATTGACCGCTGTCGTGGTTTTGCCCACCCCCCCCTTGGAGAGGGTAACCGCTATTTTCCGCGGTTCAGTGCTTTTTCCCGTTGCTGCGGCAGGCTGCGCTGCAGCGGCAGACGGTTTGGGGCTGACAATGTCAAATTGCTCCTTGCAGAACTTGCAGCGAACCTTGGTAACGTTAGGCGGCAGGCGGGTTTCGTCTATGGAGTGTTCTTTTTGACAGTGTGGGCAGATGATAACCATATGAGTCTCCAAAATGTAAAAACAAAATAAACTTCGCTGAATTTTAAAAAAATAACCAAAAGTTAATCATGTTATCGATATTATTTGGGATTATCTTTAAGAAGTTTTTTTACCAGTTCGCTCTCTTCTCCCTTGGATTCAAAATCGTCCAGCAGCATCTTCACCGCGTAATTGACAATGTTTGATTTCGTTGCCAACAGCTTTGAACCGGTGGGGAGCAACCCCCTTAAAAAATGGTTCGCCGCCCCGAGATCCTTGAAAACTTCTTTGGTCAGGTAATGGGTGGCCTTTGTCTTCACCAAAGATTCTTTTTTATTTTTCTTGCTCGGGACGGCAGGTCTGCGGGGCGAAGGCGGTACTTTCTCCTGCTTGAGGAGGGGCTGGGAATACCGTTCAATCAGCATGGTCAACTCATCCAGACCCGGTATCGCCCCAGTGGGATGGGAATCCTGTAAAAGATTTCCCAATACATCTCTTTTTTCCTTGTTTTTATGTTCCATCCTGATCTCCAACAGGTAATTCTTCTCTAGTCAGGGAGATAGAGCTTATTTGCCGCCAAAAAAATTATCTCTTTGCCGGCGCAGGAAATTGAGCATTTTCCCTTCGTTATCCTTGCCCATTTTTATAAATTCAATGCCGCAGATGAGCTGAAAATCTCTTGGCGAAACATGGACAATCCTGCCTTGCAGCTGCAGGTAATCGGTATCAAGCTGCAGTTTGATCCCATCAAGCTGCTGGCCGGCGGCAAAGGCGCTTTCTTCATCAACCAGGATTCCTACGCCGTTTGCCCCCAGATTGATGACCTCGTAGTTCGTTCCATTAATTGCAATGGCAACCTTGTCCTCTTCTTCGATGGGCAGACGGTAGACATGGCGGATAATTTTATTTTTTGTTTGTTCCGGTTGCTCTTTGGTTTTTGCCTTCATTGATGATCACCCTGAAATTTGCTAAAATAATGGATAAAATCGTGAAAAAAATTGATTTCATCGGGTTCAGGCGGAACGCATTCCCCTCTGGCGGTGGATAACTGTTGATTTAAGGAGCCGTCACGAAATAACTTGGCCCGGGTTGACCGTTGCTTTCCGGCTCCTCAGGCCGTTTTGGTTTTCAAAAATGACGCTGTTATTTTTTCACAACGGCTTACTGAATTGCCCCGGCCCGTTTACGGAGACCTGTAACGGTTTTATTATAATGCACAGGTGTTGCACGATGTCCATAAACTTCCCCGGAGGAAAAGACGAGGAAGATGGAGCCGCATTTTCTCTGTATAACTTGTTTATATTATTTAATTTTTAATTTATCCATTTTTTTGCAATAAAATGGTTTTATTTTAAAAAAAACAGTAATTTCAAACAGAAAGGCACAATTAACAAAAATAATATCACAGTTTCATAGTACCGGCAAATAGAGAATCGTAAAAAGAAGAAAAAGGAGGAAGGATGAAGATTTCCATTACCTATTGCAACAAATGAAACTATAGGCCACGTGCTTCCAGGCTGGAAGAGGAATTGGTGAAAAGATTCGCGGCCCAGGTGGAACTGATCGCCGGTGCAGGCGGGGTGTTCGAGGTGGTGATCGACGCAAGAAAGATTTTTTCCAAGGCGGCCGCCGGCCGTTTTCCTGAAGATGGGGAGATCGTCAGGCTGATCGAGGCGATTGGCAGGGAGGAGTGAGGAGTGAGGAGTAAGAAGAAGTAGGGGCGGTTCGCGAACCGCCCTCGTCATCTGTTCGCAAACCGCTCTGCTCACAACCTGGGGCCGAAAAGCGCCGTGCCGACCCGCACCAGGGTGGCTCCTTCTTCAATGGCGACCTCAAAGTCGCCGGACATGCCCATGGACAGCTCAAAGCCGTCGCTGCGGGCAAAATAGCCCTTTGCCGCGAAATGTTCCGCCAGCTGCCGCAAGGTGCGGAAAAAAGGGCGCACATCCTCCGGGTCGTCCAGCAAGGGGGGCATGGTCATCAGGCCTTGTACCCTGAGATTGGCCAGTCCGCCCATGGCAACCAGCAGCTCTTCCGCCCCTGCCGGGGCCACCCCTTCCTTCTGGGTTTCCCCGCTCACATTGATCTGGACAAGAACTGGTAATATCCGGCCTGCCAGGCCGGCGTGCTTGTCCAATTCTCTGGCGAGTTTCAAGCGGTCAACCGTGTGCACCAGATCAAAGAGCGTTGCCGCGTCCTTGGCTTTTTTGGACTGGATGTGGCCGATGAAATGCCACCGGGCCGCGGCCGGCAGCCGGCTGATTTTCTCCTTGGCCTCCTGCATGTAGTTTTCACCGAAAAGGGTTTGGCCCCAGGCCATGGCCTCCTCGATGAGCGGGGGGGCGATTTTTTTGCTCACCGCCACCAGCCGCACCGATTGCGGGTCCCGGCCCGCCCGCAAGGCGGCGCGCTCAATCCGATTCCGTATCTGCTCTAAATTTTCTTTAATGGCTGACATCGTGCATGAAAGGGCTCTCTGCATCTTATTCAACTTTCTGAGTTGTGGTAACATGTTGAAATTAAATTGATATCCTCATGGTCCCCGCTTGTTTCCAGAGAAATCAGGAGCCAGAATAAAACGTAATAAAATCAACCATTCTAAATTCTGTCTCCTGTCTCCTGAATTCCCATGACGGAGATCAGAGCAGCAACTATGTCACAAAAATATCGTTATTTCGA
>Ga0172380_10001579_pt1 | contig 38837 bp, 64 predicted proteins | sample Leawe162metaG_FD_119747 | JGI IMG/M metagenome (GOLD analysis project Ga0172380, IMG submission 119747) | Leachate microbial communities from a municipal landfill in Southern Ontario, Canada - Leachate well 162 metaG | ecosystem: Engineered > Solid waste > Landfill > Unclassified | place...
AAATAATTTAGTTAATGTAAAAGAATAAAGATATGAAAATAGATGCAATGGCAGAAGCCAAGAAACATAAATTATGGAAGTGGTATTCTTTTAATGCAAAGATAAAACTGCGTCTTCAAATTTTGTTATATAAAATTTTTAATGTAAAAGATATATGAAAAATGCAATAACTTATATCCCATACATATTATCAGCATTAACAATTTTGATGTTTTTTCTTGCTGGCAACAAAAACAAGTATACATGGATGGTCGGATTATTCAATCAAATGTTATGGCTTATGTGGATAATACTAAGCGGTACATGGGGGTTGCTACCAATGAATATAGCATTGTGGATAATTTACTTTCGTAATCACATTAAATGGAATATATGAAAAATGAAAAGAACAAAAGCAATGATGTTTTTGAAAATCAAGAACCAGAGCCAATAACATACATGCAGTTTAAATGCGTTGATATTAGTGGTGAATTATATGCAGTTGTAGATAAGAGTAGATTTAAAATAATAGAATTTGAAAATAATATTTTAATTTCGCAAATATGAAAAATGAAAAGATAAAATGTGCAAATTGTGGACAAAATACAGGGTTTATTAAAGACGAATTAAAAGTAAATGGCGGGTATTTTTCTGATGAATCTGACATCTATTGTTCGGAAGAATGTAGATACAATGCGGAAACAGGTCACCCTGGAGAAGAATATTAAAATAATTTTATGAAAAATGAAAAGATAGAAGAGATAACAAAAAACACTATAAATAAAAAAGGCTTTCAGCATACGCTAAAGCTCGTACCATCAAGTCAAAGAGAATTGTTTGTATCGGAAATTGAAAAACATTTATTGAGAATTGGACAACGAGCCCAAAACACTTACTTGATACAGACGAAAATGATGGAGAGAGATTTAGAAAATTTATAGTAGAAAAAATGCAAGAAGCCTACGAACAAGGAAGAAAATGCGGTTATGATGCGGGATTAGAATACAAGCAAAACTATGCAGACATGGCTTGCAAACAACTCCTAGAGAAAGAGAGAGAAAGATGTAAAAAAATAATTGAAGACACAAAACTACCAATTCCAAATCCATACGGGACAACAGTAAATTTGAAACGGTTTAATGAAGTGTTAGATGAAATAAAATCAAAAATATGACAAAAGAAAAAAAATGGAAAAATTACTTCATCTGTAAAGGAAAGAAAGGCGGAGAAACAAACTGTGGTCGCATCTTCTTTAACGATGATGACAATGTATGTATCTACTGCGGAAGCAAGAACACACGTAAAATAATCATCGAGAAAATAAAGAGATTACCCATTTATAGTTAATGTAAAAGAATAAAGATATGAAAATACAAATACACGATGTTGTGATAGAAAGTTTAATTGTTTTGGGATTTATAATTACATGGATTTTAATTATAACTTTATGAAAAATGAAAAGATAGAAGAGATATTGAAAGAGTCGAATAATGTATTAGATATAAGTGATGTTATAGTCGCTCAATTTTTAAGAGAAAAACTAACAGAAATCTACGAACAAGGAAAGAAAGACGACCAAAACTACAAAGATGGATTTGACGCAGGTAAAATTTGGTTAAATCATTTTGTTGCAGAATCCCGCAAACAACTTCTTGATGAGATAATGGAGGAACTGCACAATGAAGGCACACAGGTATTATGTGATGAATCTGGTTGTCACGACATAATGACAGATATAATCAAATCTAAATACAACAAATAATATGACATGCAAAAATTGTGAAAAAACAACAACAACATTTGGAACAATCGAACTACAAAGAATACACGACCTAATCGATCACGATGTATGTGAAGATCCCGGATGCCTTGTCAATCATTTTCCACAAGGAAACGTAATTACTAATATGGAGATAACAAACGAAATCAAAGACCAATTCACCGCGATCATGCACGAAGCAATCGACACAACGCAGTATCCTCACATGACAGCAACAGCTTTCACTAAGTCAGAGGTCGAAGAAATCCTCGCAAAGTACGCCAGTGACATCAAATGGAATCATGCCGGTAAAGTCCAAAATTTGTGAGGTGCGCGAATTGCCGAGAAAAGATAGACGGCAATTGGCGAAGAGTAGGACTAAGAACAATCCATCCTGAATGTTTCGAGGAGTTCATAGACAGGACCGTAAAATCCGTCCAAGAAAAAAAGAAAGTAAAAATCAAAAAAATGACGGAGCGGAACGACAAGCAAAAAGCCAAAGACACGGCGTGGAAATGGTTTAGCAAGTTTATCAGATTAAGGGATGCTGACAGGAACGGAATGGTTGCATGTATCGATTGTGGGAAAATGCATCCATGGAACAAAGGCACAGACGCCGGTCATTTTATTCCAAAGTCAGCAGGCGAGATATTCTACTTTGATGAGAATAATACCCACGGACAAGCTCGGCAATGTAATTACTACGGTTCACAAGACACAGGCGCACGCTACAGGCGCGCTCTTGTTAAGAAAATAGGCGAAGATGCTGTGAAGTACCTCGAACAGCTAAAAGCCTCACACAGCTCACTACAGCGAACTACGGAAGATTATAGAGAGCTTTCAAAACTGTATCGGGAAAAGTGTAAGGATATTGTTAGTTTGCGTGGATTTGACAGTAATTAAAATCAAATTAAAATCATTGTAAAAACATCAAGATATGTTATAATTATATTATAATTAACCTGATAAATAGAGATGATGTGCTTCTTATCAGGTGGCACATCTTTTCTGTTAAAACGACATGAAATATTGTATAAAGTGTAGGACTGATAAACAAGAAAGTGAATTTCATAAAGACAAAAGAAGAAAAGACTTTCTATTTCCATATTGTAAACAATGCAGGTCACCTTTTTCTGAAGGTGGAAAAATACATAAATATCCGTATCTACCAAAATATGATAATAGATACTATAGATTCCGCGGGCAATATTATCATAGATATTTAGTAGAAAAAAATATTGGAAGAAAATTAACTAAATATGAAGTTGTCCACCACATCAACGGAAATAAACATGATAATAGGATTGAAAATCTAGAAATAGTAAAAGATAAAATACATAGAAGTGAACATACAAAAAAATGGTATGAAAAAAATAATTTTAGAGATTATACTCGTTATTATGGATGTAATTGTCATATTTGCAAAAAACAGTTCATTGCGAAGAATATAATCGCAAAATATTGCTCAAATAGATGTTTCAACGCTTCAAGGAAAGAATATCTACGTGAATGGCATAGAAGAAAAAGAGAGAAAAACTTGACTTTATTTCCGTATAGGTGTATAATAGATACATAGATGAAGAAGCGAGGATAATATATAATTAAGCCTGACAGCTACATCATTTAAGAACTACTGGGCTATCCGGATAACAACGGTACTCTGGTAAAATAATTAAAATAACAATTATGGCACAGATCAAAAGACCAGCAGGAGGAACACATTGTTTATGCTGTCATTGTGGTGAGATATTTGGCTCAAGCAATGGCACATGCGCTCAATACTGCTCAACATGTAAGACGGCAGACGGAAGAAAAGCAATCACAGAAGCGAATGAGAAGATTAAAAAAGAACAAAAGAACTAAGTCGGGTGATTGAAGATAATTCAATCAATAAAAAATATGAACACAAAACTAAGCCAATTACAAGAACTCACAAACAAAACGATCAAAGACAAAGAACGAAAAGAGAACGGAAAGAAGTTTAAAAAAACAGCAAAGAAAGTCGCATGGACTATCCTGATGATTTCTGCCGGTGCATGTTGGACTATTACATATTATCAATGGCAGGATTTTCGTGCAGATTATCTCACAGCAGTGAGTGTATCAACGAGAATTATAGAACGCAACCATTCGGCAGTGACGAACTCGGAGGAGAAATCTGATGATGATGGAGATTCCGACTCGGTGCAATCTGCTAGTGTACAGGAGGTAACAAGCGAAACTCCTGTACAGGGCAGGACTACAGAACAAATCATCGAAGATACAGCAAAGCAACACGGATACAAAAACATTGAACTTTTAAAGAAAATCGCATTTTGCGAAAGCAGTTATAAAGCAGACGCAACCAACCCATATTCAACAGCAACAGGAACGTATCAATTTACAGAATCAACGTGGAATGAGGCATGTAAAGCAACAGGACACACAGATTGGACACTCGAAGACAGAAAAGACCCAGAGAAAGCAACACGAGTAGCAATATGGTATATTGCTAAAGGACAAATAGGTCGTTGGAGCGAATCACAGCACTGTTGGAACTCATAGGAGGAACACAATGGACGCAAGACAAGCACTGATCGAGGCAATAGTCGCACTAAAAATGACCATTTGGAGATTAGAGAAGTTGCTCAAAGAGTAACCGTTGCTAGGGGACAACGTAAAAAATCCCCTACCAATTTAACAATTATTGTGGTATAATATAGGTGTTGTTCCTCTAAAGCTCTGCATAGCAGGGATTACCATAGAATGGTCTCACACAGTTTTATTTGCATATTTCTGTGTGGGGCTTTAGGGGAATAATAAGTGAACATTAGAATAGGAACATAAGTTATTCTAAGTTTATGGTTAAAAATAGAATAAGTATTTTGAAATGAGAGAGTGGTAAAATTGCTTACCCGTGTATCGGACTGAATAAAACAGCGACACGTTAAATAAACGATGATTTTTTTTAAATCATGTAATGTAAAGCCATTGCCTCTCTCATTTCAGAGTATTTGTAATAAAAAAATATATGAAAACGATTTGCAAAAATTGGCATGAAATAACAGGTGGTAATGGAATGTGTGAATGTGGAAACGAAAAAGGAAGATGCAATCAAATGCTTAAAAATGAACTTAGATCTGAGATTTTATGGGCGGCAGAAATGTATGCTCATAATAACCCAAAAGAAAAACATTCAGAATTTTTATTATATATTTTATCAGAAGTTGGTTTAAGTGAATAAAAAGGAAAGTTATAGCGTACTGGGTCGCAACAGTCTTGAAAACTGTGCCTTAATGGGCTGGTAGGTTCGATCCCTACACTTTCCGCACGGAAGGGTGTGACGAATTAGGTAAGTCAGCAGGTTGCTAACCTGTCGTCGTAAATGACATATAGGTTCGATTCCTATTCCTTCCGCAGTTATTTTTATCCCCTCATACCTACATAAAAATGTGCCACGGCTGTCGATTGTATTATCCTCGTACGGGGTTGAAACGTGGAGAAGGCTAGCAATACTCGACGTATGTAGGTATGAGTGAGTAATTGTTCATTGAAATCTACACACACGCTCTGAGCGCACGTTAATACGAAGTGCCCCGTCTAGCATCGCTAACTGGTGTCGGGTGATATACGAGGGTCGAAAGTCCCGGTATTGCGTACCATGTTGCTCATGGCATAGAGATTATTTTGCATCGGAAGGTGGGTAATCAGACGCATAAAAACGAGTAGTGTGCAGATTTCATTGCATAAAAATATAAAAGTGATATAATACAGATCATGGAGGACAAAAACGATTTCCTGTTATTGACAAGTCATCTTTCTTCCGAGCAAAAAGATTTCCTGATAACAACACTGATGAATCAAAGTTATAGGAAATGCAGAACAAGAACTCCATCGTTATTTGATGGAATCGAAAGTGAGAGAGAATCTTGCAAAAGGTTGACAAGGGAAATCAACAAAATAATATCAATAGAGGAAATAGAAAGAATCGTTGATTGTTTTCATAATATAGTTTTTAGTACAGATAAATACAGGGAAAATTTAGAAATTGAAGCATATACATATTCAGGCAAGGACGAAACAACAAATATGTTATAATATAAGTACATCATCATAAGAAGGCACACCTAGCGAATATCAATATTGATTTCGGAAGAAGATACCTTGTGCTAACATTATAGTCCGGTCACTGAATCCCCCTTCACTGATCTGGCAACATTCTAGGCGTATCTTCTTATGGCGGATGTAGGCAGACCATTAAAGTTTAAAAGCGTTGAAGAACTCGATGGACAATCTGATGGTTTTTTTGCTTTTTGTGGTGATAAGTTATGTACGAATCAATTTGCGAAAGAAAAAGATGTAGAGGATTTTATATCAAATAATATAGAGTTGTTTACTAAAGATATACTAAATGATGAGTTAATCTCTTTTGAGATAGATGCATCTATAAGAAAACCACATGGTTTTGCGCCAAGAGGGAGAAGAGTTGATCTTGTTGTTCAAGGAAAGAAAAAACTATACATAATTGAACTAAAGAATCCATTATCAGGAACAGAAAACAGAGCAGCAATAGGACAAATATTGGATTATGGTCGCGAGTATCTTGACTCGAAAAAAGAACTTATCATAATTACTACAAAATTTGATACTAATACAGCAAAAACGATAAAGTATTATAATCTTCCAATCAGGTATATTTATATGGATAAAAAAAGGTTTTTAGAATTTGTTGAAGATAAAAAAAATGACTAAACCAATATTAGGTGGAAAACCGTTAAAGTTCGAAACAGCAGAAGAATTGAGAGAAATACTACAAGGATATTTTGAAAATACGCCACAAGAAGAATGGACTGTAACTGGGCTTGCTTTAATGGTTGGTTCAAAGCAACTGCTCAATGATTATGAAAAACGTAAAGAATATTCGCATATAGTTCGAGAAGCAAAACTTATTGTAGAAAATGGATACGAGATAGATTTAAAAAAGCATGGAAGAAGTGGAACTATATTTGCGCTCAAGAATTTCGATTGGAAAGACAAAACAGAAACTGACACAGTACATCATTTCCCAGATCCATTACTTGGTGGAAACTCTAACATAAAAGACAATGGCATTTCAGATAACAACAGCAACTAAACGACTGCTTGCACTTAAAAAAAGAATAAAGTGCATTTGTGGTGGAACATCAGCAAGCAAGACAATAAGCATCTTGATGATACTCATTGATAAAGCACAAAGCAACAAGACTCTCAAGATAGATGTGATGAGTGAAAGTTACCCACACCTTGAGGGAGGTGCGATCAAAGATTTTAAAGACATAATGATTGACCGGAAGTACTGGAAAGACAGTTGTTGGAATTCCACTAAGCACGTATATACATTCGAGACAGGCTCAGTAATTCAATTTATAAGCATTGACCAAATAGGAAAGGCACACGGACCAAGGCGTGATATTCTATTTGTTAATGAAGCAAACAATATATCATGGGATATATTCGTGCAATTATTACAGCGTACAAGCGGTGATGTGTGGATAGATTGGAACCCAAGTATTGAATTTTGGTACTATAGTGAGATCAAAGGAAAGATAGATCATGATTTTATAACACTAACTTATGTTGATAATGAGGGACTGCCACTGACGATCAAAGAATTCATTGAAAGCAGAAAAGGAAATACACAGTGGTGGAAAGTATATGGATTAGGACAACTCGGTGAAGTAGAGGGAAAGATATATACAGGATGGAATATTATAGAGGAAATACCGCATGAAGCACGATTAGTACGTAGAGGATTGGACTTTGGCTATAGCGTTGACCCTACAGTTATTATTGACATCTACGAATACAATGGAGGTTATATCCTTGATGAGAAAATATATCAGAAAGGACTGAGCAATAAAACGATAGCAGATATCCTATCGGATAAACCGAACGTACTCGTCATAGCAGATAGCGCAGAGCCTAAAAGCATAGATGAGATACGCAGTTATGGTATAATGATTCTAGGAGCTAAAAAGGGTCAGGGTAGTGTTTTACAAGGCATACAGTACGTTCAGGCGCAACAGATAAGCATCACTAGTAGAAGTTTAAAAACAATAAAGGCTTACAGGAATTATTTGAATAAAAAGGACAGGTCAACTGGTAAGTTCTTAAATGAACCAGATGATAGTATCCATGAATGGTCTAACTCTATGGACGCAGTGCGTTACGGTCTCACGGGATACAAACCCGAAGAGGAAGTAATTGATAATACTCCCACGTACTACGTGGACATTTAAAATATGGAAGAAATAGAAAAGGAAGAAGAAAAAGAAGTCAAGAAAACAGAACAGCAAATTATTGACAATTTGTTTACTGAACTAGAGAACTATCGTCAAACAAACGCAACATGGCGAAGTGATTTGAATGACATCTATAACTCATATATCGGGAATATGGATGCTGTTAAAAAAGTTCCATATCTTGACCCTATTACTATTCCAAAACTCCGCACTGAAATATCATATATCGTCCCTTATATCTTTTCAGGAAATCCCGAAATTGAAATTGAAGGCGTAGGTGACGAGGATAAAGACATCGCAAAGATATACGAGAAGATCGTCAACTACAGATTGCAGACAATGAAGCAGGCGTACGAGAAGATCGAGAGTTGGGTCAAGCAAGCAACAACATTCGGAACATCTATCATGCGCATCAACTGGAAATTCGAAACAGAAGAAAAAGAGGAAAAAGGACAAGACGGAGAAATGCAAACATACCAAACGCCGATACTAGATGAGCCAGAACTTGATGTACCTAATATCCTCGATTGTTTCTATAATCCAATCCTCCCGGACATTTACTGCCAAAAATCTATCATCTTCCGCAGTGTTCTCCCTATAGAGGAACTCAAAGAAAACCCAGCATATAATTATTCAGGAACTCAAGGACTGAACAGAGATAGAATCAAAGGAAAGTCAATGACAACTCAAGACAAATATGACTCATCTTCACAGGTAGACAGTGAGGGCATTGATATTAAGAGAGCATCTGACGGTGTTGTAGTCGTATATGAGCGAGTAACGAATGACAGCATACAGACCATTGTTGATGGTGAAGAGCGCTTACTCCTACGAGATACGCAAGTCCCGTATGGTATAATCAACGCTGTAAAACTTATTCACGAACCAAACTGCATCCCTAATCGTTTTGATGGCTTTGGTGTAGGACAGAATACACTCGGACTTTCAAAGGGATACCACTCGATCGTAAACCAAACAAAACAGAATATCGCTCTATCAAACAATACTCATTTCCTTGTAGAAAAAGGCGCAAAGATAAAGAAATCTCAACTCGTAGTAATGCCGGGCGGAATGACAGAGGTTGATGCGCAAGGCAGGGCATTGAGTGATGCGATCGTCCCACTACAAATACCAGATATCAAACAAGGTGCTTTAGAGTTTATGGCACTACTAGACGACCAGCACAAGCGAGCATCCGGTGCTAATGACATCGTGCAAGGTGGAACTAGCAACAAAACACTTGGTCAAGATGAAATGGCATCTAATAACTCAGGAAATCGTTTTGACCTTATTCAAAGACGTTTCAAGCAAGCGCTCGCTGATGTAGCTGAAATTCTTATCAGGTTAGAGTTAGAGAATCTCCAAAGCCCCGAATCTGCTATAATGAGAATATTCCCAATGGAATATAGACAGACAGTTTATGAAGCACTTATCAATAGCAAAGATGAAATTAAATACAACATCAAAGTCAAAGGTGACACAACAATCGCAAAGAACAAAGACGTGCAGATAAAGCAACTCATTGACTGGTTCGGTCTTGTAGGTCAGATACTTCCACCTGAAAATCAAATGGCAGTAGCTAGGAAGATACTAGAACTCCGTGGTGTTGATGAGATTGATACTTTAGCACCAGACCCACAGCAATATGCTCAACAGCAACAACAAGAACAGATGATGGCACAACAGGCAGAGATGGGAATGATGCCACAAGGAGGACAAATGACACCGGCACAACAAACGTATCAAATGTAAATTAAGATAACTCTATGACAAAAGAAGAATTTTTAAAGAAGATTAGTGACCTAGATATGACATACCTCGCACCAATAACGAAAGAAATGGAGGAATACATGAAAGATTATAGTGACTTTGAAGTTATTACGCCCGGAAAAATAGTAGTAAATCCGTTTAGCAAAACTCCCGGAACAATAAAGTTTATCAAGTAACTCTATGAATGCCAAGCAAGAATTTGAAGAACTACTCGACATGCGGTCAAAGATACAAAGTCCAGTATTCCAAAAGTACATCGTGAAACCAATCTACGAAGAGATGGACAAACTGAAGTCCGCTTATGACTGTGACAGTCTACGAGAACTGCACACGATCAAAGGGAAAAAACAAGGGCTAAAGTTCTTTATAGAAATTCTCAAGCAAATCGACAAAGAGTATGCAAATAAACTCTATGAGATTGAAAATTCAGATGAGTAAGCTACTGGCTTACTTTCTGAGTAGACAATTTTAATTCGCAGTTTACTCAAGTAAACAATCTGACAATATGGACAATATTGGAACAGCAGAACCCGCAGTGATCGGAGACGCTACTCTGTCACAGGACAATTCTGACATCAATACCCAACCCGAAGGAACTGGTGATTCCATTAGCGGTGGACAATCAGGAAATGAGGGACAAGCGTCAAAACCTTGGGACAATGACCCTAAATTCAAAGGAAAGTCTGATGCAGACATCTATAATGCTTACCAAGAGATTGAAAAATCAAATGGGCATCTGAGCCAAAAAGCTCAATTTGCAAACATGATAGAAGAGAAGTACGGACTTACGCCTGAACAATTTAAGGCTCAACTAGATGAAACGGAACGATTGCATCAAGAGAAGAGATATGCTGAAAATCCTTTAGCCCCGATCTATGATGAAGTACAATCGTTACGCCAAACAGTCGAAAGGCAAGAAGCAGAAAAGGCTTATGCAACAGAAGAAAAACAATTAGATGAATTTCTCTCTGCAAATCCCGAGTATGCACCGTTCAAGGATAAAATATTCAAGCTCGGTCTAACAACAGAACAGGACAAAGACTATGCTGATATTGCCACTGAATGGTTTGGACAATCTCGCGCTCAAGGTCAACAAGACGCTTACAAAAAGATTGATACAAAAATAATGACACAGGCGACTGGTGCAAGCATGAACGCACCGCGTGGAAAGCCTACACCAGAAGAAATGGATAAAATGTCCGCAGCAGAGCTAGAAGCAATTTTACCTCACGCAGACACGTCCAATCGCCCGTACTAAAAAATGGCAACAATCTCAAGCACAGGCGCTACCCTGTCGGCTGAAATGCAACGATTTTACGATTAGTAACTTTGTCGTAGTAAAACCTTACCAAATGCGAGAACATCTTTAATAGTTAATTCCCTAATTATGGAAAAGCAATTGACTTTAGACGACCCGCAGGAAAGATTGAATTCATTGAACTTTAAAATAGGTTGGTTATCTGCAATGATTGATGGAGAGGGGTCAATATCTCTCACCATACAGCAGATAAAAGGGAGAGACCCGTATCTTGTACCTAATGTGTGTATATCTGGAACAGATATATCATCAATGGAAAGAACTATGGGTTATCTTAGACAAATGGATATACCATACTACATCTTCACTAGTACAAAAAAGGGAACAAAGATGAGTATAAATCCAAAATCACAATCAACCAAAGACTGTTCAACAATAAGAATATGGGGAATGAAAAGAGCAAATAAGTTTTTAGAACTTATATCTCCATACCTAATTGAGAAAAAAAAGCAAGCCGAATGTGTATATGGATATTCTTGTAGAAGAATTATCAAGCATAAAAATATGATGAGTGAAGTGGGCAAGGTTGGAAAATTACAATCATACCCACTAGAAATAGAAGACATCATAGATTACTGGAATATAAGAAGATTAAATAACACAGTCGGAAAATATAAGAATTCAAAATCCTCAGAGAGTATACGTAGGGTAACTTATGAAGTATTGAAAAATAATAATAAGTTAATGATGTACTCCGAACTTGTTGGAGACAACAAGAAATAGGCAGAAATGTCCTATTACCACATAGTGTGGGTTAACAGAATGAAAGTTTTTCTTGAAAGATTACAGAATTTCCAAAAATACAATTTCTTGGCTATTCAGAAAACTCTTCCAAAGAACTCTGGTCAAATAATCTATTTCACCCGTGTAGCACAGTTGACAGCTAATACAACGGCGTTGACTGATGGGACTTCACCCACAGGTATCAACTCAACATCATCTAACGTTATCGCGACAGCGAAACCTTATGGTGCATTTGAGCAAATTGCTTCTCTATACGAAATGACCACGATCGACAACGGCTTGAAAGAGCATGTTGAGGCAATGGCTCAAAACGCAGGAGAATCAATGGACTTGGTACTTGGAAAAGAAATGTGTACATCTGGTAACCACACAGTTTTGTGTGCTAACAGTGTACAGGTATCAGCTATAACAACGACAGATACTATGAGCGTTTCAGGTATTCGTCTTGCAGTAGCAACCTTGAAAAAGAATCTAGCACCTAAATGGGAAAACGGTAATTACCGTGGAGTACTCAATGTGGATGCGATCTATCAGCTTCAGGGCGATACGGCAGCAGGTAACTGGATTAACATTGGACTTTACAACTCTGAAAAGAATGCAGAGATGTTGAAGAAAGGTGTTGTTGGAACTCTTTACGGAGTTGATGTTGTTGAAACTAACCAAGCTTTCTGTGCTTCGCAATCTGCGACAGAGGAAGCCCCGGGAACACTTTCAGCATCTTCTCGTTTAAGTTTCTTCGCTGGTAAGGGAGCAGTCGCAGAAGTCAAAATCAGTGGACTTGGTGACGCTCGTATCATTCACAAGAAATCAACTGACGCAGACACATCCAATCCTTTGGATATGTACAGCACTCTTGGTTGGAAGGTGGATGCTTATGCAGCAAAAGTACTGAACGCAAACTGGTTGATCGGTTACAAACACTATGGTGTTGGAACAGCAAACAGTGGAACGTAGTAACTAATCAGATTGATTGTTTCTTTGGGCTATTACTCGAAGTCTTAGCCCAAGACTCGAGAGAAATAATAAATTAACTTTACAAATATGAAACCAAACGGAAACAGAGCAATACTGCAACTAACAAAAGATTACATCATGGACAAAAAGAAACCTGTGCTTGATGAAGACGGACAGCCACGATATGTCATTGGACAAGCGGCAAAAGTATTAAGCTCAAATATTGACGGCATTAAAAAAGGTATGACAGTATACCCTATCATTCGTGGTGGAGTGCCTATTTATCACTTGGAAACAAAGAAGTATCAAGTTGTTATAATTGATAACGAAGATATTTATGGAATTGAGGTTTAAAGCTCTTGCGGAGCGCTTAGGCTACAAGATCGTACCAATCGCCACTCGTGTAAATGGCATATTAACTCGTAGACCGGACATCGTTGGTGTGGATTACCACGGTGACTTTGTCATGGTTGTCCCTAAAAGAATGTATGGATTTCCCAATAGAAGTCATCGGGATTTGAACAACTATCAACACCCTGACTACTTTACTTGTGAAAAAACTCTATATCTAAAAACTTATGGTGAAATATAAAATACTTGGAATAGTCACAGATACAATTCGTAGAAATGGGAAAGTCGTAACAAACAAAGACGGAAGCAAAAGGTGGGGAGCTATTGGATGGTATCGCATAGTAAATCCACTTTCAAAACTTGGTGCTAATATCGAGATTGGGCTTGGTGTGAGCATGAACGCAGAAAGCGCAATGAAACTCAAGTCACTTGGGGATATTTGGGTATGCAAAATGGCAGACAATGAGAACATAGACTTTATTTATGGTGCGCACAAAGAGTTTACTGGATGCAAGTTTGTGCTTGATCTCGACGATGAGATAGATAACATAGACCCAACCCACCCTGACTATCATGCTTTGGAGGACAGAAAGCACATGCGTATTCGCATGACACAAATAGCAGACCATGTCATATGCGCGACAGAACAGATTAAGGATGCGGTTAGTAAATATAATCCTTATTGTACTGTAATACCAAATTCAATAGACCCTGCAATTTGGAAATTCGATAACAAAAAAAAGAATGACGGCAAGATTCGCATTGGCTGGATGAGTTCAGGCTCTCATTTTGTTGACTCGCCTATCATTGAGGATATTATGGTAGAGATTTGTGAGGAGTTTCCAAACGTGGAGTTCCATATTGCAGGCATGATACACAACGATACTAAGGGTAAGAATTGGTATCATCACAAAGGGACATACGGGTACAAGTTATTTCCGAAGTTCTATGCTAGTTTAGGCATAGATATTGCCATTGCACCTCTCAAAGACATCCCATTCAATCGTTGCAAGTCAAATATTAAGTATTTGGAGGCATCTATGCTTGGAATACCAACAGTTGCGTCCGATGTAGCACCATATCAGTGCATAAAACATGGAGAAACTGGATATTTGGCATCAAATCCTAGACAATTCAAGAAATATCTTGTGTGGTTGATAAAAGATGCGAAAAAGAGAATTGAAATGGGAGAACGTGCAAAGAAATATACACTAGAGAACTGGACAATCGACAAATTCTTGCATAAATACGTTGAATTATTTGATAAACTCATGGATAAAAAAGACATAACGGTAGTAACAGCGATTGCTGGAGGAAAAGACACACTTAAAAAGCAACCAGAATACAAAGGTGTTAAGTATGTGGCTTTTGTTGACGAAGATGTTAAAGATGAACAGTGGGAAACACATAAAGTTTGTGACAAATTCTCTGAACCTGTGATGAACGCAAAAATCCACAAGATACTCACACATAAATACATTGATACGCCATACATCATGTGGATAGATGGCTCTGTGACGCTCAAAACTGACCCACATGAGCTTATTAAGGTCTTAGGCGACAAAGATATCGCTGCGTTCAAACATCCCGGCAGAGATTGTGTTTATGACGAAGCAGAGGCATGTGTGCAACTAGGAAAAGGAAAAGTAGAGGAATTAGCAGAACAAGTGAAAAATTATGCAAAAGAAATGTATCCTGCAAACAATGGGTTGTTTGAATTGACGGCGTTCTTCCGTAGAAATGACAAAAAGATAAATGATATATTTGAGAAGTGGTGGGTGGAAATAACACGCTATTCTAATCGCGATCAAATTAGTTTTCCTTACGTTCTTGGTAAGACAAATTATGCTATAATACAAGGTAGTGTAGAGAAAGACCCAACAGGACAGCATAAGGCTTTTCCGGGCAATAAATACTTTGATTATTCACGCCACTTAAAATAACTCTATGTTACGTATATATTATAAAGTTAGGTTGTTTATCAGAACGATACTAGGAGCGCACTATCACTATGACGAAAATAGAAATTTAGGAAAAGAATGTTATAGACATTTAATCTACAGAAAACATAAAAAAAGTTGTATAGCAGATAAATATAATAAATAACTCTATGAAAAAGTTTAAAATCAACTTAGTCAATTACGAAGAAGGAATCGTCGAGAACGGCATCCTTACAAAACACGCCAGAATGATGGAGCGTGAACTTCTTGATCTCGGCTATCCTGTCACAGTGAAGAACGTACCAGACCCACAAGCAGACATCAATCATCATATCAACTACATATCCGCGCAAAAGTGTCCCACTCTTAACACGACAATGGTCACACATTTTACAAGTGATATGTATTCACTAAAGGACAAGATCAAGAAGATGAAAACATTTATCAATGACGGTGGTACAGGTATTTGTTTTTCAAAAGGTGTCGCAGAATACTTAGCGAAAGAGGGAATGAGCAAAAAACAACTACGCGTTGTACTTCCGGCACATGATTCAATGAAAAGACGACCACGCATTATTGCCATTGCTTTCAAAGTTTACCCAGACAAAAGAAAGAGAGAGGAAATGTTTGTGAAACTTTGTAAAACACTAGACCCTAACAAATTTGTATTTCGTATTATTGGACAAGGGTGGATGCCAGTATTGGAAAAGATAAAACCACTTAAAATGCAAGTGCAATATCTCGACAATTTCCGTGCAGACTTTTACGAAGAACTCCTTAACACGTCAGACTATTTGTTATACACTGGAGGAGAGGACGCTATTGCACAGTGTATCGTAGATGCAAAAAACGCAGCACTTCGCATCATCGCACCAAAACAAGAGCATGTTACAGTTGAACTCCCATGGAATACGCAGGAAGAGTTAAATAAAATATTCAAAGACATCGCATATAATCAGGTAGAGGATTGGAACTGGGAGAATTATACCCGCCAGCACGTTACTATCTGGAGAGAGATGATTGAAAACCGTAAATAGATTGTTCTTTTAAAACTAAAGGAGGCAACAAATGAATATACAATTTTTACGACCGGCAATTTTACAGAGTGATATTGACCTCGCAGTGAAGTCAATACAAACAGGGTGGCTTGTACACGGACAGTACACGAATGACTTTGAAAGAGAACTAAACAAGTATCTCAACAACACGTCATTTATGACTGCAAGCTGTACAGCGTCACTCCACATGTCACTCATTCTCGCAGGCGTTAAGAAAGGTGACGAAGTTATCACCACGCCTATGAGTTGGGTATCAACTGCAAATGTTATTCTGTATCAAGGTGCAAAGGTTGTATTTGCTGATGTTGACCCACAAACAGGCATACTCGATATTGAGGATGTAAAGCGGAAGATAACAAAAAAGACCAAAGCAATCATTCTCGTACATCTCTACGGACAAATGGCAGACATGATAGCGTTCTCACAGTTAGGTATTCCTATCATTGAGGATTGCGCCCATGCGCTTGAATCCGAGAGAGACGGAATAAAGCCCGGCCAATTAGGTTTCTCTGCATGTTTCTCATTCCACGCCGCTAAGAACATCACAAGTGGTCAAGGCGGTGCGATCGTTACGCCAGAGATTGAGAAGTGCAAACTACTCGTGCGTGACGGTGTGCGGAACATTGACGGTAAACGTGTCATGGTTGACTTTGGCTATAAGTACGACTGTACTGATTTTCAGGCGGCTCTGCTTATCGGTCAGATGAAGCGTATCGAAAAAACACACACCAAGCGGTTAGATGTATACAAACGGTACGAAAACGCGCTACAGGGCATTGTAGGCTATCCTACACGCACAGGAACGCACGCATGTCACATGTTTGTTATCTGGGTAGACCCAAAACGGCGTGATGCTATTCGTAGGCGATTGTTGGAGAAAGGAATTGAAACATCAATCCATTATCCGCCAATCCATAAAGAGCCGTGGTATCAAAGTCATGGGTACAAGAAAGTATCTCTACCCGTTGCAGAACTGATGGGAGCGTCAACAATTACACTGCCGACTTATGCGTTAAGCGTAAGAGAGCAAAACTACGTCATACAAGGAGTAAAATCATGCGTATAGCACTCATTCAACCAGACAGCCCATATCTCACATATCCATTCGCTTTTCCTAGCCTTGGATTACTCTACATCTCGGCTTATCTGAAAAGAAACGGATATGACCCACTGTTCTATGACCTGACAGGTGGCAAGGAACTGCCATATATTAAAGCGGACATTATCGCTTTTACCTGCCAGATAACCCAGTTCGAAGACGTTAAACGGATGCGTGACAAGTTGTGGGAGGACAACCCAAGCGCGAAATTCGTTATTGGCGGAGCTTTCCCTACCCATAGTCCTGATAAATGCAAAGATTTTTATGTTATCAGTGGCGAAGGTGAGGAAGCGATGTTGCAATTCGTTCAAGGTGTAAATAAGAGTTATGGTCACGTTGACCCGAATTTCTTTCCCGATTGGGACGCAATCGACCTGTCGAAATACGGGTACGGATTGGAAGGAAAGCGGTGCATCAACATCATGACGAAGCGTGGGAATTGTCCGTACAAATGTTCATTTTGTGCCAAACAGGAAATCGGAAAAAGCCCTCTTCGGTTTAGGACGGCAGAGAATGTCCTTGCGGAAGTTGATTACCTGATGACAAAAGGGTTTGGAGCATTCGCGATCTATGACGATGATGTTCTTTTGAACAAAAAACGTGATAGAATAATCTTTAACGGGTTAAAAGAACGTTGCGTACCATACAGATGTATGACACGCACCAATCTCGCAACCATTGAAGATTTGCAGATGCTCAAAGATACAGGATGTGCTGAACTTGCTGTAGGCGTGGAAAGTGCAGACCCTTATATACACGAAGTTGTGTGTAACAAGGGGACAACTGTAAAACAAGATACTGACTTTGTGCGGAATTGTAAACGCATCGAACTTCGTGTAAAGACTTACATGATCGTCGGATTGCCAAGCGAATCACCAAAGACAGTCGCCACCACAAAAAAGTGGTTGGAAACAGAACAACCTGATAACTTTGATGTTTCGATATTTACGCCTTATCCGGGAAGTCACATCTACGCCAATCGTGGCATGTATGACATCTGCTGGAATGAGGATGTATTGCGGAAGATTTGGTTTTCAGGTGAAGCGCAGTATGGAAGTTGCGCTGTAAGAACATCTCAAATGTCCGAGAAAGATATTCTTGAAGCAAAGAACGTCTTATCGGAAAAGAGAGGTGTCGCAGGTTCAACAGCATATTGGAAACCTATTTAACTCTATGAGGGTGGCTTACAAAGCACCCTCTCAATTTTAAAAATATGAATGAAAAAGATTTAAAAATATATAAATCACTTTCCAACGACCCAAACAAAAGAGGGAGATTGTGGAAAGAATACAAAACAAAACGAAAAGAATCAGACATAAAAGAGTCGGACGGTATAAATGTTGTGATGTATAAAATGGGAAGAGATTTGACAGTAGAACTTTGTGCAATGATGGGTGCAAAAAGAGAATACGTGGAACGAGAATACAATAGAACATTTATGGAAAATTTAAGAAAATATGAAACGAATAAATAAAGAAAATATCAATAGTCAATCTTATTGGAATAAACATGCGTCAACGCATAAATTCGGATTGCGTCAAAAAGAATATCTTAAACTCGCTGGGAAAGGTGAGAATATTATTGACATAGGATGTGGCATATCTGCGTTTCCTGATAAAGCAAGAGAGAATTTTAAATATAGTTTTGGATTGGATTTTTCAACAGAAACAATAAAAAAAGCATCACGTAAATATCCCAAAGTCATATATATTTTTGGAGATTGTACGAAATCAATGATCGCAAGCAAAATGTTTGATGTTTCAGTTTCCGGTGAAGTTATTGAACACTTGGAAAATCCTGAAGACCTCATAAAAGAGATGGCACGTATTACAAAACGCCGAGTAATCATTTCAACAGCAAAAATGGAATATAATGACCCTGAACATCTGTGGGAATTTGATGAGGAATATTTAAAATCAATGGGAGAAAAGTACGGGAAAACAACTGTTCACGAGATAAAATCAGAGTGGTTTCCGGGAAGAAGTTATTTATTTATGATAATAGACCTATGACAGAAGTATTTAGGGAGCGTATCGCGCAAGACAAAAATAGCGAAAGTGCTATAATAGGAAGTGACCCAATAGAACTTAAATCAGACACTCTACAAGGCAACGAAAATAAAGCCTCCGATGATTTGAGTCAAGAAGAGAAAAAACTTGACATTTGGGAGGGACTCAAAAACAAAAGATATATTGATGAAATTTTTGATACTCATAACACAAAAGATGAGTTCACTATAAAAATGCCTACAAGCGAAATTGATAAATTCATTCGCACAGAACTTGAAAAGCGTGGATACGAAAAAACCACGGAGAATTATAAAAGAATACTCGAAGAAATGGAAACGGAAATTGGTAGTTCACACCTTGAACTATTCAAGCGTTTTACTAAAATAACAGGTTATATAAGAGCATTATCTAAACTCTACAAGGCTCGAGAATTGAGGGACAAATACAGAATGACTGATGATGAAGATTAGCGTCCTTACTTCTCGCAGAAAGTTGTAGAGTTCTTTTTGCGAGTATTAAGAATTTTAATAATATTATGGTTTTCGTTAAAAAAACACTAGCAGACCTTCTGCAAAATATCGCAGACAAACATGATTCGGGGATACTACCGACTGATTCAGCGACTCTCACATACTGGACACGTTTACTAAATAATGCTCAACAGTATTGTGCAGAATATCTCGGATTAGAAACAAACACATCATTGACTACAGTAAGCGGAACGATCGCGTTACCGGATGATTTCAAGTCTATTATTGATGTGGTAAATTCGTCTAATCTAAAACTAATAAAAATATCAAAAGATGACAGTGACGGAACAGGCGGTGATGTTTACTGGATAACAGGAAATCAAACATCGGGATACTACTTGAATACTGCATCGGACGAAACATACACTGTGTACTATACTTATAATCCTGCACCTTTGGTAAACAATACGGATATTTGTATCGTTGACGACCCAATGGCAGTATCACTCCATGCGTACGCAAAAATTCGTCAAGCAGAGACAGACCCATTGGAAGATGCTCAAACGTCACTGGGAGAAGTTGAAAGACGATTGCGAGATATGATGAGTGATAAAATTGAAAATGATGGAGGCTTAATGTTTACTACACTTCCAAATGCCTAATAATAAACAAATCAAAAATCTACAAATAGACGATCTTGGCAAAGGTATCAATCAATTCACTCGTGATACAATGATCGCGAAGAATGAATGTACTGATGGATATAATATTTGGGCTGTCGGTAAAAACTCTGTAGCAAAGCGACCGGGAATCGTGAAACTTTGTACTATTGCAGGTGCGACAAAAATTGACGGGCTTGGGTCTTATGTAAATGGTGCTACTCGGAATCTCATGGCAATGGCAAACGGAGTGATGTATTCCGTTGAAACTGGTACAGCAGTTGCTCTATCCGCCGCACCTGCGAGTGCTGGTGCGTTTACTGTTGGAAGAACTGACTTTGTACAAGCTGGTGGAAAACTCTTTATTGCAGATGGAACAGACTTAATACGATACTATGACGGCGGTACTGTTCGAGAAGATACAGCAAATTCAGTTGCCGCTAGTTGGATGATTTACTACAAGTCATGTCTATGGGCTGGTGGAAATTCAACATATCCGACACGATTATACCGCAGTGGAACAGATACAAATATCGGAAACTATACTTATAACGCAACTGGCAATCCTTTGGCAACTTCTGTTTATGTTTCTAAAGATGACGGCACAAACCTAAAAGGCATGTTCAAACATCAGGACTTTCTTTACCCAACAAAAGAAAAGAGTTTATGGAGGGCGTCTGTTGGCTCTGATACATACCAACTCATCACACTTGAACTCGTAGACCCTGCGCGCGGATGTGACGCACACGCTACGATAGATACAGTAGACAATGACAACTTCATGTTCAATGAAGCCGGGGTTTTTGCGACAGGATATGAGCCGAATGTTGTAGACCAAATACGAACGAATATTGTTTCACTTCGCATTGATAATGCAATAAAACAAATTGAGAAATCACGTCTTGATGACGTTGTCGCTATATACTATGACAATCATTACTACCTCTCATATACATCAGGAGGTGGCGGAACAAACGACACAATAATGGTATATGACCGTCAGAGATTAGGCTGGTGGGAATGGCAGTTATCAGATATTAACGGTGACCCTAGTGGAGCAAACTGTTTTACAACATATAAAAATACAAGCGGACAAACACGGCTATATTTTGGCTCATCTACAGACGGTTCAATATATTACTTTGATGATACAACTAAACAGGACGCAGGATATACGATCGTCACAGCACTCCTCTCGAAGAAATATGAGATGGATAAATATGCACAAATGAAATTCTTTCTTGACACAGAGGTTTATATTGGTGATACGCCCGGCTTGATAACTGTAACAGTATATATTGATGGAGAATTAGCAAAAACAAGGATAATTACAACTGGCAATACAGGGTACGCAGGAATGGCACTTAGTGCAATAGGAGATGAAACATTAGGACAAGGTGGTGGCTCTCTTACAATAGCGACTAATCTCGGAGGTGGAAAATTTATAAAAATGCCAATAAATAAATTAGGTCGAAATATACAAATAAAAGTAGAAGACAATAATGGTGACAAGTCATGGGAAGTCAATGCCATAATGTTCAACTACAAAGAGATTAACGCACTTTATCAGCCGAAAACTATTTAATAATTTAAAAAATAATATGATAAATCATCAGAATTTCTTTGCAACCAACCCAACGTCAAATATATTGGCTGGTGCAACGACAAGTCCACTAAACTCTATACCAACAATCGATGCACCATTTTATTTGACATTTGGTGCTAACGGTACAGGAACGCCAGAAGTTGCATATATCACATCTAAAACAGCAACAAACGTAAATCATGCTGCACTCGCTTATGCGCACACCACAGCAGAAGAAGTCCGCTGTACAACAAACGCAGGAGAAATGGACAAGGTGTACCAATCACCGCGAGGGCATTTATTGAATGGTAAAATAGTAGTAACAGATGCCGCAGGTATTACAGTCGCCATCAAGACTTTAGCAGGAGCAGACCCGACACCAACAGACCCAGTTGTTTGTAGGATTGGTGATACAGTTAGAGAAATAACATCTGCTCTATCTGTTGCAAAAGCAGACGGTACAAACTGGTGTAATGCTGGTAGTACGGAACTTGCGACAAAAGAAATAGATTACTTTGTTTATCTCGGGTATAACGCTACTGACGGAGTCGTGCTTGGGTTTTCTCGTATTCCATTTGCTTGCAGTTATGATGATTTTTCCGCAACGACAACTAACGAAAAATATTGTGCAATATCAACAATAACTAACGCATCGGCTACAGATTATTACGAAGTTATTGGACGTTTCGCCGCGACTCTTTCAGCAGGTGCTGGTTATACATGGAGCGTACCAACGTATACAGCAAAAAATCTTATTCAAAGACCAATTTTTGAGACAAGGGCATTAAATTGGGCACCAGTATATACTGGGTTTTCATCTAAACCAACAGTAGTGCCACTATATATTATTCAGGGGAAAAATATTACTATTATATGTCAAACGATGTCAGGCACGAGTAATGCAACTGGTTTCACATTCACAGTTCCATTTACATTTGTTAATGCACAAACAGTTGTAGCTCGCGTAAAAGATAGTGCAGCCTCTGATTCGATAGGAATTGCGATATTAGCAGGTATAACATTTACCGTATATAAAGATGCTACAGGAGGATTATGGACTAATTCAGGAACGAAAAATATGCAAAGCTGGTTTGCTATAAATCAAATTTAAAAATGACTAAAATAATATGAAACCAACAAGACCAAAGCCAAGACCATGTAACTCTACATTTAATTCAATAAGTAAACCAATATGGGAACACTAACAAAATTCAAATCTTACGGAACTCTACCAAAAAAGAAGAACACAGTAACATACAAAGGACAAGGATATTCTGTTGCACCAAGCAAACAGAAGGCTTTTGTCAAACAACAAGATGATGTTTATGCAAAAGCGTCAGAGCGTGCAAAGACGAAAAAGAAATCATCTAGTAAATCATCAAGCAAATCATCGAATGTTCGTGAACTTGCGAAAACGGTATGGGAGAATACACTCGGGACACCAACAGCTCAAGCAGTAACAACGCCTTTGACAAGCGAACAGAATTTAGCACAACAGGGACGACAAAAGGCAACGCCGACAAACGCTAATATTAGATCGTCAATAGTTCCCACAAAACTTGGTCGTGCAGCACAAGTTATCACTGATCCTTTGGGTCTAAGCCCAAAGATAACAGGAACATACGGTACTGAAAAACCATACGAAGCAATGGCGAGGTCATTAGGTCTTTCTGGTTTATTTGAAAAACAAGGCGGTCTTGTAACAAATACAGGAGATACGATTGGAACTGTAACTGGACAGAATGGACAAATAATGAATGTTAATCCATCTAATCCTGATAGTTTGTTTTATTCTGAAGACCCAAAGACAACAACAAAAAACGGCGTACAAGTATCAACACAACTTCAAGATTATAGTCTCCCTAGCGGGTATCAAACAAATGCAGATATTCAAAATGAAAAAACAAAGCAATATAAACCAAATGAAATTTATCCCGGGGCAAATCAATTCGATCAAGAAATGGCACAAAGTGACGCCGAATTAAAACAAGTACAAGACCAAATAGCACAATATGAACAGGAACTTATCGCAATGGGTGAAACACCAATAGACCAAATGCCAACACAGCAAGACCTAGGGGGAACTCGTCAAACGCTCGCAAGTGGAGCGTTGGGAAATGGCGCAGGACTTTCTGGCGACCCAGAGATGCAAGCCTATGTAAAAAGTTTGCAAAAGTCTGCAAGTGGTGACTTCGGTGCAAAAGATGCAAAACGACAACTTGAGGAAACCCTCAATGGGATTGTCTCACAGTATTCCGAAAGCCAACGACTAGGAGAAAACGAACTTAACACAGCAAAAACGGAAGACTTGAACAAGTTGGCATCTCTATTCGCCGCCTACAACACATCGGACAGTGAGCAACGCTCGCAACAAGTTGAACGAACGCAAGGACAATACCAAACAAGCCTGCAAGAATTGATCGCGAAATTGGCTGCAGCAAAAGGACAAGACATCACATCGGCAAAAAATAACTCATACAATGCGTTGCAAACGATCGCTGAAAAGAAAGCACAGGCTCGTCAGCAAGTCGCGCAGTTGATATATCAAGCGCAACAAGATGCCGCCGCAAGAAATCAAAAACTATACCAATCAAGAACACAGGCTAGTGCTAAAAAAACTTGGACAGACCCAAACACTGGGGACATTTATGAGTTAAGTTAAATAAAATGGGATGGACAAAAATAGGCAATGTCAATGATGGAAATATAAAAGTTCGATATGGTAAAACCTATAAAAAAGTAGGCAATGTTCGTGATTCCATAAATCAACAAAATCAAAATCCCACAGCGAAAAAACAAGAATTGCAAAAAAAGATTATCGACTTAAAAAAACAAGTCCTTACTACTAAGATTGCAAAACTAAAAGCGAAGACAGCCACGCCACCGCCGAGAATAAGTTACGAACAAGCTGTAGATAAAGGACGACAAGCAGAGCAATTCTCCAAGTCAGAGAATAGTGTTTTTGGTATGGCAAAAAACTTTATTAAAAAAGTACCACAAGCAACAGCCGACACTCTCGTTGGTACGCCTGCAAAATTTATTGCATCAGCAGTAGAGATGCCACAGATTATTCTTAAGAATGGGAAAACGCACCAACGAGAATATAAAATTCCCGGTCTTTCTCCGTTTAAAAGTTATCAGTCTGATTTTGCGAATATATCAAATGATGTTATCGAAGGCGAAAAAGGCTTGGGAAGTGCAGTGTGGGGAATGGCACAAGTGCCTCTTGCAGGACTTGAAACTGCTGGTATTGCAAAAGGAATAGGAAAAACAGCCGGTGCTTTCAATAAAGCCGGTACAGCAGGTCAAAAACTAGCAAATGCTGGTGCAGAGTTAGCAGATACATTCATTCCAACTACGAGAGGAATCCGTGGACAACTTCCGATACAAAAATTAGCATCAGACCAAAATATACCACAGCAAATAGTATCTCGTCAGAATGTTCCCACAAATATTTTAGAGTCTTCATATACGCCGAGAGTAGCACAAGAAAGTGGAAATGTCAACTCTCAAGTACTTGCACAAAGAGCAGATGAAATTATCAATCCAACTAAAGCAAAATCAAAAGAAAGAGGATTTGTCGAAACTGTAAAAAATTCACCGGAACTATCACAGGACTTAGCCTCTCGTGTTGATGACACTTATAACGTCAAACATAACGAAGCAGGAATTAAAAAAGCACAGCAACTCATATTCGACAACCCTACAGAAGCAGAAAGAATTGCAATGTCAGGCGGAACAGACGAGGCAACATTCACAGCAAATGAACTCATCAAGCATTATGACGAAATTGCAACAAAATCAAAGGCTACAGGAAACAGTGCAGACTTTGAGGTTGCTATGGGTAAGGCAGTAGACATCGCAAGACAGAACGCACGAAACTTAACGGAAGCAGGGCGCACAGTTCAAGCCGCATCAACGATTGACAGACTTTCTCCAGACGGAATTATTCAGTATGTAAATAAGGCTATAAAAGAAGTTGGCGGTGAAAGTGTAAAACTATCAAACGAAAAATACTACAATATCGTAAGACAAGCGGAGGCAATCAAAGGAATCCTTGACCCAAAGAAAAAAGCACTCGCAACTTTTGACCTACTTGACAATATCTACGCAGACATTCCAAAGTCACTACAAAACAAAGTCAGTGAGGCTCTTAACCTCCCACGATCAATCATGGCGACAGCAGACCTTTCCGCACCTTTGCGTCAAGGTATATTTACAATGGCACGCAATCCAAAAATGTTCGCTAAAAACTTTGGCTCGATGTTAAAGTATGCTTTTAGCGAAGACGCTTACAGAAATCTAAAAGCCGACATCGTTACAAGTCCGAATTATGACCTCTATAAGAAACACAAACTTTCTCTCACTGATATAAACCAAGGTTTAACAAACAGAGAGGAAGAATTTATGTCTAACTGGGCTGAAAAAATACCATTATTCGGGAAATTAGCAAAAGGCTCAAACAGAGCGTATTCAGGATTCTTGAACAAAATGCGTATGGATTTATTCGATAATTTCGTGGAAACTGCAAAACTTGAGGGGATAACAGACGCGAAATTCTTTGATGATGCAGCGACTTTTGTAGGTTCGGCGACTGGTAGAGGTAAGTTATGGAAAGGCGTTGACGAACATGCAAGCCTCCTAAATGGCATATTCTTCTCTCCACGATTGATGGCATCACGTTTGAACCTTATCAATCCAGTCTATTACGCAAAACTCCACCCAACAGTACGAAAAGAAGCCTTAAAATATTTAGCGTCATTCGTTGGTACTGGCATGAGTGTATTAGCTTTAGCGAAACTTAACGGTGCAGAAGTAGGTACAGACCCACGCAGTGCAGACTTTGGGAAAATTAAAATGGGAAATACACGTTATGATATATGGGGAGGTTTTCAACAGTACGCACGTCTTATTGGACAACTTACTACAGGAGAAAAAATATCTACAACAACAGGAAAACAAACAGAGTTAGGTTCTGGTGGATATAACGCACCAACGAGAGAAAGTATATTTATTGACTTTTTGAAATCAAAAGCAAATCCATTGACATCATTTGCGATAAGAGCATCACAAGGAAAACAGTTTGGAGAAGAGTTTAATTTGCCTGCAGAAGTTTTAGACAGATTTATTCCAATGATTGCGCAGGATGCTTTTGACCTCTCACGAGAATACGGAGCAGAAAAAGGACTACCGATGGCAATACCGGGAGCGTTCGGTGTTGGGTCAATGACATACGGTGACCAAATACCTAAAATGACGACTACTCCATCAGGCGCACCAAGCATTGAATACAGAAGTCAGCCCGGACTAGGTGAAACTATCATAAATAAAGCAACAGGCAAACAAGTATCAGATATTCCAAAAGAACAATGGGAGGCTTTAGCTCGTGAGAAATTGACCGAACAAAAACGACAGGTACAACTAGACGCACTAAAGCAAGAAGTACTACTCACAGGAGAATCAAAGACGCTTGATGACACATTGATATATCTTGAAAATGGAGTTATTAAAACAAAGAAACTTACAAAGGAAGAAAAAAAGGTAAAAGAAAAAAAGAAACTCCAAGAAAAACTAAAACCGATAGTCGGGGAAACATCAAGAACACCGATAAAAGATGAAATACTGTATCAAGCACTAGAAGAACGAAAGAATAATTCTTATTACCAATAATATGAAAGAGAAAAAAGAAGAAGAAAAAGACGAATTGTCAAACAAAACAGTATTCTCAATCACGCATGACGAGATCAAGAGAACTGGCGTTACTCAATGCGTTCACCACGAATGGAGAATTTCAGATGAAAGAAACCTACAATGTATTAAATGCCCATCTGCTATAATGGTAGAAGATGCTGAAACCTTTTTATTATCATAATAATTTAATAAGTAAACAATATGTCAGGACTAAATACAAAGTATACAGAACAAGTAATTGCAAATGCTACGTTTAACGAAACAAGCAATGCAAAATCAGTTGATTTGGCAACTGCAATCGCAGGCGAGGATTTAACAAATGACGTTTTAAAAACAGAACAGAGATATAGTTATGCTTATTGTGTAGCTGATACTCAAGTTAAAGCAGGAGAAGGATTTGTTCATTCTTTAACATTTTCCCCATTGGATGCAGCAGCTACGGCTGGAACAATATTTCTCTATGACAGTTTAACTGAGGCTGTTCCGACTGTTTTTAGTTACTATATTCCAGCAGCCGCACTTGTTCCAGTTACGGTAATTTTAGATGTTACTTGTGGAACTGGAATATACATTGGTTTTACAACGACAGCAGATGTCGCAGTAACTGTAAGCTATCGATAATGAGAAAATAATGAGAAAATCAAATCAAGGTCTACAATTTGGACTGATAAATGATATTCACTGGTCTCAGGCAGGAACTGAATATGCTACTATCTTTCCTACGATAGTGTCTAGTCTTAATATTCACAACTTATCTTTTGTAGTTGTAAATGGAGATAGTTTTCACGATGATGCTTCTGATGTCGCTAATTTCTTGATAGAAATAAATAAATTAAACTGTCCTTGGCATTGGGTGTGGGGAAATCATGATGCAACAGTAAGGGTAGATTTAGAGGCATCACTTACGGCGGCAGGAGTAAATCACACACTGCCAAGAATGATTAGTTATGGGGGTTATAATATTTATTTGATAGATTCCAGCGAAACATCCTCTGATATGTCAGCGGCAATAACGTATCTTCAGACAGAATTAGCTGCTAATATTGAACCATCAATAGTTATAACACACTATTCTCTTATTGGTACTCAAGCGTATATTATGGGAGACAAAATAGATTTTATGGATTCTATCAGACAGTTCGAGAATGTTAAGGCTATAATTTGTGCTCACGATCATATCACTAATGCAGAAATCACAGAAAGAGGAATAAGAGTTATACAAGGTAAAAATGCTGGAGGAAGTGGAGGACAATACCCAGGATATAAAATAATACATATAACATAGTTTTATGATAAGAGGAATAAGATATTCAGCAGACGGATTTCAAGTTGATGAGATAAGAAAAAATCCTAGTGATGCGGCAAAAAGCGTTTTGTTTAATACCTCTAATGGATATGCATATAAAAATACAGATACCTATGACTTAGAATTTTTTACGATGTCTGGTTTGTATTATTGGTATGGAGGATCATCTACTCAGCAAATATTTAAATATGGAAATGGCGGCTATCAATCGAATCTTACGAGGTCTGGGATAATCAGTTTTGACACGTATAATGTTAGTTGGAACGGAACAACAACAGTGACTGGATCAATGCCAAAAAATAAGTGGGTAACGCTTACATTTGTTTGCAACTCTACTGAAATAAAGATTTTTTTAGAAGGAATATTATTAGCCAAAGCAACAGTGAGTAAAGCTACTTTTCCTAATACAGTTTTTTCTCCTATGTCTTATGTTGCAGGAGCTTTTAGGGGTAATATCACTCAAGTAAGAGTATGGAATAGAGCATTTACAAATAAAGAGGCAAATGATTTAGCTATATATAATAAATTTTCTAGATCAGGATTGGTTGGAGAATGGTTATGCAATGAAGGTGAAGGAACTACTCTATATGACACTTCAGGAAGCGGAGAAAATTTAGCATTAACCAATGGTCCAGTGTGGAGTACAAATATTCCATTTGGCGTAAGAACAGCAAGTACAGGAAGGACAACTGCTGTACGTACAGCGGTATAATCATTAACCATCACATAAATGAAAGCATACTCGCAAAAAAATCCACGCTATGCAAGCCAAACACTCGGCACTTGCAACGGTAACACGATCAAATCAGACGGGTTGTGTAATGTTACATGATATGCTATAATTAAGTTGTAATATTTAAAAACAACTTAATGAAAAAAATAGAAGTAAATGCTGGTGATAGGTTTCAAAGATGGACAATAATTAAAGAGGTAAATAAAAAAAATAGAAGTAGGGTTGTTTTATGTAAATGTGACTGTGGAAATATAAGAGAGTTGTATTTATCTAGTATAAATACTGGTAAATCTATAAGTTGTGGATGTTATGCAAAAGAACAACTTTTCAAAATGCAACATCTAATCAAAAGAAAATGCGGAATAGACCATCATGGATATAAAGGAGGATATATAAGAGTGGATGGTTATAGAGTAATTTATGTTAAAGGAAAATTAAAATATGAGCACAGAATAATAATGGAAAAAAAGATAGGTAGAAAATTATCATTCAATGAAACAATACATCATATAAATGGGAATAGGTCTGACAATTCAATAGATAATTTAATGCTGATAAGTAGGTCAGAACATACTAAAAAATATCACTCTGGTAAGTTAAATATTAATAAAAAAAATAATGAAATCGTACTCGCAACGTAATCCTAGATGGAGTAAGCAAAAACTAGGGAATTGTAATGTAACAATAGGCACAGATGGTTGCCTAACAACGTGCTTCTGCATGGTGTATGACGACACGATCGTTGACCCGAAAGGCAGAACGGTTGAGTGCCACCCGGGCATCCTTGACTGGTTGCTCACAGAGAAAAAAATGTATAATCTTCGTTGTAAGATCGTGCAAAAAAGAGTGTCTGACTTTCTCGGATTGAAAGATGACGGAAAAACCACAACACCACCAGATATGGTATGTATTGCAGAAACTGACCACTATGGAGGACAACACTTCTTTATATGGTATCCGGATAACACAATCCTTGACCCACTCGACGGCTCACTCAAAAATCTCTGGACGCCAAAAAGAAAAGCAAATCCATACAAAATTGTTTCGTATCGTTTAATTAGTAAAATAGAATGCACACATTGTCCGGTGCATTGCAAATAATATGAAAAAGCTCACAAAGGAACAAAGAAAGAAATTCGCACCATTACAAGACCACGAGGATTTTGAAAGAGCAAAGTATTTCTCTATCGGTGCAGGATTTGTCATCATCGCTTGGATATTAAGTTTGTTATAATAAGAGTATGGAAAATTTATTAAAATCAGCATCGAAGATCGTGTTTATACTACTATCAGTTACTGCTTGTGTTGGCTTTCTTACAAAACTACTACCTGTAGACCAATTCATGCTTTTGGCAAGCGGTGCATCCGTTTTCTATTTCAGCAACAAAGGGTCTGCATCTGATAATTATTTAGACAAATAAAAAAATGAAGGAGGAAAATTTCCAATGGTTTACTGCAAGAGTTCAGTTTCTTGTATACATACTCACCATCCTGTTTGTCGCATTTGGTGGATATTTCGGCATTATCAAACAAATAGAGTTACTATCTTATCGAACAACACAAATTGAAAATGACAGAGCAATTCGATGGTCGAAACATGAAATTCTTGCAGAAGAACAATCAAAGTGCATGACAGATATTGAAATATCACTGGCACAGATGCAAGCAGATATTAGTTACATCAAAAGAACGAATGTGACGCAATAATCATTAAGGCAATCAATGAATAAAATCATAAAGATTGACGATGAAGAGTTAAGACAGAAAGACGGCGAACAGGAATTTCTATCAGATTACAGCATTGCCATCACAATATTATTTTACATCACAGTTTTTGCAGGAATATTTTTATTTTTTACATACGCATTTGCGTATAAATTCGGCGTTCTTTAACAATCGGAGGTGAAGCATGATTTACATGACACGTGTTTGTAAAAGCTGTGTGCCAACCAATCTCATCGGATGCTATAAAGGTCTAATGCAACATGACTGTGCCACATGCAGAGAAGGCATTGAGCATTGTTGGCTTGACGATTTAAAGCCAGAAGAAACAACCAGAGAGTCCACGACAATGTGTCAGGACTGCTTTGAAAAGGAAATGCAACGAATAAAATCTTACGAAAGGAGATGGTGATGACATTGCATTGCGTAGAACATTCGGCAATCTGTTACAATGGCAAGGACTGGCATTTCCCAAAGGAATTTATTTTGGATGTCCTAAAAAAGCATGGCAAACCATCATTCAATGCCAAGTGTCCTTTGTGCCATGCAAGAGAAGCAAATGTACAGCGCATCATGGATTTGATGAATTGTCCGAACTGGAGGAGATAATGGGGAAACTCAAAGTCACTAAAAAGCGTCTCAATGATGTTGCATGGGATATTGCACGAGCGATATCACGACAGCCCAAAAGAAAGCATACAAACGAAACAGTAATCAATGTAGATAACAAAAAAGGATGTATTCCAATGAATTGCTCCACTGGTATTCTCTGGTGCTGTGACTGTTTTTATAAGGACTGCTGTTTAAAACTGGAAAGCCCAATCCAGTGGTTTATCCATAAGGACGGAAGTTTGCAAAGGAGGTAATATGCGTAATCTATTGGTTCGTATGTGTTCAGAGTGCAAAGAGAAAACAATCGCCTGTGTTCACATCAATACTGGTAGATTACACTACTGCACTCATTGTAAATTTTGTGAGGCTCAACCGATCAAAAAACGTGTCTATGTTGGGACTTGTGAAACATGCCGGAACAAGAGAGTAATTTATGTACTCTAACAAATAACGCTCTATAGTAACTCTATAGGGCGTTTACATTCGAAAAAACGCATAAATAATACATTATCCATAGTACGCATTAAACTGTGGATAACTCGACGCTTGACAGGAAATATTGGTGTGCTATAATACACGTTATCAATGTAAAACCTTTATTATTTCCATGGGAAGTGTTATAATAAAGTACAAAGCACCTACGCCGACTTCCCAAATTTGGGCGTCGGTGCTTTTTTTATAAGTAATTAAAAAAATATGAAAGAAAAATGGACACTAGAACAAAAACTAAAAAGATTTAAAGAGGTGCATGGATCAGGAACATATAATTTAGTTGAAAATCTCATTGGGAAAGAAGTTGATAAAGAATTCTTTGTAATTTCGTATATTGCTGTATCAGAATCTAAAAGAGGACAGTCAGAAATAAAAAGAAATGCAAGACATACATATGACTTTTTAGTAAATGAAGGATTTTTCAAAGCCAATCAAAAATAGGTTGGCTTTTTATATACAAAGAAAACATATATCAAAGTGGTAAAACACAGCGTGCGCCAAAAGTTGCACAGAAGCCATTAGTGAACGACGGTGGACACATCCGAAAGGAGTAACAAAATTCGTTTGAAAAAGTGTTCAAAGTTCAGCCGCAGGATTATAAAAGATAATTGAGGAGTCCATTGAGCCTGCTAGGATTCCATTGACCAAAAAGGGCTAAATGATTATATGTATTATAGAGTTATATATGCTTATATAATTTGCATAGGTAGATTTATTTTACCTTAAAATGTTGTTTACGATAATTCAGTCCCAACAAAAAAAATGACTGATTAAAAACATTCGATACCACAAAAATTCCATGCTCTGCAGGAGTGCAACATGGGCTTGAATGTGGGATTGAGTGGTCTAGTATTCAAGCAAAAACGTCACGGGGGATTATCGGGGGAAATGTTTTATAATTAACAAATACAAGAATGAAGAATGACAGAATTAAAAAAGAAACTTTGATGATCCCTATGGGATATGGAAATGGTGATATAGTTTACGATAATAAAAATAACCCATACATCATTCAAGGAGTATGTTGCAAGCCAGTATATTACATTCAAAGAATAAGCAGAGATGTCGCAGGAGATTTAATTAGAAAAGGTGCAAAAGCGGTAAATTAAACAAAAATATGACTAGTATTTGGAGAATAAGAATATTTTATAGAGGATTCGACTGTCCACAGCGACCATACTACGGTGATAAATGGGGAGTGATTAGATTCGGGTATAGCATTATTGGAGTTATGTATTTTAAAAAATAAAAAAATGGAAAAACCAAAATATGACGCTTCTCGTTATGAGAAAAAAGATGACAAACTTTGTGCAACATTCTGGCAACAAACAGCAAAAGACATCATATCAGAATTTGGAGTTATAAAGCCTTACGACAAAATCATATTCAAATGGGCAAAAAAGAACTGTACATTTCTAAAGGCTAAAGCAAACAATCTGCGAGAAAGTGCAGAATACAAAGGAGAAGATATAAGCACATACGGTAGTTTACTAACTTATTTATTAACAAAGAAATAATATGTTCGCACTATTTTTTATAATATTTTCTGTGGAGGGTCACTCAATGGAACCCCAATTCTACGATGAAGAACGAATATCAGTAGTCTATGCACCGTGTCCTGTTGGAAGTGTCATAGCTGTACAGTACAAGGATGACATGCTTATCAAAAACCTCACCAAAGTAAAAAAAGATGGAAGTATTTACATTGAAGGACGAAACGATCACTGGTATGAGTTAGAGGACGGCGTACAAGTAGAAAAGGCAAGTCTTGACAGTGATGTGTTTGGGTATATCCCTCTTGGCGAGTATCACATTGACGGTTGTGTGTATAAACTAAATCTATGACAATCCAAAAAGAATGGCAAGACTGGCAAGATAGTCTAGTGGATGAAAACAACGATCTCGACGCTTTGACAGAGGAACTTGACCAGATGCAAACTGAGATGCGGAAAGAATGGCAAATCGAAGCCGGAGTAGAGGCGACGCATTTTTGTACTATGAGAGATAGACGCCTTGACAAATACCGCATATAGATATATGATATATACATATAACTATATAAGAATAGAAAGGAAGTGAATATGACAAAAAAAGAAGAACTGCTTGAATATCTCAAAAGCAAAGCAGACAAAGATGGAAATGTACCGCACACAACCTACACAGATATGTGCAAAGTACTAGACCGGTCAATCCAATCAGTAACGAATTACAAAGACGAACTCGTTACAGAAAAGAAACTAACATACGACTCAACGGACAAACGAAATATTAAGATTAAAATACTCTAATGTATAAATGTAAAAGATGTGGAATGGAATTTGATTCGTGGTCATCTGCATATTGTCTAGTACATTATTGCATAGATCAATGGCTAACAGCACAAGAATAATATGGAAACTCTATACGCAATCGCAACAAGCATACGCAAAATTGAAGACCTATGTGACGATGCAACCGAACTACAAACCTATCTCGACAGCGTAAACATGCAACTAAAAGACAAAGCGGAGAACGTCCTCAAGTACGAACGCCACCTAGAAACGCAAAGCATCGCAATCGACAGCGAGATCAAACGCCTACAAGAACTTAAAAGAATGGTGGACAATCGCACCGAGAACATCAAAAACTACGTCAAGTACACAATGGAAGTCAACGACATCAAAAAGATTGAAACAACTATTGGTAACTTTTCTCTAAGGAAAACCGAGAGTGTCGAGATACTCTGCGAAGTCCCAAACAAGTATATGAAAATCAAAGTCACAAAAACACCGGACAAAATCGCAATCAAAGAAGCATTAAAAAAAGGCAAAGAAATCAAAGGGGCAATTCTTAAAACGTATAATTCACTCATCATCAAATAATATGAACTCATTTCTACCAACAAATTATGAAGTGCCAGAGAAAAAGACAAACTATTTAAAGTTTAAGAAAAACGACAAAAAATATCAATTTCGTGTAGTATCAAGTGCAATAGTAGGATATTTATACTGGAATACTGAAGATAAGCCAGTACGACTAAAACAATATCCAAATCCTCTACCATTAGATATTAAAGTAAGAGATAAAAGTACACCACAAAAAGAAATAAAACATTTTTGGGCTTTTGTAGTTATTGATAGAGAAGACGGAGCAATCAAAGTACTAGAACTAACACAAAGCACGATTATGGATTTTATGAAAGATGCTGTTGATGACCCACAGTGGGGAGACCCTCGTGGATATGATTTTTCTGTTAAAAGATTTTTGGGTTCGAATGAAATGGTAAAATACACAACAACTCCCTGCCCACACAAAACACTCACACCAGAAGAGCAGGCAACGATCAAAGCAACGCCAGTCAACCTCGAAGCATTGTTTTCTGGTGGCGATCCATTTGAAATATCAAAGCCACAAGTAGAACAGCGTATTGTAGAAGATGGTGAACCATATGGAGAAACTAATCCTTATGGACCTGCAGGAGATTCAGTAGATGATTTTGAGATAGATTTGCCAGAAGTCTACGAAGTAAACAACAAATAACATCACAGCATGCCATTCTTGCCCCGAATTTGCCCCATAGCGAGGTTTTCGAGGCAGAATGGTACATTGATGCACCAATATCAACACAGCTCAATTTTAAGCGTCAAATCTATGGCAAATCCATCAATACAAACATGGAGCAAACTCGTCAATCAAAATTCACTCAATCCGTCAAAGCTCTCCGAGATCAATATTAAACTTTCCGCCTATTACGCCTACATGACCGGACAATACATTGAAGCAAAATTTACCTATGCAGAGTTTTATGATGAATGGAAAACAGACGAAGAAGGCAAAAAACGAAGCGACAAAATGATTGACATGATGTTTCTTTTATCTCATGACGGTAAAAAATACTATGCTCTAAAGAAAGAACTCCGAGCATACGAAATCCTCATATCAACACTAAAAACAGCGATAATCGTCGCTGGTAATGAGCTAAAACAAAACCAATATGACAATAAAACTCACTAAAGAACACAAAGACCTCATAAGGAAATCAGAAGTATATATCTGTGACCTATGTAAAAAACAAATCAAAGACCACGAACAGTTCCGGTGTACGAATTGGAAAGAGGACGGAGAAGTAAAAAGTGAGTATAGGCATATAAAATGCCCCCTTGACAATTAAACTGTATGGGTGTATTATAGATACATAATCAAGTAACATAAGTATATGAAATACTATATACACAAGGACAAGACGGTGGAGTTCTCCGGAACAAATCCGGTACTCACAGAAATTGAGCTAATCAACATTTGCGCCAAACTTGCAGAGATGGACGACACAGAGGAGGCGTACAAAGGTTTCCACTCATGGGGACTATCAAGGGACGAAACAAGACAATCAGAACAAGACACCCACGATCGCAGAGAAAGTGTACGAGAGTCAATCGAACTAAGCGCAAGAGAGTGGTAAGAAGTTAAAAAGTAATACTGTGTAAGAGGGAGATAGATAGAATTTATTACGCTGTCTCTCCCTTACACTGAAAAAATATATGAATGAAAAATTTTTATTGGAACTAATAGAAAAACAAGATGAAATGATTGATATCCTAGACGAAAGAATAGAAATCACAAGAGAATGGATCGAAATTTTAGAAGATAGAATTAAAGAATTAGAAAATAAAAGAAATATATGAACGACAAAGCAATAGTAGAGAACTACCTCAAAACCCATCCAAACCTAACCCGCCACTACCAGAACTCAATCATCGCTGACCTCCTCAACATCTCAATGACCGAAGTAAAGCGAGCCGACCGCATTCACTCGCTCAAAAGACGATTGAGGGAAGCACTGCCGAATGATGAAAAAGGGTTTGAGTTGGAAAACAAAGTACGAAAAGAATACGGATACATTCCCGGATTTGAAAAAACAATAGATCAGTTGGAAGCATTAAAAATTAACTAACAAACCCTTGCTCCGGATTTATCGAATGTCCTGCGCAATGGTTTAATAAGGAATATGAATAAAAATGAATACATAGTAACTTGCAAATATACTCTTATCGATCGAGTAGAAGTTGAGGCTGAAAGCCAAAAAGAGGCACTTGAACTGGCTAAAGAGAAGATTGGGAGGGACGAAGATGATTATGAGAATATTGAATACGAAGTTGAAGAAAGTTTTATTTAACAAATAACCATATGAAAAGACCAATAATAAAAGACATATTCATATCCCGTCCTATCAAACAATGGACATACCTACCATTCTACAAGTGTTTTGGATTTATATATTTCCCAGCAAAGAAGAGGATAATTGATTTAAAAAATATATGAAAAAAAACGAAGAGATGATGTACATATCATCCGTTCGACATGCACTTGGGCGAAGAACATACATAGTAGATGTTACTATTGAATGGATTATGAGAGAAAACTTGTCAGAGAAATGCAAGGAGATAATGATCCGTGACATCGAAGAATGTAAAGATTATGGAATGGACTGCGATAAAGAAGACTGGATGAGATTGCTTAATCATTTGAAAAAATAATATGTTGCAAGAACTAATAAAAGAGTGGAGAGAGTTTATGATAATTAATGATGACGATGATGACAATGAACTTTATGATGATGATTTTTTAGCGCCATCATTCTACGACTTCATGCAATGGCTATCAGATAAATATAAATAGATTATGGACAATCAAACAATAATATCAATAGTGGAAAATATTTGTTTCGCGGCTGTGGCTATTACATTTTTAATAGTAATCTTCAAATAATATGCTCTCACTAACAATCTCCGTTTGCGCTCTCCACTGTATGCTCACATGTACACAGTACGGATGTAACCAAGAAGTAATACGCATTGAACAAGATGACACGATAACATTTATAATTAACTCTACAAGTTTATGAACGATAAAAAAACAATAGATTGGTTAGTTGGAAAACAAATCAATAAAATATACATGAATGAAGATAATTTAAAATTTGACACAAATGATGGAGAAATAACCTTTGAAGTAGACGGTGATTGTTGCTCGCACTCGGCATTTTATGACTTTTATGGTGTAAAAGATGTTCTTGGTAAAGTTGTAAAATCAGTAAAAGAAATAGAGCTTAACATAGATGAAAGAATGGATGGAAAAAAATATCAAGAATCAATATCTGTATATGGATTTGAAATTGTGTGGGAAGATATGACATGGGGGGATAGAACTGCTGTGTTTTCTTTCCGAAATTATTCAAACGGATATTACGGTGGTTCAATGCAAGTTTGTGATAATTTAGATGTAACGCCAGAAGTAACGCAAGATGTCGTAATGACGCAATAACAATTAACTCACCATCCATTACGGAT
>Ga0172380_10001580_pt1 | contig 38785 bp, 42 predicted proteins | sample Leawe162metaG_FD_119747 | JGI IMG/M metagenome (GOLD analysis project Ga0172380, IMG submission 119747) | Leachate microbial communities from a municipal landfill in Southern Ontario, Canada - Leachate well 162 metaG | ecosystem: Engineered > Solid waste > Landfill > Unclassified | place...
AATTCCCGGTTGGGAAAAGTGTCAACCTTGATCTTGGCGGCGGCGCCCAGACGCACCTTGCCGATCTGGTTTTCAGGAATGTAGACCCGTACCCAGGGCCTGGAAATATCGGTAACCGTCACTACCGGGCGCCCGGCACCCAGGGTTTCGCCCACTTCGGCATGCTTGCGGGTGACCACGCCATCGACCGGACTTTTTACCTGCAAATCTTCACGGGCGACACTGGCGGCCTCGACAGCCGCCTGCGCTTCGTCGAGTTGCGCGCGTGCGGCGTTGATGGTCTCGGGGCGATAGCCGCTTTGCAGCAGCTTTAGCCGCTCCTGCGTGGCATTTAGCTGCTGGGCCGACACGGCGGCGGCGGTGCGGTCCCTGTCGCGCCGCTGCTCACTGGCGGCACCGCCAAGAAAGAGCGCTTCGGAACGCCGGGCTTCCTCTTCCAGGTTGGCCAGGTTGGCGCGCGCCTGTTCGACCTGGGCGCGCGCCTCGGCGATTTCCTGCGGGCGGTAGCCCTGCTCCAGATCTTTCAGACGCGCCTGGGCGGCCTGTTGTGCGGATTCCGCCTGATGCAGCCGAGCGACAGATTCGCGCTCGTCGAGGGCGGCCAGCAGCTCGCCCGGCTTGACGTGGCTGCCTTCCTCCACCGGCCGGCTGTGCAGGATGCCGGGCATGCGGAAGGAGACGGCGATTTCGGTGGCATCCATCGTGCCCGAGGCGAATACCGTGCCGTTATCCGGCGGTGCTTCCCAGGGCGCAAGCTTCCACAACACGGCGGCGCCGATGCCTGCGGCGAGGATGCCGACGATTACAATCTTTTTATTCATAGCCTTGCTCCTTGCTGGGTAGAGTGCCCCGGAAGACCCGTTGCGGTGAGCCTTTGACGGGGTGAAATGCCGACGTTCGCGTTCCGGTTGATCGGCTCGCCGCCGCAGTCCATGCCGCCGCAGTGCCATGAGAGGTATTGGGTGAGGGTATGCGGGTCAATGCCGGACAAAGAATGCTCCGCACCCGATTTTTTGCCCGCGGCCGGCGGCCTGAAGCTGTCTGGATCGAGCTCGCCGATGGCGCGCAGCAGCCGTGCCTGGCTCACGCTGATGTCGTACCCCGCCTGGAGCCGGCTCGCAATGGCGGCCCAGAGGGCGGATTCGGCGCCGAGCAGGTCGGTGATGGTGTTCTCCCCGCCGTGGTAGCGCAGGGTTTCGATGCGCAGCGCTTCGCTGGCTTCGCTTTCGCCCTGGGTGGCCGCTTCCAGCCGGGCGCGGGATTCGGTCAGAGCGCCGAAAGCCTGTTCGACCTCGCTGGCGATCCGGTTGCGTGCGTCTTCCTGCTGCAGGGCGTTTTGCCGCTGTTCAAGACCCGCCTGTTCCACCCGGCGCTTGCGGATGCCGCCATCGAACACGGGCAGGGACAACTGCACGCCCATCTGCCAGTCGTCGTAGCCTTTCCAGTCGCCGCCGGCGCTTTCCTGCGCCTTGGCCACCAGATTGATTTGCGGCAGCCGGTCGCCGCGGGCAATGGCGGTTTTTTGCTGTGCCGCGCGGCCCATGGCATCGAGCCTGAGAATATCCGGGCGCTGCTGCAAGGCGCGGCCCTTCGCCTCTTCGGCCGAAACCGGCAGAACCGGGGCGGTTGCGCCCAGCTCGGACAGAATCGGTGCCGGACCGCTCTCACCCAGCAAGGAGGCCAGCAGCGACAACGCATCTTTCTCTCCCTGCGTGACGGACACCTTGTCGTAGCGCGCCTGGGACAGCTGAGTCTGGAGCCGGATCAATTCAAGCCGGGCGGCGCGCCCCTCCTGGATACGCAATCCGATGTCTCTTTCCTCCTGCTGCAGTGCCCTGATGCGGGCATCCAGCACTTTTCCGAGTTGGCGGAAATGCAGCGCCTTGGTGTAGGTGGCGGCGACATTGAACAGCAAGTCCTGCCCGCCGGCGCGCAATGCCTGAACGGAAGCCTCGCGGTTATGCGCGGCCAGCGCCTCGCCGGCCACCAGCTTGCCGCCACTGTAAAGGGGCAAAGTCAGTGCCAGGCCGAGATTGGCGATATCCCTGTCCATCGGCGGGAAGACGCCAGCCTCGCGGATCGGCGTAACGAAGGTGGGGTAGGCATAGCGGGTGTAAGCCGCGTTCAGGTCGACCTTGGGCAGATGCTGGCTGCGGGCGACGCCCTGCTCCAGCGTTTGCCTGCTGACCTCGACCTGCTGGCTTTTGATTGCCGGGTTGGATTGCGCGGCTCGTTCCATCGCCTCCCACAAGGACAGCGGATCCGCAGCAAAAGCCGCTTTCCCGGCGGAAAGAAAGAAGGTGAACAGCAGCAACCGTGACAAGGGTTTCATAATCGGATTCATCCTGAATTTTGCTTCCTGCCTGATATAAGTAAGTGATCTATTACTTACTTTATATGCGTAAATATGATTTGTCAATAGTTATTAGTGTTATTTATCTAATTGTAACAACATGTTTTCATTGGAATAATATTCCAGCCAAATACGACACGTGAAAATAATCATTCGAATACTTGATACTGCTGTAAATCGGATAGCGGACGTTTTGCTCCAGTTCGGGAAATTGACGTTATTGGGGCGTCAATCAAGCAAAGGGGAGAAGAGATGGCAGATAGCCAAAGAGAACACAGAGTTCACAGCGAGAAATTGGCATGTTACATCCTGTTTGTGGCTCACCCGGCGGGTGAGGCTGGCAAACGTGGGCAAGCCCCTGTCTTCTCTCTGCTCTCTCTGCTCTCTGTGTTCTCTGTGGCGTGCAATGCGTTTTTAGAAGTCAATGCTCAGCGCGACAGAGCCATAAGCCTGGTTTGGCCCCTGCTCCTCGAATTCCCGCGAACGGTAAACTCGCATCACGGCCAACTTGACGCCATGTCCAGCCACCAGGCCATGAGCGCTGACCCCGACAGCAGCATGGGCAACCCATGGCCGGCGGGTGACGCTGTGGCTTGACCGGAAGAGGTTGCCGTCGAGCGAAAAGTCATGCGCGACGAGCTTTGTTTCCATCATCCCGAAGAGGTGAACACCTGGTCGCGGCCTGGCGACCGACGAAAGGGCATCGCCTGAGCTGCGATAACGGCGTCGGCGGATGGCGGACGATTTTCGGCGCCGGGTCTGATCGGATAGGTGCCGAAGTCGTTCGGCAGATTCCAGCCGATACGCCCTTCGATGCCCAGGGAGGCGGAGGTTTCGATGTTGCCTAGCCGCAACCCCAGTGAGCGGATCGAATCGGCAGAGAAACCGGGCGTGATCGCGCCCGTTCCGCGATAGTCCTTGAATTTTCGATCCATGGCCAATTGCAGCGCAGGCTCATTCTTCAACTGATGTTGCCAACCGAGAAACCTGTCGGCACCGATCGCATCGTGAACCCAATTTTGCGACTGCTCCGCGAGAGACAACGGGCCGATGACGCCCAGGGTGATCTCGCGTGTATCGAGTATTTCCGAATTGCCTTGCGGCTCATGTTTCCGGCGGTTCCACGACATGCCCACGTACAGCAAGCCCGCGTAGGGCCGATCATCAATGACCAGATCGGTCCTGGCAGGATCTTGCGGTGTGAACATGGATTGGCCAAATTTCACCACCACGTTTTGCGTATGCGCGGAGTTTTCCGCATCGGACCAAAAACCGGGGTTCAGAAACTTGATGAGTTCCGCATGCAGTCGTACCGGTGTAGGCAGGCACTCGGTTCGAAGCCTGCCGGCGATGTCGTGCGAAACAGCGCTGAATGCCACGCCGCTAGTGTAATTTTGGTCGGTCCCGGTAAAAAGATCGTTCTCCAGTCTTGCGGTTCCCCCGCGGAATCTGGCGACCTCATCCGCCATGCAACCCCTGATGCTGGAGGTATCTTCATTGGCGGCTTGCGCGATGGCCGGCACAATGTGGAAAAACAGCGTGAGTGCCCACGCGGCTTTCCCCCGCCACTGCCTTGCCGGCAGAAGCCTCGTGAATGGAGGCCTGCATGGCATCACGCCAGACGCCGCGCCAACCGGCGCCAGGCAATGGCTGCGATTGTCACCCATACCAGCGTTCGCAGGCTCATGGCGATCACCGTGCGCGGCTCGTAGGCGCCGCCGGAATAGATGTGCATGCCGAAAGCCGCGAAGGCGAATGCCGTCGCCAGGGCGAGCGGATCGGCGGCAAGTGCGCCGCTTACCAGGAACAGCAGGCAGGAAGTGGCGAGTAAATTCAAGATCGTATTACGGGGGTGTTTGATGCCGGGCATCCTGATTCCTGAAACAAAGTGAGTAATCGATTACTAACTTAACATACGCCAATTTGCCTTGTCAACAACCAGCCCCTATCCCGGCAACCCCATAAAGAAAGGGCGCCGAAGCGCCCTTTTCATTTCAAGCAAGATGCTTACATCGTCACCCACAGCTCGTTCAAACGCCGCACGAAGCTGGCTGGGTCTTCCAGTTGCCCGCCCTCGGCGAGCAGGGCCTGGTCGAACAGGATGTGGCTCCAGTCGCCGAATTTTTCGCTGTCGGCCTGGTCCTTGAGGCGCTGCACCAGCGCGTGCTTGGGATTGATCTCCAGGATAGGCTTGGACATCGGCACGTTCTGGCCGGCCGCTTTCAGGAGGCGCTCGAGGTTGCCGCTCATGTCGTGCTCGCCCGCCACCAGACAGGCCGGGGACGACGTCAGACGATGCGTGACGCGTACTTCATTGACCCTGTCGGCCAGGGCTTCCTTGATCTTCCCGGCCAGACCTTTGAAGGCGTCGGCTTCCTGCTCCTGCTCCTTTTTCTCTTCCTCGCCCGCCAGCTTGTCGAGATCGAGGTCGCCCTTGGCCACGGATTGCAGTTTCTTGCCATCGAATTCGGTCAGGTGGGAGATCATCCACTCATCCACGCGATCCGACAGCAACAGCACTTCCACGTTTTTGGCGCGGAAGAATTCGAGGTGCGGGCTGTTTTTGGCAGCGGCGAAAGTGTCGGCGGTGACGTAGTAGATCTTGTCCTGCCCTTCCTTCATGCGGCAGAGGTAGTCGGCCAGCGATACCGTCTGTTCCTCATTATCGGCATGGGTGGAAGCGAAGCGGACCAGTTTGGCGATGCGCTCCTTGTTGGCGAAATCCTCGCCCACGCCTTCCTTGATCACGCGGCCGAATTCCTTCCAGAAGTTCGCGTATTTCTCGGCCTGGTTCTCGGCCAGCTCTTCCAGCATCCCCAGCACCTTCTTCACCGAACCGCCGCGAATCGCCTCGATATCCTTGCTTTCCTGCAGGATCTCGCGCGAAACATTGAGCGGCAGGTTGCTGGAGTCGATCACCCCGCGCACGAAGCGCAGATAGTGGGGCATGAGCTGCTTGGCGTCGTCCATGATAAAGACGCGGCGCACATACAGCTTGATGCCGTGGCGCTGCTCGCGGTCCCACAAGTCGAACGGCGCGCGTGCCGGGATGTAGAGCAGCTGGGTGTATTCCTGCCGGCCTTCCACCTTGGCGTGGACGTGGGCCAGCGGCGCTTCAAAGTCGTGCGCCACGTGCTTGTAGAATTCGTCGTACTGTTCCTGGGTGATTTCGCTCTTGGGGCGCGCCCACAGGGCCGAAGCCTGGTTGGCGGCTTCCAGCTCATCCTTGACCACGGATTCCTTCTTCTCCTCGTCCCACTCTTCCTTGTTCATCATGATGGGCAGGGTGATGTGGTCGGAATACTTGCGGATGATGGATTTGAGCTGCCAGCTGGAGAGCAGCTCTTCCTCGCCCTCGCGCAGGTGCAGGATCACCTCGGTGCCGCGGCCGGACTTGTCCACGGTCTCCAGGGTGTAATCGCCCTCTCCGGCCGATTCCCACTTCACGCCATGCTCTGCGCCCAGACCGGCGCGGCGGGTGATCAGGGTCACCTTGTCGGCGACGATGAAGGCGGAATAGAAACCCACGCCGAACTGGCCGATCAGGTGCGCATCGCGGGCCTGGTCGCCGGTGAGCGCCTCGAAGAACTGGCGCGTGCCGGATTTGGCGATGATGCCGATGTGCTCGATCACTTCCTGGCGGTTCATGCCGATGCCGTTGTCGGCAATGGTGACGGTGCGCGCGGCCTTGTCGAAGCTCACGCGGATTTTCAGATCGGGATCGGTTTCCCACAATGCGTCGTCGGACAGCGCCTCGAAGCGCAGCTTGTCCGACGCATCGGAGGCGTTGGAAATCAGCTCGCGCAGGAAAATCTCCTTGTTGCTGTACAGGGAGTGGATCATCAGCTTCAGCAGCTGCTTGACTTCGGCCTGAAAGCCCAGGGTTTCCTTGTGTGCTTCAACAGTCATGGTGCTCGTTCTCCGGTTGATGATAAAAACTGGAGACTACATGGGAGCGGATTTCCCCTGTTTCAAGAGGGGTTTATAAAGGAACCCCTGAAGCAGTCAAACATGGATCGCAAAGCGGGGCAATGAAGAAAAACGGGCACTTCAGGGCCAGCGGATGGTTGCATCCCCGGCCGGAAGTGCCCGCGACAGGTTAATGAAGTGTTTCAGTAACCAGTTCTGGCGTTGGCAGGCAGGGGGGTTTCTTCGCCGAAGAAATTCCACAGCAGGTGCGCAAAGATTTCCGGCGCGATCACGGTATGGCGGTTGCCGGTCTCCTGCATACGCGTGCGCAGTTTCTGGCGCAGCTCGGCATTGCCGGTCAGGTCAAAAATGATATCGACCTTGTCGCCGAGATCAACCACATCCAGCGCTTCCTGAAATACCGGGACATTGCTGTGCGAGAAGCCCAGCGCAACAGGGGAATCCAGATCCCGGTGGGCCACGGCGACGATTTCCACATTGGCATGTTCTTCCTGGATTTTCTCCAGAAAATGCTCCGCGAATGTTTCGCCAACGCCACCCAAACCCAGCAATGCCACCTTGACAACAGTACCCATAACGCCCCCCTCCAAATGTAATAATTATTTACCTGTTTCTGATCGAGCTTAACCGAAGGTCTCAAGCGTGGCAACATGTAATCTCCGCTATGATATGCTTCAATTTTTAAAACCCATTCAGGCGCGGAAACGCGCAATAAAAACCCCCAAGATCAGGAATATTCCTCGTATCTTTGCCTCCCTGGTGGTTAAAAATACTCATGAACTTTTCCAACAAACCGCTTGTTGCCACCATCGCCGCACTGATCCTGGCCATTGGCGCCGCTGCAGGCGCCAGGCTGTGGCTTGCCCCGCCCAATCCGGAAGCCAGCGTTACCGCGCCTCTTGACCCCGCCTGCGATCTGCAGGCCGGGCCTTGCAGCAGCGACATCCCCGGTGGCGGGCGCATCGAGCTAGCGATCGAACCTCGGCCCATTCCCCTGCTGCGCCCGCTGCGGCTAGTGGTCAAAACCCAGGGGCTGTATGCACGTTTGGTGGAAGTGGACCTTACCGGCTTAGACATGAACATGGGCTACAACCGCCCGCAATTGAAGCAGGAAGGCGAGCACCAGTTCACCGGGGAAACGGTGTTGCCGGTGTGCATCACCGGGGGCATGGCATGGCAGGCTGCCGTGGTGGTGACCACTCCAGAATTGAAAGCAGTAGCGCCATTCCGATTCACCACAGCGCGCAACTGAGGCCGCCTGAATGCGACGAAATGCCACAGCCGGCAGGCTAGGCAAGCGGCGCTCACTGATCCAAGATGATGTTAATTTTTTCGAGCCAGAATCATGAACCGTACTTTTCTTATCGCAATCATCGCCCTGCTCAGCCTGGTTCTTGGCTGGGTTGTCATGTTCTGGCAACCGGACACGCATCAGCCCCATAGCCCCATCCCTCTTGCCGGCGCCCCCACCGGCGGTGATTTCACGCTGCAATCGGCCAGTGGCCCGGTTTCGCTGCAGGATTTCCGCGGCAAAGTGGTGCTGGTGTATTTCGGCTATACCTTCTGTCCCGATATCTGCCCCACATCCCTGGCTTTTACCGGCCAAGCGCTCAACGCGCTGGGGCAGGAAGAGTTGGCACAGACCCAGGCCCTGTTCATCTCCGTCGACCCGGAGCGCGATACGCTGGAAAAACTCAAGGAATATGGCGCCTTTTTCCACACCAATATCCTCGGTTTGACTGGCACGCCAGAAGTCATTGCCGCCACGGCCCGGCAATATGGCGCCAGCTACCGCAAGCAAGACACCGGTTCCGCTGGCGGCTATGTAGTGGACCACTCCTCTTCGACCTACGTCGTGAACCCCAGCGGCAAGCTGGTCGCCACCCTGCAGCACGGCACAGCCCCTGCAGAAATAGTCAAAGCCATCCGCGCTGCGATGCAGGAAGGTCATTAAGGCCCAGCCAGAACAGGCAGGGTATGAATAAAAACGGGGTGGCACCTCTCGGTGCCACCCCGTTTCCAAGACCCGAAGCTCAACTACTTGTCGTGGCTATGGCCTTCATCGGGAGATGATTCGCCACTCTTGCCGCCCTTGTACTTGGGCCCCTTGCCTTTACCTTTACCACTACTGCCGTGCTCGTCTGTCGTGCCGCCGGATTGGAATACCTTCCCTTCTAGCGACTTGCTGCCGCCACCGGAGCCGCCGTCCTTATGACCGCTCTCCGTGGAACTACGGCCTGAACCGCCCTGGCTGCCACCCCCTGAAGCGTGGCTGCTGCTGGAATGACCGCTGGCATGGTCCTCGGCCTGCGCCGTGGTGATGTAGCCCATGCCTGAGGAGGCAAGTGCCGCAACACTCAGCGCAGTGAGCAGGCTCTTCAAATGCGGGCAAACCGGACTAAGCATAAATCCTCCTTTAGCGCACTTCGTTGTCGTGGACAAACTCCAGCACCTGAAGCGCATCATTCACTGCTGTAGCGAAATCTGTTGCGCCGGTGGTGGTCGTGTCGTTCACGCCGCCAAACACGGCGTCATACAGATTCACCTGAGTGGCAATATAGGTAACGCCATCGCCCTGCTTGACCAGAACGGTCACGAACTTGCCATCGTAGGTAGTCTTGCGATCATAAGTTACGGCGCTCAGATCATCCGTTACGCCCACAATAGGGTTGATATACATCACGGTATCCAGCGTGATCACGCCATATTTGTCCCCGGAAGCCGCGAGCAAGCCCGCTTTCAGCAAATCGATATTCACCGAGTCCGGAATCGTGTAGGAGTAGGTTACCGGGGTGGAGCCGCCCTCCAACGTCGTGGTAACCGAGATGGTCCGGTCCGTTCCCGTCAAATTTGCAATGGCCTTATACAAGGCCAGATTTTCCAGTGGAGAATCGATCGTAGTTACAACACCGCCAGCGGTGATTACAAAACGTCCTGCCGCATCCAGTGTTATCACGGCACCCGTTACGGTCAGCTTGCTCAGCGCCTCGGTCAGTGAATGCTCCGTCACTTTGGCTGGTGCGCGCGCCACGCTCAAGCGGCCGAAGTCTACTTCAGCAGGGAATACATTTACGCTTACGCCATTAACCACTGCTGTCTTCAACAAGTCGCCTGTTGCCGGATCACGCGGGATCCAAACGCCAACCAACAGCGCGCCATTAGCGTCATAGGCCTGAACCTTGGGATAAACGACGCCATTGATGGTTTCTGTCGCAGCTACGCCAGTGATCGGATCACGGATCAGCACATAAAGATCGCCATACAGGTCGCCTTTCTTGCTGCCGGATGTGCCTGGCTTGCCACCTGCACCAGCCTTGCCGCCCTTGGCACCGGCCCAGGCCGGACGATCACTTAAGGGATCGCTATTTTCATCACCCTTGCCCTTCAGGATGACGTCTTTACTACCCTTGCCAGCATCATTTCCGGCGCCACCCTTGTGGCCTGCGGAACCTTTACCGGCAGGCTTGCCTTTCTGCTTGTAACCGCCTTCGTCTTCGGCGTGGGCCTGGGAAATCATGTCCAGGCTGCTCACATTGATGTAATGCGTTGCGACCGGTGCGCCGAACATCACCGCCAGCGCGAAACCAGTTGCCGTGACGATCTGTTTGATTTTGACTGTAGTTTTCATCATAACCCCCTCATTTTTTTAATAAATTGCAAAACAAAAAACAACGCAAAATACATAAGAAAATGCTATCCCCAATTAAATGCAACGTCACTGACAAACATCAATCGATACACAATATATATGTGGCATACCGTTGCAAATTCCCGGAAAGGACATGAATCGCACACCATGCTGATTTTTATGTCATTTTCCGCAAAACGGGAATGCCTCTTGGGTATTGCAGTACCATTTCAACCTGAAATCATAAAAAAACGCCGCTCCCGAGGCAGGGGCGGCGTTTTTTGCCATCAGCAATTCCCCCCGGAATCAGAGACGATAATTCAGGCTGAGTATGAGGGTGTTATATCCACCACTCAGATCATTGTAGACATGGTCCTTGTAATAGTCATAGATGTAAGTGCCGCGCACCGACATATTCTTTTTCCACGCATATTCCATACCCAGCGAAAGGGAATGCAGGTAATTGTCTACTTTCGCATCCACCTCGGGCAAAGGCTCTGGCAGGCCGCTGGCGTTATTGCCTTCGGACCAGGTCAAGCTGTAGTTGCCCGAAAACAGGTAACGGCTCCACTGCTTTTCAAGACCGGCAGACAGGGTATGCGTGTTGACCTTGTAATTGGGCTGGCCCAGCACCAGGAAATCAGTAGAAGTTGGGACGGTGCTATCCGGGACATACAGGTAATGGTAGCGCAAGCGATTGGTCGAAAAGTAGTAGGAACTGAAATCGGTCTGATTCCATGCATAACCCAAATTGGCCTTCACATCTTCCACCGGCACCAGGCTGAGATTCAGGCCCGCGGACTGGAGCGTGCTGTCCATTTGCTGCGTCTGGGGCAGGTTAAAATACCCCGTTTGCAATGAACCGGCACCGCCGGCGGCCCCTGTCACGGTATAGCCGGTGTAACTGAGCAATCCATTTTTCTTGTCAGTGTAATTGTAGTAACCGCTAATCAGCAGTTCATTCCACTCCGGCTTGTTGTAGCTAACCAGTGCCTTCAGCTTCAGCATCTCTTCCGGCTCGGTCACCAGCCCCGTCTGGTCAGCCCATAGGTAGGATGGCGTCACGCGTACCATCCAGCCCTTGGCTGGCCGTGAGACCAGTTTGACAAACACCTCGTCAGAGCTGGAGCCGACACCATATAACGTCATTGGCGCAGCCAGGGCCGGGCCTTCGCCGTAGGTCAAATCGCGCTCCTTGTCCTCGTGAGTCCAGCCCGCAGACCAGCTGGTTTGCAGGAAACGGGGATAAAGTTTGGCTTCCAGGCCATAAGTGTTGGTAGTGACCCGGTTGATGCGCGGTGCAACCAGGCGCTCGCTATCCTTGTTGGACAGCACCTCGTAGAAACCTGTCACGGGGAAGGAGGAATTGTTTTCCCGCTTGTTGTAACGCACGAAGGCTTCCAGGCCAACCGCCTGGGAAACATTGATCTTTCCGGTCAGGTAGGCGCTATCGGTGTCGTTACGCCCTTCCGTGTAACCAAAGGTGTCCTGCGGGCCGGTAAAGGTATCCTGATGCAGCCGTGAAATGCTGGCACCTGCGCCCAGCACAGCCCACTCATCAAACTGTTTGGTCAGGCGCAGGCTATTGGTGAACTGTGTCGAGTCTGCAACGAAATTGAGCGGTCTGTTGGGGTCCACATTATTGAACTGGAAGCCTCCGCCGGTGAAGGGAATTCCAGACCACTGCGAGACAGTGTTCATCGTGACCGGCGAGGCATTGTTCTGGAACTTGTCAATACTGAATTCGTAGTTGACGAGCCAGCTATCCTGCGGATTGAGCGTCAGGTTGAAAGCCAGGTTCCTGTTTTGTTCATCGATTACCCGGCTGTAGCCACGCCATTGATTTTGTTCACGGCTGGCCGTGCTCCCAGAGAAATCATGCTGGCTCAGAATGTAGTTCGCCACCTGATTGCCATCGCGGGTATAACCCTTATAAGCAAGCTCAACCGAGCCCAGGCCATTGAAGGCCGCTGGTTTGACCTGCATGCTGGCGCCGTAACTGGTCCGGGTCACCTTGTAGGATGTGTCAGGGCTATCGGCATTAAAATAGGCCACGTGCTCAGATTCGCCGGTTGTCCCGATATATGCCGGATCCGTCCCACCCGCCACCACATTCGGGTTATACAGATAATCAATTCCACCCGTTGCCGAAGTGTAAACCGAGTGGTGAGCGTCAAACTTGACGAAATCGCTATTGCCCCTGAGACGGGTGTGCTGGTTAATCGCGCCGAAACCCTCGCGTTCGAGCAGCAGCAGATCATGCTTGGCATCCGCGTAGAGCAGGTTCAAATCGATATCGGCAATCAGGCTATCGCTCGTGCTGTCACCGAAGTTGTTTTGACGATAGTCGTAGCGTTCCAGATAGTGGCTCATTCCTCGGCCCACACCACCGGTATAGTCAAAATAGGCCAGCTTGGGGCTAATCTGGCCATGCAGACTGGCAACGTCCCCAGCCTGAATTCCGTCCGCGGAACCGCCTTCTGTCTTGATACGCTGACGCGCCGGGGTATAACCCACGCTGAACATGACTATATCGCGGAAGTAGTTTCCTTCCAGCGAGCTCGAATCACGGTTGAGCATGCGGTAATCCGCGCCCAGATAGACCGTTGGGCTGACGTAGTACTTGATACCGGCACCGGCGTCGGTCACGCGGTCTTTGCGGTCTATGCCCTGATATTCACTGATCGAGTAGGCAATCCCCGCATTGGCCAGCAAATCCGGGCTGATGGGACGTTCGACATGCATCCCCACAGTGGAATCCACATAGCCGGCAGATCCCTGCATCGTGGTTTCACCCAGTGAACGATCAACAAAAGCAGTGAGCTTGGTGCCCGGAACCGGCTTCCAGCTCAGGTTGGCGCCAAAATACGCGGGGTCGAGGTCGTTAAAGCGGGCATCATCATAGTTTTGATGCATACGTCCGGCAAAGATCTCGCCCTGCAGCGACACATTTGGTTTGAATACGGCACCTACGGCAGCGCGGAAGCCATCGGAACTGCGCTGGAAGCCATAGTCGTCAATACTCCGCTTGTAGCCGCGCGTATCGGTTGCGGCCTGAACAAAAGGCATCAGCGTTGGTGTTACGTCATAGCCCACCCGTCCGCCAACAGAAGTCAGCGTGTGGTCACGATCATCGTTGGTCGAATTGGGCGCAACCATCCCGGCCGGGGTGCTGTAATCCAGATCTTCATGAATGCCGCCAAAGCGCACGGAAACCGGGCCGGTTTTGAGCTCGGCGCCAAGATAGGCTTCCGTCGAAGTATATACAGTGGGCGCAAGCCCAAAGACCGCATCAGGAGAACCGCGATCTTCATGGTTACGGCTGTTGACTGCGCCGCCGAAGATATTGCTGTTCCCGGATAGGTCGTACTGGCCGTCAAATCCAACCCAGTAGTCATCCACATTTTCCGAGTTGTGATCACGATAGCGATCGAGATCCCCGCCTACGTTAAAATTCAGCTTATGCTGATTCCAATTGGATTTGGCCACCAGCGACGGGGTTAGGGTGGTAATCGAGTCCGAAACATCATTTCTGCGCAGGGCGTAGATATTGCTGTCGTGGGTTTGCGTAAGTACCAGTTCCGGGAACAGCAGGAAACTGCCATAGGGAATCCCGACCATCTGCGCATAATCCTGCTCGACTTGAGTTTTGGCTTTGCGCGTATCGAAAGTTTTCAGCGGCGTCACCACAACCGATGCCGGTGCGGTACGTCCGGTTCCGGTTCCCTGCTGAGCGGCCGTTCCCCCCTGCGTTTGCACGGGCGGCGGAGCAGGCGGTTCGGCGTAGCTGAAGTTGCTGGCCAAAGCGAGTCCAACCAGGACGGATAACTTGTTTTTAGTGAATTGTTTCATGGCGCTTTCCCCTCTCAGTAGCGCAACATCGGATCTTGATGGCTGCCGTGAATTGCACCATGGCAGTTGGTGCAACCCCTGAGCACGGCGCCTGTTATTTTTCTATCCCCTGGCGCAGCGGAAGGCTCTGTGCCTGTTCCATAGCCATGCTTGCCTTGCGCAATGGAATGGCACTGCAAGCAGACTGCCGGTTGCGACACCGTCAACAGCCGGCGGCTAGACGAACCATGTGGCGCATGGCAACTCAGGCAATCTTCCACCACGGGCGCATGCTCAAACACTTTTGGTCCGCGAACTGCCTGGTGGCAACTCAGGCACTGCTCGTTCCTGCTTTTCAGGATAGTTTGAGTGCCGCCATGCACATCGTGACAACTGGCGCATGCCATGGCGCCTTCTTTGACGGGATGATGAGAACTCATGTTCAATGACGATGCGACATCCTGATGACACTTGACGCACACAGCCGAATTCTTGTCCATCTTGCCGGCGGTCAGGTTCGAGCCTTTGCTCAGTGGCGAGGCATGTATTGCATGACAGTCGGTGCAATTGCCACCTGCTTTGCTGTGCGAGCTGAAGCTCCAGTTCATCAGCTTCCTGTCTTTATTGTGGCAGCTTATGCATTCCTTGCTTTGCGGCTTTTCAATCGTGCCCTTGCCAGGTTCACCCCTGACCAGGGCTTGCCGGTGCAATTTGCCGCCGGTGTGGCAGGATTCGCATTTGCCATGATCATGCTCAGGGCGAGTCTTTTCCCCTTTGATCATCGTGTGACAGTCCGCACATCCCAGGTCAAGAATGCCATGCCCGGCCTTTTTGTAAGCCTTAAGCTTCTGAACCGGCGTTTTTGCCTCGTCCAGGGTCACCTCTGACTGAGTATCGGGAACTACCGGATTGACCACCTTGAATTCTTCAGCCTTCTGAGCCGGCGTTATTGGCCTTTCTATAGCCGAAGCCGGCTGATAAGCGAGGAAAAGCAGCGCAGCAACAACCAGAGACGCCGAAAGACGTTTGTGAAGTGTTGTCATTTTGTGACTCTCATTTTCTATTGATTATGATTATTTATAATTTTTCTGAATCGCGGAAACACAAGCGGACCCACCCATAAGCTCCACCCGCGACAAAGGTAGCATTCCACCCGGATAAAGGCATTGATCATTATCAATCAGCGGAATCTGGCAAGCTAATTGCTTTACACTCACGGATATCCCAATCGGCGTGCACCAGAATTTTTGGTACCATTTTCTTAATACCAGCTATGACACCAGCCAAAGAACCGATGAAACAAAGCGAACGGAAAAAACCTTATTGCACCGACATCACCTGGGAAGGCCGCGCCGACTGCAAGCATTGCGCCATTCGTGAACGGGTACTGTTTTCCGAGATCTCCAATGAAGATCTGGATGACGTGCTGCACACCATTGACCACCTGTGTTACCCGGCCCATGCCGCGCTATATCAATTGGGCGAAACGGGGAAATCGGTTTTCACTATTCGCAGCGGACTGGTCAAGCTGATCCAGTATCTGCCCAATGGCAACCAGCGCATCGTGCGCCTGCTGAAGCCAGGCTCGGTGGCCGGACTGGAACTGGTGGTCGGGCAGGATTACCGCCATACGGCGATAGCGCTGGAAAACACCAAAGTCTGCCGCATCCCGATGGCGGCCATCGAACACCTGGGCATCGACCATCCCCAGCTCAGCCGCCAGATGGCGCTACGCTGGCAGCAAAGCGTGAACGATGCGGAGCGCTTCATTACCGAGTTGTCCACAGGGACGGCTGAGTCCCGCGTCGCACACCTGCTGCTGCTGCTCCAGAGTGAATCGTCGAAGGGAAACTGCAGGGCAATCAGCCGCGAAGACATGGGCGCCATGCTCGGCATCACCACGGAAACCGCCAGCCGGGTGATGGCAGACTTCAAACGGCGCGGCATCACGCAAGATATTTCTGCGCACCATTGCCAATGTGACGCGACCAAACTGCATCAAATCATCAGCGAACAATAGAAACTTCCCGCAGGCGGCATACAAAAAAACGGGCACCTGAACAGTGCCCGTTGATCCCTGCAACTGCCCGCCCTCTACTTGACTGGCTTGCTTGTCTGGTCCTGCTTCTGTGTCCGGTCCCGATCGGGCACCCGGTCACCCGTGCCATCCTTCTTGCGGTCCTGGTCGCGAATCTGATCCTTATCCGACGTTGAGAGCGCTTTGGCTGGCTTGCTTGTCTGGTCCTTCTTCTGGGTCCGGTCCCGATCGGGTACTCCATCACCCGTGCCATCCTTCAAACGGTCGCGGTCGCGAATCTGATCCTTATCCACCGTTGGGGTAGAGAGCACCGTTCCCATGCCTCCGCCACCCACACCACCAGCGCTAGCGCCACCGCCAGCACCACCCGCGCCACCTCCACCGCCACCTGCGGCGTAGGCCACATTACCTGCCGCAAAGGCGGCAGCGATCAAAACCGTTATCAAACTGGATTTACGCATGACATGCTCCTTTTCAGTTTAACGACAAAAACAGAACATTTCAAAAGTCGATAGTGGTACTAATTTATTGATTTGTAAATGATATATGTCAATTGAATACCGCAATTTTTGCCTGCTTTTTGTGAGCATTTCTTGTTTACCCCCCGAGTGAGTATAATTCAGGCTTTTGTTTGCCCGACTATGCTGATTTTTCGAGGAATTCCCGCCAGCGATGGGCCGGTCGCGCTGACCATCGGCAACTTCGACGGCGTTCATCTGGGTCACCAGGCCATGCTGCAACGCATGGAAGATGCCGCGAAAAAACGCGGCCTGCCAGCCTGTGTCATGACTTTCGAGCCGCATCCGCGCGAATTCTTCACGCCCGACCAGGCGCCCACCCGCCTCACCAACCTGCGCGAGAAGCTGGAGCTGTTTGAAGCCTACGGCGTGGAGCAGGTCTTCATTTGCCCCTTCAACAAGCGTTTCTCCAGTATTGCCGCGGACGAATTCGTGAGCGAAATGCTGCACCACAGGCTCAAGGCGAAATGGATGCTGATTGGCGACGACTTCCGCTTCGGCGCAAAACGCGCGGGTGACCTGGCGCTGCTGAGCGAGGCCGGCCCCCGGCTGGGTTTCGAGGTCGAAGCCATGCACAGCGTGATGGAAGCCGGGCTGCGCGTTTCCAGCACAGCCGTGCGCGATGCGCTGGCGGACGGTAATCTCGGGCTGGCGCACACGCTGCTCGGCCGCCCTTACAGCATCAGCGGGCGGGTGGAACACGGCGACAACCTGGGCCACAAGATCGGCTTCCCCACCGCCAACATCCAGCTCAAGCACAACCGCCCGCCGCTATGGGGCATTTTTGCAGTCGAACTGCATGGCATCGGCGACAAACCGCTGCAAGGCGCCGCCAGCCTGGGTGTGCGCCCGACCGTGAAGAGCAACGGCCGCCCAACGCTGGAAGTGCATGTATTCAACTTCGACCGCCAGATCTACAACCAGCACGTGCGCGTGGATTTCCTGCACAAACTGCGCGACGAAATGAAATTCCCCGACCTGGAAACACTGACGGCGCAAATCGCGGCCGATGTGGCAAATACAAAACGGTTTTTTGAGACACGATAAATGGCTGATTACAAAGACACCCTCAATCTCCCCGACACCCCCTTCCCGATGCGCGGCGACCTCGCCAGGCGCGAGCCGGCCTGGGTCAAGGAGTGGCAGGAGAAGAAGCTCTACCAGCGCATTCGCGAAGCCGCACAAGGCCGCCCCAAGTTCATCCTGCACGACGGCCCGCCCTACGCCAACGGCGACATTCACATCGGCCACGCGGTCAACAAGATCCTCAAGGACATCATCGTCCGCTCCAAGACCCTGGCCGGTTTCGATGCGCCCTACGTGCCGGGCTGGGACTGCCACGGCCTGCCGATCGAATTACAGGTGGAGAAGCAGCACGGCAAGGAGATTCCCGCGGCCAAATTCCGCGAACTGTGCCGCGACTATGCGCAAGCCCAGATCGAACGCCAGAAGGCCGACTTCATCCGGCTCGGCGTGCTGGGCGAATGGGACAACCCCTACCGCACCATGGATTTCAAGTTCGAAGCCGACATCATGCGCACCCTCGGGCGCATCCACGCCAACGGCTACCTCTATCAGGGCCAGAAGCCGGTGCACTGGTGCGTGGATTGCGGCTCAGCACTGGCCGAGGCCGAGGTGGAATACGAGGACAAGACCTCGCCCGCCATCGACGTGGCCTTTGCGGTCAGGACGTTGCCGCGCTGGCCAGCGCGCTGGGCATGAAAGCCCCCTCCCAGCCGGTGTACGCGGTGATCTGGACCACCACCCCGTGGACCCTGCCCGCCAACCAGGCGGTGTCCGTGCATCCCGACTTCACCTACGACCTGATCCAGACGCCCAGGGGCATCCTGATCCTGGCGCAGGACCTGGCCGAAGCCTGTATCCAGCGCTATGGTTTCGAGACCGTGGAAGTCATCGCCAAGGTCAAGGGCGCCGCGCTGGAACATGTGCAATTGCAGCACCCGTTCTACGAGCGCATCGTGCCCATCATCTGCGGCGAACATGTCACGCTCGATGCCGGTACCGGCCTGGTGCATACTGCGCCGGCCCACGGCCAGGACGACTATGTGATCGGCAGCAAGTACCAGCTGGCAGTGGACTGCCCGGTGGGCGACGACGGAAAATTCTTCGAGCGCACCCCGCTGGTCGGCGGCCAGTCGATCTGGGCGGCCAACAAGACCGTGCTGGAAATCCTCAACACCAATGGCCTGCTGCTCAAGGACGAAAAGCTGCTGCACAGCTATCCCCACTGCTGGCGCCACAAGACACCGATTATTTTCCGCGCCACCCATCAATGGTTCATCGGGATGGAAGATCATGTAGGGTGCAATAAGCGGAGCGCATTGCACCATGTCGAGCCACATACGGCGCAATGCGCTTCGCTTATTGACGCCCTACGCCCGGGAATGTCCAGTTTGCGTACCGCAGCGCTAAAGGCCGTCGAGAACACCGAGTTTTTCCCCTCCTGGGGCCGCGCCCGGCTTGAAGCCATGATCAGGAACCGTCCCGACTGGTGCGTCTCGCGCCAGCGCAACTGGGGCGTGCCGATGCCGCTGTTCGTGCACAAGGAAACGGGCGAGTTGCACCCGCGCACCCAGGAGCTGCTGGAGCAGGTGGCGCAGCGCGTCGAGCAGCAGGGCATCGAAGCCTGGTTCAGCCTCGACGCCGCCGAACTGCTGGGCAGTGACGCCGCCAGCTACAAGAAGGTCAGCGATACCCTCGACGTGTGGTTCGATTCCGGCTCCAGCCATGCCTGCGTGCTGAAGCAGCGCGATTATCTGGCGCACCCCGCCGACCTGTACCTGGAAGGCTCGGACCAGCATCGCGGCTGGTTCCAGTCGAGTCTGCTGACCGGCTGCACGACCGATGGCCACGCGCCCTACAAGGCGCTCTTGACCCACGGTTTCGTGGTCGATGGCCACGGCCACAAGATGAGCAAGTCCAAGGGCAACGTGGTCGCGCCGCAGAAGGTGATGGACACCCTGGGCGCCGACATCCTGCGCCTGTGGGTGGCAAGCACGGATTATTCCGGCGAGCTGACCATTTCCGACGAGATTTTAAAGCGCGTGAGCGAAGGCTATCGCCGCATCCGCAACACCCTGCGCTTCCTGCTCGCCAACCTGGCCGACTTCGACCCGGCACAGCACGCCCTGCCAGTGGAAGAGTGGCTGGAGATCGACCGCTACGCGCTGGCGCTGGCCGCCAGCTTCCAGGAAGAAATCGCAGCCGATTATGGGCGCTATGAATTCCACCTGGTAGCGCAAAAGCTGACTTCCTTCTGCTCCGAGGACCTGGGCGGCCTCTATCTCGACATCCTCAAGGACCGCCTCTACACGGCGGGCAAGGACTCGAAGGCGCGTCGCGCCGCGCAGAACGCGCTCCACCACCTGACCCATTCGCTGCTCCGGCTGATGGCGCCGATTCTCAGCTTCACCGCCGAGGAAGCCTGGAAGGCCCTGACCGGCAATGCCGAGGACAGTATCTTCCTGCACACCTGGCATGTGTTTCCGCAACAGAACGACAGCGCCGCCCTGCTCGCCAAATGGTCAAAGATCCGCGAACTCCGCGCCCGCGTCGTCAAGGAGCTGGAAACGGTGCGTGTTTCCGGCGCCATCGGCTCCTCGCTGCAGGCGGAGGTCGAAATCCAGGCGGGTGGCGAGTTGTACGAATTACTGCAAACCCTGGGCGACGACCTGCGCTTCGTACTGATCACCTCGCAGGCCAAACTTGTAGGCCGGGCTTCAGCCCGAGATGTCGGGCTGAAGCCCGACCTACAGGCAGGCAGTGAGGAAAAAATCACGGTCACATCCAGCCCGCACCAGAAATGTGAGCGCTGCTGGCACTACCGCGCCGAAGTTGGAACACATGCCGAACACCCGACCCTGTGCGGACGCTGTGTTTCCAACCTGTTCGGCGCCGGGGAAGTGCGCTCCCATGCGTGATTGGCGCCTGTGGCTGTTCTACAGCGCGGCGATCATCGCACTTGACCAGTTGACCAAGCACTGGGTGGTGCAGGCCTTCAGTTATGGCGACAGCCTGCCGCTCACGTCCTATTTCAACCTGGTGCGGGCGCATAACAGCGGCGCGGCATTCAGCTTTCTCGCCGGGGCTGGCGGCTGGCAGCGCCTGTTCTTCATCACCGTGGCCAGCATTGCCGCAGCCGTGATCCTCAATCTGCTCAGGAAACACCACCGGGAAACCCTCTTCAGCCTCGCCCTCAGCCTGGTGCTGGGCGGCGCGCTGGGCAACCTGATCGACCGCATCCGCTGGGGCTACGTGGTGGATTTCCTGGATTTCTTTTATAGCAGCACCCACTGGCCGGCCTTCAACGTGGCGGACATGGCCATTACCGGCGGCGTGATGCTGCTGATAATGGACGGCCTGCGCAAGCCCGGAGGCAAGAAAGCATGACCCAGACTGCACTCTGGGGCGACAAGGTCGCCCTGCACTACCGCCTGTTCTCGGACGATGGCGCCGAGGCCATCAACACCTTCGACGACGAGGAACCGGTCACCCTGACGCTGGGCAACGGCGAAATCGAGCCCAACATGGAATCCTGCCTGATCGATCTCGAAGTCGGCCGGCGTTATACCTTCAAGCTGGAAGCGGAACAGGCCTTCGGCCCCCATGATCCGGAACAGGTGATGGAACTGCCGCTGGACGCCTTCCCCGACGAGGAATTCGAAACCGGCAGCCTGATCGAATTCACCCTGCCCGAGGGCGACACCCTGCCGGGGCAGATCATCAGCAAGACCAAGACCCATGCCACGGTGGATTTCAACCACCCCCTGAGCGGCTGCACGGTCAATTTCGAAGTCAAGATCATCGAGATACTGGAATCATAATGGAAATCCTGCTCGCCAATCCCCGTGGTTTCTGCGCCGGTGTGGATCGCGCCATCGCCATCGTCGAGCGCGCCCTGGAGCGCTTCGGCGCGCCCATTTACGTGCGCCACGAAGTCGTGCACAACAAGTTCGTGGTGGACAATCTGCGCGCCAAGGGCGCGATTTTCATCGAGGATCTGGACGAAGTGCCGCCTGGCAGCACCCTGATTTTCAGCGCCCACGGCGTATCGCAAGCGGTCCGCAAGGAAGCCGAAGCGCGCGGCTTGCAGGTGTTCGACGCCACCTGCCCCCTGGTCACCAAGGTGCACGTTGAAGTCAGCAAGATGCGGCAGCATGACAAGGAAATCGTCATGATCGGCCACAAGGGCCATCCCGAAGTGGAAGGCACCATGGGCCAGGCGGAAGGCGGCATGTACCTGGTGGAAAGACCGGAAGACGTAGCCACGCTGGCGGTAAAGGACGAGGGCAACCTGTCCTACGTCACCCAGACCACGCTCTCGGTGGATGACGCCAGCACCATCATCAGCGCCCTGAAAGAGCGCTTCCCCACTATCACCGGGCCGAAGAAGGACGATATCTGCTACGCCACGCAGAACCGCCAGGATGCGGTAAAAATCCTGGCCGGCCAGAGCGAGGTGGTGATCGTGGTGGGCTCGCCCAACAGCTCCAATTCGAACCGCCTGCGCGAAGTGGCGCAAAACCACGGCGCCGCAGCCTATATGGTGGATAACGCCAGCCAGCTGAAAGCCGAATGGCTGCAGGGAAAAACCAGAATCGGCGTGACGGCCGGCGCTTCCGCCCCGGAGGTGTTGGTGCGCGAAGTGATTGCCAGACTGGAACAACTAGGCGGCGGGAAAGCCGTGGAACTGGAAGGAAAGGCGGAAAATATTTCGTTTCCGCTCCCCAAGGCGCTGCAGGAAAGCTAGCAGCCTGTCATTGCGAGCGTAGCGAAGCAATCTCGACCCAGCATCAACAGATTACAGATTGCTTCGCTACGCTCGCAATGACCATGAATTCAAGCCAGAATCAGGCTTCCCGCATCATCTTCCAGTACTGATATTTCATCATGCCTGCGCTGCCGGCCACGATGGCAATAAAAGTGATGAAAGAGCCGATCGCCAGCGTGGAAACGCCGGTTACGGCCTGACCGATGGTACAGCCCATGGCCAGCACGCCGCCGAAGCCCATCAGCACGGCGCCGATGAAGTGATTGACGAAATCCTGGAACGAGGCGAACCATTCAATGCGGAAGCTGCGGCTGACCAGGGACCACAGCAGGGAGCCGAGGATCACGCCCGCCACTGCCATCAGCCCGAAGGTCATGGAAACTGCCTTGAAGCCGCTGAGCGCATAGCCAAATGTCTGCCCCATGGGATTGATGAAGGTGAAGGACTGCGGAGACAGCGGACGGCTATCGGCCGGTTTGACGTCTGCCGGTGCGGCAAACATGTCCCACTGTTCGGCCACGAAATTCTGCAGCGAGTAGTTCTGCCCATCCGCGCTCACCATCACGTTGCTGGTGACATACCAGGCAGCCAGGACTGCCAGGCCGACCACCAGGCCGCCGAGAATATTGTCGAGGCTGGTGCGGAAATCTTCTGACTTGAATGCGAAGGCGATCAGGACCACAGCCAGAATGCCGCCGATTATCAGCCGTGCAGAGGCTGCCTTTTCCGGGCCGGCGAGCACCGAACCCAGATCCTGTTTGGTCTGCAACGTCACAGCCAGGGGGCGAATCCAGTCATAGAACAGTACCGTGAACAGGGTTTTGTCTGAATCCGGGAAGGGGTTGGTCATGTAATAGGCGATCACCGCGATGATGGCAAACACCATGATGGATTTCAGGTTGCCGCCGCCGATGCGAATCAGGCATTTGTTGCCGCAGCCCGAAGCCAGGGTCATGCCAACGCCGAACAGCAGGCCACCCAGCAGGTTTTCAGCCCACACCAGCTGATTCGCGCGATAGGGCGGGAAGGCGGCATCCGCATTGACCAGCCCGTTGGCTTCCAGCGCCACCACGCCCAGCATCGCCACCGCGATGGCGAGGAGCCAGGCGCGCAAACGGCCGGTGTCGCCCATGTTGACCCAGTCCAAAACCGCGCCCATGGTGCAGAAATTGGTCTTGTTGACCAGGGCGCCCATGACCAGGGCAATTCCGAAGGTTGCCCAGAGAAAAAAAGACTGGGCGGGTGCGAAACTTTCATAATTCATTCTTGATTCCCTCTCCGATGCTGGAACACAAGTTCCAAACCAAGCCCAGATTGTAATCGAATTGCCGCAAAGAACAATCTGGATTCATGAAAAAGTGCAATTTAATTCGATACTTAGTACTTTAATACCAGACGGGAGAGGTCAAAGATAAGGGGTGGGATCCGGTACGCCAGCCTGCTCGAATCCGAGCTTTCTCAAACGGCAGGATTCGCATCGGCCACATGCGCGCCCCTGTTCGTCAGCCTGATAACAGGAAACTGTCAGCGCATAATCCACGCCAAGAGCAACACCCTGGCGAATGATCCCGGCTTTTGTGAGTGCGATCAGGGGCGCGTGAATAGTGGTGGGCTCGCCTTCAATGGCAGCCCGTGTGGCCAGGTTGGCCATGCCCTGAAAAGCACGGATATATTCCGGACGGCAATCCGGGTAGCCGGAATAGTCCACCGCATTGGCGCCGATGAAGATATCCCGCGCCCCCAGCACTTCCGCCCAGGCCAGGGCCAGGGATAGCATGATGGTGTTGCGCGCCGGCACATAGGTGACAGGGATGCCCGCGATCAGATGATCGCTCTTCACGCTTGCCCCCTCTCCCCCTTGCGGGAGAGGGTTGGGGAGAGGGGTTACCGGCACGGCAATCGACGCATCCGTGAGCGCAGAGCCGCCAAACAGCGTCAGGTCCAGCTTGAGCGTGCGCTGCGCTGCGGCGCCCAGGCTGCTGGCCACCCGTTCAGCCGCTTGCAGTTCGGAACGATGACGCTGGCCATAATCTAGACTCAGGCAATGGCACTCGAACCCCTCGCTGCGGGCAATGGCCAGCGTGGTCGCGGAATCCAGACCGCCGGAAAGCAGGACGACGGCGCTTTTCACTGCCGGGGTCATCGCCCCCGGTCCTCGCGCCACAGCAGCTTGTGCAACTGGAGCTGGAAGCGCACGTCGAGGCGATCGCGCAGGATCCAGTCGGCCAGCGGGGACGGGTCAAGCTTCCCTGCCACGGGGGAGAACAGCACCGGGCATCTGGCGACGAGCTGCTGTTCCTGCATCTGCCGCCGCGCCCATTCGTAATCCGCTGCATCGCAGATCACGAACTTGAGCTCGTCATGCGGGGTCAGCAAGGCCAGGTTGGCCCAGCGGTTTTTTTCCATTTCGCCCGAGCCAGGCGTCTTGATATCCACGATGCGCGAGACGCGCGGATCCACCCGGGAAATGTCCAGCGCACCGCTGGTTTCCAGCGAAACCGAGTAGCCTGCGTCGCACAAGGCAGCGAGCAATGCCGGGCATTCCTTCTGCGCCAGCGGCTCGCCGCCGGTCACGGTGACATAACGCGGCGCGTAAGCTGCCACTTGCTCGAGGATGGCGGGAATATCCATGGCCACGCCTTCAGTGAAGGCATAGGCCGTATCGCAATAGCCGCAGCGCAGGGGGCAGCCGGTCAGGCGCACGAACACCGTGGGCAGCCCGGCACGGCTGGTCTCCCCCTGCAGGGAATAGAAAATCTCGTTGATACGCAGCATGAGGGATGTTTATGGCTCGATAAAGAGCCCTTACTTCATGGATTCGAGGCGATATTTTGCCTTGTCGGCTGCATCACTGACCGGAAATCTGGCCAGCACATCCTCCAGTGTCTTTTTCGCCGTACCCACGTCACCCATGCCTTGATAACTGGATGCCATGTTCAGCAGCGCATCCGGCACTTTGGGGCTCTTGGGGTACAGGCTGATCAACTCCTGCTGGCTGGAGATCGCGGACCTGAAATCCTTGAGGTTGAAGTACGAGTTGCCGATCCAGTATTGGGCGCTGGGAGCCAGAGGGCTTTTCGGATAGGCCTGATTGAATGCCTGAAAAGCCGTCAGGGCGCCCTGATAATTTCCGCCCCGGAACTGGTTGAACGCTGCATCGTAGGTTTTTGCCTCTTCAGCAGGATCAGCCTCAGCCGTTTTCTGTGCCGACACAGGAGCAGGAACCGCTACTGGCGCGGCATTTGCCTTGGCTGACGACTTTTTGTCCTTGCCGGATTTACTATCCTTGCCGGACTTGGGCGGACTTTCTTCCAGCGGCGCAGCCGCGGCAGCCGCCGCCGTGGCTGCTGCGCTCTCCAGCTGGCGCAAACGCGTATCCACGTCGACATACAGATCGCGCTGGCGCTTCTGCAGGCCTTCAATGTCGTGCGTCTGCACTTCCAGTTGGCCGCGCAGCTTGCCCAGCTCGGATTTCAGCGCTTCCAGCTGGGACAGCATTTCCATGCCCTGAGCACGCTGCGCGCTTTCCAGACCGGCAAAGCGCGTCTCCAGCTTGCTCTGCTGCTGGGTATTCTGCAGTTGCATATCGCTGATTTTCTGGTGCGCCTCGTCGTCCGTGAACAGCCAGGCGTGGCACACCCCCGACAGCAGCAAGGCTGGAAGAAGCGCAAGCCTACGCATTCTTATTCGCCCTGATAAACAATATCAGCACGGCGATTCTGCGCCCACGAAGCTTCATCGCGGCCTTCAGCCTTGGGCTTTTCCTCGCCGAAGCTGACGGTTTCGATCTGGCTGTCGGACACGCCCAGCACGTTCATGACTTTCCGGACGCTCTCGGCACGCTTCTGACCCAGAGCCAGGTTGTACTCGCGGCTGCCACGCTCGTCGGCATTGCCCTGCACGAAGGCCTTGGCTTTACTATTTTGTTTCAGGTACTGGGCGTGCGCTTCGACCATGGGTTTGTACTCACCCTTTACGCTGTAGCTGTCGTAATCGAAATACACACTGCGCTTGGAAAGAATATTGCTGGGATCCTTGAGCGGGTCCATTGCCACGCCTTGCTGCTGGGCGCCCTGGGTTGAAGCACCTGCTGATTTCTGGCCCAGGCTCTTGTCTTCAACCGAAGCAGCGCCCTGACCCTTGTCGCTCGTGCTGGCGCAAGCAGACAACATACCCAGCAGAATTGCACTCAAAAACAACTTGTTCATTTGATTCTCCCTAAAATTTACTGATTTTTTAACAAAGGACCCCATGCCGGCTCACGCACATCTCCGGCCTGCACCGACAGCCGCTGTTTCACCCGTCCATCGCTGGAAACAGCCGCCAATACGCCACGGCGGTTGATTTCCGTGGCATAAATGACCATTTTACCATTAGGCGCATAGCTGGGCGCCTCATCCTGCGGGGTATCGGTCAGCACCTGCACCTGGCCGGTGGCAAAATCCTGCACCGCGACATGGAACTGCACGCCGTTGCGCTGGATGAAAACGAAACTCTTGCCGTCGGGGCTGAATTGCGGCGAGACATTATAACTCCCTTCGAAGGTAATGCGCTGCCCGGCGCCACCGACCGCCGGCATGCGGTAAATCTGCGGGCTGCCGCCGCGGTCGGAGGTGAAGATGATCCACTTGCCATCGGGCGAGAAGTCCGGCTCGGTATCGATCCCCGCGCTGTCGCTCCAGCGCTGCAGATTGCCACCATCGGCGTTGATCAGGTAAAGCTGCGAACGGCCATCGCGCGTCAGGACAATGGCAAGTTTCCTGCCATCCGGCGACCAGGCCGGCGCGCTGTTGCTGCCTTTGAACGAAGCCAGCGCCTGGCGGGCGCCGGTTTTGAGCGCCTGTACGTAAATAATCGGTTTTTTCTTCTCGAACGACACATAGGCCAGTTTTTCGCCATCCGGCGACCAGGCCGGTGAAAGAATGGGCTCCTGCGACGCCATCACGGTCTGCGCGCCGTAGCCATCCGCATCCGCCACCTGCAGCTCAAAGCGCTTGCCTTCCTTGACGATGTAAGCGATCTGGGTGCTGAACACGCCGACATCGCCGGTAAGCTTCTCGTAGATCACGTCGGCGATCTTGTGCGCGGTGGCGCGCAATTGCGCCGGCGCGATGGTATAGCTGAAACCGGCCAGCTGGCTTTGCTTGACCACGTCCATGAGGCGGAAACGCACGTCGATCTTGCCGTCCGGGCGCGGCGTCATGCCGCCGATCACCAGCGCCTCGGCATTGCGGCTTTTCCAGTCCGGGTAACGCACCTCGGCGGGATCGTGCGGCTGGGGCTGAACGCCCGCCGTGTCCACCATCCGGAACAGCCCGCTGCGCGTCAGGTCGGCTGCGACAATGCCGCTGATGCTTTGCGCTTGCGTGTTTTCTGCCGCGAACGGCACGATGGCCACGGGAATCTGGTTGCCCGCCCCGCCGGTGATTTCGATCGTCAATGCGGCGTGCACTGGCGCTGCCAGTACCATCACGCACGCCATCAGCAGCCACTTGATATTACGTTTCATACCTTAATCCTCATTAATCCTCATTCAATCTGAACTTCAGGTGCAGTTCGCGGAACTTGCCGAACAGCCCCGGATCGGGCGGCAGCGGCAATGGCTGCGCCTTGTAAATGGCCCGTTCCACCGCGCTGTCATAAGCGCTGGAACCGCTGCTCCTGGTTAACTTCAAATGCAGAACCTCGCCGGTCGGCATCAGGGTGACATCAAACTCCGCCTGGGGGTTGCCCGCCAGATCCGGCGGCAGAATGATGAAGCGCTTGATCTTGGACTTGATACGCCCGGTGTAGTCGTCCAGCACCCGCTGCCCCGCAGCCTGCTGCGCCACCGCCTCGGCCTTGCGCGCATTGGCCGCTTCAGCCTCTGCCTGCTTCTGGCGCAGGGCTTCCTGTTTTTCCTGTTCCTGCTTGCGCTTTTCTTCTTCCTTCTTCTGTTTCTCCTGCTTCTGTTTTAGTTCCTCTTCACGGCGCTTTTTTTTCTCTTCTTCCTTCGCCTTGAGCTCGATATCTGCCTTGACCGGCTTCGGTTCAGGTTTCACTTCGGGCTTGGGCTCCGGTTTCGGTTCTGGTTTGGGAGCCGGTGCAGGCTTGGGCGGCGGAGGCGCAACCTTGGCCGGTGCAGGAACTTCGCTCCACAGTTCCACCTCGACGCCGGCCTGCTCCTGATTCTGCCAGCTCACGCTGAAAATCATCAGCCCCAGAAACAGCACATGCACGAGCAGCGCCAATGCGCCCGCTTTCCACTGGCCCGGTTGTTTGCGCTCAAAAACCACTACTGACCCTTTGGTTTGGCCAGCAAGCCGATTTTCTTGACCTGGTTCTGCTGCAGGATATCCATCACATTCAGAACTTCTTCATAGCTCACGTTCTTGTCCGCCGCGATTACCACGGACTGCTCGGGGTTCTTTTCCTGCTTCTCCTTGACCGCCTGGACCAGATCGTCGCGCGACACTTCCCTCGGCTGCTTGCCGGTTTCACGGTCGAGTATCAGCAGGCGCTTGTCCTCCTTGATGGAAATCTCCAGCGGCGCGACCGGTGGCTTCAGCGCCTGTCCCACCTGGGGCAGCTCGATCTGACCGGGGTTGATGAGCGGCGCGGTGATCATGAAAATGATCAGCAACACCAGCATCACGTCGATATACGGCACGACGTTGATCTGGTTCATCAGCTTGCGCTGGCGACGCAGGCTCATTACTTGGCTTGCCTTTGCAATATATTGGAAAACTCTTCCATGAAGCTGTCGAAGCGCGTGGCCAGGCGGTCGATCTCGGAGCTGTAGCGGTTGTAGGCGATCACCGCCGGAATCGCCGCGAACAGGCCCATGGCCGTCGCGATCAGGGCTTCCGCGATGCCCGGCGCCACATGCGCCAGCGTCGCCTGTCCCACGCTGGAGAGGCTGCGGAAAGCGTTCATGATGCCCCACACCGTGCCGAACAGGCCGACATAAGGGCTGACCGAGCCCACCGTGGCGAGAAACGGCAGATGGGCTTCGAGCAGGTCGAGTTCGCGGTGGTAGGCCGCACGCATGGCGCGGCGCGTGCTCTCCATCACCAGCGCAATGTCCGTGCCGCTCTGGCGGCGCATTTTGGAGAATTCCTGGAACCCGCCTTCGAATATGCTTTCCATCCCCCCTGCTTCGCGGCTGCCCACTTTCTGGAACAGGCTCTGCAAATCCGATCCGCTCCAGAAGTCGCGCTCGAACTTGTCGGTGGTCTGTTTCGCCACGTTGATGGCGAACATCTTCTGAAAGATGTACCACCACGACATCATGGAGGCGAGCAACAGCCCCAGCATCACCAGTTGCACCACCACGCTGGCATTGGTGATCAGGGACAGGAAAGACAGGTCTTGATTAACGTTCACGATGATATTTCCATTTTCTTCCTGATGATCTCAGGAATCTCGACAGGTTTGAATGACAGAAGGTTCACACATACGATTTTGATCTGCGCGCGCGACAGAATGTCACCGCCACGCTCGACCGTCTGGGCAAATTCGATCCAGCTTCGTCCGGCAGCATGCACGCTCACTGTGACATTCAGCATATCATTGAACACGGCGGGCCGGAGATAGCTGATGTGCACGTCGCGCACCACAAAAATCACGCCGTGATCGCTTATCAGGTCCGTCTGCTCGAAGCCATGGGCGCGCAGCAATTCGGAGCGCGCGCGTTCCATGAACTTGAGGTAATTGGCGTAGTACACCACGCCGCCCGAATCGGTGTCCTCGTAATAGACCCGCACCGGCCAGGCGAACTCACTCATTCCACAGCTCGCCATTACGGCCGCCCTCCGGCCGCTTGAGGCCGAAGTGCAGATAGGCGCTGGGCGTGGCCACGCGGCCGCGCGGGGTGCGCATCAGGTAGCCCTGCTGGATCAGGTAGGGCTCCAGCACGTCCTCGATGGTGTCGCGCTCCTCGCCGATCGCCGCCGCGAGATTGTCCACCCCCACCGGACCGCCGCCAAACTTCTCCAGCACCGCCAGCAGCAACACCCGGTCCATCATGTCCAGGCCCAGGGAATCCACGTCCAGCATGGTCAGGGCGGCATCCGCCACTTCCCGGGTAACATGCCCGCTGGCCTTCACCTCGGCGAAATCCCGCACCCGGCGCAGCAGGCGGTTAGCGATGCGCGGCGTGCCGCGCGAACGGCGGGCGATTTCCAGCGCACCCTCGTCCGACAGTTCCACGCTCACCAATCGCGCCGAACGGGTGACGATGCGGCGCAATTCCTCGTGGGTATAAAATTCCAGCCGCGCCACAATGCCGAAGCGGTCGCGTAGCGGATTGGTCAGCATCCCGGCGCGGGTGGTCGCGCCCACCAGGGTAAAGGGCGGCAGCTCCAGCTTGACCGAACGCGCCGCCGGCCCTTCCCCGATCATGATGTCGAGCTGGTAGTCCTCCAGCGCGGGGTAAAGAATCTCCTCCACCACCGGCGAGAGGCGGTGAATCTCGTCGATGAACAGCACGTCATTAGGTTCGAGGTTGGTCAGCAGCGCCGCCAGATCGCCCGGCCGCTCCAGCACCGGGCCGGAAGTCGAGCGCAGGTTCACCCCCATCTCGCGCGCGATGATGTGCGCCAGCGTGGTCTTGCCCAGGCCTGGCGGGCCGAACAGCAGCACATGGTCGAGCGCCTCGGCGCGCATCCGCGCCGCCTGGATGAAAATCTCCAGCTGCCCGCGCGCCTTCTCCTGGCCCACGTACTCGTCCAGCAGCTTGGGGCGCAAGGCGCGCTCCAGCGCTTCTTCCTGGGGCGATGCGTGGGATGGGGAAATCAGGCGGCTGGCCGTTTTGAGGTTGTCGGTTTCGATCATGCGATTTATTTACCATCCGCCGCCAGAACAAAGCGAACCACCGTTTCACCCAGCCAGATGCCATGCGTTTTCATTCGCTCCAGCGCCAACGAGAGGCTAACGGGGTAGCCCTGTTGCCTGGCTTTGACGAGAATTCCAGCCGTACCCGTTAGCACCAAGCCATTCAGACGCGCGATGCGGCGTCCGGCCGACTCGTCGATACATACCTTTTCAATACCCTCAGCCACGGCTGTCTGGATTACCGATGCCTCACCGCGATCAAGCGTATTGCGCAGATAGAGCGGCAGTTCGATGGCATCCTTTCGATGCTCAAGCCAGGCTGCCTTACGAAACGTCTCCACTCCCGGCGCTTGAGGCCCGGCAGCCAGGATTTCTTCCGAAACCTCAAGCGGAACAATGACGCGATCATAAAGCGCCGACAGAATATCAAGGCTACCTGTCGCTACCGCAAGGGCAATCAAAGGCGTGGTGTTGGTGACGATGATGCTTCCACCTTCAGGCATTCGCCACATCCTGTTCAAGCTCTTCCTGATTGAGATCGATCACTGCTACGCCAAAATGGTGAAGTTCAAGCAAAAATTCAACGCGCCCCACACCTGCCAGTGCAGCAGCCATGCCTGAAGACAGCCGCCGCATTTCATATAGCTTGGCCGCCATCGCCATTTTGGCTTCACGGGTGAATTCCTGCGGCGTGCAATGAATAGCATCGGGCAGGTTTTGCGGTACTTCGACAACAATATTCATCACCTTGCCTCCAAAATTAAATACGCTATGAGCCGTAAATTTCTTGTAGATCATGTCGTGTAGTAGTTTTTAGACGCATCCGGGTCTAGGCAGCAAGCAATTCGCGTGGCTTAACGTTTTTTTCGATTTCCTGACCTACCGCTTCACGCGTTTTTTTGACATCGTAGCTGCTTTGCAGGCTCATCCAGAAATCAGGTGTGGTTCCAAAGAAAAGGGCAAATCTCAATGCCGTGTCTGCTGTAATGCCACGTTGCTCATTGAGAATCGCAGTAATCCGGTTGGCAGGCACGTCCAGCGCCTTGGCAAAGGCGTTGGCCGATAGTTTGAGCTCGTCCAGCTCATCCCTGAGTATTTCACCGGGGTGTATGGCGCGCATGCCGTTCATGTTCATTCTCCTTAGTGGTAATCCACGATCTCCACGTTGTAAGCATCCGTCTCTTTCCACTCGAAGCAGACACGCCATTGCTGATTGATGCGAATGCTGAATTGTCCGGCGCGATCGCCGCTTAAGGCCTCGAAGCGGTTGCTGGGCAAACCCATCAAGTCGTGGATGCTTTTCGCATTATCGAGAATTTCCAGCCTTCTTTCGGCTTGTGCCGCACAGGCCTCAAACTTCCTGACACGATTGCACTGATATAGCGCTTCCGTATCCTTGCAGCGGAAAGATTTAATCATGGCAAAATGTAGTGGTTTTTACGCTGTACGTCAAGCGTACAAATATAACATTATTCATTTCATGATTTGGACAGCAGCTTCAGCGCCTGGCGGATGCCGTCGGTCACGCCGGTTTCGGCGGCCAGCTGTTTCACCGCCCAGCCGGCTTCCTTGTCATTGTACCCCAGCGCCAGCAGGGCATTGAGGATGTCGCTGCTGGCGGAAGCCGGCTTGACCACCGCGCCCAACAGGGCCGAACCCGTTTCCCCCGGGGCAAATTTGTCTTTCAGCTCCAGCAACAGGCGTTCGGCGGTTTTCTTGCCGATGCCGGGAATTTTGATCAGCCGCCCGGCGTCCTGCGCCATCACGGCATGCGACAGTTCGTCCACGGACAAGCCGCTGAGGATGGTCAGCGCCAGCTTGGCGCCCACGCCGTTGACCTTGAGCAACTGGCGGAAGGCCTGGCGCTCGTGGTCGGTGGCAAAGCCATACAACAGGTGTGCATCCTCGCGCACGATCAACTGGGTAAAAAGCGTCACGCTCTCGCCCAGGGCGGGCAGGTTGTAGAAGGTGCTCATCGGCACATCCACTTCGTAGCCCACGCCCTGCACATCCAGCAGGATCTGGGGAGGATGCTTTTCCAGCAGCTTGCCGCTCAGTCGTCCGATCACACCAGTCTCCCATTTTTCACGCGGTAACCCGCTGTTGCCAGCCCCCCCAGCCCCTGTCCGCCGTGGGCATGGCAGATGGCGCAGGCCAGCGCATCGGCGGCATCGGCCTGGGGTGTGCCTTCGAGATGCAGCAGGCGGCGCACCATCTCCTGCACCTGCTCCTTGCCGGCATGGCCGTTGCCCACCACCGCCTGTTTCACCTGCAGGGCGGTGTATTCCGCCACCGGCAGATCGCGCGCCACCAGGGCGCATATCGCCGCGCCGCGGGCCTGGCCCAGCAGCAGGGTGGATTGCGGATTGACGTTGACGAAAACTTTTTCGATCGCCGCCTGATCCGGCTGGTAGGTGGCGATCACCTCGCCGATGGAATCCAGGATAATCTTGAGGCGCTGCGGCAGTTCGCCGTCCCCGGTTTTGATGCAGCCGCTGGCAATATAGTTCAAATGATTGCCATCTTTTTCCAGCACGCCAAAACCAGTGACGCGCAGGCCCGGATCAATGCCGAGGATACGGATTGCCTAATCCTCGATCACGGCCGACGTGAAGACTTCCTGCACGTCGTCGAGCGCGTCGAGCGCGTCGAGCAGCTTCTGCATTTTCACCGCGTCATCGCCGCTGAAGACGGTTTCGTTGTCCGGCTTCATGGTCACTTCGGCCACTTCGGCCTTGAGGCCCGCTTTCTCCAGCGCTTCCTTCACTGCGGCAAAATCGCCCGGCGCGGTGATGACTTCCACGCTGCCGTCGTCGTTGCTGAGCACGTCCTCTGCGCCCGCTTCCAGTGCGGCTTCCATGACTTTATCCTCGCTGGTGCCGGGGGCGAAGATGATCTGGCCGCAGTGCTTGAACATGAAGGCCACCGAGCCGTCGGTGCCGAGGTTGCCGCCATGCTTGGAAAAGGCGTGGCGCACGTCGGCCACGGTACGGGTGCGGTTGTCGGTCAGGCAATCGACAATGATGGACGCGCCGTTGATGCCATAGCCTTCATAACGGATTTCCACATAATCCACACCTTCCAGCTCGCCCGTGCCTTTCTTGACCGCACGGTCGATGTTGTCGGCCGGCATGTTCACTTCCTTGGCCTTGTCGATGGCCACGCGCAGGCGCGGGTTGAAGTTGGCGTCGCCGCCGCCCATCTTGGCGGCGACCGTGATCTCCTTGGAGAGGCGCGAAAAAATCTTGCCGCGCTTCTCGTCCTGACGCCCTTTGCGATGCTGGATATTTGCCCATTTGCTGTGACCGGCCATAAGGTATTCCGTTGTTCTGTTTCAAAAGGTGCAATGGTACCATTTCGGGCATTAATTGAAAAAGCCGGAGCGCGCTCATGATCACCCCATCCCTGATTGCCAAGAACGATACCCAGGAACTGTTTCTGCTGCCGCAACTGGCCAACCGCCACGGCCTCATTGCCGGCGCCACCGGAACCGGCAAGACGGTGACGCTGCAAGTGATGGCGGAAAATTTCAGCCGCATGGGCGTGCCGGTGTTCATGGCCGACGTCAAGGGCGATCTTTCCGGCATCAGCCAGCCCGGCACGGAAAAACCCAAGATCGTCGAGCGCATCGCCAAACTGGGGCTTGGCGACTTCACCTTTTCCGGCTGCCCGGTCACGTTCTGGGATGTATTTGGCGAACAGGGCCACCCGGTGCGCGCCACCATCTCCGAAATGGGCCCGCTACTGCTGGCCCGCATGCTCAATCTCAACGACACCCAGGCCGGTGTGCTAACGCTGGTGTTCAAGATCGCCGACGACAATGGTATGCTGCTGCTCGACCTCAAGGATATCCAGGCCATGCTGCGGCATGTCGGCGACAATGCCAGGGACTTCACCACCGAATACGGCAACATTTCCGCGGCCAGCATCGGCGCGATCCAGCGCGGCCTGATCACGCTGGAATCCGAAGGGGCCGAAAAACTGTTCGGCGAACCGGCACTGAATGTGGACGACCTGATGCAGTGCGACCCCAAAGGCTTGGGCATGATCAATATCCTCGCCGCTGACAAGCTGATGCAATCGCCCAAGCTGTACGCCACCTTCCTGCTGTGGATGCTGTCGGAACTGTATGAAACACTGCCGGAAGTGGGCGACGTGGAAAAACCCAAACTGGTGTTTTTTTTCGATGAAGCCCACTTGCTCTTCAACGACGCACCCCAGGCGCTGCAGGACAAGATCGAACAGGTCGTCCGCCTGATCCGCTCCAAGGGGGTGGGCGTTTACTTCGTCAGCCAGAACCCGCTCGACATCCCGGACAAGGTGCTGGGCCAGCTCGGCAACCGCGTCCAGCATGCCCTGCGCGCCTTCACGCCGCGCGACCAGAAGGCCGTGCGCGCCGCGGCGGAGACCTTCCGCGCCAACCCCGGCCTGGACGTGGAAGCCGCCATCACCGAGCTGGGCGTGGGCGAGGCGCTGGTTTCCCTGCTCGACGAAAAAGGCCGCCCGCATCCGGTGGAACGTGCCCTGATTGCCCCGCCGCGCAGCCAGCTTGGCCCGGTCACGCCCGAACAGCGCCAGGCCATCATCCGGCAATCGGTGCTCTTCGGCCACTACGAGGCCGAAGTGGATCGCGAATCAGCCTATGAAAAACTGAAGGAACGGGCGGAACAGAGTCCCTCACCCGCCACCTCTTCCAGCAGGGCTTCAGACGAAAAACCTGCCAGCGGCGGCTGGCTGGACAGTATCGGCGACATACTGGGTGGTGGCGGCGGCCGCCAGGGCGTCGCCGAAGCCGCCATCAAAAGCGCCGCCCGCGCCGTCGGATCGCAACTCGGACGCCAAATCATCCGTGGCGTGCTGGGGTCGATCCTGGGCGGAAAGAAACTTTAGGGTCCTGACTGCAAGTACAGTAAAATTCACGCCCCTTTGCCTCATTATTGATATTTATCAACTTTCAACAGAGAGACCATGAAATTTATTATCAGAACGTTTTTCAGAACCCTGCGCCTGGTGCTGACCCCTTTCATGCTGCTGGGAGAGAAGCTGAGCACCCCCAAAGGCATCGAACGCCCGGCTGAAGCGCAACAGCGAGTCGATCAGGAATGCCAGGGGCTGGCGCTTTACCAGTTCAAAACCTGCCCCTTCTGCATGAAAGTTCGGAAGGAAATCAGCCGCCTGTCCCTGAACATCGAACTGCGCGATGCGCAGCACGACCCGGAGCACAGGGAAGCCCTGCTGCAAGGCGGCGGCAAGATCCAGACCCCGTGCCTGAAAATCACCGGCCCACAGGGCAACAGCCAGTGGATGTACGAGTCCGGCGACATCATCCAGTACCTGCAACAGCGGTTTTCCTAGCAGCCAGTCGTAAAGCCTATTTCCCGGCCAGCGTGCCGGGGCTTCGCCGCTGAAAGGTCACGGGGACCGAGACCGGCGGCGCATTCAGCACATGCTTCTTCATCTTGCCCATGACGTGCATTTCGCACGCCTTGCAGTCGAATTTCAACGTCAGCCGCTCTTTCCCGTTCATCAGCTTCATCGGCTCGGCGCGCACCTGCCCCTGGACACCTGTCACCCCTTTGGCCTGCTTGGGGCAAAGACTGAACGAGTAGCGCAGGCAGTGCTTGGTGATCATCCGCGACACCTCGCCCGCTTCCTCGTGCGCCTCGTAGGCCGCCTCGATCAGCTTGACGCCGTGGCGGGCGTAGAATGCCCGCGCCGCCTGGTTGTAGACATTGGCGAGATAAGAGAGCGTTTCTTCCGGGTAGGCGACGGGCGGCTCCACGGCGGGTTTACGCGCCGGGCGGACGTAGGCTCTGAGGCGCGCGGCTTCCAGCTGCTCGACCGCATCGCGGCGCAGCTTGTTGGCCACGGATGACGGCACGAACCAGGGCTGGCTCCAGGCGATGTCGAGGTGCTGCAACGCAAAAATGGTGGTGCCGAAGCGGGCCAGCTGCTCGCGCAAGGCGGCTTCGGCTTCTGCCGGGTTCTGCGCCGGCTGCCTGTCGAAAACGATGCTGGCGGTCACGCTGATGCCATCGCTGTCCTGCAGCCGCAGGGTGAAGCCGTCGGCGCTTTCACCAAAGCATGCACTCACATCGATGCGGCGCTCGGCGGATTTCTTCGTCAGCGCCTGATCCCAGGCATGGTCGCGGTTGCGGGAGAGCGCCGTGCCTGCTTTGAGGCCCGGCAAGGAACCGACCGGCTCGTTCGGCCACACGCGCCAGAACTTGCCCGCGCGCTCGGCGCGATTGGCCTGGATGCCAAAAACTTCGCGCTTGTACAGGTAGGTCAGCCCGTCGCCGTTGGCGAGCGGCTCGCTCGCTTCCAGTTCGAAGCAGTCCGGCCCGACGCGCGTCACCGTACCGAGCGGCACGCCGACGAAGGCCGGGGTGTCGAAGGCGCCGATGTCGGCCTTGCGCTCGGTGGAAAAGTAGTCGGTCGCGCCGCGGTGAAAGGTCTTGTCCGGGTTGGGCGTGAACAGCAATTACGTGCGGCCGCTCGAAGCAGCCGCCAGTTCAGGCCGTTCGGCCAGGATGCCGTCCAGCAGCTGGCGGTAGTGGCCGGTGATGTTCTTGACGTAGGCGGCTTCCTTGTAGCGCCCCTCGATCTTGAAGCTCTGCACGCCGGCATCGACCAGGGCGCGTAGATTGTCGCTCTGGTTGTTGTCCTTGACCGACAGCATGTGCTTGTCGAAAGCCACCACGCGGCCCTGGTCGTCCTGCAGGGTATAGGGCAGGCGGCAGGCCTGGGAGCAGTCGCCGCGGTTGGCGCTGCGCCCGGTTTGCGCGTGGCTGATGTAGCACTGGCCGGAGAAGGCCACGCACAGCGCGCCGTGGATGAAGTGTTCGATCACGGTATCGGCCGGCACGGCAGCGTGCACGGCGGCGATCTGTTGCAGCGTCAGCTCGCGCGCCAGCACGATCTGCGAGAACCCGACATCGGCCAGGAAACGCGCCTTTTCCGGGGTACGGATGTCGCACTGGGTCGAGGCATGCAGGGCTATGGGCGGCAGATCGAGTTCCAGCAGGCCCATGTCCTGAACGATCAGCGCATCGACGCCAGCATCGTAAAACTCGTGGATCAGGCGGCGCGCCGCTTCCAGTTCGGCGTCATGCAGGATGGTGTTGAGGGTGACGAAAATGCGCGCATGGTAGCGGTGCGCGAATTCCACCAGCGCGGCGATCTCGCTCACCGTATTGACCGCGTTGTGGCGCGCGCCAAACGAGGGCCCGCCGATATACACCGCGTCCGCACCGTGCAGGATGGCCTCGCGGCCGATCGCTGCGGTCCTGGCGGGTGCAAGGAGCTCAAGGGAATGAGTGGGAATGCTGGTCAAGATTTAACCTGGGTATCGTTGAAAACGGCATGGGGTGCGAAGGCGAATTTTACCCCAGAACCAGGCCGCATGATCGACGCAGCCGACATGCATCCTTCCGCTACAAAATGGTCGGGTTCGATATAATTCACCTCCCCATGACCCAACCCCTTCCCATCGACGCGATCCTGCCCGAGCTGCGCGCCGCCCTCGCTGCCCACCCAGCGGTGGTGCTCGAGGCACCGCCGGGCGCTGGCAAGACCACCCGCATCCCGCTCGCCCTGTTTGACGAACCCTGGCTCGGTGAACAGACCATCGTGATGCTCGAACCGCGCCGCCTTGCCGCGCGCGGGGCCGCCGTGTTCATGGCCGCCGAACTGGACGAGGAAGCGGGCGAACGGATCGGCTACCGGGTGCGCTTCGAAAACCGGGTATCGAAGCGCGCCCGCGTCGAGGTCGTGACCGAGGGCATCCTCACCCGCCGCCTCCAGCACGACCCGGAACTTGCTGGGGTGGGGCTGGTGATCTTCGACGAATTCCACGAGCGCAATCTTCACAGCGACCTCG
>Ga0172380_10001581_pt1 | contig 38759 bp, 15 predicted proteins | sample Leawe162metaG_FD_119747 | JGI IMG/M metagenome (GOLD analysis project Ga0172380, IMG submission 119747) | Leachate microbial communities from a municipal landfill in Southern Ontario, Canada - Leachate well 162 metaG | ecosystem: Engineered > Solid waste > Landfill > Unclassified | place...
CAGAACGTGATGGATTCCTCGGCGACAAAAATAACTACGGCAACCAGCGATTTCACAGCAGAGTAATAGTTTTTAAGGGAGGTGGAAGATGCGGTTACTATTAAAAAACAGAAAAGCCCAGAGTACCATGGAATACGCGCTTTTAATCGCGGTGGTTATCGGAGTATTTAGCGCCATGCAGATTTATATGCGCCGGTCTATGCAGGCTAAACTAAAGTCCGGAGCAGACAATATGTCCGATGTGGTATTAAGCGGGACAGAGGCTGAGGGTCAGGCCAAGACGCTGTTCGGGAACCAGACGCAGTATGAGCCGTATTATATCCGGGAGGGACAGTACCAATTTCAGACCGAGTCTACCGAAGGCACAGAAAAAGGGACAGTTTCCAGCACGGGTGGGAAAAAAGAAGTTAGCGATGCATCTGTTAGCCGTACCGGTACGCAGCAGATCACCGGAGCTCAAGAAGATTAAAGTTTAAAAATAAGCAGGGGGTGGATAATGTGGAGAAATAAAAGAGGCCAAAGCACCTTAGAGTATGCTTTGGTTATCGCAGCAGTAATCGGTGCTTTACTAGCGATAAACGCTTATATGAAAAGAGGCGTGCAGGGGAGGTTAAAGGAGTCTACCGACCAGATCGGCCATCAGTTTGATGCCTCCGGCGATTTTACTTCTGCCTGGAAGACAGAGGCCTCTGGTACCACGGTAACTACCGAGATACGCGATACCTCTAGCGGCGCTACTACTAGTAAGGTGGAACAGGGAGAAAAAATTATTAAATCCGAGACCGAAGAGTGGGGCACTGCGCCGTCGCAGCGTTATTAAATGCGAGGTTTAAAATTGCCGGGACAGAGTTTAACCGAGCTTTCCTTATGTTTAGTTATGATCGTGGCGATAATTTTGACTATGCGTATTTATATCCAACGCTCCCTACAGGCTAAATACAAAGCCGGCGCGGATTATTTAATTTCTGAAATAAAGAATACTGCCGCTACTCAGGGTAACGCCAATATCAGCAGTATCAAACAGCAGTATGATCCTTATTACCGGGAGTCAAATATTTCTGAAGCCAGGAGCGGAAATACTAGCGTAGGTTTTCCAGAGACAACCTTAGACCAGAGAGTTATCCGGACGGGCTGGGAAACAACCCGTTCGGCGCAGGATGCGGATTAAGATGAAAAACAGGTTTGTAGCGGGGCAGAGTGTTCTAGAGTATGTCATAATATTGAGTATAGTAGCTATTGCTTTAGCGGCAATGTCCATTTATTTTCGGCGGGGCATCCAGTCTGTAGTGAAGATAGCCGCTGATGAGGTAGGTAACCAGGAAGACGCCGAAGATATTAATCCTACTACCGGAGTAAAGACATCTTCGGAAATTAACCGTCAGACACAGGCAACCCGTCGAGAAAGGATATTAAAGGGAGGCAGCCGGGCGAGCGATACGAACACAACTATTATTTCCACAGGTATTTCCAGCTCGGTTGAAACGCAAGAGAAATAAAATGCAAAAGGCCCAAAGCACCTTAGAATACGCCATAGTTATATTTTCCGTTATCGCCGCATTACTGGCAATGCAGGTTTATATGCGGCGCGGCCTCCAGGGAAAGATGCGCTCTACTGCGGATGAATTAAGCGTGCAGCAGTATGAACCGAAGAATACGGTTTCGGATATTACTACTACGCAGATTAGCGATATAACGACTAATAGCGAGACTGTTGAGGATGATGAAACGTATAACACGACCACCACTACTACTATTAATTCTCAAATTGAGAGTCGTGCTGGAAGCGAGACTGTGGGAGGGGCAGGGTCCTAATGCTTAACTTACAATTTAAAGGACAAGCTTTATTAGAGGTAGCCATCTTTGGCTCGATTATCCTTATGCTGCTGGGCGTCCTTATAAATTATGGCTTAAAGTATAATTCCCAGCAAAAAACAATGCAGCAGGCTTTTAGAAAGTCATTAGCCCGGGCAGTAAGCCAGCCGGGTATCTCTACTTCCAGTGTTGTAGTCAAGGATACGCATATCCCTAATCCTTCGGATACGTTTGGAGTGGGTTCGGTTACGCCATTTACAGGCTCAGCCGGCGCAGTTATCCGCGATTATCAAATGAGCGAAACTGCTGATACAGAGAGCGAGTTACCCCGGATAAGCTTGAATATTAACGGCCAGGAACTTACTTATCTGACTGCCGGGTTTAGGGATGAAACTAATGTTCCGGAAGGCAGTTTAGACAGGTATGACGAGATATACGGCTCCGGGAATGTCTGGGTTACCAGCGACGGGGAATGTTTAGAGGAGGGGACTTCAGTTGACCCCAATACCGGAGAAACTGCTACAAGCTGCATCCAACCTACCCAAAACATCCGGATTATTGACTACTGTGCCGGAGAGATTATGGATTATGGCAGCGCAGTCAAGCAGTGCCGGATGATTGTGGATTCCGAGGCTTGCGCTATAGAATGTAACCGCAGCCATTACGGAGATAGTTCAGGAACGGATTGTTCCAGTGTCTGCGGCCAGACGATAAATATCCCCTGGTATTGCGCCGATTATACGGAGGCTGACAGCGTAAACCACGCGTATAATTTCCCGTTATTAGAGCAGCTTTTTGCTTCCTCCGCCTTAAAAGCTATGGGTTTACAGCAAGGCTATACGCAGCGCACAACAACTGAAAATGCGTTAAGAAAGACGGAAAGCCCTTCAGGCATTACCACTACGGATAACCTTAACTGGAAGACCGAAACTACCAGGAAGATTATTACTCAGCCGTATGGAGCTACTAGCGTAAGCCCTGTCACCGAGGAGGTTATTAGTGAGGTTGCGCAGGAGAAAGTTGATTCCCGTAAGACTGAATGGTAAGCAGGCTCAAGTTTCTTTGGAGTTGGCAGCGAGCCTGGTAGTAGTTTTTGTTTTATTATTCGGGACGTTACAGGTATTCTTATGGATGAATAAACGCCTGGTGCAAAGGCAGCAGGACTATGAGGCTAAAAGGGTGACGGCAGCTAATAGCGCAGCAGAGGTCCAGACTGATGAAACTGACCAGGCCAAGTATCCGAAATTAAATATTTTCGGGCAGTAGAGAGGGATAGGCGATGTTAAGCAATTTTTATAAAAAATTTTCTCTTGGCAACCTCAAAAAAGATAAGCCCTCAGGCCAAATCTCTACCCTGCTTATTTTGATGATTGTGGTTATCCTGATTATGATTCTCACTACGGTCAATTTGGGCCAACTCTCTATTTCTACGACCAATCTTTCCAATGTAGCGGATTCCTCAGCCCTTTATTTAGCTTCGCAATTAGCTACCCGCTCCTATAGCCTCTATAAAGCTTTGGGGAATAGTACTAAGCAGTGCCAAAGCGCAGGACTCGCAAGCTTAGTTTTTGCTGTAATTCTAGCAGTTGTCGCTGTTGTAATAACAGTAGTAAGTTGGGGAGCAGGCGGTGCTCCTGCTTGGGCCCTAGTAGCTGCAGGAGCAGCTGGTGGTGCAGTCGGCGGCACAGTAGGTGCAGCTTATGCCGGGACCAGTATTCTACAAGGAGCTATCCAAGGCCTTATGATTGGAGCGGCTATTGGGTCAGGGGCAGGATCAGGCGCAGCAACAGGTGCTGAAGCTGGGGCATCAAACTTAACTGCTGAAGAAGTTATTGGCCTTGCAGAAATGCAAGCAACAGGTCTTGCCAATGAGGCTGGAGTCGCCGCAGCCAGCAAAATAGCCACTTATTCAGCAATAGGCGCTACATCTGGAGGTACTCTTGCTGTCGCATCATCTAGTTACAATGCTTATGTTGCTGATCAGAATCAGTCAGCAGCTATTGCAGCTGCGTCTCAGTCGTTAAACGGTTTACCGGATTATGACCTCTATAGAGAAAGTATATTCCTGCAGGTTTTCTCTCAGACCGTGGATGACCCGAATAAGGATACGGATACGAGGGATTTAGACGGAGACGGCAAAATTGATGAGAAAATATCGCATTTTCTCTATTATTGGGACGACCGGATTAAATATTTAAAAGGGGTTATTCCCACCCTAAAAAGTATTACCGATAATTTTGTTAACGGAACCTTAGAAGATTTTAAGGACTATATCCAGAATGAAATTGAGGGAACGGCTGATGAGTCTTATGATTCGGAAGGTATGCCTACTACTTCCTATACGCCCGGGATGCTTTCTAAGATAGGAGCGGGGGAAAATATTACCCAGAATGGCTCGATAGCCGAAGTGGCTGAGGCCTTAGATGTGGAATTCTGGGATTCTCAGAGTGAAGCTTCTCTTGACAGCATAATAAGCGGCTTTAATGATTTTATATCCGAGGCCGAGGCAATACAGGCACTAGATCTTGACCGGTTAACCGCTAACTGGCAGACCTACATCAAGAATTTTTATAATGAGGATGCCGGGACAACTACAGAAGATGGTGCCACTATTACCGATTACTATAGCACCTTGGGAGAGGTAAAGGGTTATCTGGAGGATTGGCAGACAGAAATTGTAGAGGGAAGAAACGCTCTTCCCTCCTGTGAAATGGGGAGTTTATTTTCTGAGCCAGAATCAGGGGGGAGTTCCTGTGAACCCTGTAACAGCACTTATTGCGCTAACGACTGTATTGTCAGTTCTGGCCAGGATAAGAGCCCTATTCCCTGTAAGTTCAATTTTACCTCCAAAGGCGGGACCCTGGACTATGCGGTAGACGATGAAATTACTTCTGCCCTGAATGATATTGATGCCCTGATCAGTAAAATCAGCGATTTTCAGGACGCTATTAAGCAGTATGCTAAGGATATGGAGAATGCTTATGCCGCCATTGAGAGTGGCTACGGCGGCCTGAACCCGGCGACTTACAGCTGGACTGACAGCCGCGGCGACCACAGCATAAAAGCCGAAGTCGGAAATTATCAGTTAGCCAGCACTATTACTACTGAGAGCGGGAGTTGGCTAAAGAAAACAATTTGCATACATATGGTAAATTACAGCGACGACGGCACAAATTCCTGGGTGCAGATAACCCGCCAGGACCCGAAGAGCAAAGACGTAAAATCCGGAAAAGTAAGTTTAGGGATGTGGAATCCCTTTTTTAGTGGTACAATTACCAGGAAAGGCAAGGCTTCTTATAGTTACGACAATGTAGGGCTGACTAACTAATATGGGATTAAATAAAGATAAAAAGAATACTCCAATCTTAGAATATAGTGTCCTGGCGGGGATAGTGATCGTTTTCCTGCTCATTGTCTTTCAGGTAAAAACCGGGGATATTAATTTATGCCGCGCTATCTTTAAAGATCTGACTGCCGGCCGCTACGGCGTGCAGAAATATATTGATTGGGAACATTTCCAGGGATTGGATGTGAATGTAGGGATAACCTATAGTAAATTTTCCACAGAGCAAGAAAAAACCGGCTATAAAAAAGCCTTTATCCAGAGTTTTTCCCGCGGGTTTAAAGGCGCGGGGGGAAGATTCCGGGCATTTATTAATTGGCGTATTTACAGTAAGAATAATCAACAGGTGGTCATCGCTGCGGATTACCGGAGCCGCAACAAGACGCTTTTATTGGCTTTGTCAAACGCGGGCAAAAAGAAACTAATTTCTCTACAGTGGAAAAAATAAAAAGAGGCCGCACCTGCTTAGGCAGGCAGGGTTTTCTGTCCTTGGAATATGCGCTGCTGATAGCCCTAGTGGTGGCAGCATTAGTCGGGATGGCGCTTTATTTCCAGCGTTCTTTAAGCGGAAAATGGCGGGAGGCCGGAGATAGTTTCGGCTTTGGCCGGCAATATAGTAAATAGAACCTTCCCCAGAGGTAAGAGTCAGTCTATGCAAATATTAGCGATATTCGGGTTAATTGCTGCTTCCATAATCTTAATCGGCAGCCAGCTCCTTCCTATATTCTTGCAGCGGGCAAGCAAACTGCATGCCCAAAAGGTAGTGGAGACGGAAAAGCAGCTGGATAAGATGTTTATTGAGATCAACCGCCAAAAGCTGCTTCTCTGGTATGCCGTAACCCCGCTTATTATGGGAATAATCGGCTTCCTGCTCCTGCGCAGCTTAGGCCTGGCCTTGCTTGCCGGCGCAGTCAGTTTTATTTTTCCTTCCTTAATCATCGGGAATTTAAAAGCTAAACGCCGGATGCGTTTTCAAAGCCAGCTTTCCGACGGCATCATGGTACTTTCTTCATCGCTCAAAGGCGGGCTTTCTTTGATGCAGGCAATGGAGGTGGTGGTGGAGGAGATGCCGGTTCCTTTTTCCCAGGAATTCGGCCTGGTCTTGAGAGAAAATAAAATTGGCGTTCCCTTAGAACAAAGCCTCAAGCATTTACACGAAAGGATGCATTTCGAGGAATTGGATTTAGTAATTAATTCCATACTTGTTTCTAAAGAAACCGGCGGAGACTTAACTAAAGTTTTGGCGCGCCTTTCGGTTACCCTGCGGGATAACCGTAAATTAAAAGAAAACATTAAGACCCTGACTCTCCAGGGCAGGCTCCAGGGAATAATTATGTCCATCTTGCCTTTCTTTTTTGTGGTCTGGGTAGTAAGCTTTAACCGTAACCACTTTGATATTATGCTGAATTCAGAATCGGGCCGGATACTTTTAATCATAGCAGCTTGTTTACAGCTAGTGGGAATATTTTTAATCCATAAATTCAGTAAAATAGATATATAAGGAGAGGATGCTTTTTCTAATTTTTATATTTCTGGCGCTGGCAACCGTATTAATAGTGATGGGGATAAGGAATACATCCCAGGTAACCGGGGCCAGGACGCCGGCAGCCCCGGTAAAAGTAAGGGCTTCCAATTTCAATTTTCTATCCGCTGTTTTTCCTTTCACTAGCATTATCCTGGAGAAGCTCAATTTAGAGCTTAAAATCAAGCATCGTTTAGCCAACGCCCACTCCAGGCTCACACCTCAGCAGTTCTTTAACCTAAAACTCCTTTTTATGGTTGCTTTAGTTATCCTTACGCCGATAGCTTTAGGCAAAATCGAGCCAGTAGAGTTGGTTATAGCGCTTGCCGTAGGATACATCCTGCCGGAAATTTGGCTAAACAGCCGGATAGCCAAGCGTAAATACGCTATTGTCCGGGTTCTTCCGGAAACCATAGATTTACTCAGCCTCTGCGTAGATGCAGGTCTGGATTTTGTTGCGTCTATTGAATGGGTGATTAAGAAAGGTATCTCCACTAACCCGATGATTGAAGAGTTGGCTTTTGTTTTGGAAGAGATACAGTGGGGTAAACCCCGCACCCAGGCCCTGAAAGATATGGCCAAGAGGCTGAATATTCCGGAAGTTAATTCTTTTATCCAAACCCTGGTCCAGGCTGAGCGCATGGGAACTCCGGTTGCCGAAGCTTTTGGGGTCTTATCCGAAGACGCCCGGACGCAGCGCTTTAACCGCGGAGAAAGGTATGCGATGAAGGCGCCGATTAAAATCCTTATCCCCCTGATTTTTTGTATCCTGCCGGTAATCGGGATCATTATTGGCGGCCCGATATTCCTCCAGTTTACCCAAGGCAAAATGCTCCAAGGATTCTAACTAAAAAACAATATAAATAAAACTTGATTTTGCTTATTTCTATGTTAACTTGATACTAATAGGTTAACATAGATTATCGGGCAGATTGAGAGTTTACATAGAATAGGAGTGAAAATAATGGTTGATAACAGGAAAAAAGAGCATCTTAGTATTCCGGAGTTGGCCAAGATTTTAGGCCTAAGCAGAATCGCTGTGTTCAGGAAGGTTAAGAACGGCGCGATTAAAGCGGTAAAAATAGGCAGGAATTACGCTATCTCCAGGAAGCAGCTTGATTCTATCCTCGGTAGGAATTTAAGTGAAGACGACAAAAAAGAGATAGACGCTGCTGTAAGAAAGACGGTTTCTGAATATAGCCAGACTTTGAAGCTTCTGGGTAAGGATTAATGAAGAAATTAAATGTGAAAGAGGTGGAATATATTGCTTTTCGGCTGGCCGAGGAATTGCTGTCTTTTAATGAGCCTATCCCAGGATTTTCTACGCGCTATCCTCACGTTTTAGAAAGCTGTTTAGCCGCACCTTTTCAGACATTTACCGGCAAATCTCTTTATTCCAACCTTGCTGCTAAAGCCGCTATCCTGTTTTACCTGATGATTAAAAATCATCCCTTCCAAAACGGGAACAAGAGGATTGCTATGACCACCTTATTTGTTTTTCTGCATAAAAACAGGAAGTGGCTAAAGGTAGACACGCAGGAGCTTTATAATTTTACAATGTGGATTGCCCAAAGCCCTCCGAAATTTAAAGAGGAAACCCTAAGGGCGGTACAGAAGTTTTTGAAGGAAAATATAATTGCGCTTAATTAGTGTTTATATTCTCCTGATTACCTTAACCTTCTCCGTTAGCATACCATATTCCCGGGCAGCGCTCACCTCATTAGAGATATCCCAGCAAGAAGAAAAAAAGGGCGTTCCCTTGCCTCAGGAAGCCTGGTTTAAGCGGCTCGAGAGATACCGTAAAGATATCATTGAAGAATACGGCACAGATTTTGCTTTCCTGTTTAATTATACCCAGCAGGCAATATTAAAAAGCAGCCAGGATAAAGGTAAAAGCCGGGGAGTTTGGTATTGGAACCTTGAAATAGCCCAGAAGCTCTGGACGGGTGGAGAGCTATTTGTGGAATTGGAAATGGATAGAGGCAAGGGCGTGGATAAGTTTTTGCCTACCTTTTCCTCCTTTAATGATAATTCAGGGGACGATGCTTGGTTTTACCTGCCTGTTTTGTATTTGGAACAGAGGTTTTTTAACGATAAGTTTTTTATGGCCGCAGGAAAGCTGGATTTATCCTATTGGTTTGACTGGAATGAGGCAGCGTGTTCCGCCGATACCCAGTTCTTATCCAGCAGCCTGGTCAACAACCTGGCTATTCCTTTTCCTGCTAAGGGGATTGGCGCAATGATAAGCCTTAACCCGTATGCCTGGTTTTATTTTCAATCGGGCGCAGCTTCCGCCAAGGCAAGCTCTACGAAGGTAGGGCTAAGCGACGCCTTCAGCAGCACGTTTTTTATCAACGAACTGGGCTTAACTCCGAAATTCGGCGCATTACAGGGCAATTATCGCTTTATCTTCCATATGAATCACCAGAAATTAGATTACCTTGATTCTGATAATACAAAGAATAATGATTGCGGCTGGGCTTTAAGTTTTGACCAGGCAGTAAGCGAGCGGGTAACCTTATTTCTGCGCTATGGTACTGCTGATCCAAAAGTGAGGGATATTGAGTATTTCTGGTCATTCGGCGGGCAGATTAGAGAACCTCTTCCCGGCCGTAAATTTGATTGCCTGGGGATAGGAGTAGCCCAGTCTATTTTTGGCAAGGATTTCCGCCAGGCTAATGGATATGATGAGACTACCCGTTCTGAAACCATGTACGAAGTCTATTATAGCTATAGTTTAAACAGCGCGTTAATATTAACCCCGAGTTTGCAAATAGTCACCAACCCCAATGCCGACAAGTCAGCAGATACTGAAATTGTCTGTGGCCTGCGATTCCTCCTCAGTTTTTAATCTATAAGGGACCGTTTCCCTATCCAATTCCCTCTCATTTTAACTACTCTAGTTAGATTTCTTCTTTTGGGCCGTCTATTAAGTACAGGTTAGAGATAAGGGACCGTTTCCCTATATAAGGAGGTAAGGTATGGCTAAAGCAAGAAGAGATGTTCCTGTAGATGCAGCCATGCATATTATGTGCAGGGGGAATAACAAATTAGCAGTCCTCAGTAGTGACGAAGACAAGGTAAACTGTTATTTTCTGCTTGGTAAGTTTAAGATTGAGAATAATATAGACATCTTACATTATTGTATTATGAATAATCACCTACATATTATTGTATGGTTAAATAGTCAAAGCAACGTGTCTCGTTTTATGAAGCAATTTAGCCTCGCTTATTTTCAATGCTATAGGAGAAGATATGGTTACTACGGCCATCTTTGGCAGGGTAGATTCAAAAGTGTTATCATAGAAGAAGACACGCATGCCCTGCAATGTGGTAAATACATTGAGCTTAATCCAGTAAAAGCGGGGATTGTTAAGACTCCAGAACAATATAGATTCAGCAGTTATGGCTACTACTCAAAGAGCTCACCGGATCAATTAATTACAGCTAATCCGGCGTATGAAGGTTTAAGCAATTCACCCAAAGAAAGACAGCTATACTATATTAATTTTGTTAAAGAAGGTAGCTTAGAAAACGAATAGTGAAACGGTCCCTGTTCGCTATTCGTAGTTTTTAGTGTCCAAACTGGATTATCGTCGCTGATTAATTGTCCATTCTACCTCAAAGAACGCTTTGAATGTCCAGTCTAACGGAAATACTTAGAGATAGTTCTATTTTTATGGCCATTTAGCATAGAGCTGTCCCTAAAGAGTAATAAAATCCTCTTTTTTAAAAGCAAAATAACCCGTTTTTAGACCGTTTTTTCAGCCCTAATTAATGCATTTTTTAGAACCTGAAAGCGCTACCAAAAGAACCCGGTTTTTCCCTTGACAGCGACGAGCTACGTGTTATACTTTGAATGTAATTGAGGCAAGTAACGAAATGGCAAACCCGGAGTAATCCGGGGGCGCAAAGCCGCGGATCCTAGACAACTTCAAGTAGTTCCTTTCACAGGATAGCCGGGCTGCCGAATTACCGACGGGATTTGACAGTTTGGCTCTTTCTTTTATAAGCTTAGTAAAGGATTTTACAAACGCTTTATAAAATGAATAAAGACTATCACCAACAATTTGGAGAAGTGATGGGGGTAAGGGGGGAATTATATTTAACCCTTTTACATATAGTAATATTAAAATAAAATGATAAAACTAAGAGTCCATACAGAAGACAGGGTAGCCTCCAAAGAAGAAGCCAAGCCGGAATTCAAATCCAGCTTCAAGGCTTGGATCCGCGTGGTGGCTTTTGTTGTAGTGGCAGTCTTCTTACCGGAGCAGGTGGCCCAGGCAGTAGAATATGACTGGCGCGTGCTCTGGAATAAAGCAGCTATCGGACTTCCTTCCCAGAATACCTTTGCTCCGGATTACCTCAAAAATGTCCAAACTATTAATATCCCTCAAGCCGTAAAAAGCATTCTCAAGGATATCGCCAACAAACCCGTAACTTCCATCAAAATCTCAGATAATTTGACTATAGACTTGGATAAGCCTTTAAGAATGTCCAATCAAAGAATAGATGAACTATATAATTGGCTGATAGGCAAGCCCTGCGGTTCCAAGGCGCTTTATGACTTTTTAAGCTATAAAGAGGTTAAAGTTGAAGAACAGGATATCGCGGTTTTTGCCTTAACCATAGATATCTTAAATGATGTGGTCAGACCGGAAGGCAATCCTGAGGTTATTAAGAATTCACTTTACGCTTTGTCTAAGGCGTCAGAATTTTTCGGCCTTAAACTTTCTCCGGTTAAGATAAATTCACTGCAAGATAGTATCCCCACGCCTTTTATTGCCCATTTAAACGGCGGCCACTATGTTCTAATTACTAAAATCAGTAATGAAAAAATTTACTTATTGGATGAACACAAAGAAGAATTTTTACCCCTGGAAAAATTCCTCCAAGATTTTTCCGGCTATGCTCTAGTGCAGGGACTCTCCTTGCAGGGGACTGTTCCCTTGACTGACTCGGAAGCTAAGCAAATCCTAGGCGCCCGTTCCAATAAGAAAGGCTATGCTGATGTTACTTCTTTATTTGAGGAACCGAGCAGCGGCGATTTATGGTTAAGTTTAGGCATTACGGTTGCGGCTGTCGCTATTCCAGCTGCGTATTCTTATTACTCAACAGCCGGAATGACTGCTAGCGAAGCATTCAGCAAAGGGATCACTTCTTTTGGGCAGGGTATGTTCTATAGCCAGGTTGGCCAGGCAGCCACTAACATAGGCGTACGTAACCTTGGGATGAGTGCTACCACTGCCCAGATATTCGGTACCGCGACTATCGGCGCGCTTAGCGGAGGGACTTCTGCGTTTGCCCAGGGCGGCAATACTTTCTCAAGCATAGGAAAAGGCGCTTTAACCGGAGCTTATCAAGGCGCCCTCAAAGCCAGCGCCAGCGTATTTGCTTATGATATGTTAAAAGACACCAGTTTCTTTAAGAACAATCCCTATATCGGCAGGCAGTTTGCCAATTTAGCCGGCAGCGCGATAGGTTATGAAGTATTTCTGGGGACAATAGGCGCCCTATCCGGGACATCCTGGGATACAGGGTATAAGATGAAGATGGATGGATTGGATAGCCTACCGGTTTCTCCCAAGACTTTTAGCGAAGGATTGAGCTATGCCTGGAAAGACATGAAGGGTTCTCTAGCCCAGCAAGGCGTAGGTTTATTAGTAGAATATGCTGCTTCTGAAGGTTGGTTAGGCGGCACATTGCAGAAGCACCCTGGCTATAGCCGTTTATTAGGCGAGCCTCTTGGCGGCATAGCCGGCGCAAAAGTGACTGGCGGAGACCTGACAAAAGCGATCTTCTCAGGTATCTCCTCAGGCCTTATTTCAACCGGACTTTCGGCTATAAGCGGTGATTACGATTCAGTTACGGGTAAGAATAACTGGGGCTTAACAAAGATACAGATGTCTACTTTGAATTTTATCGGTACCACTACTTTATATGGCGCTTTGACCCAAGATTGGAAAGGCGCCGGAACATTGGTAAATAATTGGGCAGGAAATTACACTAGCTTTGGCGGAACCTCTCCTATCATTACCGGCGGCGCCCGCGGCTGGTCAGAGATGCAGTATATAGAGAAGATTTCCCAGCTTGCCGGCATATCTGATTTCAAGGCCAATGCCGATTATCTAATGAAGCAGAAAGGTTATAGCGATTGGAATAAATTTATCGATGACGGCAACCTCAGCTCTCTTACGCCTTCCATTTCCTATTCTTTGGTTAACTACGCTCAATCCAGCCTGCATTATGCGTCGGTCAATAATATTTCGGCCACCATGGAATGGCTGCCTGCACAAGCTACTTATTATCTAGGCATAGGCAATAGGTGGCGGGATACAGATAAAGCAAAGCGCAATGAATGGGGCAGGGCATATCCAGATTGGGATAAAAACGTAGATAAAAAACAGATGCAGGATTTTATAAAAGAAAGAACGACAACATTCGCATCTACCGATATAGAGGGTAATGAGGTATTCCCTGGCTATAAACCTGAGGAAGTAGGCAGCCGACAATATTTTGACATAGACGGGTTCTTCTTTACTGAAGAAAACAAGAAGTATACCGGCCAAGTTGATTTTTATGACAAAGGGAGTGGTTATAAAGGATACAGGGAATTGGGAGGATGGACCGAAGGTTATTACAATTATTATTATAATGACAGCGCAAAGGCAGCCAAGATAGATCTGGCCCAATTCCTTTACAAGAGCGATAAATTTGAAATTATGGCGATCTCTGCTCCTTCTAATGTCATGCAGCCCAAATCCAATGCTATTGTAAATTACACAGGATTCATTAAAGATAATTCAACTTCACTTCCCGCATTAACCAATTTAAATCTCTATAGCGTTTTATCGCATTACGATAAAGATTTCTATGAAAATCCTACGCTTAAAGTCGTAAGTATTAAAGCTATTAATAAGGGCTTGCCCATAGAAGCTGCAAAAACTACAGACTGGACCGTATTAGGAGATTCTTTAGGCAACCTTCGCACTGTTAAACCTGCCATGGATACTCAAGATTTCGCAAAGAACTATGACGTAGAGGTTACCTTAAGAAAACCCGATGGTAGCCTGGAGTCAATAAGAGGCAGGCAGGATGATATTATCTACGGCCATAAAATTGCGGAGTTGGAAAAAGGCGATATCCTGGCGCTTGATGAAACAATTAAGCCCTCGCATGATTTTAGCCGCCAGGGGACAATCGAGATTATGGGCCTCAATAAAGGTATCTTCTTTGACACGTATAAATCAGTAGCTCGCTTCGGAGAAGGCCAGGGCGTAAATGGCGTTACGCGCATGGAGAACGGCAGATTAAATGAAAACTCCTGGTTTTTGACTCCTAATAATAAAGGCGATATGCGCCTGGTTTATAAAACAGCAGGCGACAGGCATCTCCTTAGCGGAGTATATGGTAATTTATACAAAAGGAATAGCAATGTAATTGCAGGAGATGGAAAGAGCTTTGTTTCTCAGGAATATACCTTAAAGGACCTTGCCGGCAGTAAATATGAATCAGCAGCAACGGATATCTTAAGCAGGAGCTATAATCAGTCCGGAAAGATGCAGGAATCTAAAGTTTCCGGACAGTTGGTTTCCGTTATTGACGCTCAAGGCCAAATGGTAGATGCCTTTAGGGCCAAAGATGAAGGAGAATTATATTATGCAATAACGAAAAAAGGAAACGACCCCGCGGATAAGGCAGAATTAGAAAGGCTCCGCTTAACTTTTAAAGATGCCGGCGTAGCAGATGAAAAGATAGACACCTTTAAAGCTTTAAGCCAGGCATCTATCCAGACCCTATATGTTAACCCTTCCAACAATTATTCTGTAAATAGTATCGGCGGACAGTTTACTACTATTAACTGGGGAGAAGGGTTGTCTCCCAACCTAGAGAATATAAACGCCAAGTTAACCCAGGATACTTATTTAACCAGTACTAAAGAATCCTACACTAACCTTATTTACCATAGCCGGATAAATACCGCAGAAGACGGAGTTATCAAAGCAGATGAAAAGAGGGCTTTTAGCATTAACGATAGCAATAAAGAAGCGTATATGAAAACTTATGAGGGGAAAGTTTTATACGCCGATAAGACCAAGGTTTCTACTAATATCTCGCAGATATCCAATATCTTACGTTGGGATACGGATAAAATAGAAGGAATGACATTAGCGGGCGAAGAGAATATAAGCGCAGTTAAAAGTTTTGTCCCGGCAGACTTAAAGAAGATAGAGAGTGAAGATGTAACCAGAGTATTAGATAGTTTTGTAACGCGTAATTTTGAGGCATCCGGAGATTTCAAGCATTTAGGCGCCAAGATTACCGGAGACAAAAATAACTATAGAGATTTTAGTTTCTATACAATAGGCGAAAAAACACACAGTGGAGATATAGCGATATCCACCGGAGAAGTTTATCTGGACGGTAAGCCCAAAGCCCCTGCCGAATCCAAGACTTTTTACTCTAATCTTCCGGAGTCGCTTGAAAATGAAACCTATATCGCTACCAACAAAATCAATAGGGTGACTGGGGAAGATAGAAGTAATAACACTTTTACGCTCGCTCTGCTTGGCCAGGGTGAATCAAATGTAATGTTCTATACAATGGGCGGGTTTGGCGCAGAGCCGAGGGTACCCACTGCCAATGAAGCCCTGCCTTCCTGGTTAAAAGTAGATGTAAGCCCCGCAGAAAAAGTCGATTTTAATATCAACACATCCAATAAAAATATAAAAGCAACTATTCAGGAAATGATTAATTCCAAAACAGCAATCAATACGGATAAACCGGTTACCGTGGAGAAAAAAGACCTAGCCAAACTTATACTTAATATCGGCAATGATAATTCCGGCGCCGTTTATGCTTTATACGCGTATAAAGCTGATGCAGCACAGAGTTGGGCACAGTATGGCAACACAGGTTGGCTTGGCGAAGGTAAATATTATAACTACCAGCTTCGCGGATTAAATACTCCATATTTCGGAGATGTAAAATTCGGCTCCCTGCAGGATACCAAAGGACAAGATGTTAAAGGGAAATTCATTCAGCTCAACTTAGAGGGCGAAGGCACTCAAACAGGCATAATCTATCATAATAAAACCGATAAGGGGTTATCTTCTGCTAAGGGAGCGGTTTTTGCAAATGATAAAGCATATGAGATGTCTTTGCCCGTAGATATACAGAATAACCTTGTTTATTTAAATTGGCAATTGCCAAAAGAGCAGCAGGTAATAATTAGCAATCAGCTTAAGCGCGAGAACAATCCGTTGAAAACGGAGAAAGATAATTTGGCCTTGCGCGAAGAGGCGAACCGCGACTTAGATAGTAAGAATATGGATGCAAGGTATCTTACTAATTTAAATTTTAACCTCATCGGTAATAATAAGGCCGAGTTAAGCGGTAATATTTGGAGCGTAGCTAATTTTGTTACTGAAAACGGCCAGCCCAATCCTAATTGGCGCGCAGAAACTTATGTAGAGAAGAACGCTATCTGGAACATAGGAAACGGCTTTACGAGAAAAGGCATAGAGGGCGAAAAGAAATCAGAAAGAGTCTCTTACGTAGAGGACAAGAGCATTCATTATACCGATAATTTATTGTTCGGCCAGGGCACGGCAAGGTTTGATATAAACGGCAAAGTTTCTGGCGATAAGCTGAATTTGGCCTTAAGGCAGAATTTTAAGGGCCAAACCCTTTTTATAAATAAGAATAAAGACGCTATAGATGCGCTTAATAGATTAAAGATTGATAAAGATACATCAGCTTATGCCATTGGCATATTGGAGGGAGCTTTATTAAATAAGGATAATAATATAGATTTCGGGTTTGTTGACTTCGGCTTGGTTAAGTCAGGCGGTTTCAGGTTGTTAGGCACATCAGCGCGGGAAGCAAAACAGGGACCTGGGTTGTGGAAGAAGATCTTTTTGTATGAAACCAAGGGCGCCTTAGGTAAAGGAGACATATTAGAGTGGAATAAAGATAAGGGTTGGGAGCTTAACTTCCGCTTGAGTAAAGATGCGCTTACTGAGGATTACGGCACTGTAGCCGAGGGTAAAACTTTCGCTATTGCCCTGGCGCCGCAGCAGGGCGATAAATTCAGCGCCTATTATAACGGCATACCGCATGGAGACAGGGTTGTTTTCCAAGACGGGCTTACCGGGATAAAAGGGAAAGATAACGAAAATATCATCTCCTGGTTTGATAAAGACGGAAAACTGCATTCCATGAGGCTGCCTGTGGGAGAAAGCGGCAGCTATCAGGATATCCTTAAAAAAGATATAAATTTTGATGATAAAGACGGCAAGATTAAATCCTTTAATTACGGCGGGAAAGAGTGGATGTTTACCAAAAACGGCGCCGTGGCCCGGGAAGATATTCTGGCTTCTCAATATGACAGCCTTATGCAGAGTGATAAAGTTTTTGCTGACGAAGCCAAGGCTAGAGCCAAAGAAGCCGGTTTATCTGTTGAGCAGTTCAGAGATTGGTTCATTAAGAATGCCGGAAAAGATATGGATAAAGGATTGGGCGAATATGCCGATACCCGCCAAAAAGAGATTCTTATACAGCAACTCAGGGATATTTATCAAAAGACAGGCAATGAGAATGTCAATGTTGAAAAGGTTGGGTCGGATAAAGCCTATAATTACTATAAAGATAATTATAAGAAGCTAGAAGAAGAATTAAAAGGTAAGCTCAGTACCGCCGGGATTTCACTGCCGATAGAGGATACTAATTGGGGGAAAACTAAAAATTATCTTGCCGCGGGTAATAGTGGCGTGCTTGCAATTATAAATTTGGCAGGCGCAACTCTTGGTAGTGCTCTGGTGGATCCGATTAATAGATTATTCGGAGGAGATGATAATTATGCAAGGGATTATTTCTTTAATCGGGCTGACCGACTTCTTAGACAAAGAGAAGAGTTGCTTAATGGTAAAATCCAGGCATCCGGAGGATATCTATTAGGAGAAGCATTAGTATGGGCGACTCTTAGTTTGGGAGCAGTTAGGGGAACGTCAGTAGTTAAAGATATTTTTAGTGTTAGTTCAAAAGTAATGAAGTCCGTAGTTTATTTAGGTTTAGCTGGATTCGTATCTGGTATGGTTGATTTAACCTTATTTACTCCTGCTAGTGACTTACCACAATATAGTGAGGCTGGAAATAGTGAAAGCAGTACATGGAGAAACTTCTCACGATCTTTAGCGGGTAATTTTGCAGTAGGTATACTGTACGCAACGGGTTTTGCGGAAGAAGCAGAGGTATTAGAAGGTAAAGTAAAAACCTTCAATTTTAAATACCAGGAAGCTCTAGATCAAGTTCATGTCTGGGCTGAAAATAATGGTGGTGTGGTATTAGGTATACCGACCCAGATGTTGCGCGCTATTCCGGGTTTTGCAAGTTTTGCAAGTAACGTATTTAAAGATAGCGGTAAGTTCATGGCAGAATTTAGAGGCAAGGAAGCTTCATGGGAGTATTATGTTGCTCCTTTCTATGGCATATTTAGAGGAAGTGCAAAAGGCGCTTTTGGGATGTTGAGTTATTTTTCTACGATAGCTGACGCAGGCTTACATAGCTTAGAAAGTGGTATTAATACTGGAAAGTTCTATCAAGGATACTTAGCTGATCTTGCCAAGAAGAATATTTTAGGAAACACATTGAGTAACTTCTTGGATCCCGAAGGCAATGCGAATACGATAACTGGAAGGCAAGAAAAGCGATTTGAAGGCTTAAGTTACATGTTTGGTAATTTATTATTGGTAGGCCGGCCTGGGAATGTAAGCGAAGCAATAGGTCTGGAGAGGACAAGGACGAGAATACAAGAGACAACGCCTGCAATAAGCAAGATTGTGTCTAAGACGGTAGATGTTTATCAAGCAGGCATCGGAACGATACTTGCCCCTATGCATTTAATAACGGTTCCTTACACAACAGCCAAAATAGCAATTAAGCAGGGATTTTCTGAGACTAGCGCATTGAGGATGGAAGGAATTTCAAGGGGCACGGTTCAGGCATTAGTAGCTAATAGTTTCAAACAAAGTTTAGTTGCAATGGTGCCTACTGGCAGTGGGAGGCAAAAGGCCGCCCAATGGTTAGGTGTCCCAACGGGTGTTTTTACTGTTGTAAATGAAGGTCCTATTACTACAGAAAGACAGTCTGATTTAGCCGGTCTTTCCACAAAAACCCAGGGGTTAGAAAGCATTTCTAGGTCAGACGTAGTTATTTTTTCAAGCAATCGTTGGTACCAGCCTTTTATTCATCCAATAGAATACTTCAGCGGGAGGGAAAGAGTAAGCTACGCGAAGAGTATAGCTGAAGGTTTATGGAATGGTTCTGCGCCTAAAGGTGACAAGATAGCGGCAGTAATTACAGAATCTTTGAATAGAATAAGGGTGAACGAGGCTAAAGACATTAAAAATGGGGTTATCGGTGCACGTAAGTTTGACAAGAGGACTCCTCAGATTGCAGGTATATATTTAGGAGCCCAACAAATGAAGGTAGGTAAAGGAGGAGCTATAGGCGCTGAAGTTTCGAGTGGAAAGAATGATATGGAATTGGGAGCCGTGTATGTTGATAAAGAACTTTATAAGAGAAAAGGGGAGACCGGAGAAAAGCGGATAATTGAAGTGCTTGTGCCTACCACTCGTAACAATTTCGATATAATTCGTAATGATTCTTTCTATCTAAGACAATTTATACGCGATAACGATACTCGCATTGAAATTGTTAGGAATAACCGTAACCCTCTCGGCGAAGATTCCGTGGTTGGTAAAACAGCAGATGGTAAAGGCACTGTGCATAAATACAGCGGTTTTGAAGTAGATGTCTATGGGAATAAAGATGCTAACTATGTCTTAAGGATAATGGACGGCACAGCTTATCAATGGCGCGAGGCGGCGTTTAAGAATGAATTCAAGGAAGGTCAAAAAGGCAGAGTTCAATTTGTTATAGATCCGAAAGTCATTGAGGATACTAGGGCAGTTAAGAGGGTTCTGGCGGATGATCCTACAACAGTAATGGATGAGCCCGGGATGGAGATAAGTGCTCAAATTGATAAAGCTTCTATCCCACAAGGGGTTGAGAAGAGCGTTAGAGCCTTGATTCTACTGGATCGGCAGGTAACCTCTCTTTATAAAAATGATAGGGTTGCATTGGATAATCCGCGTTCTACGATGAGCGGTTGGTTAGGTAAGGTATTTAGCAGCCGCCGTTTGGATTATAGCGAACCGGATTTCTATGGTTTGAAAAATGATGTGAAAACTCAAGAAGCAATAGGAACTATTTTTAGCCGGTTTACCAAAGAAACAGAAGGGAAAAGAATAGCAGTTTCCGGTTTACGTGAAGCATTCGATACTATTAGGCAGGCAGAAGGAAAGAGTGAAAGTGAATTAAGCGATACAGCTATACTCACCAATTTAATAAGAGGCTGGGCTAACGCAACCGCAAAGGCTAAGACAGAGCATTTCTATAATAAATATGATTTTAAGAGTGATCCTAAATTAGTAGAAGAAATATTCTCCGGGAACTATGTCCTAGCAGCCAAGAGAGGCGATGTAATGGCCAGGACTCATATTGGAGATAAATATGAGTCTATTATGCTTTCTCTGAGAGCTGTTAGAGAGGCCAAGGAACGGCCCGATCAGTCTGAAGCCACCGCAGATATCTTTGATTCGCTTTCTTCCCAGACATTATTAAGTATGTCTTTTGCAGAAGCGCTAAAAGGAAAATATTCCGGCATAGGCACTGATAAGGTTACAGCGTATTCCGGAACATTGTCAAGGACTAAGCCGGCTTTCAGAGAGTTAGGTATGAATAGGTTCGATATATTGAGCGAAACCCCTCTTCTTTCTCGCGCTAATGAATCTAGGTTCAAACTTAGCTCTCATGAAAACTACGCGGAAGCATTTAAAGAGTGTATTGAGATAGCTAAAAATAAAGGAGCAACCTTTAAGGCATTCTTTGTGAAAAATGCCGAAGCAGGAAAGGTGTTAGTTGAATCGTTAAGGGCGGGATTGGGAAAAGAGTACGAGGGCAAGATTTTCTTTGTTGAAGGCATAGATAAAGCTTCAGCTAAAGACTTTGCAGACCGCGTTAAAAATGGAGAAGAAGCAATTTTGGTTGCTCAGCGCGACTGGACAGGCTCAAATTTCTACGCAAGGACCGATGCCAACACGGGGAAGAAAGGTATTACAGTAATGGTTGGCGCAGATGCAATTACTGACGGCACGCAGCATTTATTGCGTCTGGCAGGAGAAGATAAAGGAAGGCTTGATGCTTTAGAATATAGGGTAATTCTTCCTAAATTAATGTATGGCTCGGATCGGATCGCTGAATCAGGGCTAAGTGAGCAGAATAAAAGAGAACTTAGCCAGTTGAGCAGGGGTTCTGAAGCAGAAGCAAGGGCGATTGAAGAAATATTGCATCAACTCGATGGTTTATCCGGGAAGAGAAGTTTGGATTTAGCCAAAGGCAAAACCAGCGGCGCAAGAGTATCTGTAAAAGTTACATATGATTCTGCCGAGGTTAAGGCAATCAAAGAAATATTTGAAGGTAAGAGCAAAGATGAAAAAAGCAAAGCAATCTTGGAGGGTGAAAACCAATTAAAAGATACCGGCAGGCCAGACAGCTATGAACCTATAAAGAACGCGGCTAAAGGTGTGCCCGAGGTAGCCTTACCTAATACTATAATTCGTAACGGCGCACAATTTATTCTTACTGGACCGGTCAGCTACCAGGAGGGCGTTGCCAATAATCCTATAAACTTCTGGTCCTATAAGGAGATGGTTTATTATGTAGGTAATGATCATGCATTGCGCGTCCTGCTTCCAAGTGGGGCTACACAGGAAGTTAAGTTAGCTGATTCCGCCACTGAAATCAGCTTCCAGGCTCCAAGTGGGGATTCGTATAATGTAGCCAAAGCCGGTGGGCTGTTCGGAGGATTTGTTATTACATCCCTTAATAGTGACAAACAGGGGCAAAGAGTAACATTAACCGGTTCTTACAATGTCTTTGCCGGAAAAGATGGATTAAGGGCTCAAAAGGGATATTTAATCAATGTCGCAGGAACGAATCCTTTGGTTATCCCTGCTTCTGTCATGAAAGGGGTTAAATCTGTTAAGACTCCTAATGCTTATATAGTAGCCCAGGGTTTAACAGGCACAAGCATAGCGGATATGAAGATGCAGAATATAGACCTGGAATTGATCAGAAGCAGGTCGCGTATGCTTAATTACCTGCCTTATACATTAGCCGCTTTGTTGGGAGGCAAAGTAAAGAGTGTGAATGCTTTGGTTTCCAATATCGATGCGGTTACCGCGGATGCGAAGGCAGTGCGCGATATTGCTTTTATAGAGAGGTTACTGTCAGTGGGTAATATAAATGACGCTTTGAAATATGGAGACGATTCATTAACTGAACAGACCGGTTTGGAACGCTATGCTAAAGGAGTATTGGATGAAGCGGATGCTCAGCTAAGAAAGGAAAGGGTGATAAATCTCGGCTCAGAGAGCCCGGCTATAAAGCTTGCTCAAGAACTTAATTATGCCGAAGTTACCGGTAATGAATTAAGTTTTAACGGAAATCCTTATGCATATGGAGTGGTGACTGATCTATTGCAACGTATGAAGAAGATGTATAGTTTTTGGGTAGATCCTAGTATAGTTGAAGAAGCAGGGATCTTCTTGAAGCAACAGGTTAGCAAGGAACGCGAGAATAAGGGGAAAGAGGCGTTAGGTACACTCTTTAATATAGCCGACGAGGAATTGAATACCTTGGTGTCTAAAGAAAATATAGCCTACTTAAATAACTTAATCAGCTTGCTCGATCATAAGGAAGAGATAGCTGGTTTGGTTACTGAAGATAAAGGATTGCCCGTAAATCTGGTATTCCCCGAGTTAAGGAATGATAGGGACAGTGGTCGTGCTGCTTACAATCCTGATTCTAATAATAATTCGATTGATGTTTCTTGGATGAATGTAGATGGTATAGGCGAAATCAGCGATAGGACCTTCTGGGAATTTGATTTTTGGCATGAAAGCTTGGATCATCCGGCTTTAGATAAGACCGGAATTTTACCTTTGGCTACTGGTGGACGCATACGTGCTTTAAGCGAAGTTGCCGCACAGTATTTGAGCACTAGAAGGGTAATAGAGAGAGCTTTGACTAATAATACATTACGCAATTCAAAAGATTTGTATAATGTTGTGCTTAATCCGCTAGTTGGCATTAAATCTGGTAAACAACTTAGGATGCCGACCGAGATAATAGCAAGCAGATTATATAGCCGGTATGCAAAGATCGATCCGTCATTATCAATAAATAAAGAAGATGAAGCAGTTAATGTTGGCGCGACAGTAGAGGAGGCAGTGCCAGCTTCTCCCGTAAAGGAAGATAACATCGGCTCGAGCCCAATTAACGGCACTAGCGCGAAAGAACAAATCTTAGTCGGCGCGTTGAGCGCTTTAACCGGAGCAAAGATTAGCGTTTCTTCTCCTGTTGGGGCAGAAGAGAAGTATGTGGATAGTATTTGGTCAAAGATGAAGATAAGGATGCAGATGTTAGGTTATTCTGAAGGCAAAGCCCTCTCGACGATGGAGGAATTGTATAATTACCTCAAAGAGAGCCATAAAGCCGATGGTTTGATTGATAAAGGCTACCATAGGTTCAGCCATAGCGTGGAAGTTGCTGATTTAGCCTTTGAAGCAGCCGCTAAGAAGGGCTATCCATACCAGGCCGCTTTGGAAATGGCAGTCGCGGGATTACTGCATGATTACGATTCCCGCCAGCCATACCAGGCTCCTAAGGTCGCCAATACAATCATGAAATTGCGCAATGATGAGAAGCTAAATCAGGTAATCAACAAGCTTGGCTTAGATGTTGAGCAGATTATACTCATGATCCGCGGAACTGACTTTCCGATGACCGAAGAGCAGCTAAATGCCATCCAGGGCCAGCTTAATGCGATAAAAGGCAAGCTGTTGCTTAAGCGGACAGAAGAAGAGATAAAGCTTCTGGCCTTAATTGATAAATCAGCAGCTTATATCCATTCGGCACTTACGCCTAAGGATTCCGAGTTAAGGGTACGCGAGCTTGCCAAGGAGATTGGATTACCTGAGAATGATATGATCAAAGGGACTCCGGACTTCTTCAAGAATTTCGTGGATAAAGATATTAATTCTCTTGTTCCTATTTTAGGTAAGGAGTACGCGCAGAGATGGCAGACTATCAAGCAGTATTTCAGCGATATAGCCGCATCACTGGGCCAATCCGGCTCTTCTCCTCTAGGCAATATGCCTTCCAGGGAGTCCAGCTCGCCTATTCACAATGAGACTATGCCTTTACCTGTGACGGCGACTACGGCTCCGGTTGCGGTTGGTTCACTGATCAATACTAACCTTATCCAACAGGCAATCGTGCCTGGAAGCAGCCCGGCAATCGCGCTTCAGGCTGATCAACTAGCGGTATTTAACCAGCATGCTCAAATATTAATGAATGGTATTGGTGTGGGTTCAGTCACTGCTCACGGCCCGCCTGCCGGCGCCCAAAAAGCTCAACAAATAAGTACAATTGATGTAACTGTATCAAATAGCTTAGTTTCCTCATTGAGGAGACTGGCAGATGCCCAAGGTGTACGCAGTGAAGGAGTAAGGAATGGGCAGGGTGCAGAAGGTGCATCCAGAAGCAGAGGTATAGGTAAAGTTACAGGCACGGCAGGCATTGGCATTAACTTCGTCGGTAATGCTGATGAAACTGCAAAAACCAGTGGTTCTCTCCTTGCAACCTCAAAAACCGCGAATAGCGGTCTTTTTGTCTCCAGAATTCCTACCCAGATTGCATCTTCACCTATGACCGAAGACGAAGCTATGAAATTCTTTACTACCGGATTAGCAAAATTACAAGAAGAAGTCGGCAAAACAGTCGCAGCTACGGTTAAAGCTGTAGAGGAATCAACAAAAGAGATAAAAGCCGCAGTAAAAGAAGAAATAGGGGCAGTAAAAGAAGAAATGAGGAAGTCTGGTGACGTCCAGCGCATACTCTTGGATACCGACTTAAGAGAATTAATTTTGAATAAGATTAAAGAAGTTATAAGAGATTTCCAGGGCACAAAGAGCTTGGATGAAGTAGCGAACTACGTTATAAAGTGGTTCGTCAGCGATGGGAGCAGGCAGGATAGCAGGACAATGAAGATCTTCAACCTGGCAAAGTTATTGCTGGAAGAAAATGATCAGGAACATGATAAAGTTGAAGCTTATGTTATCAAGTTAATCCGGGCTTTGGTTGGATCCGAGCAGGCAAAAGAAGAGTTAGCGAGAGAAAAGAAACGGGCAGAAGAGATAGAAAACCTTAGAAAGACTGCAGCCACAGCCAAAGAGACTGCAGCCACAGCCAAAGAGACCGCAGCCACAGCCAAAGAGACCGCAGCCACAGCCAAAGAGACCGCAGCCACAGCCAAAGAAACTGCAGCCACAGCCAAAGAAACTGCAGCCACAGCCAAAGAAACTGCAGCCACAGCCAAAGAAACTGCAGTAGAAGCCAAGGAAACAGCCACAGAAGCGAGAGAAAACTCCAACGTAGCCAGAAGAGCAGTAGAGTTGAAAACAAGAGGAGAAAGGTTACGTGAAAGAAGCCAGGTAGACTGCTTCTTAGGAACCCTTCATAATGTGATAGACTCTGTTTTAGCCTCTATATTAGAAAAATTATTGAAAGGAAAGGATTTATATAATTTAATCCGTATTTATAATGCAGAAGCCCAAAAGAGAAGAGTAGAATTGACCAATGCGGGTGAACAGGGAAAGGCAGCACGCATTCCTTTGTTGGGTAGTTTTGCATTCTCTAAAGATTCACTGAAAAATATTTCAAAAGATCTATTAGCCACATTAATCTTACTCAAGAAAGTAGGAGAGCATAAATATCATGCCTTCCGTGCTTTAGAACGCGGAGAAGATGGGCGCGGGATATACTTTGTAGCTATGGAAGAGAATTTAGATGCTCAAGATACAAAGATTGGTAGGAAGATTTATTTAGATGAATTAGCTTCAACCAAAGAGGGGATTATAGTTATAGGCGAAATTGAATTAGAGAAGGATACAATAAACAATGGTGGAAATAGACTTACCGAAGAAGAAGTAAAGGAAGTCTCAAAAGAGATAAGGACCGTAGATAGCGATAGTAGCAGCGCTAACGGCACTGGCACTGGCTCAACAACCGGTGGCGCGGCAGCAGGTTCTTCAGCTCCAGCCGGAAATGGTACAAACAAAGGCGGAAAGGGCCTTGGTCCGAAAACTCCCGATATAAGTATAGATGGAATAGGCGAAGCTTACGAAGTCAATTTTGTAGATTGGTTAAATATGATTGATGGTGATAAGACTACCGGCCTTGATCCTCCGGCAACTATCTCTAGCTCAAGTCCTGCTGCAATAAATATCAAAAATATCTTCTCTAACATAAATAATATATATCTTAACGCTGGAATTTTCGTATTCGTTTCCTTAGTCCTTCCTGTTGAGTCATTCGCAGCTACCTTGACAAACAATATTCTTACCGTAGAAAATGGCGATACTTGGGGCCATATAGTATTAAAGCATTTTGCCAAAACAGGCGCCAAGCTGTGGGGCGAAAACGGCCGCGCAATTGAGACTTGGAGACAGACTAAAGGCGCAGATCAATCTTATAGCGCGATGGACCGTATTAACGCCGGCCAGACAATTGATGTTTCTAAGATATTAGGCCAGGCTCAAACCGCTCCTAAAAAGCCCGGAGTTATTACCCAAACAGCTCCGACGCTCGATTTCTTCACTGCGCATCCTTGGGTTATTTTAGCCATTGTCGCCGCCGCAGCTGTTATTCTTAGCGTCATAGCTATCAAGCTGTATCGTCATTACGGTGATAATATGAAAGAATGGGTCAAGAACAGATTACAGCAGATGGCCGAGGAGCGTAACAGCAGGGCAAAGGCTCGCAAAGAGAGAAAAGAAGCGGAAGCAGTAAGAAAGCAGGAAGCTGCACAGAGCAAGGCAGCCGAAGAGGCAGCCAAGAAGATTCAAGAAGGCGCGGTTGCAGGAAAGGATGAAAAGACAGTTGATATTACCGCCACAGAAGAAACTAATGACGCTGCGGTTAAGGCAAGAGAAGATCTTCGTTCTATTGACGCTCAGATTACTCTAGCTTATGGACACTATAGTGCTGGTAAGTATTCTGAGGCGCTTAAGGAATATGAAGTAGCCAAGGAAGAGATTATCAACAAAATAGGAGAACTAAGCGAGAGAGTACAAGAAACCGGCACTACCGAAAAGGATAGGATCATTCTTATTGGCCAGATTCAAGAGCTGAAAGATGACTTTGCTAAGGCTAAAGCCGGCATCAGGGATTCTTATTTTAAACTCGGAGAGAAAGAAGACAATGATATCAGAAAGCTCAATGGGAAAGGTTCTTCGCCGGTTAGCGAAAAGCCTGTTGTTCCCGCAAACATACCTGTAGAAAAGACTGTAACAGTATCCAGCTCTCCGATTAGCAAATTAGTTAGCGATTCATTCTTGAGCGTATTAAGGAATACCCTTGAAAAAGGCCGTAGCTATTTCAGGCTGCAGGATGCAATTGCCACTCAGCCGAAAGAAACCGGCGTAGGCGTTATTAACTTTACCCTTGCTCCTCCGTTAGAGCGCATTGCTGCATCCTTGAGAAGCGTATTCATTCGCAACAGTAACACAAACGGAGGAGGGAGAAATGAAAAACTTACTACAGGATTTCCAAGAGGAGTTAAAGATTCTAGAGACGCAGTACTTAATGGAAGAATTAGCGGAACGTCGCCTCAGAGCGATTCAGGTAAGCCTGGAAGACCGGGGTATATTGGAGCCGACAGAAAATACGCAAGAATAAAGGCAGCATTTAAAACCCGTCTTCATACCTTAGGTGAGTACGTGCTGTATAGCGGACGTGCTCCGCCTTACCTATATATTGCAAGCGCAGTTGTAATTCCCGCAGTTGCTATTTCCTTTACCACATCAATTACAAATAACCTTATAAATTTAACCCAGCCTCTAACTCTTTCCGTGGCAGGAGTGTTAGTGGCTAAGGTTGTTAAAGGCGGCGCAGGAGCCCTCCTCCAGGGATTGACCCCTCTTGTTGCCGCCTTTACAACTAAATTAGAAGGAGGTGTACCATGTGTCCTATCAATGTTGAAGAGATCAGGATTGATCACATCGTGGATTTCGCCAAGGACCGTACTACCTTTGCTGCCGCTCGGCAGAACGACGGACACCTTAGAATATTCCTTATCAATGACCTCACCGGCACCGTTTATACCCGTAACGGCCGCGCCGACAGCTGGGAAGAGCTCATCGGCGTTAAGTGTGAGCTCATCCGCGTTAAGATCAGCGAAGCAAGAGGGTGTGTCCCGATCTACAAGGTTAACGGCACGCATAACTAACAGGGACGGTTCTAGAGATAAAAATAGAGCCGTTCCTGCGGAAGTAGTTTCATCCAGCCCGGTCAAGATGGATAGGCGTGGGTTCTTAAAGCTAGCGGGTTGGGGAGCAGCCGCGTATTTTGGTTATATCGTTTATAGGGATCTCGATATATTTAAGCTGGTTTCAGAATATTTCGATAGAAAAGGCAATCCTCTGCAAAAGAAAAGCCTTAAGAATATAGATTTAGCTATGCTTGATTTTGTAAGAGGGATCAACCGGATTTTTAAGGAAGAAAAAGAAGCTGATAGGGAATTACAGGATTTGATAATCCTGTTGAAGTCGAAAAAAGCATTAAGCCCGCAAGACTCCTATAGGCTTAATGTATTGGATTATCAGTTAAAATTGACTAAGAGCGGGATTGATAAGATAAAAGAAAATAAAGAAAATATAATCTCTTCTGCCAAAAAGTGGAATATAGAGCCGGCATTTTTGGCTAGTATCCTTTTTGCTGAATATATGGATATGGAAAAAGGAGAAAATTTTGTTGATTTCTGGGGTTCTTTTATAGGAAATACTTCTGTTGGTTTTGGCCAGGTCCAGCTGAGTACCTATAGAAGCTATTATTCCGATAGTTGGATTATTAGAAAGCTTCCTAGGCCGGTAGTGGCTTTTATCCTTAGGTTTGATAAGCCGAACATCGAAGTTGCTGCCTGGTACATACGCTATCTGGCATCTTTAGGTAACAAGAAGTTGGCGCGTAGCGATAGTTGGAAGCAAAAGTCAGGTATATTAAAATATCACTCCAAATACTGGGATGAAGGATTGAAGTTCATTATCGCAGTCAGCTATACCGCTAATCCTTTTAGCGAAAAGGTATTAAATCATAAAAAACCACCTTTTGTTAATTACGGAAGATATGACCTGAACCGCAAAGAAGCCAGGGATGAACGTGAGCCGGCAGCCCAAGGGTATGCTGTCCTGGAGGCATATAAGCTTATTAAGAGGCTGTCTATCTTTAATGCTTCTTCCAGCCCCATAGCAGCGCGGATCCTGATTGTAGATGACCAAGAATGGCAACGCGAATTAGTCAGGATAGTCCTTGAGAGAGAAGGCTATGTAGTAGAGGAAGCGGCAAACGGAAGAGAAGCTTTGGAGAAATTTAACGCAGGAAGATTTGATTTAGTGGTAACGGATAACCGTATGCCGGAGATGTATGGCACGGTTTTAGTCGGAGAGTTAATTAAGTTAAATCCTACCCTGCCGATTATCTTTATGAGCGGCACAGAAAGAATAACCGAAACTCAACGCATAAAGAACGTCAGCAAGCCGTATGATATTAATGTGTTTGCTAAGCAGGTTGCAGAGTTATTAGAGCTCTCTTCCTCCAGCCCGGTTAAAACAATTAAAGAGCTTAAGGCTGAGATTAGGGCGTTAGAGGCTAAGGTTAAAAGGCTAGAATCAGAAAAGGCCGAACTAGAAAAGGTAAGCCGGGTTGATTCATTAACCAACCTATATAACAGAAGGGATTTTGACGATACCCTCAAAGGATGGATGAGGAATGCCGACAGGATTCCTGGCCGTCGTTTGCTCTTTGTATTGATAGATATTGATTTCTTTGGCATAGTTAACAATATATTTGGCCATAGCGCCGGAGACAAAGTACTGAAATTATTTGCCAACACGGTGAAAAATAAAATAAGACCGGCAGTTGATTATATAGCCCGTTATGGCGGAGAAGAGTTCGCGCTCTTATTAACCGGCGTAGATGAAGAGCTGGCAAGAGAGAGAATAATTAACAGATGCGCTGAGTCTGTGAAAAGACTGGGATTCCCGGTGTTGCAGGCCGCCCTGCGGGCGGGTGTAATTGGGGATAAGATAGCGGAGATTACCGCCGCGGCAGATAGAGCGAAGATGCATTCTGCCATTATCCATCAATTATCCGTGCAGGGGTTAATAGGCGAAACGGAAAAAGAAAGGTTAAATGGGTTGCCTCTTGAGAAATTGCCTTACGCTAGCCTTAAAAAATGGGTTATTACCTTTAGCGCGGGCGTAGCTTCGTACCAAAAAGGGATGCCCGGAGCAGAGTTATTACGCAGGGCAGATGAAGTGGCATTAGCTGTTGCTAAGATAGAGAGGAATAATATAGAGATCTTTACAGGGAAGACAGCTTCCAGCCCTGCGGAAGTCAAGGTTAATACCTCCATGGTAATGAATTTAGTAAAAGAAGTTATGAAAGAAGAAGGCATAGATTTTAACAAACTGGTGAGCGTATATCTGTTCGGGAGCGCCGTATGGTTTAAGAACCCGGATGATTATGACGTAGTTATATTTATTGATGACGCCGGCACGGAGAAACGCACTTTTTATACGGGCAAGACAGCCGGATTGGATTATTCCATAGCTAATTACCATTATTTTACCAAAGAAAACAAGGAGTCAATTGAAAGCAATATGGAATTAATCAGGGCTCTGGTGAGGTTGTATTCTACCAGGTTGGCGTTCGGCAGAAACTACATTATTAAGGGCCCGGATATTTTAGGGAAGATTATTAGAAGGTTCTCAATATTTACCCCGGGTAATTTAATTGAATTAGCCAGAAGGAGCATATTTACCAGCCAGACATTATCTGATCCCGTTGAAACAGCAGAAAAACACGGTATCATTTATCCACATGCTGATCAAGAATTAAAAGAGTCGTTAAAGTCAGTTTTATACGGCGGTTTACGTATAGCAGAGGCAATCGAAATATTAGGTTTTGAAGGCAATGATTTTGACAGGGAGGGCGAAGAACACAGATTAGATAGCAGGAGTGATATCTATAGATTGTTAGGCGAGCTTAAAGACGGCTCTTTGGCCCTGGATTTAAAACTTGTAAAGGAGTACAGGGGCGCGCTAAATAACAGGATTAATAATTTAGAGAGAGCTTCCAGCCTCAAGCCCTCCAGCCCGCTGGGAGCTACTGTTACTACAATTATAAAATGGTTAATCTTAAGGCATGAGCAAACCTCCGGCATCATTAATAATAGAGAATTAGCCCTCTATGCCGGAATTTCCTTGGAGGAGGTTGCGGGTTTAGTCAACCAAATTAATAATTCCGGCAAAATTAAGCTAATTTCCGAAGGGGCAGTGAATTGGAGAATAAAAGTTATTTCCTCCAGCCCGGTAAGTTCGGCTATAGCCATTAAGACAGCCAAAAAAGAAGAACTGTGGGCAAATTTAAGGTCCTGGTCAGCAAATAATAAATTTGAATTCCTCTTCCAGGAAACAGTCTGGTTAACGCCAATGAATGTATGGAAAGAGGAAGGTACGCTATTCAAGATAGAGTTAGGCGGAAGGATAGCCGGCTTTATCTTCTATCATTATACAAGGGATCATAAAGGATTATCTATCAACGCCTTTATCGTAAGGCCGGGTTATCGGAACAAGGGTATCGGAAGCGAGGTATTAAAGAGCATTATCGGTAATAACCCGGGCAGGTATATTATCGTTGATCCTTTAAGCTCGGCCGCAGAAGATTTCTACAAGAAGCACGGTTTTGAGAAGACCTTCGGAGACAACTATATAAGGCCGGCCAGCACCACTACCTCCAGCCCAGTATATATTAAAGATGTAACAAGAAAAGGTTTGAGTAAATTCGGTCCGGCATTAAAGAGAATAGCGAATCCGCAGTTTGCAATTTCTGCCATATTCTCAGCCACGCTTTTTGCCGTAGGTATATATATAGTACCTTTATATGTATATCCTTTTGCTATTAATCCAGTAGCCAAATTTGCTCTAGCTTTTATTCCTTCTCTGGTGATATTATTAGGCATTTATTTCTCCAGGGCCCTTTTGTATAAAGTAAAGAATGGGTTTAGTATATTTACAGACACCAAATTTGCCGGAGAGTTTACTAATATACAGATACTAGCAGGAGATAGATTATACCAAAATAAAATCGAGGCAGAAAGAAAGACAGAGGCAGAAATAAAGAGAGGTTTCTTGGAGAAAAACTTTAGCTATATTGTCAAGAAGCCATTAGTAACGATTGCTTTGGGTATTGCAGGTGCTGTTATTGCTTATTTGGCTTTAGTTCCTGCTGTGTTTTCTTTAAGCCTTGCTATGGGTACAGGATTGGTAGTTGGCATCCTATTACCATATCTTATAAAGGTTACCTTAGATTTCTTTGGTAGCCAGCATTATAGCGATTTGAGACGCGCAGTTGAGATGTCTTCTATAAATAAAGATGCTTCTGATTTTATAGATATGGTAGGCAGAATTCAACAGGAGTTAAGGAAAGCAACCAAATTACAAAGGGTTTTCTATATAATACAAGCTTCATGGATAAGGTTATCCATTTTACGCCCGGAATTGTCCGGCTTATTGAAATTCATAACAGGGAGGTTAACAGTTGCTGTATTATCTGGTATTGTGGCTAAAGTGCTAGCTGTGCCGTTGGCGGCACTCTTAGCATACTACGGAATTAATGCTTATGCGCCGGTCATCTTTAGCTCTTTACCTCTTGTGAAGACATTGAATAAATTTCTGCCTATCAGCGTTGAAGGGCTATTTAATATAGCGATAATCGTTCTTGGATTTAAGTTTTTAAATTTAAGAGGAATAATATCCAAGGTACTTACATTGATGGGGGTCTATGATGCTGAAACGGTGAATGTACGGTTTGATTCCCTGTCAAAAGAATATGTGAGAAAAATACTAGAGAAAGGGTTATTACATTCTTTTGGGAGGCCGGCATTAAGGGCATTGGTACTTGAAGAATTAGAAGCCAAGTTTAGAGCCAAGTTTAATGAGGATATCGCCGTAAGGAAAACTTCCGGAGACAAATTGATATATTACGCTTTAGCAGCTATTATTTCAATTGCGTTTATAGTTACTTCTCCTTTTGCCGCATTGATATTTTGGCATAGAAACAGAGATAATACTAAGAAATATTATTCCTTATGGATTGATTTAGGCCGTGAGTTCCGGCATAGTTTCGTATATATGTGGACAATCGGAGCGGAAATCGGTACTGTTATTATGACGGGCTCTGTTTTAGCCAGGGTGCCTTATTTAAATGTAATTGGTAAGCCATTAGATGCAGTTGCTCAAGCCCTGGAAGGTCAGTACGGCGCTATTGCCTGGGGACAGCATGCCTTAAACTTAAGCCAGCAGGCGTTAGGAATTAATTTTACGGAATTAGGGTACTATATATTTGGCGTGAAAGAGAATAATGCTGGCCATCCAGTTCCATCCACCACAGTAACTCAAAGGCAGGCTGTAAATGTCCCTAAAGATGCGGATAAAATAGCAGGTACTGCCGTTTCTCATCCTCAAGTAAACAAGGGAAAAGTAGCGACCACGGAAGATGTTCCTAATAACCAGACCGATATTATTAACCATACAGGCTTAGCCCCACCGGTAGAAGACTTAAAAGATATTGAAATTAAGGTTGATGTTATAGAGAAAGAAATCAAAGAAATAGAAAAAACCGGTCTTTTGGCCTCTGAAAAAATAAAGAGGTTCGAGGGATTAGTAAGTGAACTTTCTGAAGTAAAACCCGCAGTTTTAAAGTCCAATTCCGACCAAAGGCGCGCCCTATTTATCCGTATAGCCAATAATCTGAGAACTATCTCCGAAAAAATTACCAATGAAAAGATAAATATCCTATTAGATCAAAAAGGTTCAAGGGAAAAGACAATAGCCGAGGTAGAAAGATACGAGACCGTTAAGGAATGGCTTAAGAATATCCCCGTAAGCTACCCGGATGAGAGCCATCTTGCGGACGTAGCTTTCTTGTATGACATTTCTGCCGATGGCATAATGCTTGTGGATTTAGGTAAATACAGCCAAGCTGAAGGCATAATTGATACGTTATATAAGTGGTGGCAAAAGAATAAAAATAGGGAATTTACGGATAATAACGATAATAAGTATACACTAAATGGTTTCCCGATATCTTTCAAAGTATTAGATGCATCCCCCTTTGAGCATGACGCAAACGGCAGAGCAATCCAGAGATTAGGCCCGAATGCCTGGTTACTGAATTTCTTATCTCATTATATCTATAAGACACAAAATACAAGATATATTGATTTTGCCAAGGATATTGCCGACTACCTTGTAAGCCTACAAGATACCGATGTAAAATCTCAGACTTATAAAGGATTAAAAGATGGGCCCGGCGCGGTATATTATGCCACAGAACCTAATATTTCAGCTAAAGCTGCCTTAGCAAATTTTGCAGTCGTTTTAAGTCAATATGAGCAAACCGAAGCGATAAAGTATAGTCAGGCATCAGAAGGCATTAAGGATTTCCTCAAGAATGCTCACTACATCAGGAAGGACGAAACTGTGCTTATTAATTTATTCGGTAAGAAATTAAGCATTACTCACGAAAAACATTTATTTAGGCGCGGATATTGTGAGGCTAATGGCGGTTGGGATAAGTTTTTTGCTTCAGATTTAGCCCCTTGGGCCGTTTTAAGTATGCCTGAAGAGGAGATTAAGAATGTATTCGGCGTCTCCGCACGGCAGCTGTTAATGGATTCTATATCCGAAGCGGAAGTCACTGTTGACTATAAGCATCCTGAAAAGGGCCAGATTACGGGTATAACGTTAGTTGATTTCACCAACCAGGAGGGAAGGTTAGCTATCGGAAGAGGCGTCAAGGCTGATTGGATGGCAAGCGTAGAGTGGTCATTGTTTACTGCCTTGGCTTTACAAAAAATAGGGGAGGCTGATAAAGCCAAGTCGTATTATGAAACCATATTAAAATTAGCAGATAAAAAGGGTTTCTTGCCCTACGCTACTTTAGCTATTAAACCGACAGGCCATGAGTGGTCCACGCCGCATAGTTATAAAGCTCTGATTTCTTCTATCTGGGCGGCATTTTTGGAGAATAAAGAGAATCCGTTTATCTTAAATAAAGAGCAGAAAGGCTTTGTTTCGCGTAACGATCAGGAATTTTTGTATGGTTATCATTCCAACATAGAAGTAGAAACAATGATAGGAGCCATAGATAGAAGTTACGCAGATTTAGATCAAAGGCTGGAGCATATGTCTAAGATTGGAGACCCCAGGACCAGCACGGACTTATTTGGTTTAAGCGTAGGCTTGCATTATCTGACAGGTGCATTGCTTGCTAACGCTAGCCTGGGAGACTTTAATTTAGGTATAGGTTCAGCAGGATATTTAGGAAGTGCTATTGAAATTGGCTTCATTGCAGAGGGTTTAATCCACAGCTCAGTCAATCCTTTCTTAGGCGGTTATGTATTGTTGTCAAAATTGGTTGATTTGACCAACGCCCCCTTAAAGAAAGAAATAGATGATTACGGCGCAGTTATCTATATAGACAATCCAGAAGCGAAAATATTAGAATTAACCATAAAAGGAGTAAGTTTATTCGGGACAGTAAGACTCGGTCTGCAGCAGGATAGAGCCGTAATAGAAAAAATTGACGGAGATATCAATGAAGGGGTGATCAATAGCTTAAAGCTGCCTTTCGTGGATTTAAAGAGCTTATTTAAAGATAAATATGAGGCAATAATTATTCCGTCCCAGGCAACCCGCTATGCTTATGCCGAGGGCGTATTTAACCCCAAAGAAAATTGTACTTATTTCATCATGCGCCAGGGAGAATACCAGTATATAGTGCGTTATAACTACAAAGAGAATAAGATCGATGTTTTATCCGGGCAGAGAATATTTATTAAAGAAACCAATAAGTTCTTACAGGATTCCGGGTTATGGAGCCCGGATAATAGGGTAATACCTATTTACGGAGTCAATAATCTGACTCAAATCAATGAATTTTTCAGAGGTTTTCATGGTTGGGGCGTTAAGATAGACGGCGCCTCGGGTAAGGTTTCCGGAGTAAACGATTTACGCGACTTAAGATTTACGGTAGAAATCGCCACAGATACTCCTTATCCTATATTCTTTGAGCCGCAGACAGGGAATATCGTTATCGGCGGATTAAAAATGGTATTACTTTATAGCGCATTCAAGAGCGGTAAGGAAGTGAAGTACGATTTTAGAGGCAACGAAATAGTTGCTAAGCCTGCTCAGGCAAGAGTCGTCTCAGATAACGGCATTTATTATATTTCCTCCTTGGAAGACCTAGCAAGGCTGCCGGTGGTAAAGCTAGCCGATGATCTTATCGTTGATTTTGGCAGCAACAAAAAAGTGGTAATTAAGAAAGATACTTATGTAACCTTCCAGAAGCCTTTCCGTAAAGTCGTTAAGTTAGGCGATAAGGAATACGTGATTCCTGCCGTAGTTGAATATAGCAACGACGCTAAAGCCCAGGAATATACAGCGACAGTTATGCAGAACGGCCAGAAAGTTTATACCAATGAGTTGTATCTTACTTATCGCGAGCAACTAACCTGGAAAGATTTTGAAGATTTCTGGCAGGATTGGATTAAAGAGTATTCTGTTGAGAGCATGGTGAATATTCCAAAGGAAGCAGTGAAGGCGCCACGAGAAGTAATAGTAGAGAAAAAGATGCATCCTCAAGGCATAGGATTGGGTATTGAAGCTATTAAAGAGGTTAATGTAAAAGTGGGTTGGCCGGGCACAGCATCAAAGGAAATGATAGATTCGGAGCTTTGGTATAAGACTTATTCTATTTCTTTAGGCAGATTATTAAATATAGACATTAAAACCCAGAATGTCGTTTTGGATGAATGCGGTTATTTAAAGTCCGGGCAGTTAAAGGCAGGGGAGCAGGAAAGGGTGAATGACTTATTTTATAAGTATTTACTCACCAAGAGAGAGATACTTGCCGTTAAGACTACAGATAGTAATACGCCGGCTGCCTATGAGAAGACAGGACAGCTTTTCAGAGAATATGCTTTCCATATGGGTCAAGATGAACCCAGGTGGAGTAATGTTTTATTCTGGGGCGGGGATAAACAAGGAATCCTAGAAGGATTACAGAAACTAGGCGTAGTCTATAGCTATGGTGAAAAGCCACGGGCATTAAAAGAGGAAGAATTTGGGAAATTGAAGACTCTAATGTATCTCGAAGATGCCGAACTTGCTAAGTTGAATATTGAGCGCAGAGTGATAGATAAGGGTGTAATTTATATTCTTAATGTAAATAATAAAGAGATGCCCTTGAATGTTTATATTGATTCTAAGGGAAGCCGGCAAATTATTGCTAATGCCGATAGGATGCTGCTGCTTCCTTTGGGTAATGCTAAATTTGGAGCAGTTGAATTAGGTCTGGAAGGCTTAAAGAAAAATCAGGAGATATTGGAATCCGTGGGGCTAGTTTATTCCCAGACCGTAGAAGGTGAACATGAGATCTTAAGCGAAGAGAAATTAGCAGAGATTATTAAGAATGCCGGCCGGTATAATATAAAAGATGCTCAGGGTAATATAGTCCCGAGAGTCAAATATGGAGAAACTGAGGGTATTCTAGAGTTCGGCAAGATAGGGCAGAAAATTTTAAGCGATTACGAAGATAAAAGCGTTGCTATGTTGATAGAGCACAAGACTGGCCAGGTAGGCTTGATAGATAGTGAAGCAAAGCTACCTGTTCAAAAGATGTACCTTGTGCCTCAACCACGTTCGCCCACGGGTTTTGAGCTTAAAACTAAAAGCGAGCTCACAGAAGATGATAAAAAATCCCCGGAATTAAGTATAGTAGATGCAATAGTAGTGCCTTCCACCCAAGAAAGATATCTCATTGAATATAACCTGGCCAATAGCAAACCCGTAGCTTCCATTAATTTCCGCGCAGAGAACGGAGAAACTATCCAGCCTATAGAGTTGAATCCTGGTGATTTAACAAAGGGTGTAGTTGCATTTAAAGATTTCTCTAAGATTAAGAAGCTCGGCGTAAACAGGACAAGCCTTGTTGAAATGGATCTTTTTGGCAAGATAGTTGAGGTAGAGTCAAAGTTAACTTCGGATACCTTGATATATAGAGAAGGCGGCAAGGATTACATAGTTTATTTCTCTCAGGAAGTTCAGAAATTGTTTGATTCAGCTATGGCCAACTGGGGTTACCAGGTTATTCCTGATCAAGGAGTTAGGGTTTATACTACTAAGAATTCTTTGCCGTTAGGCCAAGATTTCCAGAAAATGGATGATGGTCGAGTTATAGATAAACGCACCGGTGGTTTGGTGGTCTATGGGAAACAGGCTGAGGAAGCCATATTTGTCATAGACTACAAATCAGGTCAAATGAATATTAGAGAAGCAATACAGAATGGCAAGACTAAGTGGCGTGTCTATCGTGAGGCCGGAGAAGTAATTATAGGCAATGAGGTTTATGAACATAAGGGATATAAAGGTGATGAGGTTATAAAGGGCGCTAAAATAGCCGAAGTTAATAAGCTAGGGAATCTAGTATTTGCAGGTCAGAAGAAAGAAGTCTGGCAAAGAAAAGATATGGCTGGTACAGCACCTATGCGCACATTTGTAGTTGAGAAGGGTTTTGAATTTGGCAGAATCTATTATAGAGGGAATAGCCTAATCTTCAGCCAAATCATTCGCGATCTTTCCTCCGGAAACGAAATAGGTTCAGATAGTTATTATTTAAGCAAAAAAGGGTCAGACTATGTTGTCGGCACCCAGTATTCTAAAACGCGAACCATGAATGAGCGTTTATCTTATAAGGGTAAAGAATACGCAATATTGCAGGAAAAAGATCTCCAGGGCAGAGCCTTAAGAGAGCCGTTTGTCCTTGATGAGA
>Ga0172380_10001582_pt1 | contig 38745 bp, 38 predicted proteins | sample Leawe162metaG_FD_119747 | JGI IMG/M metagenome (GOLD analysis project Ga0172380, IMG submission 119747) | Leachate microbial communities from a municipal landfill in Southern Ontario, Canada - Leachate well 162 metaG | ecosystem: Engineered > Solid waste > Landfill > Unclassified | place...
GAAAGCAGGAATAAAAGTTCGCCAACCACTTCAATCGTTAAAAGTTAAAAGTCTAAAGTTGGAAGAAGCGTACATTGAAATCCTTAAAGATGAATTGAATGTAAAAGAAATTGTTGAGGATACTACTCTTGAACAAGAGGTATTGCTCGATATTCACATAACCGCCGAATTGCGTAGGGAAGGTCAGTATCGTGAGCTTGTGCGTGCTATTCAAGATATGCGTAAAAAAGCAGGACTCAATCCGAGTGATACTATTGTTCTCTCAATTGAAACAGACACAGAAGGCCAAGGGATAGTAAATACATTCAAAGACGACCTCCTCAAAACTGTTGGTGCAAGCGAATTGCAATTTACTCAAAACGAAGGCACCGAAATAAAAATTGATGAATTGGTATTTAGGGTTATGTTTGTCTAAAAATTATGAAAGTAATTATCGCTTCAAAAAATCCAAATAAAATATCTGCGGTCGAAGAAGTCCTTCGTGAATCAGAGTCTTTTCCAGAGCTTGAAATTCTTGGAAATGCTGTTCCTTCTGGCGTTTCGGAGCAACCAATTTCACTAGAGGAAACGATACGTGGGGCAATACAGAGAGCCCAGAGTGCATATGGTGATTGTATGTATAGCGTAGGAATTGAGAGTGGTCTTATGGAAGTTCCATATACAAAAAGCGGATATATGAATATTTGTGTTTGTGTAATACATGATGGCTCTGTGAATCATATTGGCATATCAAGCGCTTTTGAGATGCCAACCGAAACAACAAAACTTGCTCTCAAAGAGGGAATAATGCTTGATACTGCGTTTAAAAAATTGGGGCACACTGACGATGATCGAATTGGTTACTCGGGAGGTATTAGTGAGATTATCACTAAGGGTAGGTCAAATCGAAAAGAATACGCAAAAGAAGCCGTCCGTATGGCGCTTATCCATATTGAAAATCCAGACTTGTATTAAGTATGAATTACGAACAAACATATGGCATTGTCATTGTGTATCGTGAAGAAAAAGAAAATCTTTTTCTGATTCTTCAGCATGAGGATAGAGAGGGAAGTTGGAGTTTTCCAAAGGGTCATCATGAGGGGCAGGAGACACCCAAAGAAACAGCCCTACGTGAACTCTTTGAAGAAACTGGAATATCTGAAATTGATTTTATGAATGTCCCTTTAATTCATGAGGAATATACTCTCGGTCGCGAAAATGAGGAAATCATTAAAAAGAATGATTATTTCGTTGGTTTTGTAAAAAATAAAGAAGTAAAAATCCAAGAAGGGGAAATCAGTACATATCTCTGGGCTACATACGAAGAGGCACTCTCAACATTTCAGTATGAAAGTAGAAAGGAGGTTCTTAAAAAAGCATTAGAATATCTCAATTATGAATCCAGAAAATAAAAAATTAGTTATATTTGATTTTGATGGAGTGTTAGTCAATACACTTCCCATGGCATATCAAATACACAAAGATAGAAATAATCATCTCACATGGGAACGTTTCCAAGACTTTTTAAATGGTAATTTTGTAGAAGGGATAGGTGAAGCTATTACTCTCGGAGAGCATGTTGTTCCTGATAATTTTCATGACGAGTATCAGAAAAATCTTTTGACATTTACTATTCATGATATTTTAAATGACACGATTCTATCGCTCGCAGATAGATATATTTTAACAGTTGTATCATCATCTCGAAGTAGCTTTATTCAAGAATTTCTTCAGAAGGAAAACCTCGCGAAATCTTTTACTGATATTCTCGGCGTTGATATTCATTCTAGTAAAGTTTTTAAAATAAATGCCTTACTCGAGAAATATAATTTAAAATCTGAAGATGCAGTTTTTATTACCGATACGCTTGGGGATGTTCGTGAAGCGAATGAATGCAATGTGGCATCAATAGGAGTGACGTGGGGATTGCATGATAGGCAGATAATTGAAAAAGGTAATCCAAGGGCAGTGATTGATAATCCACCAGAGTTACTTGGCACCATTGAACGCATATTACGTTAAAAGGGCTGAAAAGATACGAGTATCTTTTCAGCCCTTTCTAGTGAGTCTTACTAAAAGTAATAATAGCGAAGAATGTAGGGAAAAGTTTTTTCATTACATAAATACCAATAAAGTACAAGATACAAAGCATTGTGAATATATAAATTGGCATTATTGATGTTGGTATTTCAATAAATATAACCATGATTTTCATCATTGCTTGTCTCGTAAAACAAAATACTAGTGTTATCGACATAATATAACAAAATCCTCCACCGTCTTTGATTTTTTTAGCAAGTTGCCAGAAGAATAAGGGAACCCAGAATAGTGCGATTAAAATGATGATTGATAGTGTTGCCCCGGCATAGGTATTCCCAGCGCCTGTACGTAAAACAATTTTTTCGAACATCAGTTCTTGGTAATGAATCACTACAAGTGAATGAATAACGAATCCTAGGAATAGTACCGTAATCCAGGCAATCACTTTTTGAAGCCACGATGAAATTTTCATATATTGTGCGTATTTTCTAGCACTATACCCTCAAGTTGTATTGTGTGCAAGCGTAGGTATGTCATGTTAAAATAAAGAGATATATGCATAAGATTTATCACACTCACGGAATTATTGTTAGCTCTCGCAATAGTGGCGAAGCTAATAGAATGTTAACTATCTATACTCGTGAATTAGGTCTTGTGCGAGCGAGTGCACAGGGTGTACGACTCCTCAAATCAAAACTCAGGTTTGCGCTCCAAGATCTCTCGTATGCCAAAGTTGATCTCGTTCGTGGTCGTGATATCTGGCGGGTCACGTCAGCGAGCACACTTGAATCTTTTCCTCTTGCACGCAGAGACAGAGCTTCTATTATGTTGCTTGCACGTGTAGGGAAGCTCATTGAACGTCTCTGTGACGGAGAAGAACCAAATGAGCAAATATTCGATGACTGTATTTCTGCGTTTTATTATCTCGATACAGAAAATGTTGATCCGTCCGCCCGTGAAGCACTCGAACTCCATCTTGTGCTTCGCATTATGCATACGTTAGGGTACATAGGTGAGTCAGAGATTCTAGGGAGATATCTTGGGTCTCAATTTGATTCCTCTCATACAGAGTCTCTCTTGGCGGAACGGCAGTCTATTGTCCTACATATAAATCAGGCACTGAGGGAAAGTCACCTCTAATAATCCTCTGTGGTATACTTATTTACATATGCCAGAAACACCTAAAAATCGCATTGAAGATATAAAACGCCATCTCTATGACCGTGAAGACGTGACTATTGCTCGCCGAACGGTAGGAGTGTTGCATCCGATTGCTCACAAAGTTTCAAACACATGGCAGGCGGATGTAGGTGATTCAAGCAAGATGACCCCTCCGTTGCGTAAGCCACCGACTTCATTTTTTAAAAAGTTTTTCTGGGGTGCACTGATATTTTTTATTGGAGCAGTTGGTTTCGGTGCATACATGTATTTTTCTGGAGGTATTTCTGTATCGAATGACAATATCGATATTGTTGTACTCGGGAATGCTTTTACAAAGGGGGGTGAAGAACTTCCTCTTCAGGTGGAAATCATTAATCGCAACAATGCATCTCTTGAGCTCGCCAACTTAATCATTCAATATCCTCGTGGTGCCAATAATGACCCAACTGATGTTGTGCGCTTACCCCGTGATTCTATAGGGACAATCAAAGCCGGACAAAGTGTTACGCGTAATATAAAAGTAAAGCTTTTCGGCGAAGAGAAGTCTATTCGCAATATTAAAATTTCTCTCGAGTATCATCCCGAAGGTTCAAATGCAATTTTTACGAAAGATAATGAATACGGGGTAACGATTAGCTCTGCACCTCTTTCTCTTATCGCTGATATTCCAGATACTGCGACTCCGGATCAGCTGTTCACATTTGAAGTTACAACAAAGTTAAACACATCGCTTCCGTCAGAAGGGTCAGTCGTACAGGTTGCGTATCCAAATGGGTTCGTTTTTGACAGCGCAATCCCTGAGCCAATGATTGGTAATTCTATTTGGTCACTCGCGTCACTCTCACAAACAAATCCTGTAAAGATAAGTATTCGTGGAAAAGTTATCGGGCAACCAGATGATGAACAAGTCTTTCACGTCTATGCAGGTACGACAAGTATCGCTAACGCTACAAAAGTAAATGTTGTATATAATTCACTTCTTGAAACAGTTAAAATTGTTAAACCATTTCTTGAAGCGCAGATTCTTGTAAACGGAAAAGATTCTTCAATCTATTCTGTGTCTGGTGGTGAAGTTGTGAATGTTGAAATCTTTTGGACAAACAATTTGTCCTCAAAGATTACTGACGCAGAAATTTACGCAACAATTTCCGGCAATGCATTTGATAGAAATACCATTAATCCTGGCGAAGGATTCTATAATTCAGCAACAAATAAAATTTTCTGGGATAAAAATACTATCTCAGACTTAGCTTCTGTTGAGCCAGGGGCGCGTGGAAGTGTACGATTCTCATTTAAAACAAATTCATTTGCGGGTACTGACAATGCGACCAAGGACCCAAACATAACTCTTGATGTGAGTATTCGTGGAAGGCAAGCTTCGCTCGGCTCAATCTTTAGCGATATTAGTAACGTTTCCAAAAAGGTGATAAAGATTGCTTCTGATTTCCAGATTGCGACAAGTGGGGCGTACCATTCGGGCTCTTTGCCTCCAAAAGCTGAACAAGAAACACGATATACCGTCAACTGGACACTTTCTAATTCTTCGAATAGTATTACACAAGCGACTGCTAAAGCGGCCTTGCCAGTGTATGTAAAATGGGTTGGTAAATCACAGGGGACAACAGAGAATATCTCATACAATGAGACCACCCGCGAAGTGATTTGGAATATTGGAACCGTGCGACCAAATACTGGTTTTGATACGAATCGCGAAGCATCGTTTGTTGTCTCTCTTGTTCCGTCGCTCTCACAGGTGGGAAGTGTGCCTCAGCTTGTGAAGGATGTGTATCTCTCGGGCACGGATTCATTTGCAGGTACCGTGGTAAAGAGTACTCGTGGACCTCTGACAACTTTTTTACCGAATGATCCACGTTTTAAAAATGGAAATGAACGCGTTGTAAATTAATCAATCTCTACATGGAAAAAGAAAAAAATAATTTAATGGAAACTATTACGTCACTTGCAAAGCGACGCGGATTTATCTATCAAGGTTCTGAAATCTATGGCGGGCTCGCAGGAACATGGGATTACGGCCCACTCGGTGTTGCCCTCAAAAATAATATTAAAGATTCATGGAGAAAGAAATTTGTCTCATCGCGTCATGATATGTATGAAGTTGATGCATCTATTCTCATGCATCCAGGTGTCTGGCAGGCGAGTGGTCACGTCGATACATTTACTGACCCGCTTGTTGAGTGTAAAAAATGCAAAGGACGTTTTCGCCTTGATCAAATTCCAGGAGTAGAATTTAGGACATCTGAGGTTAAGGGTGAAAATGGGTGGAAAATGTCTGCCCAAACAGTGTGTCCTAGTTGTGGTGCTGATGGTTTTGAAAATCTTAGTGAGCCACGCTCATTCAATATGATGTTCTCGACAAAGATTGGAGCAGTAGAGGATAGTGCATCAACTGTGTATCTCCGCCCAGAAACAGCACAGGGAATATTTGTGAATTTCAAAAATGTTGTTGATTCATTTCATCCAAAACTTCCTTTTGGAATAGCCCAGATTGGTAAAGCATTTCGTAACGAGATAACTCCTCGTGATTTCATCTTTCGTGTACGTGAATTTGAGCAAATGGAAATTGAATACTTTATCCGACCTGATGATTGGCAAAAATATTTTGAATACTTCAAAGACGAGATGATGGAATGGATTGATTCTGTCGGTCTTGATATGGCAAAAGTAAATGAGCTTGAGGTGTCGAAAGATGACCTCGCTCACTATTCAGAACGCACCGTTGATTTTGAGTTTGAGTATCCATTCGGCAGAAAAGAATTGTTCGGTCTTGCGTACCGGGGGAGCTTTGACCTCAACAATCATAAACTAGAATATATAGATGAAGAAGGTGGAGGAAAGATAACTCCTCATGTTATCGAACCATCATTTGGTGTTGACCGTGCACTTCTCGCACTTCTTGTCTCTGCATACAAAGAAGACACAAGCGGGGAAGAAGTCCGTCCGTATTTGTCGTTCAAGCCACATATTGCGCCTGTTATTTGTTCAGTGTCTCCACTATTGAAAAACAAACCAGAACTCGTAGACAAAGCTCGTATTATCTACGGTACACTCAAAGATGAATTCGGTCGTGTGATGTGGGATGACAATGGCAATATCGGCAAACGCTATCGCAGACAAGATGAGATTGGTACGCCATGGTGTATTGTTGTCGACTTTGATACTCTCGAAGATGATTCTGTCACTATTCGTGATCGCGATACTGGCACCCAAGAACGTATCAAGATAGTAGAACTTATTGATTATATTAAAGAACGGCTTTCGTAAGTATATGAGAGAGATTGAAATCAAAGCTCGGCTAACTGACAGAAATTTAATTACACAAAAACTTACTTCACTCGGTTGTGTTTTTGAAGATGAAATTACCCAGAATGATACTGTGTATGTAAAAAATGTAGGATCATTTGAGATTTACAATGCCAATGATGTCGTCCTTCGTATTCGAATAAAAAATAAGGATAAAATAATCTTTACGCTAAAAAAGAGAATGGGGAATAATCTTGAAGCTATTGAACATGAAACCGAAGTTGACTCCAAGGAAGAAATGGAACAAGCTCTTTTCCTAATGGGATATCAAGAGGCGATGAAAATAAACAAAACAAGAATTATCACACATTATAATGGGTGTGAGATTTGTCTGGACGAGGTTGAAGGATTGGGTTCTTTTATTGAGATGGAAAAACTCGTAGAAGATGGTGATGGGCAACAAATACAGGAAGAGCTTTTTCAGTTTTTCTTATCGCTTGGTATTACACGAGACGAAAGAATTACGTACGGTTACGATCTTTTAATATTAGAGAAGATGTATAAATAATATGAAAAAAGGAATTGATTATCCTGGCATTACCGTTTCTTATATGTGTCACGATGGAAATGGTAATTTTCTATTAAATAAAAGAAGTTCTAATTGTCGTGACGAACATGGGTGTTGGGATTTTGGAGGTGGAGGTCTTGATTTTGGCGACACCGTTGAAGGTACTCTTAAAAAGGAAATTAAAGAAGAATATTGCGTTGATCCAATTTCTTATGAATTTTTAGGCTACTTCGATTTATTTAGAGAAATAAACGGTGTAAACACACATTGGCTTGATTTAGAGTTTTTGGTTCATGTTGATAGAGAAAAAGTCAAAAATGGTGAACCTCATAAATTTGAGGAACTTGGTTGGTTTACTTTGGATAATTTACCGAGCCCCGCTCATTCTGCTCAAGCTACTTTATTGGAAAAATTCAAAAATAACTTAGCAAAGTATTATAAAAAAGAAAATTAACATGCAAAAACCTCAAAAGAAAACATATACAAACGGTCTCCGAGTGGTGACTGTGCCCATGAAAGATAATCCGACGGTGACGGTGCTTGTGCTTGTCGGTACAGGAAGTGATTATGAGACGAAACGTATAAGCGGTATTTCTCATTTCTTAGAACACATGTGTTTTAAGGGCACAGTGAAGCGTCCAACTCCACAATCAATCTCACATGAACTCGATGCGCTTGGTGCACAATATAATGCATTTACCGACCATCAGATGACTGGATATTATGCAAAATCGGATTCAAAAAATTTCTCACAGATATTTGATATTGTTTCTGATGTCTACCTTAATTCAACATTCCCCGAAAGTGAAATTGAAAAAGAAAAAGGTGTGATTGTCGAGGAGATAAATATGTATGAAGATATGCCACAGCGTCACGTACAAGACATGTTCCAAGAAGCACTCTATGGCGATCAACCCGCAGGATGGAACATTGCTGGTAGTAAAGAGACGGTTCGTGCTATGACACGTGATGATTTTGTAGCATACAAGAAAGCACATTATGTCGCAGGAGGTACTGTGATTATTGTTACGGGTTCTGTTACAAAACAAGAAGTAGAAAAAGAAGTAAAGAAACATTTTTCTCATGTCCCAAAAACAAAAAAGGGAACAAAATCAAAAACAAAAGATTCACAGACCAAACCAGCTATTGTGCTTAAACACAAAGCAACAGACCAAACACACTTCGTGCTCGGAGTCCGTACGTTTGATATTTTTGATAAACGAAATGCAACACTCTCTGTGCTTGCAACGCTTCTCGGTGCAGGAATGAGTTCTCGTCTTTTCATTAAACTTCGTGAAGAAATGGGCGTGGCGTATTATGTTCGTGCATTCAATGAACCATCGCTTGATTACGGAGCATTTCAAATCTCTGCGGGAGTAAATAACGCTCGTACCGAAGAAGTTATCAAAGAAATCCTTATCGAATGCACTCGTCTCAAAACCGAACTCGTGAGTGATAGAGAATTGGCCAAGGTAAAGTCTTTTATGATTGGAAATGCCAAGCTTTCACTTGAGGCAACAGATGATATTGCTAATTTTTACGGATCTCAAGAACTTTTTAAAAGAGAGATGAAGACAATTGATGAAAAGGCTCGTCAAATTAAGTCAGTGAAAGCAACAGATATCCAAGCAGTAGCGCGAAAAATCTTCCAAACAAATCATTTGAATCTCGCACTTATCGGCCCTGTTTCTGACACAGGGTCTCTCACGAAAATACTCCATTTTTAGGTGCTTTTTTGCCTTTTATGCTAAAATAAGCGTATGAATGATACTACCAAAAATGTGTCAGTTACCATCTCAAATGGAACCCTTATTCGCATTGTTTTGTTTGCAGGACTATGTGTTGCATTCATAAAACTAACGAATCTCATACTTGTGGTACTCACTTCGATTGTCGTTGCCTCGTTTATCGAGTCAGCGGTTCGTCGAGCAAAGCCATATATTAAAAATCGCACACTTGCGGTTTTTGTGATTTATTCACTCTCAATCGGTATTCTCGTTGGACTATTCTCTGTATTTGTTCCAGTTTTTATTAATGAAATGTCAGCATTGGTTGCTCAGCTTGGAAGTTATATTCCGAATGATAGTTTGTTTAATACATTTCAAACAGATACCATCTCTGGGGCAAAAGGTGTAGTAAGTACAATCTCTCACGATGCTTCACTTGGAGAAGTTATTGAAAGTGCAAAAATTTTCTTCAATAGTGTTTCTGGGGGATTCTTTGATGTCTTTGGTTCAGCCTTTGGTGGAGTAATAAATTTTGGTTTAATTTTTATTATCTCATTTTATCTTTCTATTACTGAAAAGGGGATTGAAAACTTCTTGCGTATTATTATGCCCGCATCTCACGAAGAGTATGTGATTGACCTCTGGCAGAGAACAGAACGCAAGATCGGACTTTGGATGCAAGGGCAGATGTTGATGGGTGTGCTTATTGGAATGCTCGCATATCTCGGGCTAACAATTCTTGACGTTAAGTACTCATTGGTGCTTGCGCTCTTTGTAGTTATCGCAGAACTTGTTCCATTTGGATTAATCTTAGCCACGATTCCGGCTGTGGTGTTCGCGTATCTCGACGGAGGGGTTACCATGTCTCTCCTCGTCGCTACTATCTATCTCATACTTGGGCAATTTGAAACATATCTCATCTATCCGCTGATTGTGAAAAAGGCGACAGGTATCTCACCGCTCGTGGTCATACTTTCACTTCTTGTAGGGGGTACACTTGCTGGATTCTGGGGTATTATTCTTGCTGTTCCATGTGCTGTGTGTTTACTTGAATTTGTGAACGACCTTGAAAAGAAGAAAGTCCTTTCCCGAACGAATTAATTATTATCCGTCTGCTAATTAACTTATGAGTAAATCGTTTTATATTACTACTACCCCAGAAGCAAAGTTTTATGCCGAATGCGCATCAAACTTGCTACGGGGCGAGATGTAGTGTTATATTCTGTATTTTGTGAGTTAATTTCTGGTTTTATATATGTCTAAGTCATTCTATATTACAACTACACTGCCATACGTAAATGCTGAACCGCATGTTGGTTTTGCGATGGAAATTGTTCGTGCTGATGTTATTGCGCGAGCAAAGAAGCTCGAGGGGTACGATGTCTTTTTTAATACTGGAACTGATGAGCATGGACAGAAACTTTGGGACGCATCACAAAAAGAAGGGGAAGATGTACAGGACTATGTAGATGGATATGCCGAGCGTTTTCGGGGACTTAAAGAACTGCTTGGTATTTCAGGTGACGTACATTTTATTCGCACAACAGACGAGAAGCATGTTCGTGCCGCACAAGCGTTCTGGGCTAGATGTAACGAGAGAGGATTTATTTACAAAAAAACATATCAAGCAAAATACTGTGTTGGGTGTGAGCTCAACAAAACTGATTCTGAGCTTGATGAAAAAGGTGAGTGTCCTATTCATCCAAATCGCCCTCTCGAACTCATTGATGAAGAAAATTACTTTTTTAAATTCTCAGCATTTCAGGAGCCACTTCTTGCGTATTACAATGCGCACCCTAATTTTGTTATTCCCGATTTTCGTTTCAATGAAATAAAATCATTTGTTGAATCTGGCTTGGAAGATTTTTCTATTTCACGTTTAGCATCAAAAATGCCATGGGGTATTCCTGTTCCTGATGATGCGAATCACGTTATGTATGTCTGGTTCGATGCATTGGTGAATTATATTTCAACGCTTGGTTGGCCAGAAGATAATGAAAATTTTGAAAAATATTGGATACAGGGTATGCCTACACAATATTGTGGAAAGGATAATCTTCGTCAGCAATCAGCAATGTGGCAAGCTATGCTTATGGCGGCTGATTTACCATGTTCTCATCAGGTTATCATCAATGGATTTATTACAGGTGATAAGGGTATTAAAATGTCTAAATCAATCGGTAATGTAATTAATCCTTATGATGTTGTAGCTGAATATGGTACAGAGGCACTCAGATACTTTTTACTGAGAGAGCTATCTTCTTTTGAGGATAGTCCATTTACCATGGAACGTTTTCGTGAATCATATAATTCAGGACTTGCAAATGGAATAGGGAATTTGACAAGTCGATTGATGAATATGATTGTCTCATACGAGGTTGATATTTCTGGCATTGTCTTTGAGTCGCTTGATGATGAACGAATTACAAGTGGATATGCTTCATACGAGCTTAATCATGTGTGTGATGTGATTTGGGAAGAAATAGGAAAGCTAGATGTGTTTATTCAAGAAACTGAACCATTTAAGAAAATTAAAGTTGATGAAGACGGCGCACGAAGTGATCTCCGTTCCGCATCCGCTCGCCTCGCGCGCATTGCTGTATCACTTGCTCCTATTCTCCCAAGTACTTCAGAAAAAATCATCACTCTTTTGAAAAATAAACAAAAGCCAGAAGTGCCACTCTTTATACGTAAATAAAAAAGCCCTCACTTGGAGGGCTTTTTGTCGCATTGTTATGCTTATTTCTTTTTTGCTTCATATAAGCGTGAAGCGATTTGATTGTTTGAATAAAAAAGATCAGTTGTTACTTCTTTTACGACATAAGGTTCAATCCATTTTGGCAACTTGGGTGTTGTTTGTTTGTCAGTTACTTCAAGTTCAAGAATGTGATGACCCTTCTCATCGATTTTTTGAGCAAAGGTGTCAAATTCAAAGTACTGATTTTCCGACATAAACAACGACCTCGTTTTCTTTATTTGTTCCTTGTTTGTAATTCTACGACCAAGGAGTTTTTTGTATTCACTTGCCTCAAGGAATGACTCCCATTCTCCCTGGATTGCTCTTTGTTTTAACGTGTGAATAAAAACGAAAGAATTATATTGTCCACGTTTTCTTACTCGTTCTTCAATTTCAGAATCAGGGTGATCTAGGTATGTTTGTTCAATGAGGACATCTGTTCTGTACTCATTAATCATTTCCTTTTGAAATGAAGGATTGATAAGATATTTAAACTCAATTTCTTTTGGCTCAGGCAATCCTTCCATGTGCAGGATATGATTAACAGCTCTTTGTTTTTTCTCATCAAAACCAGTGCTATTGTCAATAACCCAAACATGCTGGGCACCATTCCATGCGCGTTTAAGTTGATTATCACGGTTTCTCGCATCCTCAGGTGTTTCTGATCGCGTTGGGTTTCCATGAAATTCACGCAGATAGATATCTTCTTTGTCTTTCGCTGTTGTTTCCAGGTGGATTACACCTTTGTATCGTTGGTCTCGTGTTTGTACATAATCAAGGTCATGGTCTTTGAGTAATTTTTTAAATTTACCATCATTCATGTATGCTTTTATGTCGAAAATTCCACGATCACAAATGATTACTGCGGGCTTGTCCGTTTGTTGTACATAAAGTTCTGCGGCTGTTTCTGCTTGTTTTTCAAAGAAGAGCTGAGTTTGAAGAATAGAATGTTGTAATAATGGATTCCGTAAGTCATACCCCATACTAAATATGTGAGTAGCAGCTTCGGGGACAAAAAATGGTTTAATTCCTGCCTTAACGAGCTGTTGTAGTACAAATGGAAGGAGAGATGTTTTGCCAGATACAGGACCACCTGTCATGGCATATTTCGAGATTGTCTTCATATTATATTGTTTTTTTCTTGATTCTACACCTTCTTGGATTCTATGCAATATGCCTGATTTACAAGCTGGCTGATTCGTATTACTATTTGGTGATATGTATAAACACATTGATATTCACTCTCACCTCAACCTGTCGCAGTTTGATACTGATCGTGAGGAGGTAATTGCCAAAATGAAAGAAGAAGGCGTCGGTACTATTACCGTTGGTACGGATTATACTACTTCGGCGTTTGCAGTAGAACTCGCGGATAAACATGAGCATTTGTATGCATGTGTTGGCACCCATCCGACTGATTTTGTAACTGAAACATTTGAGTATGAAAAAATGCATTCGCTCGCAGTTCATCCAAGGGTTGTCGCTATCGGTGAATGTGGGCTAGATTATTACCGCGAGCCAACAGAAGAAGATAAGATTCGTCAGAAAGCACTCTTTGAATCCCATATTAAACTCGCACAAGAAGTAGGGAAGCCTCTCATGATTCACTCTCGACCAAGTAAGGGGAGTATGGATGCATACGAAGAGGTTCTCGATATTCTAGAAGAAGCAAAAAAGACATACCCAAACCTAAAGGCAAATTTTCATTTTTTTGTCGGAGATATGACTATTGCGAAACGCGCCCTCCTTCTTGGGTGTACTATGTCATTTGATGGACCAATTACATTTGCTCGTGACTATGATGAAGTAATTCGTATGCTTCCACTCGAATCAATTATGGCTGAAACCGATGCGCCATTTGCGTCACCCACACCATATCGAGGGAAACGTTGTGAACCGTGGATGGTGTCCGAAATAGTAAAAAAAATTGCTGAAATTAAAGAAATGTCCGTTGATGAAGTTGCTAGTGTCTTACGTTCAAATGCGATAAAAATGTTTCAGATAAAATAAAAAAGCCCCCAGAGTGGCCAGGGGGCTTTTTTTGTTTGTGTTTCTCTTGTGTTACTCAATTAAAATTTTCAAAATACCGTAAGCATTTATATCCCCATATACCATCATTGTGTCGACACCGGCACCTAACTTTGCTCGGGCAAAATTAAAGGCAGTTTCTGCGTCTGTACACTGGCGGGAATTATATTCGTTTTCCGATAAATTGGTGATAAAAATTAATGTCACCTTACTTTTATTCTTTTTGCTGAATTTTCCAATTTTTTCCAACAATGAATTAGTAAAATTCATTACTTCTTTGTCTGCAGTTCCGGTTAGGATTTTAGTAAAATCTAAAAAGTAACAACCTCCATTTTCCAACATGCCGAGCTTCTCTTTGGTAGAGGACTCAATGGTTGTGGTGTCGGTTTGGGCTGACAAACAAAAAGGGATTAACAAGAGTGTTAAAAGGGCAATTTTTTTCATACACGTAATTTCTTTAAATTTTGTCTAATTATAGCACTTTTTACTATAAATGTCAATCATAGATATATTAATTTATGAAACAAAGAAAGCCCCGTCGTTAAGACGGAGCTTTGATGAAATTAAACTTTCTGCCCATTTACCAGTATTATTTTTGGTTTAGGAAGTTCGATTAAGATATTTTTATTCCATAATAATCGTAAGAAGTAAGATTTCTGAGAGTAACTTGCCTTAAAAGAACCATTTGCTACTGATACAATAATGCAATCTGTTTCTTCGTCATATTCACCCCAAAATGGTCCTTGAGGTTTCCCATACACAATAATTTCAAATGCGTACAAACAACTTTTCTGTTTACATAACATTGAATCCCCACTGATATATATTTTACGTTCATTTACATGTCCCTTTATTTGCCATGAGATATCTTCTGGCTTTATATCCATGTAGTAAGGATTAATTATTTCAGACTTGTAAGTTTCTGTTTCAAAAACAAGTTTTGGGGTATTTGGCATTGGTTTTATCGTTCCAATTGCCATTGTGGGAGTGTGATGACTAATCTTCATTAAAATACCAGCTACTTTTACTATTGGACGAGCAATAACTTCTTCATCAAACTCAAGAATAAATTCACAACAATTTTGATTGCTCCCGTAGATATTTTTTATTGATAGGGAAGACCTTTTTTGTTCTATGTAATTCTTTTTTAAAATAATTTGCTCAATCGCTTGTCGATTTTGCTGTTCAATTAAATCTCTCAACTCTTCTCTCCATTTGGAAATAAGTTTATTGTGATCTTTTTTGTATGCAATTCGGTAAGTGAGCAAGAACAAGGATGCTATCACTGTTGAAATAAAAATCTCTGGTAAAAGCAAGTGAGCAGACTCCTTACTAAGAATTAGTCGGAGTAGCACGTAAATAGCAAATCCGAATAAATGACTTTTCCATAGGGAGCTAAGGAAGATGTTTCGTGTGGCTATAAGAGCCCAGTAATTGGTTAATGTTTTTGTTTTCATATTTTTAAGGATTTTTGTTTATTTTACATATTTCCCCCATAATGTCAACTACCTCCATGCTCTAATTTTGAAGGGTTTTTCTGATGGACAGGATTATTTTTTCATGCTACTATAACCCCACATCTCGCTTGTCCCGACCCTGAAGTCGGGACACAAAACTGCTCATTAATTGAGTAGAAAAAGGTCCAAGGTGAGATGGTTTAACAATAACAATAATAATATTCACAATGGAAAGTGAAAAAGAAGTTCGTACAGGAGTGTACGAAATCGGTTACCTTATGGTACCAAGTATCGCTGAAGAAAATCTCGGCGGGGAAGTGACTGCATTTAAAGACATTCTCTCTGAACATGGGGTGACATTCATCTCTGATGAATACCCAAAGATGATTGAACTTGCATACGAAATGTCTCGTTCAATTGCAAACAAAAAGCAGAAGTTTTCATACGGATACTTCGGTTGGGTTAAGTTTGAGTGTACTCCTGAAGTTGCGCATACTCTCAAGAACCTTCTTGAGAAGAATGAAAAAATCATTCGATATCTCTTAATCAAAACAGTTCGTGAGAGCACTCTTTCAGCAAAGCGTGCGTACGGAAAAGAAGGCAGTAAGCGCCGTCAGACTCCAAAGGCTGAAGAATCTCTTCCAATCAACGAGGAAGTGATTGATAAGGAAATTGATGCCCTTGTAGTATAATCTATATATATCCCGTTAGAAGCCGCGGTCGCAGTACCTAACGGAATAAACTATAATTACATTTTAGTCGAATTAAAACTATAAATTAACAAGCAGGAAGAAATTGACCGCGACCTGCTTCTAACGGGATGTATCTAAACAAAGCAATTCTCATTGGTAACTTGACTCGTGATCCTGAATTAAAAGCTATCGCGTCAGGGAACAAAGTGTGTACATTCTCTCTTGCTACTAATCGTGTTTACAAAGATGCGAGTGGTCAGCGACAAGAGAAGACTGAATATCACAATATCGTCGTATGGGGTAAGACCGCAGAAAATGTTGCTCAATACATGAAGAAGGGTAGTCAGATTCTTGTTGAAGGACGTATTGAAACACGAAGCTGGGATGATCAAGCAACAGGTACAAAGAAATATCGTACAGAGATAGTTGCTGATACAATCCAGTTTGGATCAAAAGGTTCAGGTCCTACTTCTTCAGGAAATTCTGCTTCACCAAAAGCATCTGCTCCAAAAGAGGAAAAAGAAAATGAACTCGACACAATAGAATATCCAGACGAGCAAATCAATGCCGAAGATATTCCGTTTTAACAACCTGCCTGCCGGCAGGCAGGCTAACAGCTAATAATTAAAAATTATATAAAATGAAACAAGATTATTTTTCATCAAATAACATTAAGCATATCGACTACAAGGACACAGAGCTCCTTCGTCGGTTTTTGGCTCCAAGTGCTCGTATGATGTCTCGTCGTCGCACAGATGTGACTGCAAAGAATCAGCGTAAGCTCTCAGAAGCTATCAAGCGTGCTCGATTTATGGGACTTCTCCCGTATATCGCAAAGTAATACCTACTAAAAACTCCCCGAATGGGGAGTTTTTAGTAGGTGAGCTATACAATTTTGTGAAGCAGAGTATAATAAAAGGTATACAAGTAACTGGTTGAAAAACCGATTAAACATGATTAAACGTATTTTTGGGGGAGTTATTGTTCTCGGTTTCCTGTTTGCATCGACTGCCCAGGCAGCCAGCTTGGATGATATTTTAAAAAAGTTAACTGTTTTACAGAATGAAATATCTTCACTTAAGTCTCAGCTCGGAGCTTCTACATATAGTTCTTTTGGTTCAATAAGTGTTGATGGTGCTTCGTCATCAGATGCTTTTTCAACTTCTGTTGTTGCAACACCATCCATAACTTCGACTACTCCTGTATATACAAATACCGTACCTAATCCTAACTTAATGAATTCACTAAGCGATAGTTTGAAGGTTACTTCAGCTAATAGACAACCTTCGTTGACTGTTATTTCTCCAAATGGAGGAGAAACTTATACCGCCGGAGATAAAGTATCTATTAAATGGAAAACCGAAAATTATCCTAGTTCGACAGTTAATATCTTCCTTGCTGTGCCTACAAATAATAGCTATGGTCGCGACCAAGCCCTTGTCTTGGGAACTAAGAATGATGGGGTAGAAATAGTAACACTACCGACTTCACAGTCTTGGCCTTCGTCTTATCGTCCATCTAAAATGCCATTTGGTAATCAGTATCAAATCCTAATAGACAATAATGGCGACGGACAGCCGTTAAATCAGGCCGGGCATATTTGGGATTTATCAAATGGTCAATTTTCTATTATTGAGTCATCTTTACCATCAGAGGACTCAATCACACTTCTTTCTCCTAATAATGGTGGTTCTTTTCAGATTGGTAAAACGATGTCTATTAAATGGAAGACAAGTGGTATTCCATCTACTCATGATGTGTATATTCAAATTCTCAATCAAGATACTAATCCTACCTCACGAGCAGTGGTATTATTAGGTTCAAATGATGGGAACGGAGTTATAACGATACCAACAACAACAGATCCTAATTCAGGTAATGACGCTCTTGTTCCAGGTACATATAAACTCAGAATTACAACATTAAGTCCTGATAAAAAATATGATATTCAAGATGAAGCAGATAAGCTCATTACTCTTACTGGTGCATCAACGTCACCGGTTGCTGGCATTGTTGGTTGTGATGCTGCAAAAGCGAAAGGGTATGCTATAGGGGTCACTGCTTTATTGATACCTCCCCAAACCGTGCCAAGTAATTCTAAGAATGTTTTAATAGGTAAATATAAAATTGAAAATTGTCCTGGTATACCATACGGAGCGTCTCTTATAAGTTCAAGTATGAATCTTGTTAAAAAAGACGCAAAAGGTGAATTAATTAATTTACCAAGTAATCCGCTTTCTTCTATGTATGTATCGCTTACGGGGAAGGATGAGAACAATAAACAGCTCGTAAAATTTTCTAAACCAAAAATGTACATAGGGGGAGGATATAATGGAACTGCAAAATACATTGTTGTTGAAAGTGATTTTACAGGGGCTGACTTAAAAGATTTGATGCCTATTAGTGATGGAGGTGTAATTATGGATATCTATGCGAGCATGAAGAATGTAAATCAAAACAATCTTTCTCTAGAATTAAATAACATGGTACATAGTCGTCCTTCATACTATCAGGGTAATTCATCTTATTCTTCTGGTCCATTTTCTATCTCGGTAAAAACAACTTCAACGGTTAATACAAAAACACATCAATAGGTAACCTACTAAAAACTCCCCGAATGGGGAGTTTTTAGTTACTTAGTGAGCTTGAGGGATTCAAGGAAGATTTCTAATTCTTTTCCTGTAATTTCTCGATAACTCCCAAGAGGTATTTTATCAAGTGTGATATTCATGACTCGGATACGTTTAAGGTCAATAACTTTGTGGTAGAGTGCTTCACACATGCGTCTGATTTGACGCTTCTTTCCTTCAGTGAGAATAATATGAAATGTGTTCTTGGTTTTACGCCACACACGACACGGCTTACTTTTAAATTCATCAAACGTTACACCATTACCCATTGATTCAATAAAACGGTCAGTAAACTCTTTTTCTGTTTTGACGACATATTCTTTTTCGTGAACATAGAGAGGAGAGAGGAGTCTATTTGTGACACGCCCATCGTTCGTCATAATGATCAATCCATGTGAGTCTTTGTCGAGTCTTCCAACAGGGAACACAAGCACGGGGAATCTCGTGACTTTCAAAATGTCTTTTACTCCAGGCTCTGGGTTTGTTGAAACTCCAGGTGCTTTGTTGTATGCATAATACACATACGCCTTCTTTGGTGCTTTTGTGCTAACAATGACACTGTCGCCTTCATTTACCTTATCACCAAGAACAGCCTTGCGACCATTGATAGTTACGAGGCCCTTTTTGATAAGTTCATCTGCTCCAGTTCTTGTTGCATGATTTTCATCAGCAAGGTATTTGTTGATTCGTTTTGGAAAATTATTCATGATTGTGTTTTAGTTTTGTTGTGTAATATATTCCCAAGATAAGAATAATTCCAAGAGCGATAAAGAGATAATGGAATGGCATAAATGCGAGCAGTATCGTCGCGATAAGTGGTGCGATGATATAGGCTACAGGTGTCATATCTCGGAAAATTCCAAGCATGAACGCATCTTCCTCTTTGATATGAGTAAAGAAGTATATTTCAGCACTTGTTTCTACAAGGGCTGCCCCTGTTCGTGTAAGAAAGAGGATTCCTGCCCAGATTGCGATACTCTTTGTAGTAATGAAAGCAATGATAACTGTCGACAGAATCATAATAATAAAACCAATAATCAGTAGAGTTCGTTTGCGGATATGATATTTATCTATCAAAATACCAGTTGGTAATCCAAATAAAATGAATGGAGTAAGCATGATGGTAAAAATAATACCAATACTATCCCACCCAAAACCGAGTTGTTCTATGAGATACATTGGGGTGTATACCACCATCCATGCATAGAAAAATTGGAGTAAGAAATTGATAAACGATATTGCAAACATGTGCTTGTTTGCTTTTAAATACTTGAATGCCTCTGTGAGAGGAGTTTTCTTATATAAGGCATCAGTGAATGTTGTGACAGAGAGTAATAATCCGAATGCCATTACGATCGTTGCCATGAAGGCAATAAGATAAATTGTCCGGTATCCTCCAGCGGTAATAAGGAACGACGACGCCATTGGAGATAGAACCCATGCGAGGTTTGTAATAGTGAGATAAATCCCGCGTGTTTTTCCAATTGTCGCTTTATCTCCAAAATGTTCAATAAAGATATCAAGGCAGAGTGAGATGAGTGTGTTTGTTGCCAGGAAGGAAATAAATGAGAGTGCAATAACATACGGTGAGCGTAGGACAATAAGCCCTGTGAGCGCTAGCATATTTACCAGAAGAAGGGCGAGGATTAGTTTCTTGTTTCCGAAATGTTGTAGAATGTGTGCGCTTCTTGTCAAAAGGATTAGTGTGATAACCGCAGCAATAGTATAGAGAATACCAACATAGTGCGCCGGCATAACGCTCGATAGGAATGTCGAATTCGCATACGCTGCAAGCGCTACATGCAGTGTAAAGAAAAATGACACTGCATACATCTTATGAATCTTCTGGATTCGTGAAAGCATGATTTTAAATGCTCAAGAGCACAGGAATAACGAGGGGACGCTTCGCTGTCTTTTGGAAGAGGAATTTCGAGATGTTGTCTCCGAGTGTTGTTTTAACTATGTCGAAATTAATAGGATGTTGCCCGCGAGTTTCGTCTTCAATCGTTTTTTTAATGATAAGGCGAACTTGATGAAGTAAGTCCTGATTTTCTTTGAGGTAGATGAATCCACGCGAAATGATATCAGGAGATTTGCGGAGTTTACCTGTCACTGAATCTATTGTTGCAATCAGAACAAACATTCCATCTTCTGCGAGCATCTGTCGATCGCGAATCACTACTTCTTGTTCATCTCCAACAGAGAATCCATCAACCATCATTGGTGATGAAGGGGCTTTTTCTTTGCGGACGCGTATCTTGTCGCCATTATCATAAATTTCAATTAGAGAGCCATTGTCAGGAACGATAATATTCTCTTCAGACATGCCGAGAGACATAGCTATTTCCTTATGCCGGACAAGCATCGAATGCCAACCGTGAATCGGGATGAAAAACTTTGGATGGGTTTTCCGGTGGAGCCACTTGATGTCTTCTTGGTTGCCGTGTCCGGTGGCATGGATTGTTTCTTCGCTGGTGCGATAGCTGATAATTCTGACACCTTGGCGAGTGAGATTGTCTTTGAGGTGTTGAACTGAAATTTCATTCCCGGGCACGATTGAAGCTGAAAGGATAACAGTATCTCCCTGCTTGATGCTGAATTTCTTGTGTGTCTTTGATGCAACACGACCAAGTGAGGCAAATTCCTCACCCTGTGCGCCTGTCATCAGAATGATAACTTTGTTCGGTGGGTATTTATCTACGTCCTCAATTGGAATAATTGTACCTTTTTTGGGTTTGAATAATCCTGCTTGTTCACAGATTTCAATATTACTTTTCATTGAGCGTCCATCAAAGACAACTTTTTTACCAAGCGCTTCAGCGACTTCAACGACTTTCATTAGACGAGTAAGGTGAGAGGCAAATGCTGCGATAATAATGCGTCCCGTGCCTTGCTTAATAAGCTTCTCAAGCCCTTGGTGGACGCGAATCTCGGGAAGTGAAAATCCTTCATTTTCAATGTTTGTTGAATCAGTCAAAAGCAGAAGGACTTTTTCTTTATCGAAAAATGCATATTCCTTTTCTTCTTCGTCACTTACAATACCATCGATTTGATCGAGTTTGTAGTCACCTGGATTTACAATTGAACCATATGGTGTTTCAACAATAATACCCATTGAATCAGGAACCGTATGAGTTACACCGAAAAACTTGATACGCATTTCACCAGCGTAGATAACTGAATCTTTTTCAACAACCTGACAATTAAGAGCAGGAAGATGAGGGAATTCTTCTTGGCGCTTCTTCATGAGAAGAATCGAAAGATTTCGTGAGTAGAGTGGCGGATTTCCAATACGACTCATGACGAGAGGAATACCTCCGATGTGGTCTAAGTGTCCATGTGTCACAATCATCGCACGGATTTTGTCCTTACGTTCCTCGAGGTATGTTGTGTTTGGGATGATGTAATCAATACCTGGGGTGTCATCTGTTTTGAATTGCATACCAGCATCGATAACGATGATGTCATTACCGATTTCAATAGCAGTCATGTTTTTCCCAATTTCTTCAACTCCACCAAGTGGGATAACACGAATAACTCCAGCTTCTGGGGGAGGGATTGTTGGAGCCTTTCTTTTTGATGGAACTGGTCGTACGTCACCTACACCAGCTTGTCCTGGCATAGCTTTTGGACGGCGACCACCTTTGTTTGACCCATATTGATAGCTTCCGCGATTCTGCTTTTGAGCAGGGGATAATGCTCTCATCGGACTCTTTTTGTTGTTAGGGTTATGTGCACGGTTACGGTCATCAGTCTGTCTCGCTGTGTTTGATGATGTCGTAGGTGTTGCTCCCATTTTGTTGTGGGGAGCGCGTTGCGGGTTTGGTCTTCGTCCGTGGAATGGGCGATTATTTCTGGGTTTCTGTCCGTCTGCTTGTTCTTTAGGTCTTTGTGTTTCGTTCATAGAATGTTTTTTTTAATTAGTAAAAATTTTCCATACACGGTCAATGTTTGCATACCATGTATGAAGAGATACAAATCGATCCGCAGGGACTGTCAGTGTGTCTAGGTTAATATTTTTTAAGTCACGTGATGTTGCGTAGAGGTATGTTGGTGAATAGACAAGGAGTGCCGGGATGTCATTTGAAAATTCACGTGACATACTTGCGTATTTAAGGGTTCGTTGACTAGGGTCAAGTGTTCCAAGTGCCTGTTCAAGTAAGGTATCAATTGTTTTGTTCCCATACAATGCAATGTTGAGTCCCGGGTCATTCTTTTGTGATGAATGCCAAAATGAGAAGAGGTCGGACTCGTGGTTCACAATCTGTCCGAAGAAGAGTGCTTCATATTCTCGTGCGCGGATGATTTCCTTGAGTTGTCCTGTCTCGTATACTTTTTGCAAGTTTACTTCGATACCAATTTGTGCGAGTTGGTCTTTCACAAGTACTGACGCATCTTTGAGTTCAGGTGTGTCTCCTGTGGTGAGAGAGAATGCGAGGCGGACAACAGGGTCAGATGTTTTTACAATCATCTTTTGTGTGATTGTTTTACCCCCGACTTTTTTTGTTTTTGTGACAACTTGTGTGCCTCCTTTTTCACGAATTCCATCGGCGCCTTTTGTCCAACCCGCTTTGTCGAGGATTGCATTTGCTTCTTCGATAGATCCTCGCGCAGTAGCTTCATCTAATCCAATAGTACTCAATAGTGTCTGGGGGATAGGGTTCTTTATTGGAGTTCCGTATCCATGGAGCACGGTGTCGATAATGCCTTGGCGATCAAGTGCGATATTCATTGCTCGAATTACGTCTTTTTGTGCGAACATTTTATTGTTTCCCGCATTAAAGAATATTCCAAACATTCTTGGTAGAGTTGCCGTGTGGAGTGTGTATCCCGCTTCTTCTGCCTCATGCGCACGATCTGGGCTTAGTCCACTTGTCTGGTCAATCGAATGACTAAGAAGCGCTTTCATAAGAGCATTTTCGTTGGCATACGAAACAAACGTTAATGATTTGATGTGCGGTTTACCAAGCGTAAATTCCTTGAATCTTTTAAGTGTGTATGTCTCAGGAAGTCCGTCTGCATTTCGAGAAACTGATTCAACTTGGTATGGACCCGAGCCTATAGCTTTCACATTAAGGGGTGATACTCCGAATTCAGCAACACTGATGTTTTTCCATAGATGCATCGGGAGAATTCCAAGTGTGGTGTTGTCCATAAATGAGATGTATGGCTTCTTGAGTGTGAATGTGATTGTCTTGTCGTCTTTCTTTTCAACAATGATTCCATCCCAGCTTGCACGACGAGGACTCTTAATAAGAGGATCGTTTATTTTATCGATAGTGAAGAGGATATCGTCTGGTGTCACACTGGTGCCATCATGAAATTTTACATTTTTCTTGAGTACAAAAGTATATACTGTTCCGTCTCGCGAAACAGTATATGATTCTGCGAGATCAGGCACGAATCTACCATCTGGCATTTTGCGCATGAGTCCTGAGTATATAATCGCAGTAAGGTCTTTGTCGGCGTCAGAGAGAGCAAGAACAGGGTTTACCAAGCTTGGGATACCAATAATTCCCTCAGTGATAGATCCTCCATCTGCAGGTTTCTCCACCATGAAATGATTGTTTATTTTCTGAACAAGTACGAGCATTGAAATAAGAGATACGATAAGTACTCCAATAAATATCCAGAATTGTTTTTTTGTGAGCGTACGAAGTGCGTTGATAAGTTCGTTTTTCTTTGGAAGGCGAAATTCTTTAATGAATGAGATAAAATTATGCATAGAGCATAGACTGTATTCTTAGAAGAATACATAATATATAATAATTTATAATCGTGAGATAAAGACCCGTAGGTTATTTAACGAGTATCGCTACGAACGCTGAGAGCGCAAAGAGAACACCAACTACGATTGTAGTAGTGAAAATAAATTTTTCAAATCCACGGCGTGTGTGATGTAATCCGCCGTTATCTCCGCCTCCTAATATTCCGCCAGCACCAGAACCTGTTTGCTGGAGCAGAATTGAAACAATCAGAATGATAGACAGAATAATCTGTATATACGGTAGCACAGTAGTGATAATCGTCATGAGAATAATCATATCTTATTTGGTGGAAAATTGCAACTGATATAAAGTAAAAGCCCTTCGATCGCTCGAAGGGCTTTATCCAAAATTTTGCTTATCAATGTGTTAATTAGCAAGTCGGACCCCTAGGGAGCCCAGAAACTACACTTTTCATGTTGTTTTCTCCTTTTCTTTTTTTTTGCTGGCGTTGCCTGGATCAGCTGTTGATCAGGATGCCGGCACCGGCTTTTTGGCAAAAATATTTCTTTGGCTCCCCATAAGGAGGCGAATGTAAGAGGAGATACCTCCAACATCGGTTTCAAAAGCATTTTTTTTCATGCGCTTTAAAATTAAGGGTTTAACAATGATTTAAGAACTTGGAGAATATTATAGCAATCCAATCAGAATTGTCAAGTTTTGTAAATAGTAAGCTAAGTATGCCAAAACTAATTTTTGAATTTTGGCCCCACTCAACATTCTTTTCGTGAGCGCTTTTCTGTGGGTCGAAATTAAAAAATATTGGCAGACGCTATATGTTTTAGTATAATTATGGTATGGCACATCGAAAAGGGAATGTGAAAATAAAATGGAATAGTAGTTTTGCTTATGTTATTGGAGTTATTGCTACAGACGGAAACTTATCACCCGATTTACGCCACTTGCATATTACCTCCAAAGATAAGGAAATGATTTTAAATTGCAAAAAATGCCTTGGAATTGATAATAAAATAGGAATGAAAGCCCGTGGAGGCTCAAAAGATAAAAAATATTATGTTTTGCAATTTGGTGATAAAAACTTTTTTGAATTTTTGTTGGGAATAGGTATTACTCCTAAAAAATCTAAGACAATATCTCAGTTAAAAATACCAATTAAATATTTTAAAGATTTTTTACGAGGATGTATTGATGGCGATGGAAGTATTACAATTTTTAAACACCCAGAAAGTAAAAATCCACAGTATAAAGTACGACTTTGTTCAGCAAGTCAAAGATTTTTAGAGTGGATATTATATAAAGTAAAAGAATTACTTTTTATTAAGGGTGGCTCCATTCATATACCAAAAAATTCTTCTGTGCATACACTGGTATTTGCAAAAGAAGATAGTATAAAGATATTGCAATGGATTTATAAGGGCAAGATTATTGCTTTATCAAGAAAAAAAGAAATAGCGCTTAGAATTTTGAACAGCTAACAATTTTACTGGTGCCGGGGAGAAGACTTGAACTTCCATGAGTTACCTCGCTGCTTCCTAAGAGCAGTGCGTCTACCAATTTCGCCACCCCGGCATATTTATTTTTTTATCAAACAAAATGTTTGATTGAGGCGTGGGCGGGAATTGAACCCGCGCATGGCGGTTTTGCAGACCGCAGCGTTACCACTTCGCCACCACGCCTTATGTATTAAAATACTTGATACTACATACCAAATACTTTTACTCTGTAATCCTAACTGTTTAGTAGTAAATCGTCAATTTTCTGGCGATTCTTTTCACCTTCATCAATTGCAACATCGAGAAAGGGGATTGGGTGGATTCGAAGTTGTTTCGTTACATCAGCTCGGATTTCTCCGAGGTTGCGACGTACAAAACCATATGCAGCCTGCTCTTTCTCTCGAGGTAGGACTGTCATTAGGATTTTCGCATTTCGACGGTCTGGAGACATGAGAACACGTGTGACGGTAATCATTGATGATGGCCCGCCTTCTTTCTCAATCCACATTGCTGCGATTTCCTTGATTGTGTTTGCGATTTTTTCTTCTCTATGTTCGGCCATTTTATTTTATTGTTGTTGTAAATACTTCTAATACATCACCTGACGCGATATCAACTTTTGCTTCAACAAGAAGCCCGCAATCAGTTCCTTCTTCAACTTGTTTTACTTTTGTTTTATTGATTTGTACTCCCACAATTTTCCCGCGACCGATTTCAAAATCACGACGTATGACACGTACGATTCCTCCTTCAGAGACATGACCGAGGGTGACCTTGCCACCGATAACTTGCTTATCTTTTGTTGCACTAAATGTTCGTAGTACTTTGAGTGTGCCGATTGTTTCCATCACTTCACTGCGTGGTCGGCGTTCTTCTGCGACTTCTTTCAACCAATCAGTGAGCTTGTAGATAATATCAAATGTTTGAACAGTAATTTTTAGGGATTCATTGAGGTCACGTGCACCATTATCAATTTTTACATTGAATCCGACGATGAGACTTTCTGTGCCAGAATTTGCAAGCTTCAAATCACTTTCATTGATTGCACCAACTCCCTTACTAATGATTCGAAAGGCGAGATCGTCTGTATTTATTTTTGTAATTTCTTTTTCGAGAGCTTCTATCGTTCCTGCAACATCTGTCTTAATAATAAGAGGGATAATTTTTTTTGCGGTGACTGTAACCCCTTCTTTATTACCTGCCTTTTCTAATAGTTCATGCATTTCCTTTATGTATTGCTCCGCTTCCTTTTTTGTGTGGAATGTTTCAAACGTGCTACCGATATCTGGAATAACATCGAATCCAACAAGTGAAATTGGGGATGACATCGTCGCTGTTTTTATTGGTTTACCAAGGAAATTTTCCATGATGCGAGTATTTGTGATGGCTGTACCAGCGACAATAAACATACCAGCTTCTACCGTGCCATTCTTGATAATACCTGTTGCGGATACTCCACGTTTTGGGTCTCGGTGTGCTTCGATGATAACACCACGAGCTGTTTCGTTTGTTGCTCCTGTGAATGAATTTAAATCAGCAACGAGGATAATCATATCTAAAAGATCATTTACTCCCGTACCTTCTTTTGCTGAGATGGGAACAAAAGGTATATCACCACCAAATCCTTCAAGGTAGATTCCTTTTTCCACGAGATCCATCTTTACTTTTTCTACGTTTGCATTTGGGCGGTCAATTTTATTGATGGCAACAATATAAGGAAGCTTACTATCAATAATAGTTTGATATGCTTCGAGTGTTTGTGTTTTGACGCTGTCTTCTGCTGAGACGACAAGGATTGCGATATCTGCTGTTGTGGCACCACGAGCACGCATTTTTGAGAATGCCTCGTGTCCAGGAGTGTCTAGAAAGGTAATAAGTCGGTTTGCGCCATGTTCATCTTTGTGAGTTACTTCGTATGCTGAGATGCGTTGCGTGATGCCACCAGCTTCACCGCTAACGATGTTTGATTTACGAATGTAATCAAGAAGTGTTGATTTCCCATGGTCAACGTGACCCATGATGACTACAACAGGGGGACGAGATGCTGTATTTGGTTGTACGTTTTTAGTGGGCATGTAAAATTATATTCTTGGGATTATTTTGATTTTGCGAGAACGCCCTTTTCTTCTTCTGAAAGTTCAAAGTCTGATACACCTTTTTCGATTGGCTTTGCAAAGATGCTCATGCGGTCGCGTGCATACAGACTCGAAATAATAACGCCATCACCTTCGTCATTTAAAAATGAGATGGCAAAACTTTGATTACTGCCCGCATCTTCGAATGGATTAAAGCGAACGGTTTTTACTCGGCGAATAGTTCCGTCGAGTCTCTTGTCGACGACAGTGAGGTGTTTATTGATTTCTTTTTCTCCTTCTTTGAGTTCTTTTATGTGAACAATAAGTGCACTCAAAACTTCTTCGAGGTCTTTTGCTTGTGTGCCTGCAAAGAGCGTCCGTAGTCGGCGTTCTGTAACTAGAATCCAAATTAGGAGAATAATGACGATTCCAGTGAGTATATAAAGTAAAATAAGAGTACTCATACTGACAAAGAGTATATACTACAAAAGCATTTTTTACAATGCTATGATATAGTGGTCCAATATACATATCATGAATATATTTACACAAAAATACATATATCTTGACCATGCGTCAGCAACTCCTATTGATGCTGATGTTTTTCGGGCTATGAATAGTGCTGAAAGTACAACAAAAGGTGCAAACCCGAACGCTATTCATTCTCTCGGTGTTGTTGCTCGTAGACTTGTAGAACAGGCTCGAGAGTTGGTCGCACAATCTCTCTCAGCTCATACTGATGAAATTATTTTTACAGGAAGTGGCACTGAGAGTGTTGCGCTTGCGGTGTGGGGGGTAATTACGAACCTGCCTACCGGCAGGCAGGTTACGAATGAAAAGCGAAAAATCCCGCACATCATTACGACGGAGATAGAACATTCAGCAGTACTTGAAAATTGCAGACTCTTAGAAAAAGAAGGGAAAGCTACTGTTACCTATCTAGCCATCGATGAGAGGGGAATCGTGAACCCAAGGGATGTTCGCGACGCGCTTCGCCCCGAGACTGTTCTTGTTTCTGTGATGTATGCTAACAACGAAATCGGAACCGTACAGCCAATAGAAGAAATCGCAAAAGAGATTCGACATTTCAAGAAAACACATACATCTTCATATCCACTTTTTCATACTGATGCGTGTCAGGCGATGAATTATCTTTTTACTGAAAATATTGAAAAGCTTGGTGTTGATTTACTTTCTTTTAATGGCTCAAAAATATACGGACCAAAAGGTGTTGGTGTGTTGTTTAAAAAACGAAGTATTGCACTCGCACCGCTCTATACTGGAGGCGGTCAAGAATTTGGCTTGCGTTCAGGAACAGAAAACGTCTCTGCTATTGTAGGCATTGGGCACGCACTTCTTAAAGCGAAACGAATAAAAGAAAAAGAATCCGCTCGGCTCGTTTTACTTCGTGAATATGGAATTGAAAAATTACGCGTACTTTCTCAAGAATCCGGATATGAAATTATGGTGAATGGTGATGAGAAAAATCGTCTTCCTAATAACATAAATATTTCTATTACTGGAATTTCAAGTGAGCTTCTTGTAATTGAGCTTGATGCGAAGGGGGTACTTGTTTCTGAGCGAAGTGCGTGCGCGAGTGACAATGATACTGGTTCACACGTGATTGCAATGCTTCGCCGTAGTTCGAACGATACAAAACACTCAAATGATTCTATTCGTATCTCAATGGGACGCGGAACAAAAAAGAGCGATATTGACGCATGTATCAAAGCCCTTGCGTCTATTCTTAAAAAATACAAAAAGTGGAAATAGGTTTGACGGCTATGGTATACTATCCTATATGGATCCCGTTAGAAGCCGTGGTCACGGTTTTCTCAAAATGGGATAATGTTAGTAACTATTTTATTTAACTTAATTTACGCAGAGTGTGGTTGGTTACGACCGCGACCTGCTTCTAAACGGGATGGATATTAAAGATTTAAACAAACGACAACTTATATTACTAGCACTCCTTATATCCTTTGTTGTTTCACTTGCGACGGGTATTGTGACGGTATCACTTATGCAACAAATGCCTCAAAGTGTTCCTCAGACTATAAATAATGTTATTCAAAAGACAATTGAAAAAGTAACAACAGTACCAGCTCCTGTGGAACAAAAGGGAATTATTCCAAGCAATGGTACAACACTCGTTGATATCTATCCTCCACTCCCAACAGGCGAAAATGTAAACCCCGATGTTGTACCTGAAGGATTCACTGTTCTTGGTCAAGGTGTTGTTATTTCGAGTACAGGCCTCATTCTTATTGATTCGAGTGTGACATCACGAGGAGAAGAGCACACTGTTGCACTTGGAGATACCTTCTATACCGCCAAACTTCTAAAGAAATTTGATAACGGGTTCAGTATGCTCATCGTTGTTGCAAAAACAAAACTCAAGGTACCAACAGAGGTGAAAGATACAAAAGTTGACACTACAAACTAATTATTGTATAAAATAAACACTATGCCACCATTTAACCACTTTACAACAAAAGCAAAGGAGGCGATTCGCAAGGCACATGAACTTGCTATTGAGCGTGGGCAGAATCATGTAAACGGCCTTCATTTATTGACTGCCCTTATGACACAAGAGGATTCTCTTATTGCTTCAATTCTCGACCGTATGGATATTGATTCTATTCTCCTTACAGACAATCTTCTTGAAATGATTGAATCACCAGAGAGTAAGAGTACAGTCACTCAGTCATATCAGATTTATTTAACACCAGATCTTGCACAGGCAATTGAGAATTCAACGAAGGTTGCACAGACACTCAAAGACGAATTTGTTTCCACTGAGCATTTGTTCTTGTCACTTCTTGAAACAACAGGCGAAGCACAACAACTACTCGCTCGATTTCGTATTGATAAAGAGCAAGTACTTTCTATTCTTGCACTTGTTCGTAATGAAGGAGGGACAGAGTTATCTTCATCGAAGAAACCTAAATTATTGACTAAGTTCACTCGCAACCTGACAGATCTTGCCCGAGCAGATAAACTCGACCCAGTCATTGGTCGTGATACAGAAATCATGCGTATGATGCAGATCCTTTCTCGTCGTACAAAAAATAATCCGATTCTTATCGGTGAAGCAGGTACCGGTAAAACCGCAGTTGCTGAAGCGCTCGCCATTCGTATTGCACGAAATGATGTACCTGAATCACTCAAAGATAAAGAATTAATTGCGCTTGATTTGGGGCTTCTTCTTTCTGGTACAAAATATCGCGGAGAGTTCGAAGAACGTCTCAGTGGAATAATGAAAGAAATTAAAAAGTCAGAAGGAAAGGTTATTTTATTTATTGATGAGCTTCATACTATTGTTGGTGCCGGTGGCGCAGAAGGTTCGCTTGATGCTTCAAATATGATAAAGCCCGCACTTGCACGTGGAGAACTTCATGTTATTGGTGCAACAACACTCAAAGAGTATCAAAAACATATCGAGAAAGATCCCGCGCTTGCGCGCCGATTCCAGCCGATTTATGTCGATGAGCCAAGTATCGACGATGCCGTGGCTATTCTTCGTGGACTTAAAGAAAAGTATGAACTTTTCCATGGTATTCGCATTACAGACGATGCGATTATTTCTGCAGTAAATCTCTCGACACGATATATTACAAATCGTTTCTTACCAGATAAAGCAGTTGATTTGATTGATGAAGCATCTTCATCACTCCGTCTCGCACTTGAGAATAAGCCACAAGTTCTCGAAGATGCTGATCGTAAAATTATGCGTTTCGAAATCGAGAAACAAGCATTAACAAAAGAAATTTCTAGTAGTTCAGCGGTGAGTGATGTTCGTGTTGCAAAAGACCGAATCAAGGATATTGACAAAGAAATTGGGAACTTAAAAGAGAAAACTCGTGAGCTCGAACTCAAGTGGAAAAATGAAAAAGAAACAGTTGTAGAAATCCGTGCATTTAAAAAAGAGCTTGATACTCTTCGCCTCGAAGGAGAGAATGCTGAAATGCGCGCTGACCTTGCTCGTGCGGCGGAAATTCGCTACGGACAGATCCCTGACCTCGAAAAGAAACTTGAGACAAAACTTGCACGATTAAAGAAATTACAAAAATCACGACGAATTCTCAAAGAAGAAATTACTGCTGAAGATATAGCAGAAGTGGTGTCTCGATGGACAGGTATTCCGCTCGTAAAAATGCTTGAAGAAGAACGACACAAGCTTGCCCACATGGAAGATGAACTCAAGAGTCGTGTTGTTGGTCAAGATGAAGCAATAAAGAAAATTGCTGATGTTGTCCGACGTTCACGTGCTGGAATTTCAGATCCAAACAAGCCCATCGGTTCATTTATGTTTTTGGGCCCTACTGGTGTTGGTAAAACAGAGCTTACGAAAGCTCTCGCGCAGTTCATGTTCAATGATGACAAAGCCCTTGTGCGTGTCGATATGAGCGAATACATGGAACGACACAGCGTATCAAAGCTTATCGGTTCACCACCAGGATATGTGGGGTACGATGAGTCTGGTAATCTCACCGAAGCTATTCGTCATCGTCCATATTCAGTGATTCTCTTTGATGAAATTGAAAAAGCGCATCCGGAAGTATTCAACGTGCTTTTGCAAGTTCTTGATGAGGGTCGTTTGACTGATTCAAAGGGTCGCAGTGTGAACTTCAAAAATACGGTTATTATCCTTACCTCAAACATCGGTTCTCATTTGATTGAGAAAATGGAATCGCTTGGCTTCACGAATAATTCACACAAAGACGAATACCAAGCAACAAAAGAAAAAGTCCTTGGTTCACTCAAAGATCATTTTCGTCCAGAATTTCTCAATCGTCTTGATGACATTATTGTCTTTGACATTCTTTCTGAAGATGTGATTCGCACGATTGTTGATATCAAGATTTCTGTTGTTCGCGAGCGGTTACTTGGTAAAGACATCGAACTTGAGATTTCTTCTGATGCGCTCTCGTATCTTGCACGCGAAGGATACAATCCACACTATGGTGCACGACCGCTCAATCGTCTTATTCAGAATAAAATTCTCAATCCTGTGGCCTCATTCATTATTGGGAAAGGTGTGAAGAAGGGCGATGTTGTCACCGTTGCACTAAAAGACAATGAACTCGTGATTGAAATGAAAAAGAAGAAAATCAAATCACCGATGAAGATGAACAAGTCACCGCTTCGAGCGCACTAAAAACAATAAAACCCCGTGAGGGGTTTTATTGTTTTTAGTAAGAGCTTGGGAGTATTGTATACGAATCGTAGTGGTGAATTGCTGTGCCCCCAAAGCCTGAAAGGGAATTAAATGCGTTTCGAATTTTGTCGAGTTCACTATTCATAAATGAAGCACCTTTCTTGAGGGTTTGTCCTCCCACAGTTCGTGTTCCACAGAAGGTGATTTGTGCAGATGCTGAATCAGAGAAACATTTTGTTTCTACACCGATGATGACTTTTTTGCCGATACTGTTTGCATATACAACTTCATCATATCCGAGATCATAGATGCCATTCGAACTATCGCTTTTTGAAGAAATAATTTCTCCTGATGATTTAATGCCAAATGCGGTGTCTCGATAATCCATGATAGTCATAATATCAACAGTATCCAGAATTCGTTTTGAGAAATATGCCGTACCAGAATCTTGAAGTCCACTTGCACTGTCATACCAGAATGGAACATCAACATTAAGAAGGAGAGTTCCATCGAGTGTAGATTTTACTTTTGAAAGCATTGAAATATAATCAGCCAGAATTTCATCTCTCTGTGCGCCGTTGTTTGCGTCCCAGAGTGAACCACTCGAATATCCGTATGGTTCAACATCGAGGTGAATTGCTTTGGGTTTTACTGCAAAACTATCTGCAAAATCAACTGCTTTCTGGGCGAAGTTTACAGCAGATGAATGATTGCTTGGTAGATACCACTCACTTTCACCAGCAAGAAGCTCAACAGAAATACACTTCTCATGTGCAAGGCGAATAAACTCGGAGAGGGCTGTTTTGTCTACTGTCCTGTTTCCAGTAATGATACCGTAACTTTCTACGTAGAGTGTAGTAATGTTTTTTGATGAGGCAAAAGATAAAAGCGAAGAACGCTTGCTGTAGTTATTACTTGAATTCGTTATGATATCAGAATCCCAGACCCACAGTGCACGTGTCTGTACCGATGGGCACTGTGTGTTTTGTGTAGGTGTTTGTGGTACTTGCGGATTTGTCTGTGGGAAATAAGTGAATACAGGTGATTGATTTGTATAAACAGAGAATGGTTGGCGTATGTATGGATTTTGAGCATCTGAGGTATTTTCTGTTGTGGTAACAATTGTTTCCTCGATTGTTTCTGAATATTCATCTTGGCTCGGCGTATTATTCGGAAATGAGATAGGAGTAGTACCGAAATTTTTGCTTTTTGGTTGTCCTGTTATTGATGCTCCAAGTAGAATAAGGGCGACAATACCTAGGGTTATGAGAAGTGTTTTGTACATATGGGGATTATAGCATACAGGGTTATAGTTGACAGATTAAGTTTTTTATGATAGTATGTCGTGAAACAACTTAATAATAAATTTTATGAAAATTATGACTGGTTTTGCCCTCGGGCTTGGTGTTGCAACAATTCTATTCTTTTATGTTCACTTTGAACCTGTCCATTTATCTGCTTCAAATTCAAGCAAAAATAAAATGGAACAAGAAAGTGATTCAGTTAACTTCGCTGGAGACGCCTTCTACATTTTACAAAAAAATGCATTGAAAATGAATGTTTTTTATTCCCAAAAAGAACAAAAATTTTCTGAACTTTATGATGAGGCACTTGATCGAGAAATTGATAAGCTAATAATAAGCCATAAAGAAAGTGATGCATTGTATGATTCAGTTCTGGTTGCGAGATCTCAAGCAGATGCCTATTGGGATATGTACATAAAAGCACATGACTTACAGAGAGATGCTTTTAGTCATTATCTAAATTTGTGTAAAACTGAAGAAAATTAAAAATTTATTAAAAGCCCCTGTTTGTAAAATAAAAACAGGGGCTTTTTTTGTGCGCCGGGGAAGATTCGAACTTCCGAAGACCGAAGTCAGCAGATTTACAGTCTGCCCTCGTTGACCACTTGAGTACCGACGCATACGAAGGGGAGTATACAATGTTTTATCTAATTTTTCAAGACATGGAAAATTTTTGTCCCCATGAAAAATATGATAAAATACACAACATGTCACAACTATACAGCAACTCAATATTCTGGGTAGATATCGATAAGATAAAACCAAACCCATTTCAGCCACGTCGTGAGTTCGATGAGGCACGCTTGCGTGACCTTTCTGATTCTATTCGCCAGTACGGAGTGCTTCAACCGCTTGTTGTTTCTCGAAATGAAGTTCAAAGAGAAGGTGAAGGTATCAGTGTTGAGTATGAGCTGATTGCTGGGGAGCGTCGTCTTCGTGCGTCTAAACTTGCAGGACTTGAACAAGTCCCCGTTATCATTCGTATTGGTGATGATAATATGGCAAAGCTTGAGCTTGCGATTATTGAAAACCTCCAACGTGAAGATTTGAATGCTGTTGAGCGTGCACGGGCATTCTTTCGTCTTGTTGAGGAATTTAAATTTACTCATGGACAGGTTGGAACTAAAGTTGGAAAGAGTCGTGAGTATGTGTCTAATACATTGCGCCTCCTCGCGCTTCCTCAGGAAATCCTCGACGCACTTTCTGCAAGTAAAATAAGCGAAGGGCATACACGTCCTATTCTCATGCTTGCAGATAGACCAGAAGAGCAAATGGTGCTTTTTAAAGAAATCGTTTTTAAGAAAATGACTGTTCGTGACGCAGAAAAGGCCGCTCGTAAAATTGCCTTTGATCGTATTCGTAAAAAGGAATATATGCCTGATCCAGAAATTACTGAAATGGAGGAAAAGCTTCAAGAAACATTGGGGACTCGAGTGCACATCGAAAAGAAAGAAAATGGGGGATATATCACAATCGATTTCTTCACTCATGATGACCTCCGTACGATTCTTGATCTCATTAAATCAAATCATCAAAAGAATCCAAGTGAGATGCTTGAGAAATTCATCGCTACTCAACCAGAAGACTCTCTCGGTACTCCTGGTGCATCAAATCCAACTCCCGAAGAAGAGGCGATGTATCTCGTCGATGACCGTGATGATGATGAAATCAAAAAGACAGAAGAAGACGTTGATCTCTATAATATAAAGAATTTTTCTCTCTAAAACAAAACCCGACCGCGCAAGCGGTAGGGTTTTGTTTTAGAATTTTGCAAACGAGCGGAATTTTGAGAGGAGACTATTTTCTTTTAAGTACGCATTGATATGTTTTTTGGCCATTGTTGTTTTGGCATAATCAAGCCATTTCGAGGACGGATTTGTATTTTTATTTGTTTGTATTTCTACTAAATCATTATTCTGGAGTTTTGTGTGTAGTGTTGTTTGTTTGCCATTTACTTTTGCGCTTTGGGCGTGATTACCGATGTCAGAGTGAATAGCATACGCAAAATCAATCACACTTGATTCAGCTGGTAAATCGATTACATCACCTTTTGGTGTGAATACGAAAATACGGTCATGGAATAAATCCATCTTTAAGTCTTCAATGAGTTTCTTTGGGTCATTTACTGCTTTTTGGAGTTCTTTGAGTTGGTGTACCCATTCTAATTTTTTCTCAGGAACATCGTTTTTATTTTTTGGATTTCCATTTGCCTTATACATGAAGTGAGCAGCGATACCATACGCTGCTTCTGCGTGCATTTCAGCGGTGCGGATTTGTATTTCAACGATGGCACCATTGCCGGTGAATATTGTTGTATGTAGACTACGATAACCGTTTGGTTTCGGGAGCGCGATATAGTCCTTGATTCGTCCTGGCATTGGGGTCCACACAGAATGAACAAGACCAAGCACTCGGTAACAATCCTCAACACTCTCGACAATAACACGAAGAGCCACGATGTCATGCATCTTGCTCATATCCATATTGTAGCGTTTTAGTTTTTGCCACAAACTATAGAGGTGCTTCACACGCTGATTTATTTCTACAACGGTAACATTTTCTTTCTTGAGAATTTCCTTCAGTTCTCTGGTAACTTTCTCGAGTTCTTTTTTATTTGTTTCTAGATTTTCTGTTACTAATTTCTTTACTTCACTATATTCTTTCGGGTATGCGAAAGGGAACGCAGCGTCTTCAAGTTCACCTTTTAATTTACCCATACCAATGCGGTCAGCAAGTCGAGCGTGGATTTCTATTGTTTCAAGGGCGATACGTTTCTGTTTATCAGGACGAACATGTTCGAGTGTCTGTACGTTATGTAGTCTATCCGCGAGCTTGATGATGAGTACGCGTAAATCATTTGCCATCGCAAGGAAGAATTTTCGAAGTGATTCGACGTGGCGTTCGTGACCTTGGTATTTCATTGCTCCAAGTTTTGTGACACCATGAATTAATTTCACAATTTCCTCACCAAATTCTTTTTTGAGTGCTGATTCAGGAGTTTCTGTATCTTCGAGTACGTCATGCAATAGCCCCGCGATGATTGTCTTTGTATCCATTCCAATACGAGCGAGCGTTTTTGCAGTTTCAACAACGTGAATAAAATACGGCTCTCCACTCTTGCGGAGTTGTCCTTCATGGGCGTTACGTGCAAAATCATAAGCTTTTGTGATTAAAGCTTTTTCTTCTTCAGTCACATTGGTCATGAAATTAAAGATATCTTGTGTTGGGGGAATCATATCTTTAATTATATACCATAAAAAATAAAAGATAATAAATTTTTAGGAAATATAAAAAAAGTCATTAAAGTTTCGAAACTTTAATGACTTTAAGTATTTTTACTACCACTTAGAGAAACCCTTATTGAATTGTTCCATGAACTCTTCATAGGGCATGTAGGCATTGGGACAAAGCCGTGCCAGTGCTCTACCTAAATCGTAGGGTGTACATCCGCCATTAGGAAAAGGGGAGTTTCCATCTTGTCCATCATCAGCAATTGTCCTGAGGATGTCCGCTGCTGTGTAGCGAGAAAGAGGTGTGCCTTCAATGGCGTGGGGTACTTCTGTTGTCGTGTCTGTCATGATTTTTTATTTAAAAATGAAGATTTAGTGAATTATCTTTATTTACTACTTTATAAACAAAGATAATTCACTAAATACTCTAAAAGAACATTATAAGGTATATCATATCACATAACACACAAAAAGTCAAGTACGTGCAAGGGTCTATACAAGGTTAAAAATTAAGGGTGTAGCCGAGATGTTTTATTTCTTATTATTCTTGATATCCTCTCCTAGTTTATGAGGATTATGCATTTTACACATCTTATTGCTACATCGTTCTGGGATAGTTTTTGTGCCTTCCATCATGAGGCTTCCACAGAGGTCACAGATATTACCTGTTGGTTTTGCTTTGATTGCATTTTTACAATCTGGATAATTCGAACATGAGTAGAAAATCCCAAATCGTCCGCGTCGTTCCATCATTTCACCTTTTTTACAGGTAGGGCATTGTACACCAGTCAATTTCTTTTTCTTTTCTTCTTCGTCTTCTTTGATGAATTTACATTTTGGATATCGTGAGCACGAAATGAACGCTCCAAATTTACCTTGGCGTATGACGAGCTTACCACCACCTGATTTACCTTTTTTCTCGCCACAGAGAGGGCACATTTCACCAGTTTCTTTTGGTCCTTCGAGTTCGTTTCCTTCGAGAGTGCGAGCACCATCACAGTCGGGGTATTTTGAACATGAATAGAATTTACCATTGCGAGCGAGCTTGATGATCATCGAAGCCCCACATTTTGGACACTTCATATCCTCTGGTGCTTCACCCATGTTTGTCGCTTTTGCGAGTTTGTCTTTTTCTTTTACGTCTTTTTGGAATGGAATATAAAAATCTTTCAACGTCTTTACGTATTCACGTTTACCTTCTGCTATTTCATCGAGTTCATCTTCCATCTCGGCGGTGAATGTATCACTGATATATTCTGCAAAATTATTTTCAAGAAAACTTGAAACAACATCCCCCGTATCAGTCGGGAAGAGTGTGCGTCCTTCTTTTGTGACATATCCACGCTCTTCAATCGTCTTCATGATAGATGCTTATGTTGATGGTCTTCCGATTCCACGTGCTTCGAGTTCTTTGACGAGTCCTGCTTCGGTGTATCTGTTTGGTGGTTCAGTTGCTTTCTCTGTGTCTTTGAGTTC
>Ga0172380_10001583_pt1 | contig 38743 bp, 37 predicted proteins | sample Leawe162metaG_FD_119747 | JGI IMG/M metagenome (GOLD analysis project Ga0172380, IMG submission 119747) | Leachate microbial communities from a municipal landfill in Southern Ontario, Canada - Leachate well 162 metaG | ecosystem: Engineered > Solid waste > Landfill > Unclassified | place...
TCCACGCGGCGTTGCTGGGTCACCCTTTCGGGCATTGCCCAATATTCCTCACTGCTGCCTCCCGTAGGAGTCTGGACCGTGTCTCAGTTCCAGTGTGGCTGATCATCCTCTCAGACCAGCTACAGATCGTTGCCTTGGTAAGCCATTACCTTACCAACTAGCTAATCTGATACAAGCTCATCCATAGGCGCCATATAGGCTTTAACAACATCATCATGCGATGCCGCTGCATTATTTAGTATTAGCCCGCCTTTCGACGAGTTATTCTAAACCCATGGGCAGATTACTTATATATTACTCACCCTTACGCCACTTTACTCAAGATATTGCTACCTTTTTCTCGTAGACTTGCATGTGTTAAGCACGCCGCCAGCGTTCGTCCTGAGCCAGGATCAAACTCTCCGTTGTAAATTTTAAAAATTGTGTAATCTTATTTTAAGTCGTACTACCAAAGAATTTCTTTAGTCACTCACTCTATCAAAGAACATTATTTCAAACGCGGATTGTAAACTTAATAGGTTTTTGACCGTTTGTCAAGTAGTCATCAAAATATTTTTTAATTTTCTACTTGGTTTATTTTTCCGTGGGATAAATCAGTATTTCTTGAGAACATTTAGTACAATTTTGGAGGCACAATGATAAGGTAGTTTTATTTAAAAAGCCAGAGCTAAGCTAGATTTCTTTTAAAAAAGATTTGTAACGATGACTTTACTCCAAGTAAATCCGACAGAGTTTGTTTTTTCGATTATAGCAAAGGACTGAATTTCTGAAATGTGATCTTGTTTAATAGTGCCTTTCAGTACATCTAATAAATTAATTAACAAAGTATTGTTTTCCTTCAATTGACTACCAGGGAGAGGCAAAACAGCAACAGCAAAATCGTGGAGTAAAATTCCCTTCTTGACACTTTTATTAAGCAAAAGAGTAATGATTAGCTTAGCTGTTATGTTGTTTGAGCTATGAAGTATACTACCTATATCATCTAACGTTAACGAAACAAAGCCGTTTGTAATTTCTAATTGAGAGATAATTTTGATATTACTTTCCGGTACAATTGCGAGAAATGGGGTTGGAGATTTTGCAACTGATAATCGCATATTATAGCTAATAACTTTGTGATAAACAGATCCCGGATTATTATTTGACTGTTGCCATATTTGTGATAATAGCGGGTCTTTATTTACGAAAGAGGCCAGTTTAGCTATAAGTGCAAATTTATCTCTTATCAATTTTGCGTTTTCGCTATTTGATTTTTTATAATATCTAGGACGCAACGATACGAAGTGCTTACCGTTCATTTTTCTGAATACTAAGTTCCCAATTCTACCATTTACATCCCCAAGTACAGAATTTTTAAAATGCGCCATCGTAATCTCTTATGAAAAAAGCGATTAAGATTAAGATCAAAATCAAGATCAAGAACTTTTGTTGCTAGAATATGAAATAGCTTTACTAGCAGCACTGTAATTTAAATTACATTAAATTTGGTTAGTGGTACCATCCAATTAGAAGCTTGTTCGATAGTTGTTATAACGTTTTCAAGACGTATTCAGAACGAATTGGGGGACTGCTTTGTATTATGGTTGAGTTTGACTCTGATGAAGCAGAATTGAATAATTGATTAACAAAAAAACAACTTAGAACGCTCGTACTGCTTATCTACCATTTTTTTTACCGCAAAGAACGCAAAGATTTCGCAGAGTTCATTTTAAAAGTAACTTTTTTTGGCTTAACCACTAGTTACACGGAGACTATTTCTACAATACTTTTTTAGTTCTTCACGGATTGAAGCTAAATCTAAATGAATATTTTTTTGCAGAAATAATGCGATTAGGCCTGTAATAATTGGAGCAGCATAACTATTACCGCTTGCTTTTATTCTTTTACCGCCAACCGTTAAAGCATCAGTTGGATAACCGTTGGCAATACATTCACAGATTTCATCATTATAGTATTCGTAATCGAATTTTTCTTTCATTTCGCCGGACCTAACACTGATAACATTTTCGAACATTGCAGGATAACTATTGATATCATCATTTGAATTCGCCGAGACAATAATGATGCCTTCATTTTTTGTTTTTTCACAAACGATATATAATGGACGTAATGCTTCTTCTAATCTTGTCCCTAAACTCAGATTGATTATATCCACCTTTATAGAAATGCAATGCTCAATAGCTTTTACTAGTACTTCAATATTAGTCTCAAGTTTTTTATTGAATACCTTTATTGGATAAATAATAGCGTCGGATGCAATTTGTAAAATGATATCTGTACAAGCAGTGCCATGCCCAAGATTATCATTAGCATTAGCATTTACGGATAGACGAAATCCATCTGAATCATCGATAAATGATATTCCCTCTAAAATTCTGTCATCGAAAAAAGTATTATAATCCCAGCCACTATCAATAACCGCAATCTTTATATCCTTGCCAGTGCAACTGTCTAATACAGTTGATAAATATGGGGGACGTATTAAGCAAAATGATCCATCGTAATAGCACATATCACAGCAGCTTTTTAAGATTTTTGATTAACAAGGAGATTATTCTGTCGTTTTCTTTAATAATTTTAGCGTCCAACGTATACCCTCTTCGTAATTGATTAAAATACTTTTCATTTGGATTCATTTGTATTGCCACTTCAACTTTGTAGACCTTTGTACTGCTTGCAGAAGTGCCATTTATAGATAACGGTTCCGATGAAATCGAAGAAATCTTGCCGGTGAGAAATATGTATTCTTCCGATAATCTCATAGCTTTTACCTCTATTCTAACCGGGTCACCAATTTTCAATTCATAAGCATCGCCTTCATTCACTATGAGAATTGCCTTCCAATTATCCATTTGAGCGATTTCAAATAATTTGGTTCCTTCATTTACAACACTGCTTCTAAGTTTCTCAAGGTTTTCGGTCAATAATATTCCCCCATATTCAGCAGTAAAATCACTTTTATAAAGGATCATCTGTGCAAGCTTGATATTTCTTTCAAGTTGTTCAATTTCCAGTAATGTAGCTCTTAGCTGCATCGAATTAATTTCTTGCATGTTCTGTTTAGATTTCAGACTCTGCAGTTCAGCTTCTGCTGTTGTTATTTCGGCGCTCGCATAATCAAGTGAAATATGAGTCCCTTTTTTATAGTTAACTATAAACGAATCTGCATTTACACCGGGGAAATAGTCAACCAACTTTTGTCTTAATCCAGCCTTAGCTTTTAGTAATTGGGCTTCTGCTTTTTTGATTTGAAGGTTGCTTTGTTCAAGCTCAATAGGGATTGTTTTTTCTCTGATTGAATAGTTTATTTTTTTTATCTCTAAATCACTTATAGCTTTGCTAATATTTCCCTCTAACTGGAACTTATCATACTTCAGTAATGAATCCCCTTTTTTAATTATTTGCCCCTCTTTAACAAAAACTTCCTCAATTCTACCGGCGATAGGACTATAAACTGTGTTTACACTAACAGGTTCAAGATAGCCAGAAGCCTCGATTGTAATATTAATTTTAACAATGCTAATTACAGCCAACGTTACAAGTAATAATACACCGAGAATTCCAAAAGTAATTGAAACAATTCTTGCTACTAAATTAGATGAGTGCTTAGAATTTAGATTTGGTAAGTGATAAATCTTTTTTTCATCACCATTCTTTTGAGTTAGCATATTAACCTTGCCGCTATTTTTTGATGTTTTTAAAAGACATCTCTTTTAATGTATTTGAGGATGAATAAAACATTTGTCTATAAACATCACTTTTATTTAATAATTCTTCGTGAGTTCCGGTTGAATTAATACTTCCATTTTCCAGTAAGCAAATCATATCCGCCAAATGAGTGCAAGTCATTCTATGTGTTACAAAAATTATTGTTTTGTCCTTCAGAAACTCAAAGATGTTTTTAAGTAGTTCGGCTTCAGTCGCTAAATCAATATTGGAGGTTGCTTCATCCAAAATTAAAATTGGAGCGTTTCTTAATAGTGCTCTTGCGATTGAAATACGTTGACGCTGCCCGCCGGATAAATTGCTTCCCGCTTCAGAAATTTCAGTATGATAACCATTTGGGAGGCTTTTTATGTGCTCATCCAGTTTACAAATTTCGATTACTTTATTTACCAACTGCTCATCTACTTCTTCTAAACCAAGAACCAAATTATCCCAAATGGTTCCTTTAATGATGCTGAATTCTTGCCATACAACTGAAATCTGTTTCCTTAAATCAAATAGAGAATAAGACCCAATACTTTTCCCGGAATAATTAATTTGTCCGGTTTTAATGCTCTCCATGCCGAGCAATAACCTAAGTAAAGTAGTTTTACCGGAACCGCTGGGACCAATTACTGCAACCTTCATGCCCTTGTTAATATTTAGATCAATGTTTTGTAATACCTTTTTATCATCGTTATATGAAAAATTAATTCCTTTAATTTCAATGTCTCCGGATAGTCTATTATTAATTTTGGGGGCTTCTTCAAAAACAATTTCCGGATTTTGCTCTGTGTCGGAATCCAAGTATTCATACATGCGGTTAAGAGAAACAGATGTTTGCTGAAAATCGGAGAAAAGATTTACGATTTGGGATAAAGGATTATACAAATACCCGATATAAGCTGAGAATGCCATGTAATCACCAAGTGACATTTCTTTACCAAGTATATAGTGCCACCCAAGCCATGTAAACAAAGCTGTGTTTGCAATTCTAACGAAACCATTAAGCAGCCCAATTGATTGCCCTAAAGCACCAGCTTTAAGTTGCACATTGATAGCTTTTTCAATTTGATCTTTGGTTTTATTGAAAACATATCTTTCGAGAACCATGGTTTTTATTAAGCGGATGTTGGTTAACGATTCTATTTGAAACGCACTTAACTCTGCAAATGCTTCTGCCGATTTCTTATAAAGTCTTCTAACAAACTTTCCCGTTAAGGCAATTATTATTACTGTTGCCGGAATACTAATTAAAGAAATAATTGCGAGCTTCCAATGAAGCAAGAATAAAAACGGTGGAACAATAAAAAGATAAATTCCATTTACGAATATTGTTTGAAACAAGGTATTAACAGCCTTGAGGGAACTGTTCAGATCGCCAAAGCGGGACATTATTTCGCCAACCCGGTGTTCATCGTAAAACCGAATTTTAAGATGCTGTAAATGGTTAAAAAACATTAAACTGGTAGAGTTACTAAGATGCGTATTTATAACCATGCTATAGTAACCTTGCAGTGTACCTATGAGTATGGAAGAAATCCCAATCCCAAATATTGCCGCTACTAAAACGTGCATTAAAGAAATATCTTCCGTAGGATATACTTTATCAATCAAAATTTTTGTTAAGAATGGCATAACCATTCCAATAAGACCAATAACTACACCAAGCGCCAACCCCTTTATTATTTTACTCCAATAGGGCTTGACAAGAAAAAGAAATCTCTTGAAATATTTTATAGAATCTTTTAGCTGGACATTTTTTTCTTTCTTATCCATTCGTTTATCCGTTTTGTATTTTCTTGATCGTAATCTTGCCCTTAATCTGCTTTTAGTAGTAGCGCGTCTCCGGCTCGAACGGAGCTCTTTCAGCAGAGGGCTGATTATCCTACCACTAGACGAACGCGCTTAATCATATTATTATGCTAAGCATTCGGGCACACAGTATGTATAAACGGGTTTTGAGCATGGATATTCGCATGTAGCACCCATGCAAGTATTACATGTAATCAAAGTAGGACACCCCGGTTCATCTATTGTACAAGGGCATGATTCTCCACAACCGGTAGCCGGACAAGTAGTGCCAACAGATGTTGGATCACACAAATCCAACGGAGTTAAGCAACCATCTCCTGTTTCTTGAGCTAAAATTGTACCGCTCTTTTTTACACTATCCATTACTTCAAACGATTCTACCTTGATTTCATCAAGGTTTAATTTCAGTTTACTCATGGTAAACCTCCTTAGTTTTGTTAAATAATATGTTGTTTTGTTTTACATATTATTTTGTCGGTAGCGCTTGTAGGCTTGTACCTACATCTCCCCACAAAGGCGGGGTATCTTATTTAGACTATCACGCTTTTCTTCTTCCGGAAGAATTAGTGGCGCGTCTCCGGCTCGAACGGAGTTCTTTCAGCAGAGGGCTGATTATCCTACCTCTAGACGAACGCGTTTGGCATTACTAATCATTTATTTTGTTTTCGAAAGTCAGACACTCAGTACATACAAAACTCGAAATCCGTACATATATCACAACAACTAACATAAGTTATTACACAAGATCCATTACAACTCTCTTCACAAGTAGCTGTGCATGTGTCTGGACATGTTGCATCGGCTGTATTACAAATTGTTACACATGAACCTACTTCTACTGTATCTTCGCACATTGGGAAACAAGTTCTTGCATAGCTAATTTCTTGACCAAGAACCGTTCCATTTGTTTTTGAATTATTTTGTACTTCAAACGATTCCACCTTGATCTCATCAAGGTTTAATTTCAGTTTACCCATGGAAAACCTCCTTTTGTTTTGTTAAATAATATGTTGTTTTGTGTTACATATTATTTTTGTCGGTAGCATGTAAAGTCCCTCCTAACCTCCCAAAGGAGAGGAATGAAAGAACTACTTTCTTTCCACAAAAGGCGGAATATCTTATATAGAAGAACATGCTGATTCTTCTTCCGGAAGATTTTTCAAATACTCTTGCTCTTACTCATGATCTTGATCTGTTTTAAGTTAGTAGCGCGTCTCCGGTTCGAACGAAGCTCTTTCAGCAGAGGGCTGATTATCCTACCACTAGACGAACGCGCTTAAATTATGTTTCTATTAATCCATTACTCTTTATTCACACCGGATTACAAATCTTAATTTCACTACATGGGAACTCATAAGTAGCACAAGTACAAGAGTCTCCACATGTTGCAAGGCATGTAACTGGACATGTAACTGGACATGTAGCATCACATGTTACGCATGTAGCTCCACATGATGCAACTTCTGTATCACAAGTTCCAACGCAAGAGCCATACTCAACAGTATATTCGCACATTGGAGGACAAGTACTACCACCACCGGTTTCTTGACCAAAAACTGTACCGGTTACTTTTACATTATTAGAGACTTCAAACGACTCCACCTTGATTTCATCAAGGTTTAATTTCAGTTTACCCATGGTAAACCTCCTTAGTTTTTTTAAATAATATGTTGTTTTGTTTTACATATTATTTTGTCGGTAGCGCTTATAGGTTTGTACCTACATCTCCCCACAAAGGTGGGGTATCTTATTTAGACTATCACGCTTTTCTTCTTCCGGAAGATTTTTACAATTCTCTTGTTCATAATCTTGCTCTTGATCTGCTTTAAGTAGTAGCGCGTCTCCGGCTCGAACGAAGCTCTTTCAGCAGAGGGCTGAATATCCTACCACTAGACGAACGCGCTTGAGTTACAACTTTATTCCATGCTTTTCACAGTGATCACATTTATGAACTTCATCTACTAAATCATCTATAAAAACCAAGGGACTACTATCCACAACAATAATATTTGCCCGATAAAACTCTTTAAGCTGCATTGAGATTTTTTGTTCTAAATCTATTTTCTGAGCTTCGTCCTCTATATCAAAATTATCTACCACATTTTCTACAAGCTTTCTTGCTGTGAGTCCATTATTAATTTGATCAATTATTAATTTGCCAAGAAGATTAAGTTTTTTCAAAAAAGGTTTAGTTTGCTGAATGAACAGCAAATAACTACCAGCCTCTTCTTTAGGAAATTTGTCCGTTCCAAACTCATTCCAATTGTAGCCAAGCTCTACCGGTACACATAAGTGATGAAGTTTTAGAATTGTCTTCTCTTTGTCAAGTAAGTCAAAATCAGTTTTTGTAAGTGAATAAACATAATCAGCAGTATAATCATCATTAGCTTTCAGTAACCCGATTGTTTTTGTTTCAATGGCTTTACTTTCATCAAACAATTTTTGTTTCTGAGGCTGCTTTTCAGCACCTAACATTTCTGCGTAAAAACTTTCTATCGTTTCCAATAAAGATTGTATAGTGCTTTGATCAGCTTTTGGGAAAATGAATTTTTCAACTTCATTATTCTCTAATAGTGAGATTGTTCTAAACAAATAGTTCTTAAGAGAATCTATAATTAGCACTCTATTTTCTTTCTTTACTATTTCTTGTTTTGTTATTCTTTTAGTAATAGGGGCTAAAACAGATTCAATGTTGTTATCCGCTAACCTTAACAAATAATATCCAATTCCCGCTTCACCAAGCATTAAACTCGGATCACTCGTTGAATTCATAGTTCCGCATTTCCAGTTTCCGTTTTGTTTTTGCGATTCTTCAATTCCTTTTACAGCAATTTCTTGTGCTTTTGTTAAATACTCATCATTACCAAGTACTCTATATGCGCATATTAAAGTTTCAGCATTACCAAAAGCCCCATGGCACAAGGAATAATTGGCATTACCAACAGCGAGAGATTTAATAGTGTTTTCCGCAGCGTAAACGGCTTCATCTTTATAAATCTCCTTCTTTAATAATTCATAGGCTCTTATACGTGATAATCCAATACCCGGAGCCCCGTGGCACCAAGCCGACATATATTTTGGTGAATATTTCTGGAATTCGTTTCTAAGTGCTCTTGCTCTCATCTGCTCAGATGTTTCGTAATGATAATACAACCCCAATTCACTATGTCTGAAGTCTGGCCAGTTATTTTCTTGCTTATTAAAGAATTGCCGTTCATAAAGGGATGCCTGTTCTGCCGGATACAAGTAATAGTCGGAACCGGTTGCATTGAACAATTCAAGAAAAGCATGACCAATACCAGATGCACCGTGTGCATAGCCGCACAGGTGACGCGCGTGAGTGTTATAATTGGAACCCCACGACCAACCGATTAACTCACGGTTAGCCACTTTTATTAAATTATCTCCTAAAGCTAATGCAATTTCAAAAAGGTTTTGGTCATTGTAGTATTCAGCCAACTGAAGAATTACCGGAATAGAACCACCCCCGCCACCGATTACATCAATTCCATTATCTAGAGCCTCTTTTCCCTTCATCTCTAGAAGAATTTCTCTTGAAGAATCTAGGAATTCATTATTGCTAAAAACATCGCCGGCTTTGTTCAAAGCATAAGCAATACCTACTCTTCCGGAGTGAAATCCAAATGAGGATAAAGGTAGTTTCTTTGCTTCAGCTAAAGCATTATTTGCCGCACCTACCGCTGTTTTTTTAATTAAATCATCCGGTATATGTTTATATAGTTCAGTCAGAAACACGGAGATTCCCGCAGTTCCTTGATAGAGCCCTCCACCGGCTTCATCAAATTGCGGCTTACGTGATTCATAATTCTTTCTATCGGGAACGACTACCTGCCATGTACATTTATCCTCTTTCCATAATGCCTGCCCACAAATCTTTATACCAATCTTGTAAGCATTTTCCAAAAACAATTCTTTATTGCTCATTTTGTAAGACTCCGGTTTGTATTAGACCATTGTGTATTAAGTGAGCGAGATAAGATTCATCGCGAATGGATATACCAAGTCTATTGTTATGCATATGAATATAGCTTGGAAGTATTGACGCAGTTATTTCATTCCAGTGTTCTATAACTTTTCCATGAACTACGATTTTTCCATTAAGGCATAGTTCTAGTAGTTTCTCTTTTATGCTTCTAAGATTTACAGCATAATTCAATAACGATTCCGGTAAAGACTCGATATCATCTAAAGCATCCCAAATCTGCTGGATATATTCAATTAATTGATTCGACTGTTTCTCAAAGCCGGAATCGAACATTTTGAGCCACTCATCCTTGAATTCTTCTTTCGCAAATGCTTTTAGATATCCGCTGCGGTAATAAGCCATTGTGTTACCGGCGCTTGCTTTATCATCAACAAATACTTTTAATAGTGCAATCATTCCTATTAAACCTTTTCCGAACCGGAAGGATGTATCATCGCTATTCAGTTCTTTAACTTGAGTTACGCAGAACTCGCTGGAGTGGAAAAAGAACTCTTCCGCAACTCCGATTCCTTCCATCCCACCATACCGTTCTATTTCCGGTTCATAATTAATGAGAAGATATTTCTCAACCGAACCATCTTTATTTTTTATGACCGGTTTAAGATCTTCGGGATAATTATCAGCAATTAATTCGTTAAACTTTTCGAGCAGTTGATTAAAACAGTCTTCTTTCTTTAACTGTAACCGCAAACGTAAATGGGGACCTAATTCATTATATCTTATAAAAAAATATTTTGCTATCCATCCATTTGTCTTGCTTAACTCTACAAACGGTTGTACAATATCCTTAAGCACTCTATCTGCTTTGGTGGAGTAAATATCCCCATTAAAGAATATGTGTAAACTTACCCAGTTGTTATCGAGATTGTTCCGCACTTGTTAATGCCTCATTATAATCAGTTTGTTCCGGTGTATCCGGTTGTATGTCAAATTGCAAAACGAATTCAGTTGCGTAACTGCTATCTTCATATTGTGCTAATTGATCGCTCTGTGGCAACATTTCTTCAATTGTTACCACATAGTTCTTAAGATTACCCATAACTTTTGCTATAATGTTCAAAAAAAGAGGATTCAGAAAATCTATATACTGCGGTTTGTAAAAGTCCTTTGAATACTTTGGAACTTCTTTCTTTTTTCCGTTGATAGGAACAGCAGTATTTGTGTTCTCATTTTCATTCGGCTTTGCATTAATCTCTGGCGCCCCATTTTCTTTGATTCCATTTTCATTATTTGCAGTTAATGGTACAGCCGGCTTGTCAATAGTTTTTTTATTTTGATTCGCTTTGTCAACCTCATTTCCGTTCTTTTTCTGTTCTAAATTATTCTTAGGCTGAACAGGCAGCGGCCTAACTCTTATATAAACTTTGTCCGGGATTCCATTTTTAATTCGCCATTCATTTACGCGAATAAAATAATCAGCTTTTAATTCGCCACGCTGCATCACAGGATATAGTTGTGCAGGGACTTTCCATATTTTTCGTGAAAGAATAATTGTGTTTTCCAGTACGATTCTTGGTCTATAAACGATCTCATGTTTAATTTCAAGAACCGCTTTCGGTTGTAAAATATTCTCTTGCTTGCTGGAACCGCTTTTTTCTGTTATTGCCTTATCAATTTTTTCATCCTTAGCCGAAATTTTTTCTTTGTTTTCATTACCAGTCACATCTTCATTTTTCTTCTGTTCCGGTGTGTTTAAAGTTTTGTATGTATCCGGGAAATTCAATGAGAAGTTTGAAGCTGGAGCGAACTTGGCTAATAATTGGAAAAGAGGCGGTCTCATCATAGGATTCAAAAAACCAAGGTCAAGCGGAATGATTTTCTTATTTGTTTTTAATTCATATAGTTCTAAAGAATGAGCGTCTTGCTGATGAATACGTACATAAATATCATTACACGATATTTTATTTTTTGAATAGCCGCTTTCACTTGTTGGGTAAACAATTTCATTCTCAACTAAAATGGGATGGAGGTTTGCATTGAAATTTGAATCATGACAAATTTCCGCCAGAATTGAATCTTCATACTTTGAATTGTTTAATAGACTATCGTTCTTGTATTGTTCATCGAAGAGATACAAAAAGCGGGAGAAGTATTTACCAAACCCCATTAAATATTTACCATCCGGAATGACAAGCGTTTTCAATTTATTATTTTCAAAAACTGGGGTAGCAAATATTGAAACACTGTAAGCTTCATCCGGACTACTTATTTCTTTATTAGATATTGCTTCTAATTCTACAAGGCTAATGTTAATTTCGTCAGCGCTTATATTTAGCTTCCATTTATCACTAATTAGTTTGCTAAACGACTGACTAAAAGAATACAGTTTCTTTACAATATCTAGTTTAAATGGGTTGCTTAAATCATACTTTTTAAGTTCCTCGTCTTTTATTCCAGCTTGAATTTTTTGCTGTTTAGTAAGGTGTTCTTTAAAATGTTCACGATAATAATCTTCGTAAAATTGTAGTAAAGGAACTGATTTCGAAACATCGTAATGTTGTTCAAAGAAGTGCCTCATATTAGCTTTTTCACTTCTTGGGTAAGCAAACTTTCTAGTAATTAAAACAAACTCTCTAAAAATTTCTTCAATGTGTTTGACGGCAGAATATGGTATGCTTGCTTCCGCATAAGAAGTTGCATCTTCATAGAAAGGTAAGTTTGCTCTTTTAAGCTCTTTTATACCCAGCTCAGTGAAGCAAGCATTTATATCTCTTATAGCAGATGTTAATATTTGCTTTCTTTCAGACGAAGAGCTTATTTGATAAGAAATGATAGAAGAATCCAGTTTGGAAAGTAGATCAACAATTTTATTACTTTTCTCATGATCAAGTCTTTCCAAATATTCTTTTAGAGGAATATGCCAATATGCATCTTGACTCGCAATTCCAACAGTTAATCTGATAAATCCAATTTCAATTAAGCGATCCAAATATTGAACAACTTCTTCTAAAGTAGCATCTATCTCTTCCAAGCTGAGGATTGTATCAATTAGTTTATTTAACTCAACCCTCAAAAAGTCGTTTTGCGAAAGTTTCTCTACAATTAAGTTTAATACATCATTTATTTGAAGTCTCTGAAATACTTCTTTTTGCTCAATTGCAGTTAGAAACTTGAAATTCCTATCGCTTGGCTCAACTGTAGGGTTTAGTTCAACAAGTAAAAACTTTCTTAACTCTACCTCTTTGCTTAAGTACTCAAAAATATTTCCATATATATCTTTGTTTAAAGTAATCTCGCTTTTGTTAACAACAGGTTTTGTCGAAAATATGTTACTTGTTCCGTTTGTTTCTATTTTGTTAAAAGACCCGGGTATAATTGCACAAAACGTTGAGAATGGTGTTGCCTTGGCTGTCATTCGTGTAAAATATCTTAATAATCCATTCTCGATCTGCTCATCATTTATAAAGTTGCCGGATTTTATTTTCTTTAAATAAACCGGCAGATTTTCATAAAGAATTTGACTAGAGAGCAATAGACCCTTTTTAAATGTTTCGCTGTTATCAACATAATTCGCAAAATTAATTCTGCTGAGATTTTCTAATTCAAGAATGAGCTCAACTAATGGAATCCTTATTGCTGAAAAAGCTTCTTGCAGTTCTTGTATTCTTTTGAGTTTATCATCATAGTTTGAAAAAGATGAATTTAAGGATGGCTCATCGTTAACATTTAAGTTGGCGATATACCTTTTTAGAGAAAGTAAAGCACCTCTCTCTTTGGTGTTCGTTTCGTTTTTAATAGCAGTGAATAATTCGTTTACGCAGTTTACTTTTTGTGAAGTAAATTCCTTTTCAATAACAGTCAACTTATTTAAGTACTCTTGTATTATATCCGAATGACCGTTTCCAAGATGTTGAAATTTATCCCCAGCTATTCTCATACAGTAGTTACTAAAAAAATTAGCGCTTTTCATTTTACTCCATTTATTACGAACTCATTATTATGTCCAGTTCCACTTAAATAGTCTTGGAATAACCTGTGAATGCTCTTCAGTTGAAGTAACTATTGTGAGAGAATAATATTTCTCCAAATGCTAGTGAGTACAATTGATAGTTGGACATATAACATTAAATTGAGTTTTTCTGGCATTAGTTATAGTTGTGTTGAGATGTGAAACAGTGCAATAGTGATGATATATAAGACAAAGAATAAAGAATTCTTTGCCATACAATTAAGTTTGGGGTTCTTATTTCTTGGACTACTGCAAAAAGCATAAAAAGAAAAATTCCCAGATTACTTATACAAAAGTAAGGTGTCATTTATCTTGAGGCACTAGCACAAGTACTAGTTTTAACCTGGTATAAACACTAGTTTTTCATTTTCAGGCACTAGCACTTTTACCAGTTTTATGCTTTTTTACGAATTTATGACGGTTTTCAATTGAATATTTGGTTAAGCTCCTTGAAGAGTTGATAGTTAGTTTTTCTTTCAACTTACCACAATGGAAGTAGACTGTTTTCTTAGATATAAATAATCTTTCGGCAATTTCAGTGCTTTTGTAACCTTCCCCTAAAAGTTCGAGAACGCGTAGTTCTGCGTTCGTCAATTCATAGAAAGGATCGTTTTTATCAATTTTATAGATGTGTAAGTTTTCTAATGGTTCTAAGTCATCATTTTTTTCTTCTTTTAGGTCATTTTCCAGTACTGGTATTGCTTTCAATTGTAATTTCTTTCCAGCACCAAAGTAGAATAATAATAATGTAGTAATTAGACCGAATATTAAAAACCAAATGTAGTGTTTGGTTAAAAATGGCAGGTTGCTGTAGTAAAGAGAAATTTTAATACTATCTACTATGGTGCATAGAATAAGTAGAGGCAAAAAAAGAGGAATTGCATGAGAATTTTTGTAGTCAAAGAGTATCTGTTCAAAAAAATAGTTTATTATTAACGCAGAAATAATAACTGTGGTTAAGGGCGCAAGAAAATTATGCTCACTTATATGAGGTAGTACCAAAATAACTGATACTATTGTAAGTAAAACATACTTCCTATCTTTAACCGGCAGAGCAAACAGCATTAAAGAAGCGGCAACGGGCATATAGTGAAAAGATGTTATGCTAAATAAATAACGAAGAAGCAGAAAAATAGGGTCTAATAACGCCAAGACTACAAAGTAATGAAAGTATTTTGTGCCACGATACCTTAGTTGTGGCAAGAACATTAATGCAACATTAACTAATCCAAGAACTTTCAAAACAGTAATCATAAAATTAGTACCCCTTACAATAAATTTTACTTTTACCAGTTGTGTGAATTAAGTTTTATGAAGTCAAAAGCATTATTTAATCAAAAAATGGGACGCGGATTGAACGGATTTATTATGATTCCGCAGATACTTTTTTGAATAATTGTTTTTGATTTCCTTATCCAATCTCTCAATTCTAATTCACACAACGGATTACTTTTGTTTTATTTTATCCCAAAAAGAATTCCAACATAACCCTTAGGATAGAAAAGCATAATGCCTCTATCTGACCCGGATAATTTGCGTTGTAGCAAGTAGTGATTTAATATTTGAAGGAGATTATAACCCCCGGGTTTTCATTTCAGTTTGTATGTTAAATTCTTATAACAAAGTAAAACCAGAGAAAGAAAAATGCAAGGCATTTATTTAGGTGTGAGGTTTGAGTTTTGAAAAAAGACTTGGGAAGTAGGATTTTGGAATTACGATATGCGAAGTTGGAAATAAAAGCTTATCCCTACTCTTCCCCAAATGCCTGTCGCATAATTTAATAGCCCGCTGATGACGCGAATTTAACGGATGCTTCGGTACACTCAGCACAGGTTTACACTGATATATTTTTGATTCATTAATTATGCGACATCCATCTTTTGCAGAATTAGGATTTGAAATTTTTGAGCAACAGATGACTGGAAGCGAATTGTGGATCGGAGAAATTACGACTTACGATGTACGAAGCTGGAAATGGGAAAGATCAGTGAATTAAAGGCAACCCATAGCAAAATCAGTTGTGTGAATTAAGGATGAGGTCAAAAGCAATTATTTAATCAAAAAATGGAAAGCTGATTGAACGGATTTATCATGATACTTCGATTGATCCTTCGCTACGCTCAGGACAAGACTCAGTACGGTTTACAAAGATAAATTTTTGAATAATTCTTAATCAATCTCTCAATTAAAATTCACATAACGGGTTATTACTACCAAGAAACATCTGACTATTGTTTTATCAGTCATTCTGATAGCACCAACGGTGGAAAAAGAGTAACGGTTTTAGAATAATTTTGAGACTTCAATCAGATTTATCTGGGGTCTAAAAAATAACTTGACAGAATGGTATGGATGTAATATTTTACTGCCAGTACTTTCAGTGTCATTTAGGTGACGCTGATTGCTACTTGGCCCAGTGTCTCCCCCCAACACTGGGCTTTTTAATTAAAGGAGATAAAATGGCAAAGAACATTAAGACAATCAGAGAGACCAAAAAGAGTTTCATTTCACCTTTTCAAGAATACTGGACAAAGAAAAACTATTTATTATTAGGCTCTGGTTTGGCAGTATTAATCTTGGGTTATTTTTTAATGGCACAAGCACCCTGGGATGGATTCTTTAGCTTAAACCTTTCACCGATTATTTTACTAATCGCATATTTGGTAATTATACCGATTTCAATTTTGCTAAAAACTTCCTCTACCAAGAAGTAGACATATGTTTTTTGCAAAAGTAGTTGGAAATGTCGTTTCTACACCGAAGAATAAATTCCTTGTGGGACATAAATTATTAATCGTCCACCATGTTAACGAGCATGCTGAATTGATTGGGAATAAGGATGTAATTGCGATCGATTTAGTTAACTCCGGTATTGGCGATATTGTTATTGTTGTTCAAGAAGGAGACGCAATACAACAAATGTTGGGACATTCCAACGCCCCGGTGAATACAATGATAATTGCGGTAGTTGATAACATAGAATTATCAGAATAGCGAGTCGTGATACAGTCAAGTTTTAACAAACTAGTTCAGTTAAAACAGTTACACTCGATCGAAGGAATCGGGCCACAGAAAATATTGTCCTTACTCGGAAAATTTCGAAATGTTGAGCAAATCTTAAATGCATCCTACAACGAATTATTGTTAGTTGAAGGAATAAGTAAAACTCTCGCCCAAAAAATTATTAAATCCAATGAAAACCAGCTAAACTTCTCGACAGATCTTGAAAAAGAAATTGCCGCCTTAGAAAAATTTAACGCTAGTATTTTAACCTTTCTAGATGAAAGCTACCCATCGCAACTGAAGAATATTTATTTTCCTCCAATATTTCTTTACTATAAGGGGAATATCGAATTGATTGAATCAAATTCAGTTGCAATTGTTGGAACGCGAGAACCAACAACTTACGGTAGAATTACTGCGGAATTAATGGCAACTGAACTTGCAAATAGAAACATCTCAAGTGTAAGTGGGCTGGCAAGAGGCATCGATACAATAGTACATTCTTCTTCACTAAAAGCTAGTGGTAAAACTATAGCCGTAATCGGTTCCGGCTTAGATGTAATTTACCCTCCCGAGAACAAAAAGCTTTTTAATTCTATATCTGAAAGTGGTTTGATAATCTCTGAATATCCACTTGGTACAAAACCAGATGCACAAAACTTTCCAAGGAGAAATCGAATTATTTCCGGAATTTCTTTAGGAACACTAATTGTCGAGACCAAATTGAACGGAGGTGCGATGTTAACTGCACAGTATGCATTAGATCAAGGGAAAGAAGTTTTCGCGGTTCCGGGGAATATTAATTCTAAATATAGTGAGGGACCAAACATACTGATACAAAGAGGTAGTGCTAAGCTTATTAGAAACGTCGATGATATATTGGTGGAACTCCGATTAATGACAAAATCTTCGGATGAACAAGATGTTTTGCAAGAACAAGTAGAATTAAATCTGTTTGAAGAGAAAATTTTAAGTGCAATAAAGAATGAGCCAAAGCAAATTGATGAGATTTCGCTTCTATGCGGATTGAGTACCTCAGACTGTTTAATTCATTTACTTAGCATGGAGTTCAAAGGGGTTGTTAGGCAGAGACCGGGGAAAGTATTTTCAATAGATTAATCATATCTGTTTTGTGAATGTTAAGGATTATGAATAAAAATAATTTATAAACTAAGAAATGGAACGCAGATTAAACTGATTTAACATGATTAAGACAGATCGGGGGGTTTGAATATTATTTTTGTATAACTTATTCTGAAGATTAATCATACTTCTTTTTGTTTTTCCAAAGACTCTTTAACCTTTCCTTGATAGATTTTTCATTACCGTTTTCGGATGGGAAATAAAACTGCTTAATTTTCAATTCGTTGGGCAAATAATCTTCAGATAAAAAATTGTTTTCGAAAGAGTGAGGGTATTGATAATCTTTTCCATATCCCAATTCTTTCATCAATTTTGTCGGTGCATTACGCAGATGAATAGGAACTGAAACGAGTTCGGATTTTTTGACTTCTGCTATTGCATTATCTATTGCCATATAAGAAGCATTACTCTTTGGTGATGATGCCAGATAGGTAGCACACTGAGCAAGAATTATTCTCGCTTCCGGCATTCCAATTTTATGAACAGCACTAAATGTTGCTTCAGCAAGAACAAGCGCATTTGGTGAAGCATTACCAATATCCTCAGCAGCAAGAACAACCATTCTTCTAGCAATGAATAAAGGATCTTCTCCACCTTCAATCATTCTTGCCATCCAATAAATTGCCGCGTCCGGATCGGAACCTCTGACACTTTTGATGAAAGCGCTAATAATGTTGTAATGCTCTTCTCCATTCTTATCGTAAATAATATTTTTTCGCTGAACGACATTTTCAATTATTTTTTTAGTAATGATGATTTCATCTTTAGTCATTTCTTGCAGCACACAAGCTTCAAGAATATTTAGAAGAGTTCTAGCATCTCCACCGGAGATGAAAATTAAAAAATCTTCATCTTCGAGTTTGATACTCAAAGAACTAAGAAATTCATCTTTTGTAAGAGCAAAGTTTACGATGTTTTGAAGATCAACTTTACCTAACTCATCCAGAACAAAAATTCTTACACGAGAACGAAGCGCGGGAATAACTTCGAATGAGGGGTTCTCGGTTGTTGCACCCATTAAGATAATTTCGCCCGATTCTACCGAAGAAAGCAAGGCATCTTGCTGAGCTTTATTGAAACGATGAATCTCATCGATAAACAATATTGTTCTTTTAAAATGCTGAAGATTGACTCTAGCCTTCTCAATCACCTCACGTATTTCTTTTACACCGGAAGAGACGGCATTTATTTTATAGAATTCTGAATCGGTAGCCTCGGAAATGATTTTTGCAAGAGTTGTTTTACCGGTACCGGGCGGTCCCCAAAGAATGATTGAACTCAGAGTATCATTCTCCACCATCATTCTAAGCGGTTTTCCCTCCCCAACAAGTTTTACTTGCCCTTGAAACTCTTCAAGTGTTTTAGGGCGGCATCGTTCGGCAAGAGGTGTGTGTGGAATCTGTATTTTACTTTTCACAAAACTATTTCTCTTCTATTCGAAAGACTTTTTCTGTCTTCTTTAGCATGTGATATTTTTCTCTGGCAACTCTTTCCAACTTAACCTTGCTTGTCTTTAATGAATCTATCTCTCGTTCCAGCATGAATAACTTTTCTTCTGCTTTTTTTATTTCAGAATCCATTTGTTTTAGCTCCTTACGGATTTTCAAAAACTTCAGTAATCCGTTTTCATTGAAAACAATAAATGCTGATGCACCCAGAAACACAACTGCAATTAAAATGCGAATGACAAGTTTATTGTTCATTTAAGAGCGTTTTTTACAATACGATCAATTAATTCTTCGAAAGAAATGCCCGCAGCATTCGCAGCTTTAGGGACAAGACTTAAGCTTGTCATTCCAGGCAGCGTATTAATTTCCAAGCAGTAAGCTTTGTTTTCTTCAGTCAAGCGAAAATCTATTCTTGAATAGCATTTACATCCTACGGCTTTGAAAGCATTAACAGCTTGAGTTTGTATGTCGATTCGAACTTCTTCCGACATTGGAGCCGGTACGATATATTCCGATTTACCGGCAGTGTATTTGCTTTCAAAATCATATAAACCGCTCTTAGGAACTATTTCTAAAATCGGCAGTGCAACCTCATCCAAAACTGCAACTGTTAACTCTCTACCCGGAATGAATTGTTCAATCAAAGCTTTGTCGGAATATTTCAACGCAAGTTTGATTGCTGGAATTACATCTTCATCAGACTTGCATACAGTTAAACTAACACTCGAACCTTGATCATTTGGTTTTATTATACACGGATAACCAAATTGCTTACGAATTTTTTCCGGGAATTCTGAATAGTCTTGCAGACCAATGTCGGCAACTATCCACGCCGGAGTTGAAACGCCAAAGTGTTCTATTACAACTTTGGTCATCGCTTTATCCATAGCGAGTGAACTTGTCAAAATTCCGGAGCCGGTATATTTGATTCCGCGCATTTCGAGCAACGACTGAATTGTACCATCCTCTCCCCATCTTCCATGCAAGGCGAGAAACGCAAGATCAATTTCATCAAACAATTTGGAATTAATAATATCGATATAATTTCTGTTAGAGAGTTCGGCGAAATCTTTTTCATCAAACAATTGCGCTTCATCTTCAGGTTGATTTAATCCGTAAGCCGGATCAATAGGAAATACTTCGTGTCCCATCCCTCTTAATGCAGTCAGAATTGATCGAGAAGTTTTTTTAGATACTTCTCTTTCAGGAGATGTGCCTCCAAGCAATAACGCGATTCTTAATTTTTCTTTCATAATTTTTATTTTGTGAATTGTTTTTCGATTTCTTCAATAATTCTCATATTCGCTAAACCGTCTTCACCCGAGACTTCCGGCACTTCATTTTTAATAAATGAACGCTGAACTGAACGAAGCATAAGGACAAGTTTATTCGAACGTTTGCGGAAAACCTTTCTGGCTTCACCTTGAATATCAATTATCAATTTTGAAACGGAGTTTTTCTTACCAAAAAAGTTTTCGATGCTAACTGATCCGTTGTGACCGATGATTTCGATTCTGTTGCTTGCTTTTTTACAATCATACGAAACTGAAAAGCTGCCGTATCCGCTACTGTTAAATTTTACAACTGCTGCTGCAAAGTCTTCCGAGTCACTTTTGTACACAACGTTATCAAGAAAAGCTTTCGATTCTGAAATATCTCCGCCAAAGTAGCGAAGCAGATCAATCATTTGCGCGCCAAGATCGCGAAGCACTCCGCCGCCGCTTAATTCTTTTTTCATACGGAAATTTCCATCAGCAGGAAAATCAGTATGATAAGTAGTTGAAATAGATACGATCTTACCAACCATTTGCTTATCAATAAGCTCTTTCGCTTTGTGAACATGCGGGTGAAAACGATGCTGGTGATTTATTATAAGCCACACATTGTTTTCTTTGCAAACAGCAATCATCTTTTCAGCTTGTTCAGAAGTTACAGCAATAGGTCGCTCGCAAAGAATATTTTTTTTGGCTTTGGCAGCTTTAATAACTTGCTGATAGTGATCGGAATTTACACTAGAAATATAAACCGAATCGATATCGCTTGCTAAAAAGGAATCGAAATCATCATAGGAATAGGCTGCACCAAATTTTGAAGCAATTTCTTTAGCACGTTTATTATCGTGACTGTAAACTGCAACCAGCTTGCTTCTTTGAACTTGCTGAAGTGCCGGAAGAAAATATTCCTCGGCATAAATTCCGCAACCGGAAACTCCCCATTTTAATCTTCTTGGCAATGCAGAAGGAAGTTTAATCTTCTTGTTGTTTACTAGCATATTATATTTTTAGTTTATTCATCAGGAGTTTAATCGGCAGCGAGTTTTGCATTACATAAAAATGAACTGCCGGAACATTATTGTTTAATAATTCTTCAACTTGCTTTTTCGTCCACTCAACGCCAACTTCAATAACATGTTCCGGTTTTGCGGCTTCTACTTCATCGGCCAGTTCTTGCGGAATATCAATAAAGAAATTTTTGGGAATGGTTTTTATCTGTGCCTTCGAGGTAATCACTTTTAAGCCCGGAATGATTGGTGCAACAATTCCCTCTTTTTTACATAACTCAACATAGTCGAAATAGAACTTATTAGAATAAAACATCTGCGTAACTATATAAGATGCACCGGCTTTTACTTTTTCTTTTGTGTGTTTGATATCGGTTGCAAGATTAGGCGACTCAAAATGTTTTTCCGGATAACCGCCAACACCAATACAAATATCCATTGGCTCTGCATCAAGCAATCCATCTTCTATATATTTCCCTTGGTTCAATCCATGTATTTGAGTTACAAGATCAACTGCGTATTCATTCATGCTTCTGCCGAACTTTAACGGCTTCTTAAACGCAGCATCATCTCCTCTTACAGCAAGGATATTATCAATTCCCAGATAATGAAGTTCAATTAAAAAATCTTCCGTTTCCTCGCGTGTAAATCCACTGCAAAGAACGTGAGGGACTGCATCAATGTTATATTTATTTTGAATAAGAGCGCAGAGACCTAGAGTGCCGGGTCTTTTGCGTTTAACTTTCATCTGCATTCCGCCGCCAACAGTTTCTTCATACATAACTTCTGCGGCGTGGCTTGTTATATCAATAAAAGGAGGATTGTACTTAACAATATCATCCAGTACATGAAGAAGCTGTTTTATATTGCCACCCCGTTTAGGAGGAATTATTTCAAAACTGATTAATGGATTCTTTGCTTTCTCTAAATGCTCAATTACTTTCATGCTTACCCTAATTAGTACAACTGCAATTTAATATTTTGTTAGAACAACTTCTCATTTAGAATGTAAAGTTAGAGTATATCTCGATTTTTGAATGAATTCCTCTTCCTTCAACGGAAGCGTAATATAATTTCCTTGCAGCCATAGTTTGCTCATGTTTTTGTAGTTATCGCTCATAAAATGCCCGGACTGGCCGCATGGTAAAACATAATTTAGATAATCGGGCTGTGAGAAATCGAAAATGTAACGCATAGATGGACCAAGTTTATTTTCAAACTTCTTCGTTCTATGCGGAAGTTTTGCTTCATGATTTGATTCGTAAAGTTCAGAGAAAGAATATTCTGTATTAGAAACAGTTGTTCCGTCACCGCCAATTTCAAATGGACCAACATTTATAAATTTGTCAAGTAACGAAGAATTCCCTCCAAACATATGTTTGAACGTAACTCTATGAATTGAACCCCACTGCCAATTAGCAACATCCTTACCGTAATCTCTCTCAATTTCGCTTAACGCATCAACCAAACTTTTCCTAATCATATCATCTTTTGTTTCAACATCCTTTGTTTTTACATCATCAAAGAACGATGAGTTAGATTCCATCATCTCTTCTATTTTTCTATAAGGGACATTTGCCACAAAGACATATTCTTTCAAAAGATCATTGCTCATTTCGTCGCCAATAACATTCTTGATCAAGTCCTTCAAAAAGTAGGCATAAATTGTAGGCACTTGGCTTCTCATATCCATTTCGCCGTCCCAATTTTCGAACAGCTCTAATGTAGTTTTTAAATTCTTGTCAGTAAGCTTAACATCCTTGAAAGCGTTTAACAAATGCTTTGTAAGCTTACGAGCGTATGGCGAAACAAAATCATTTTGGTAATTCTTAAAGTCGAGCACGGAATGTTTCTCTTTGCCATTCAGTAATTCGGTTATTCGTTCAATTCGGGAAGAAGGCTCCCAAATGTTTGAGATATGATATGGGAAATTCTGAACCGTCTTATTATTTGCCGAAGCAATAAAGTTTTGCGCCGGATTAAAAAGTTTCGGCATCTCTTCGTAAGGAACAAATCCCCTCCAATCATTTGCCGAATTTGTTCCATCAAAAATCAGCGACGGAGAATTATTTGCGCGTATTGGAAGCTTTGCCGCGCATACATAACCAATATTTCCTTGATCATCACCATAAACAAAATTCTGCCCGGGAACTGTAAAATCTCGCAATGCTTCCTTAAAGTCTTCCCAATTTTTTGCTTTATTAAGTTTTAATGCTGCAAATAATTCATCGCTAAAATCTTGTCCGGTCCAGCGCATACTCAATGTTGCACTTTCTACCTCCGTATTAGGATAGATTTTTTTCAGCGGATGAATCGAAGAAACTATTGGACCATGATGTGTCTTCTTAATTTCAATTATCTCGTCTTCTGCGTCTTTAACGTGAATTGTATCTTTAACAATTGAGAGTTCTTTCCAATTTCCATCAAGCAAATATTTCGTTTCGGATGAATCCAGTTTTTCAGTATAAAAATCTGCATCATCAGCCATAACGTTTGTCATTGCCCACGCAATATTTTTGTTCTTGCCAATAACTACAGCCGGCAAGCCGGCTAAAGTAAAACCTTCTACGTTCCAATTGTTACTTCTAATCATTGCGAAAAACCAGCGCCCTGGCACACTGAAACTCAAGTGAGGATCGTTTGCAATAATTGGTTTTCCCGATGCCGACTTGTTTCCGTTAACAACCCAATTGTTCGAGCCGATGTGAGTTCCGGTAAATCCAACCAATTCCCTATAGGCTTTATCAACATCAATTAAGTCTGTTGATACTGAAGCAATCTTTTCCATTCCAGAAGGAATAATTGTTGGCGCGTTTTGGGGGAAATCGGGAATAAGCTCGCGTGCTTTTGCTTCTCCAAACTTTTGCACTAAATGCGAAAACATTAAATCTGTCCACCAACTAATATTTAATTCCCACGCCATTAGTTTTGCAATTACTAAACTGTGTGCTGGCTTCCATGGATATGGATCGTAACCTAGTACATCAATTTCCGGTGCATAATTTCCTTTCGCATCTTTCAAGTACGCATTTACTCCTTTAGAGTAAGCTACAAGAATTTTTTGGGCTTCCGGATTAATTTTATTGAAGCTTACTTCTGCCAGTTTATAAATACCAACCGTTCTAAACATTTTATCAATTGTAATAGTCTTAGCGCCAAAAATTTCGCTAAGTCTTCCTTCGCCCGCACGGCGCGAAACATCCATCTGGAAAAATCTTTCTTGTGCGTGAACATAACCAAGAGCAAATGAAGCGTCTTCATCTGTACCGGCTTTTATCATCGGAATTCCCCAATTATCTCGGTAAACCTTTACATCGCCAGATAAACCGTCTAAGTTTCTCTCACCTTCATACTGAGGCAGAGTGTGCTTAAGCATGAAGTATGATATTCCGGAGAGTACTATAAGTATAATCAGCAGAGAAACAGAAATCCCGATTGTAATCTTTTTCCAATTTTGCATTTATATTTTTCCGAATTGCTTATTCTAATTTATAAATTGATTTGCTGAATAAGAATATATTTGATAAATAACTTTACAAATTCAATTCATTTTGGAAATTAATATGAATGAGCTAATAGTGGTCGGGTTTATCCTAATTGTGGCTTTAGTTGTTGCTGTGTTTTTACTTTTAAACAAGAAGCTTTCAAAACTTGATTCGGGCAACAATCAAGAAGAATTCTCCCGTTTGGATAAATCTTTCCGCGATGAAATTTCTCGAACGAGAGACGAATCTTCTCGCAACGCCAAAGCACAGAGAGAAGAATTAAACGCTTCTATTATAAAACTTGGAGACCAGCTTTCGGGAACAATTGGAGAAATTTCTAAACGGCAGAAAGATCAACTTGATATTTTTTCTACTCAGTTGAACACTCTAACAAAGAGCAACGAACAAAAGCTGGATAAACTTCAAGAAAAGGTTGAGTCACAGTTGAAAGAAATTCAAGACAAAAATGAGAAGAAGCTTGAAGAGATGCGTCAGACTGTTGATGAGAAACTTCACGCTACATTAGAAAAACGGCTCGGTGAATCATTTAAGCTTGTAAGCGAGCGTCTAGAAGCAGTGCGCGAAGGTTTAGGCGAAATGAGAAACTTGGCGGTTGGTGTTGGCGACTTGAAAAAAGTTCTCACAAATGTTAAGACAAGAGGAACATGGGGTGAAATTCAATTGGAAAATTTGATTGAGCAAATCCTTTCTCGAGATCAATATGAAAAAAATATTGCAACTAAAATTGGCAGCGGCGATAGAGTTGAATTCGCTATCAAAATGCCGGGAAGAAGCCAGAACAAAGATGGCGCGTGCTGGCTTCCCATTGATGCTAAATTCCCTATGGAAGATTACCAGCGGCTTCTTGCTGCGCAAGAATTGGGTGATATTGTATTAATAGAAGAAGCATCCAAGGCTCTTGAAACAAGAATTCGCGGCGAGGCAAAATCAATTTTTGAAAAATATATTGATCCGCCAAACACAACTGATGTAGCAATTTTGTTTTTACCAATTGAGGGATTGTTTGCTGAAGTTCTGCGCCGTCCCGGATTGTTTGAAAGACTTCAAAATGATTACAAAGTAATTATTGCCGGACCGACAACACTTACGGCAATTCTAAACAGTTTACATATGGGTTTCCGTACTTTAGCTATTGAAAAGAGAAGCAGCGAAGTATGGAGTTTGCTTGGTGCCGTTAAGAGCGAATTCGGAAAGTTTGGAGAAGTTTTGGAAAAAACACAGAAGAAACTTCAAGAAGCTAGTAACACTATAGAAGATGCCTCTAAACGGACTAGAGTAATAGAACGTAAACTGAAAAATGTACAAACGAACCTACCGGGTGAACAAGAAACGCTTTTAGAAGAATAGTTTTTTCAATTCTGAAATGAGCGAGATTAACAACTCGCTCAAATTTGTTACAATTTCCTCTTTCACCGATACTTTTCCGCTTCTTACCGAAAATTCATACTTAACCATATAACCATCTTATATTTTTACCGTCAAAAGAAATGAAAACAAAAAGGAGAATATAAAATGGCACGCGGAGTTCAAAACCGTTTGATAATAGGAATAATGCTTGTTTTTGTCGGGGCATTATTATTCCTCCGCAATAGCGAAATGTTCGATTTCATGATTCCCGACTTTCTTTTCCAGTGGCAATTCTTTTTCATTCTATTCGGATTGCTCTTCTTCTTCTTAGCACAAAATAAAACCGTTGGTTCTGTGTTTATAGCTATCGGATTATTCAACATGTATCCCGAATTGTGGCCTTTAGTTTTTGTTGCAATAGGTGCATATATAATTTTTGGTATTAGCAGAAAATCAAAAGATTCCGATACAACATTAGGCGGAACAGCGAACAATCACGAGATAGAACAAATAAGCATTTTTGGCGGCGGTACAAAATTTGTTAACTCAGATTCGTTCAAGGGTGGGAATATTGTTTCCATTTTTGGCGGCTCCGAAGTTAATCTCACCGGCAGTAAACTTGCCGAAGGAGACAACATTCTAGATACTATTTCCATTTTCGGCGGATGCACAATCATAGTTCCTAAAGATTGGAATGTTGTACTTGATATTTTTCCACTCTTCGGTGGATTTAGCGATAAGCGCATGAAAGACCCGAACCTAGTTTATGAACCAAACAAAACTTTATTTATAAAAGGCATCGCGCTCTTTGGCGGCGGCGAAGTAAAGACTTTATTCTAAGGAGACTAAAATGAAAAATTCTAATAGCAAAAATCTGCTCGGTGTTATACTGATGATAGTAGGAGGGCTCTGGATTCTTGATAATTTCAATTTTGGCTTTATCGATTTTCCATTCCACAGTTTAATTTTCTCTTGGCGCACATTCTTTGTAATTGCCGGCGCAATTATTATTTCCAACAACAGCAAAAGCTTTTGGGGATATTTACTTCTAGGCGTAGGTTTAGTTGGATGGTTAAGACACATGCCTTTTATTCCATTTGTTGAGTTCTTGAATTTCCGCGATCTCTGGCCGTTAATCATTTTCGGTTTTGGATTGTGGCTTATTTTGCACCAAAAGGAAAAATCAAATAATACTAAAGATGATTTGCATAACGCTCGTCAGAACAATAATCCTTTTAGCGAAAATCCGGCAAATAATTTTGGATCAACAAGCACATCAGATTATTCGTATGAATACTTAAACGAGAATGCTGCATTTACTTCTGTAAAGAGATTTGTTACCTCACAAGGTTTCAAAGGCGGTAAAGCCTCTGCTTCTTTTGCCAGTGTTCTTCTTGATTTCCGCCAAGCCAAATTAGCTCCGGGAGAACATATTTTAGAATTGAGTGCTGTATTTGGCGGCGTGGAACTTTACGTACCGCAAGACTGGAAAATAATTGTTAACGTTTCTTCAGTCTTCGGCGGTTTTGAAGATAAGAGATTCCTAAGCTTAAATTCACAGCCATCATCCGATTCCGTATTAATTATAAAAGGCTCGGTCGTATTTGGCGGCGGCGAATTATCAAACTAAGGTGATGAATGAATAATCCTTTTACAAGCAGCAAAAAGATTTTTGCTGCTTATGCATCAGTGTGGTTTCTGATTTTTCTCTCACACGTTGCAATAATAAAAATAGTACAAAACATAAATTTCTACTCGGCTGTTATCGATTCATCAATTTTCAATTTCCTTTATCTGGTAATTGGTATTGGAATCTGGTACACAGTTAGATTTAACAATCTGGAAAATTACACGCCCCTTAAAATATTTATGAACCATATTGTTTCGGCCGTAATTACTGCCGGAATCTGGGTGGCTGCCGGAGAGTTTATAGTCAGCAAGATTTTATCGCAAGAGAAACATTTTCTGGAATTTCTAAGCAAATCAATTATCTGGCGTTTCTTGATTGGTATTCTTTACTACATAGTACTTGTTTCTATTAATTACGTTATCATTTATTACAACAATTTTCAAGAAAAAGTATTAAAGGAAGTTGAGCTGAAAGGATTGGTAAAGGAAGCTGAGCTAAACGCGCTAAAGTACCAGATTAATCCGCACTTCATTTTCAACAGCCTTAATTCTATTAGTTCGCTTACGCTTAGCAACCCGAAAAGCGCGCAAGACATGACGATTAAACTTTCTGCGTTTCTTCGGAATACACTTATAAAAAACGAAACTCAAAAAAGTAAGTTGATTGATGAACTGAATAACGCCAAGTTATACTTAGATATTGAGAAAATCCGCTTCGCTGATAAGTTTGAGTTTATTGAAGACTTGAAACCGGAATGCAAAGAAGTTGAAGTTCCGAACATGATTCTACAGCCGTTATTCGAGAACGCAATAAAGCATGGAGTTTACGAAAGCCTTGAGAAAGTAATAATCAAACTTTCTTGCGGAGCGGAAAAAGAATATTTTAAGATAAGTGTTGAAAATAATTTTGATCCGGAGTCGCTTCCACGCAAGGGAGCCGGAATAGGAATTAAAAATATTCAGAACCGGATGAAACTAATTTATAGCCAAGAGAATTTGGTTGTGGTTGACAAAAGCGAATCAATTTTTAAGGTTACTATTTATATACCTATGAGCAAATCATGAACAAAATAAAAACGCTTATAATTGACGATGAACAACTAGGCAGAGATTTGATAAAAGCCTATCTAGCAAAGCATGAATCTATTGAAGTGCTGGCAGAGTGCAGTAACGGCTTCGATGGAATTAAGCAAATTAACGAGTTGAAACCCGATTTAATTTTTCTTGATATACAAATGCCAAAGCTAACCGGTTTTGAAATGTTAGAGCTAATTGAAACTCCTCCAGTAATTATCTTCACAACTGCTTATGACCAATATGCATTGAAAGCATTTGAAGTAAACGCAACAGATTACTTACTCAAACCATTTTCGGAAGACAGATTTAATGAGGCGCTGGAGAAAGCCACAAAACTTCTCTCAAACAAAATTTTGTCTGATGCGAAGTTTAATGATCTTCTAAAAGTTGCTGATTCCAGAACTGAATCGCTTGAGCGAATTGTGGTTAAAAATCAGCAGAAAATTACCCTTATTCCGGTTGAAGAGATCAAGTACATTGAAGCTCAAGATGATTATACAATGCTCTATACGCAAAAAGGAAATTTCCTCAAGCAGAAAACGATGAAGTACTTTGAGGAGAACCTAAATCCAAAAGACTTCATCCGCATTCACAGATCTTATATTATTAAGCTTAGCTTACTAAAGCAGATTGATCTGCTAGAGAAGGAATCTTACCAAGTTGTACTTCATGACGGGAAAAAACTTCCGGTTAGCAAAAGCGGGTATCAAAAGGTAAAAGAGATTATTAATTAATCACATAACATTAAGTAGGTAGGAGGGTACATGTTCGCAATTATCGGTCTTTTAGTGATCTTGATTTCGTTTTATATGGCTGCAAAAGACGCCGGGAAAAGCAAGGCTTTGTGGATGTTTATCGGATTTATGCTCTTCATGTTTTTGGGAACACTGTTTTTGAAATTCACGGAGATGTACATTCTTTCAATTGATTCCATTGCAGATGTTTACGAATTCAGAATGCCAAAAATGATTTTGCAACTTGTAAGTATGCTAATAATTATCACAGTTGCATATGGAATACAATCTAAGTTTCTAAAAAGAAAAACTTCTTAATTTGAGTAAGAGCCAACAAATTTTCGTTTAATATCAAAATTGACGTTCATTCATTGGCTCTTTATATTTCGTTCGACAAACATTGGTTAATAGATGAGTTTAGACAGAGATCTTTTATCGATTCAAGAAGCGCGCAATTTAGCCGCAGCAGCCAAACAAGCACAACTCGAATTCAAACACTTCAGCCAAGAACAAGTTGACAAAGTAGTGAAAGCTATGGTTGATGCCGGCTTTAAGGATGCAGAACGCCTGGCTAAAATGGCTCACGAGGAAACCGGTTTTGGAAAAATCTCCGATAAGATTATTAAGAATCAGTTCGGTACAAGAGATGTGTGGGAATCAATTAAAGACTTAAAATCTGTCGGCGTAATAGATGTTCGTCAAGGCGGTAAAATTTTGAAAATAGCGGAGCCGATGGGAGTTGTTGCGGCACTTGTTCCATCTACAAATCCTACATCAACTGCAATGTTCAAATCGATCATTTCTCTTAAGTGCAGAAACGCAATTGTAGTTTCACCTCATCCTAAGGCTATCAAATCGACACAAGAAGCACTTAAAGTAATATCGGATGCGGCTGAAATGGCCGGCGCGCCTAAAGGTTTGATTCAGTGTTTATCTATTCCTACTCTTGAAGGAACAGATGCCTTGATGCATGATAAAAATATTGCTGTAATTCTTGCTACCGGCGGAATGCCGATGGTTCGCGCTGCTTACAGTGCCGGTAAACCGGCTTATGGTGTTGGTGCTGGAAACGTTCCGGCTTTCATCGAGCGCTCAGCTAATATTGAAAAAGCTGTTGCAGATATTGTTTTTGGGACTACGTTTGATAATGGAGTACTCTGTTCGTCCGAACAAGCGATGATAGTTGACAGACCAGTTAGCGACAAGGTAAAAGAAATTGCAAAGAAAAAGGGCTGTTATTTTGTAAATGCAGATGAAAAGAAAAAGTTAGAAGATAAAATTGCTAAAGGCGCAAAACTGAATGCCGATATAGTTGGCAAGTCTGCTGTGTGGATTGCAAATTATGCCGGCTTCACTGTTCCCGATTCAACAACCGTTCTTGTAGCTGAATGTACCACTGTTGGAAAACAAGAACCTCTGTCAATCGAAAAACTCTCTCCGGTTCTCGCTTATTACACTGTAGATGGATGGATGGATGGTTGCCACAAATGCATTGAGTTGTTGGAATTTGGCGGTGTTGGGCATTCTCTCGCAATTCATTCTAACGACAAAGATATAATCATGAAATTCGCGTTAGAAAAGCCAGCTTTCAGAATTGTTGTAAATACACCTTCATCAGTAGGTGCAGTTGGTTATTCTACCGGCTTAATGCCTTCAATGACGTTAGGACCGGGAACTTGGGGCGGATCAATCATTTCTGAAAATGTTAGCGCTATGCACCTTATGAACATCAAGACACTTGCATTCGAAACTAAAGTTATTAATCCGGGAAACTGTTTGACTTCTATGGAAGGAGCTGCAGCGAAAACCGGTTATACGGAAGGTAGTTTTACAAAACAGATAGAAGAACGATTACGCGCACGTGCCGGAAATCCTACTTCACAAAACACTAAAAACATTCCTACTAATGAAGCCACTGAGAAAAATGCCGGTTTTGGAAGCGGAATTTCCGAAGAAGAAATCAAAAAAATTGTAAAGGAGTTTTCTAAGTAGAAAAGCTGCATTGTTGTGAACGGGCTTGTTTTATTGTGATAATTATCATTCTTTCAATCGTCAATTTTGGGTAGATTTGTAGCAATTATGAAAGACAACAAAAAAATGTATCAGCAAGATAAGAATTGGTCAATCGAGAAGGGAGATTATAAGCGAGATGACCAAGCTACTTGGACTTATCAGCGAAATTTGAACAGAAAAAAGAAAATTAAGCTTACCGTAATGATTATTTTATATGCTCTTGGGGTTACTGCAATCACATACTTTGCTATTACACTCACTTAAGAGTAACGATCCAGCTTAAATTTTTCACCTAGGTAAAGCTTTCTAACATCTTGATCTTCGGCAAGCTCGGTTGCTGTGCCTTCCTTAAATATTTGTCCATTTATTAATATATAAGCTCTATCTACAATGCTTAGCGTTTCGTGAACGTTGTGGTCTGTAATTAGAATACCAATCCCCTTGTGCTTTAGATTGGCTACGATGCTCATAATATCTTCAACTGCTATCGGATCAACACCGGCAAATGGTTCATCAAGAAGAATAAAATTGGGATCGGTAGCTAACGCGCGGGCAATTTCACAACGTCGTCTTTCCCCTCCGCTTAGTTGAAAGCCGAGTGTCTTTCTAACATTATTAAGACCTAGTTCTTCCAGTAATTTTTCTTGTTTTTGTATTCTTTCCTCAGCAGTCAATTTAGTCATTTGAAGAACCGCCATTATGTTATCTTCAACACTCAGTCTTCTAAACACTGAAGCTTCTTGAGGTAAATAACCAACTCCCATCTTAGCTCGCTTGTACATAGGCTCATTAGTAATATTTGCATTTTCAAGGAATACATTGCCGTCGTTTGGTTTTATCATTCCAACAATCATGTAAAAAGTAGTTGTTTTACCGGCACCATTCGGACCGAGCAAACCAACGACTTCTCCTTGCTGTACTTGCACAGAAACTTTGTTAACAACAATTCGTTTCTTGTAAACTTTCTTAAGGCTTTCGCCCCTTAGTATTAAATTTTGACTCATAGAATTTGGAATCTTTGGTTAAGTAGAACAATACTTTTTTGTTACCGGAAAGTAACGATTCTTTTGTTGGTTTATTCGGGAAAAGTCTGAAAGCCGGAATTGTAAACTCTTTTCCCTTTCCTTCAATTAAATTTTCGGGATGATACTCAGTTGCCGGTTTACCGTAAAAACGAACATCTCGCACTTCATCTTTTTCAAAAAATATTTTCGCTTTTTCAGAGCTCGATTTCACTAATCCGTTAGGTTCACCTTCATCATAAACATAATAAATGCTCAGAACATTTCCGTTAACATCTGTGTATTCAATTCCTTCATCCTTAAAAAAGATTTTAACATTTTTACCGGAGATCTGGTCGTAGCGATACTTTTTGTCTTTATGTTCAGAAATTATAGTTGCATTCGAATTCATATTAATGCGGGTAAGTTGATTATCCTTTACATAAATGTAAACAGAATCTCCGCTAAGCTGGGTTTCTTCACTCCACATTACCGGCGGCAACTCATCTCCTTCCCGCTTGAAGGTCTGAATTTCATCATTTGCTCGATAGTAAAACGTTTGATGATTTGTTGAAGCGAATCCTCTTTTGTACATCTTCACAGAATCTGTGGCAATTATTTTTTGTGAACTATCGTCGAATGCTTCCATTAGTATAGAAGAAATCACCAATGTATCAAGTTCGCCGGCAGATGTTGTATCAATTCTAACGAAAAAAGGATTCTCCCAAATTTTCGTGTACTTATTTTGGCCAATATCTTCAAGCCTCTCGCCAAATATCGCCACCCTATCTTTAGAATTGTAGATGCGAATATTATTGAACGCTAATGTATTTTTTGTATTGCGGAAGTAAATTAAACTATCGGCTAGCATTGTAGATGAAGTATCGCTAACCATTACTTCTCCGCCAGCTATAGCTTTGTCCTCATCATCGTAATAGTTAAGGCGCATAGAGGAAAGATTTGAGACGCCCTCTTTCAAATTCACATCATCATAAAAATAGGAACGTTTCTCATCAAAATAATAGTAGCCGTTTTTTGAATGAAGCTGAACATGTCCGTCGGTTAAATCTATTCCATAAGTTGAATAAGCAACTTTAGTGTTGCCAAAATAATGCCCGCGGATTGTTTTGATTATTATGCTGTCTTGAGTCACAACGACCTTGCCTATTAACTCTGCTTCATTTCTTGCAAGGTATTGAATAGCTTTATCACAAGTTATTCTAACAGCACCTTGCGTCATTACAACATTCCCGTGCAGCTCGCGAACACTTTCACCGTCCACTAATTTTCCTACCAGACTATCGCCTATTGCTACGATACGGTTATCTTCTTGTGCATAAGCCGAAAACATAACCGAGAAGAAAATTAATGCGAGTAATAATTTCATCGCTTTTTCTCCTCTTTAGATATAGAGGCAGTATAAGTAGGATGGAACACTATATAGTTATTTAAGCTTTGGTCGGCTTCAAGTCCGTAACCTTCAATAATTTCTTTCTTAGTTGTAATTGAAACGAATTTATCTGTAACAATTTTCTGATCAACATTACGCCATTTAAGTTCTTCCGTTTTCAGTACAACACCGCTGTCGTTTTGAGCTATAACATTACCAAATGCATACATATCACGCAGAATATCATCAACCTTTCCCGTTAACGATGTTAAATTAGAAGTGTTCTTCTGCTCTTTATCGTAGAAATCAATTTTAACTTTTTCGAGTAAAGTTACTCTCTGCAGTTCAAATTTTTCGAGATGATCTGAGAATAGAATCGCTTTAATCTTTCCCTCATCTGTAAACATGATTTTGGAGTTCCAACTTTCGTGAACCGGAATTTCTCCTTCGATTTTTGACTTGGACATCTGCGGCTGGATTTTTTCTTCTGAACAAGCAAAAAATGAAATGGTTAGCAAAACTAAAAACAACTTCTTCATCTTGACTGCAAACCTAGTTTAACAAGATCATGAAGATGAACAATTCCTTCCGGTTTTTTTTCTTTACTCAGCACAACTAGAGATGTAATGTTGTATTGTTCCATCTGCTGAAGCGCAAATGATGCCAGTAATTCTTTTGTAATCGTTTTAGGTTTCTTCGTCATCACATCTGTAGCAACTAGATTTCGCAAATCCAAAGATTTTTCCAGCAAGCGTCTTAAATCACCATCAGTAATAATACCGCTTAGAACTCCATTCTCATTTACAACGCAAGTTACACCTAATCTCTTTGATGTTATTTCAAGAATAGAATCTTTGAGCGAAGTCTGTTCGCCAACAACCGGCATATCTTTTCCGCTAATCATTATCTCCGAAATTTTTAGAGAAAGGCGTTTGCCTAAACTTCCGCCGGGATGTAAGAATGCAAAATCTTCGGCAGTAAAGCCGCGCATTTCTAACAATGCTATTGCAAGTGCATCCCCCATAACAAGTGAAGCCGTTGTTGAAGATGTCGGTGCAAGATCGTGCGGGCATGCTTCTTCTTTAACGCTTACATTCAAAATTAAATCGCAATCGCGGGAGAGTTTGGATTCCGATTCGCCCAGCATTCCAATTATGTTTACGCCAATGCGTTTAAACATAGGAACAAGATTTAACAGTTCTTCGGTATTGCCGCTTTTAGAAATTAGAATAACAGTATCATCATTACGAACCATTCCAAGATCGCCATGAAGCGCGTCTGTTGGGTGCATAAAGAATGCAGCTGTTCCGGTTGAGTTTAGAGTTGCAACAATCTTTCTTGCTATCAATCCGGATTTTCCCATTCCGGTAAAGACAACTCTGCCAGATGAATTATAAATCAGCTCGACAGTCTTAGCAAAATTCTCATTAATGCCATCTATTAAATTGTTAACCGCTTCGGCCTCAATTCGAATGACATCTTTTCCTTTAGCTATAATTTGCTCTCTTGTCACCAATTCCTCTACTTCAAAAAATCGAAGAAAGATTTTTTACGCTGAACCATTTTCGCATCGAACAGAGAATAATCAACATCAATGCGATTCCAATACTTGTTGTATAGAAGAAATGCTTGTCCAAGTTTTTCATCCGAATATTCATCAAGATGAGTAAAGAGCCGGTTGGGATTTAGAGCAACTTCGGGATTACGCTCATCCATCAACAGCATCAGTTCATTATAGAAATTGGTTACCGGAATTAAGTAGTTAACTTCATCCTTAGCGCTATATACCCATATTTTTCTATGTTCAGCTGCAATAGCAAGCACAAGAGATTTTAATATTAAGTGGATCTCTCTAACATTTGAATTATCATGTGGGGCTTTCTGTCCGGGATTCCAGTTGGAATATGTCCAGCGGTAGGATTCCTTCATTTCATTAATTCTGGGAGCTAGATCAAAATTCTGAATATCAATTTCAATTTGTTCTTCGCTCTCGTGATGAATAGTAACATAAATTTCATGGTCATCGTAAACAATTTTCGAAATGGCAAAAATAGGTGTAGCTGTTAATTCAAAATCGAGTTCGCTGTCAATCGGTCCAAGAATAAAATTACCGCCGCCAAATCTTCCATGTCCCAGCACTACCATTCCATCTATTTTATCACGATACTGCTTGTAACCAATTTTATTTTCCGGAAGTGCTGATAGTAATATTTCTTTCTCCTGTGAAGTCAATTCGCGCGGAAAATGCTCTAAGTTAGTTGTCATATCATTCACTTCTTAATTTGTTTAATGTATTCGATAATTTCCGGCAGAACATCTCCGCTGCCGGCTTTGGTTGTAAAGTTTACAACTCTTTTTACTTCTCTCCTTCCATCTTTCGGCACACCGGATATACCGCATTTCTGCAAGAGCGGTATATCAAGAATATCATCGCCAATATAAAGAACTTGGCTGTAATCAATTGTATCGTGCTTAAGAAACTCATCAACCATTTTTACTTTGTTGATGGAATCCGAAAGAAGAATACACTTGCTATTCGTTTTAATTTTGTCAATTAAAGAATCGTTACTTGCAGTAACAATACCAAGCTTAACATCGTGTCTTAAAAATTCTTCGCAAGCCAATCTAAGCTGAAGTAAAAAATGATCTTCACTTTCGGCAGTCTTAACAGAATTTTTAGGAAGTAAAACACCTTCAAGATCAAACAAGAATAATTTTATTTCATTTAGCTTATGGAGAAAATTACTTTTCATTTTTTACTATTTCATCAATTTGTTTTATCGTAATAAGTAAATTCTTTAACATATTAAGAGGTAGCTGACTAGCAGCATCGCTTAGTGCTCTTGAAGGATCCGGGTGAACTTCCAAGAATAATCCATCTACACCAACTGCTACTGCGGCTTTTGCTATAGAATAAATAAATTTTCTTTCGCCGCCCGATTCATTTCCTTTGCTCGGCAATTGAACAGCATGAGTTGCATCCATAATTACCGGATAACCGAATTCTCTCATTATCTGTAAGCTACGCATATCAACAACCAAATTGTGGTAGCCGAAAGTTGTTCCTCTTTCAGTCAATAATATTTTTTTGTGCTTTGTCGTTTCAATCTTTGCAATAACATGAGCCATATCTTGAGGCGCAAGGAACTGCCCCTTCTTCACGTTTACTACTTTTCCGGACCTTGCTGCAGCCACAAGCAAATCTGTTTGTCTGCAAAGGAATGCCGGTATTTGTAATACATCGGCAACGTGAGCGACCGGTTCAATTTCTTGTATAGAGTGAATATCAGTTAAGATTGGAACACAAAGTTCCTTCTTAACTTTTTCCAAAATTTTTAACGCCTTGTCAAAGTGGATTCCGCTAAAAGAATGAATGCTTGTTCTGTTAGCTTTTTTGTAACTGGATTTAAAGATAAATGGAATACCGAGTTCTTCTGTGATAGATTTGATTGCTTCGGCAGTTTTAAGTGTTGTCTTTTCATTTTCAACAACACAAGGACCCGCAATTAAGGCAAGTGGATTGCCATCTCCAATTTTGATTTTGTTTACTTTTACCATAGCTCACTCTGTTTATTCAAAAAGATTATCTTGCTTTATTTTGCCGCGCTTTTTGTTGAAGCGGAGATATGCTAAGTCGGTAGCTTCTCTACCGCGCGGTGTACGTTGAATGAATCCTTGTTGAATTAAAAATGGTTCATAAACTTCTTCAATGGTTCCCGGATCTTCGTTTACAGCAACAGATAATGTGTTAAGTCCAACCGGACCGCCATTAAATTTTTCAATAATTGTAAGAATAATATCTTTGTCCATCTCATCCAAACCAAACTCATCAACTTCCAAAGAGAGCAATGCTTTCTTAGATATGGCTAAGTCAATCGATTTTTTGTTTTCGTAATCTGCAAAATCTCTTGTGCGTCTTAACAAGCGATTTGCAATTCTTGGTGTTCCTCTAGATCTTTTTGCTAATTCATTCGCAGCATCATCTTCTATCGGTATGTTCAGAATACTTGCCGAGCGTAAAACAATTTTCTTAATTAAATCATTCTCATAATAATCTAAACGAGATTTTATTCCAAAGCGGTCCCGCAATGGTGCAGTTAGCAATCCGGCTCTAGTTGTAGCGCCTATCAAAGTGTAATGAGGAAGTTTGATTTGCACAGTTCTCGCGTTTGGTCCGCTGTCAATCATAATATCAAGTTTGTAATCTTCCATTGCAGAATATAAATATTCTTCAACTACCGGACTCAAGCGGTGAATCTCATCAACAAACAAAACTGATTTCTCTTCAAGGTTTGTAAGAAGACCGGCAAGATCGCCCGGTTTTTCCAGCACCGGTCCGGATGTAATTTTAATCTTCACACCCATTTCGTTAGCAATTATATTTGCCAAGGTAGTTTTGCCTAAACCCGGAGGTCCGGTAAGAAGAACGTGATCTAATCCTTCGCCCCGCTTTCTAGCCGCACCAATAAACACTTTTAAGTTATCTGTAATTTTTGTTTGTCCAGTAAAATCTTGGAATGATTTCGGGCGGATTGATTGCTCAATCTTTTTCTCTTCATCGTTAACAGCTGGAATCAAATCATCAGCACGTTTTTTCAACTAAACTCCTAAACTTGAGATGGAGCCGGTTTCTTTTTGAATACCGGTTTATACTTTTGAAGAAAATGAACCATAAGAATCATCAACACAATCATAA
>Ga0172380_10001584_pt1 | contig 38737 bp, 32 predicted proteins | sample Leawe162metaG_FD_119747 | JGI IMG/M metagenome (GOLD analysis project Ga0172380, IMG submission 119747) | Leachate microbial communities from a municipal landfill in Southern Ontario, Canada - Leachate well 162 metaG | ecosystem: Engineered > Solid waste > Landfill > Unclassified | place...
ACTTGGAGAATCGCCCAGCTATTTTGGCAGCTCTGCCGGGTACCGGGTGGATCTTTGACGAGTGGGATGGCGACGAGGTAGAGGATCAAAACAACCCGTTTACAATGGTAATAATGGACGGCGACAAAAGCATAACTGGCGTATTCAAAGAAGCTGTTACGCTTACTATTATCGCTACCGGTGGAGGCGCAACAACGCCGCCGTCTGGTGTAATTACTCCCTATATTAAGGGCACCACGGCCACGCTTAAGGCGGCTGCAATAACTGGCTATGAATTTACGGAATGGAACGGCGATCTGGTTAGCACTAAGGATATTGATACTATATTGATGGATGCCAATAAGACGATTGGCTGCATATTCCGGCCTAAAGCAGATCCGGCCAGTATTTATTCCAAACTATATTACGCTACGGATACCAAGAAAGCCTACTGGAACGTAGAAAACCAATGGACCTTCTTCGCTACTGTCCGGCATAGTCTGTTAGAGGAACTAGGCGAGGACAGTCACTTGCAGTACCATAACGACCTTCGCGGGGATACCCGGTACTACAAAAAGAGCGAGGTTGATGCCCTGATAGCCAGCGGCGGAGAATCGCTGGGATTCTGGGAACCTATTACCAACGGCGACGCAACGACGCCAGAATTATTATTCTATGACGGCGACGTCATTATGGGAGAGGTGATATAGTGGCTAAATTACAAGACATTGTTACACCGCAACTACAATTTACAGAGGGCGTTGCCGCCCCGGATACACCGGACAGCGGGGTTGTCAGGATTTATGCCAAAGATGACGGCTTGCTTTACAGCAAAGACGACGCAGGGACCGAAAGGCTGTTGAGTTCCGGCGCTACTACCGGATTACTGGACGAAACAGCGCATGACCTACTAGACCATACTGGCTTGAATGGAATCCCATCCATAGCCGGCCTGTTGGATGAAACCATACACGATTTATTAGACCACACGGGACTAACTGGGATTCCGTCTACGTCCGGGCTCCTGGACGAAACTGCCCACGACCTTCTGGATCACACAGGGTTAACGGGGTGCGGTGGAGATCTTTCTCCGCTGACCACCCAGGGCGACATCATCGTCCAGGGCGCGTCATCCCCGGCGCGTCTAGGTATAGGCACCGCCAAGCAGGTGCCGAGGGTCAACGCTGGGGCTACTGCGTTGGAGTATGTGGCTAACACTCGTGGGATATGCTTTAGCATCAATAACGTGGATTTGGCAACCACCCAAAGTGTAGCGATAACCGCGCCTTTTGCTATGACCATAACCGGCGGCAAATTGGAGGTCGGCACCGCACCAACCGGCGCGGCCCTGATATGCGACATACACAAAAATGGCACTACCTTATGGACTACCCAAGGCAACCGTCCGACCATAGCGGATGCCGGGACTACCGCCGCCATAACCGCGCCGGATGTGACCAGTATCGCGCAGGGGGATAGACTCCTGCTGATGATCGACCAGATAGGGTCAACGGTGGCCGGTAAGGATTTGAGCCTGACGTTGTATTGTGAGGTGGCGTAAAATGTCCGGTGAATTTCGTTATCTGCGCTGTTACTCTAACGGCAATAACCTATACGGCGCGGATAATCATTACTGCGAAGTCAAGGTGATGGAGGGGACAACCAACCGAGCGGCGGGGAAAACCGCAACCGGAAGCGTGGCAATAGGCAATCCAGCGTACATAACTGACGGCGATACTTCATCTGCTACTTATAGTCAAGTAGGGTCTGGACTACAATGGATAAAAATTGACCTAGGGGCTTTGTACACCATTGATACCGTCCAGATTTGGCATTACTGGTCAGATGGGAGAATATACTATGACACAAAGTATCAGATAAGTAAGGACGGCATTGCTTGGACAACAATATTTGATAGCGCGGTAGACGGCACATACGCAGAAACATCCGGTGGGAAGTCTGTCACGGTGTCAGTAGATGGTGGTACGATGGCTCTTGAAGGGTCATCGACATGGGTACGGAGTGGTATAACGATCAATAGGGATATATATACGACGGTAGGATCAGCTAGTTGGACTATACCATCAGGGGTAACGGAGGTTGAAGTATTAGTTGTAGCTGGCGGCGGTGCTGGGGGGTTAATCTCCAACCTTGCCTATACCTTGTCAGCAGGCGAACTTGCCGCTGGCTATGTATCTCTGACGGTGGGCGGCGGCGGAGCAACCGCTACTGCTGGTTCAAATTCCACCTTCGGAACATTGACCGCCGTTGGCGGGGGAGCCGGTGGCGCTTACTCAGGGGGTAATGGCGCGGCTGGTGGTTCTGGCGGCGGTGGTGCGGGAAAAGGGTCGGCTCCTGCTGGTAGCGGCGGGGCTGGGACATCTGGACAGGGCAACACAGGCGGCGCGGGAACGGTCAACGGTTCATTCCCGGCTGGCGGCGGCGGTGGCGGTGCGGGGGCAGCAGGGGCGTTATCCACTACTAATGCCGGTGGTGCTGGCGGTGCGGGCCTAGATTGTGGCGCAAATTTCGGCGCAGATGCTGGTGATAACGGATTTTTCGCTGGGGGCGGCGGTGGCGGTGCTTGGGATGGTGGCAATGTGGTTGGTATTGGCGGCTCTGGCGGTGGCGGGGGCAGACCATACGCCAATGCGGGGACCGTAGGCATAAATGGCACAGGTGGCGGTGGAAGCGGTGGCATAGCTGGCTCCACAGGCAAGGCGGGCGGGTCTGGTACGGTTATCGTGCAGTATGGGGGCGGGGCTCCTACAAGTACAGGGATTTTATTTGCCACTATAATCTAAGAGTCTATCGGTAAGGGGGTGGTCCATGGCTTGCGCTGCCGATGCTCGCCAAATTTTATATCGCTTGTTATTCGGCCTGAATAATAAGCAGGTGCCTTGTCGTCTTGATGATAAGGCCCGTAGCCTTTATCGTTTTATGGCCCCGCTCCGGCGGGGTCAACCTTTTGATACAATCGCCCTTCGGGGCGTTTTTTATTGCCCATTTTTATATTTAGGGGGTGTATTTATTGGCTGATTACAATTACCAAGATTATCTAGGCCAGGTGCCAGATTATCAACAGACCAAGACCAGCGCTGAGATGCTTGCTCAAGCCAAGGCAGCATCCAACCTAGCCTTTGATCCGATCCGGCAGGAAGCCGAGCGACAGCGCAAATACAACGAGATGCAGAGTTACAACACCATGAACAAGCTCAATTCTTCTACCGCCGGGCTCGACAAGACTCTAGCCTTTTCTGAATCCCAGGCCAAGAAAGCCAATGCTATTAACGCGGCTGCCCGGGGAGGCAAGGCTTCAGACGGCTTAAGCTCTTACCTTAACAACCTTACCGATACCGCCCTTGCTGGACAACGCTTAAATATCCAACAGGGCTTAAGCACCGACAAATACAATGCCGAGCAAAACTACTTGCAGCAGGACGCCGATAGCCAAAAGACGTTAAGCAACATCGAATCCCAGCGCGGCAACGCTCAGCAAGTCTACTATACCAACCAAGAGGATCTGGAAGCCAACCGCAAATTCCAATGGGACACCAACGCCTTAAACGTGGCCAACGCTATCGGTTCCGGCGAGATGAACGCTGCCGATATAAATGCCCGGTTAGAGATGGCGTCGAACAGTATAGCCAGCCAGGAACGGATAGCGGAGATGAATAACGCCGCTGCCCTGGAACGGCAATCCCTGGAATGGGACAGGGGGCCAACCTGGGCCCAGAAGGACGCTTCGGCTAGAGCCTGGACCGAACTCTTTGGAGGATTACCCGGGTATGATAGCAACACCGGACAGGTTGGCTTATCCTCTTATGCTTCGGCCTTTGCCGGTCAAGCCAATTCTCCTACGGTGGGATGGGACGCCAGCAACGGTAATGTAATGGTCAAAAATGCGTCTGGGGTGTCGAATACATATACCCCGGAAACCTTAACTGGGATGGGGGCCGTTTTGGATAATGGCCGCTGGAAAATGTCCCAGCAAACCGCCGATCAACTTCTTTTTAATAAGTAAAGGGGTGAATACATAAATGGCAACAATACCTCAACAGGATACGGCGGGGCAGATCGGGCAGGCCGCGCAACTCAAAAAATATAACGATATACCCATTGATATTCTCCCCAACGATTCTTTTGGCCGGCTTTATAAACCCGGGACCAAGACATTAGGCGGCAAAACTTTGGATGAGAATACCCGCCAGTACGGACTTACTTTGCAGGAAGAAAAAAGGGCAGCGCAGGCCCGGGAAACCCTGGCCCAAAAGGAATACGAAGAAATGGTCCGTTCCAATAAGGCGGACGAATCTTATAAGTGGGCATCTTTGAACAGTCGCGGCAACGGCGGAGCGGCTCCCACTCAAACCGAGATACTTAACTCCATCCGCAACGGGGCGGTACAGTACGCTCAGGGATTAACCAAGGGCGAACCGTTCCAGGCTTCCAGGGGATTACTGAAAGGACAGACGTTTACATCGAGCGGCATGGGTCCGCAGGAGGCAGCTACGTCTACCATTCAGATGCTACAAGGCAAACTAGGCGAGTTGCCTATTTCAAGCAGCAATTACAATGACATTGTTAATCAAGTTTATGTGTCGCTAGGCTTGCCGGTGCCTAAAAACAGTCAAGCGCCTGAGAGCCTTGCTGAGAGTATAGCTCAAATGCAAGCGAAGTTGGGCATGTAAATAAATCGTTGGGAGGTTAGTTAATGGCACAATACATCTGGGACTTTAACGCACCCAGCGGAAGCAACCTGAAAACATTTGACCAATGGAGCCAGGAGCAGGCACAAAAGAACAAACTGACAGCCAGCGCTATACCTTCACCCGGAGCCAAGACTTATAGTACCGGCGGGTTAGATCTGTATGATCCAGCTACTACTCCTGATTATTTGGCTAATCGTATTGCTCCCACAGTTACCCCGGACAACAACTTGTTAAAGGGGATCGGCGGTGCAGTTGATAAAGTAGAGAACTCTAAGTTATGGAGGACGGTAATCGGCAATCCGGAAGAAGGATTCGGCGTTGGCGATATGGCCGAAGGGCTACTGATGGCCAACCCTGCCGGCAGTATGGGAGTTGGCATTAAGACACTAGGGAAAGCTGCCAAGGCTACTCCGGCGATTGCTAAGGCAGGCCAGGCTATCGACAAGGGAGTTAATTTGCTAAAGGGCATTGCAGCCAAGACCCCTACCCCGATTAAGGCAGGCGTTGGAATTGGAACCGCTGCAACCGTAGGCGAAACTACCGCCGGGGCAATTAACCCTGATTACGTTAATCCCATATCCGGCCAGCAGACATTCCCATCTAAATTCGGTTCATCCTTACACTCTGGCGCTGGTGATGCGGTGGGTCTAGTGGGATCCGTGGCCAAATGGCAGGGCTATGACGAGTTGGGTAATTCTTTGAAAAACAAGGGCGAGAAGATTAGCGAAGGCTTTGAGCCCAACCGTACCGAGTTTAAGGGCTGGCAATCCTTCCTGGATCCAGAATGGTATGCCAATAACGTTGCGGCTACCCTTCCGACCACCGCTTCATTGATACCTTTAATGATCGCTGGTTACATGGGCGGTGGCAAGATCGGAGCCAAGGCGCTCAAGTCTAAGGCCGGTCAAAAAATGGTGGCCAAGAAGTTTGGCCAAGAGGCGGCCGAAGAAGCCACCGAGAAAATGACTCCTTTTGTTAAAAATATATTCGGTTCGCTTGGCGGTACCGCTTTATCCAGGCCGCTAGAAAGCGCGATGGAAGCAGGGGGAACTTACGAAGATGCGTTAGCCAGGGGAATGAACGAAGATCAGGCCCGGACCGCCGCTAATCGTGTATTTACAGACAACCTTAAGCTGGCTGGCATGGACGTTGCTCAGTTGGCGCTTACCTTTGCGCCTACCGGCAAGATTGCGAGTAAGATGGGCAAAGCGTTGACGGCTGGTGGCAAAGTGGTTGGCGACGTTGCGACCGAATCACTCGAAGAAGGTTTGCAGCAGGGCATACAGCAGCGGGCAACCGGAGCTGATACCCGAGGGCTGATAGAGCAGATGCGGAATCCTACCACGGAAATGCAAGAATCTATGGCCATCGGCGGATTGCTCGGCGGCGGCATGGGAGCGGTTGGCGCGGTGAAGGATATGGTTACTACCATTAAACAGCGCACTATCGCAGAATTACCCGACGATGCTATGCCGACTATCCAACAGAGATTGCAACAGATTACAGATATGGGAGCTTCTCCGGCTGAGGCAATAGATCAGGTATTGGATGAAGTGTCCGACTCCCCAGGCGTTAAAGCGACGGTCGAGCGGATCACTCAGGAAGAAGCTGCCAGCACTATCGAAAAACTTAGCAGCACAGTATCAGGACAAGAGCCTGGTAAAGCTGCGCCAATAGATGAAGGGGCTCAACCAGCAGCACCGAGCGATAATAATGAAGCAGCGATTGATGTTGTCTACACAAACAGCGGAACACCGTTACAAATTATTGATCAATCATCTCCGGCTGTCTATGTTGTGCAGGACCAGGAAGGAAAACGTAGCGTCGTATCCCGCGATGATGTTTCCGAACCAGCTCAGATCCCGCAAAAAGACTTTGCATCTCCCAAGACCGCAAAGGTGGAAAACAACACCGCCCAGAATCAAGCGGAGAGCGGCGATATAGAGCCAGTTAAACCAGTTAATCCTTCCGGGAACCAGGGCGGCTTAGGTGGGCAGTCTGGGACCAATGCGGCCAATGCAATCGGAAATGGGCCATCAGAACCGGTTGATGCTGGATCTAATGTTGGAAATGACATTAAAAGTGACGTTAATCCACCAAAGCCAACAAAAGAACCCTGGCAGATGACCAAAGGGGAATACCATTCTGTTAATAATATTGATGAATCAGAACTATTAAATTATCATGGAACTTCTCTTGCTAAGGCTAATGAGATTATTAAAAATGGCTTTAAGGATTTTGGTTCGGGGGCTAACATCACTCAGGACGAGGAAACGGCAAAAGAGTATGCTGCTCAATCGACCGACGATGATGGTGAACTGTCCACCGTGTTAAAAATAAGGCTTAGAAATGGAGCCGAGCCCAGAGGCGAGTCTGGAACAATAGACGAGGATAGTTTTAACGTAGAAGATGTCGTCCTAGACCACGAAGAACATATTAAGCAAGCACTTAAAGAAGGCAAAACGGTGCCCGAGGAAGTGTTGAAGGATTACCCGGCCTTGGTCAAGATACAGGAACCGGCAAAAGTTGCCCCGGACCGTAAGCTGAAAATCCAGCGCGGCAAACACGGGGCGGTTGATGTTGTGTTCCCGGACTCGGTTCATGCAGATCTGTTTGCTTTTAATGGCAGATTGCAACGACAGATCAAGGGCGAGAAGAAGTATTTTGATACTGCCCAGGAGTTGAAGCGGTTAGCACTTAGCTTGGGCTTACCGGCAGATGCCTTAAACAAAGGCGATATTGCTGGCCAGTACAAGGCTGCTGTTATGAAACTAATAAGCGGATTGCCGGCAGGGGCCAGTTATGAAGCTCCGCGACTGAGCGACTTGTCGGACCTTGTTACCGAAAAAGAACCTGAGAAGGCACCGGATACCCCTAAGCCCGTCGATATGGCTGCGCTGAAAGCCTATGCCGAGGAAGTAGTAAAGAGCGGCGAAGTGGAAGCGGTGTACCTGATCGGCAGCACGGCTGCCAAAGGGTCCGGCAAAGACATTGATCTTCTTTACCAGCTCAAGGATCAGGAATTGCCAGACAGCGAAGAAGATGCAACCGGGGAAATTGAATCAATCGTGGAAAGCCTGGATATGGATCTTGATCAGTATGATACCTTTATCCAGGTGGGCGAGAGATATTTCCACCTATCAAGTGGAGCTGGCCGCGAATTTGTGGAGAATAACGACTATGCCAACGAAAATAAAGATAAGCCTAAAGTATTGTTGGCTAAAACGGAGAAGGTAGAACCGGCGGGCAAAGAGGTTGGAGATTTCATAATCACAAAGACTAAGCATACCAAGACCGGCGCTGATATGTGGGTAGTGCGATTAAAGGATGGCAACCAATTACCTACTGACGAATTTAAGAAGCTGGCCGCACGAATCAAGGCGCTGGGCGGCAGCAGATGGTCTAAGTTTTCCAAGGGCTTTAACTTCTATGAGGATCCGACTGAAAAGTTGCAACCTAAGGATGAGGTTAAGGCCGAAAAACCGGAGCCCCGGGAATTGCTCGATAGTAGGTTTAAGAAAGGTGATGTAGTTTACGATAAAGACGGCAATAAGCTAACCATCGTAAACCCAGGCACCGACATTGATGATATTATGAGGGTAAAAACCGCCGACGGCAAATATAAGGTGGTTAAGAAAACAGATGTTAAGAGCGAGAAACTAAAAGATAAGGCCGAAGCTACACCAGGCCGCACAGTGCCGCTTGAAAACGCCTTTGAGCAAAAACGTATGCCCAAAGCGCCATTCAGGTTAGAGCAAAACGAGCAAGGCGGCTGGGTGGTTTACGACGCTAACGATCTGGGTTGGCTTTCCTTAACAAACAAAGAGGAAGCTCAAAAACAGATAGATGAGTTAAACAAGGAATATGGCGGAGAAGCAAAAGCCGAATCCAAGCCCACCATTACCCAAGAAGTGCCTAAGTCTGAGCCTATCAAGAACAAGGACCGCTCCCCCGAATGGCTGGCAAAAATGAAAGCCGATGCCGAAGCCCGGATCCAGGCCAACAAAAGCAGATTGTTATCCGGTTTGCCGATGGATGATTTGCTTGATTACGGTATAATTGGCATGGTCAAGCTGATCGAAAAGGGGCTGGACTTTGCCGCGTTTAGCAAGGAAATGATTGACGAATACGGTCCGGTCTTAAAGAATTGGATGGCTGCCATTTTCGCACAATCTAACGCCTTGATAGAAATGACCGAGGAAGATTTGAACCAGATGATTGAGGATTCCCGAAGGGAGGGGTCCAAGCCGGAAGCCGAAACTAAACCGGAGGTCGCAATTAAACCCCAATACGACTCCAACCAAAAGATCAAGGCAACCGGCAACACCGTTACCGTAAAGACCGAGCGCGGGACAGAAGTAGAAGTGCAATATGCGCTGGTAGAAATAAAAGATTTAATTGCTTCACACACTACCGGTTTTACTGTGAACAGTAAATATCCAGGCGAGCTTCAACCCCGTGATCGCAGCCGGGCAGCGTCCGAAATACAAGTAATCAAAATGGCACAGGACATTGAGCCATCTTTCTTAGGGGAAAGCCCCAAGGCATCCGATGGCGCTCCTATTATTGGTCCTGATCTGGTGGTTGAAAGCGGCAATGGTCGCGCTCTAGCACTACAGTTGGCTTATGGCGGCGGGTATGGCACTCCGGATAAATACCTATCCTGGTTGCGCGAGAACGTCAAGAAACTGGGTATAGATCCGCAGACATTGGATGAAATGAAAGCTCCGGTCCTGGTGCGAATCAGGCGAACCGAAGTAGATCGAGCGAAATTCGCTAGAGAAGCCAACGAGCAGGCGACGGCAGCCATGAGCGCAACCGAGCAGGCTATGTCTGACGCCAAGAGCCTCAGCTTGTCGCTGTTAGAGTTGTTTTATCCTTCGGAAGATGGCACGATACTTAACCGGGCCAATGACCAATTTATCCTGGGATTCATGCAGGAGGTTATCGGGCCTACGGAAACAGGACGATATATAACAGCTGATAAATCTATTTCCCAAGAAGGAGCGAGCCGGATCCGGAACGCGATCTTCGCCAAGGCATACGGTGATGTAACAGCGATAGGGAAACTAGCTGAATCTACGGACAATAATACCAAGAATATTACCAACGCTATGCTTGCGGTTGCACCAAAATTTGCTAAAATGAAATCAGGAATAGAGAATGGATCTTTATACGATCTGGACATTACTCCTGAACTCGCCGACGCAGCCAGGAAGCTCTCTCATTTGAAGGAGCAGGGGCAAGCCGTAGTAACCTATCTTAACCAATTAACCATGTTTAACAACGAACTAAGCCCCCTGGCTAAAGACTTATTGAGCATACTCGACACCTATAATCGCAGCTCTAAGCGCCTGGCTTCAATTCTAAGCGCCTACGTCGATGGAGTGCTAGGATTAGGCGAACCCAGCCAAGGCGGATTATGGGGCGGCGACAAGCTACCCAGCAGGGCTGATGTTTTACTAGCGGCTATAAAAGAAAAGGGTGGCGATTTAAGTGGTAATGTCCAAACTATCTTATTCGACTACAAACCGGAAGAAAGTAAACCAAATGCGACAAGTTATCAGGCAGGAGGAACGGCGGCAGAACAAGGCCAAGACAAACCAACCCCAGAGCAAGGCGGCCCGACTACTGAACTTCAAGAAAACGTAGAAGCGAAAGAAGGTGAACAGGATGGCGGAGATCAGCAACTTGCTAAGGCTAGAACGAACAGGAAACCCGGTGGCCCTACCAATAGTGGAGATAGCCAAGCAACATTGGAAGGATCACTTTCCGAAGATGTACCAGGAACTTCAAAAACAGGGGCGGCTCAATCGGGAGCTAGCGGAACTACAAGAAACGGCGGACCAGTTGTACCGGACGATCAGGGATCAATACGTGCAGAAGAAGATCAAGAAGGCAATGCCATTCCTGGAGGAAGTGAAGATCAGACAGGAAGCGGAGCAAGTGGCCAAGGAAATCGTCCTGCACGACCTGGTGTATCTCGACCCACAAAGCCTAGCTCCGTAACTAAGTCAAATTATGAGATCACCCCCGAAGATAAAGTGGGTGAGGGCGGTCCCAAGGCCAAGTATCGCGCTAACGTAGAAGCCATTAAATTGCTTAAGAAGATTGAGTCCGAGGGCAGGATGGCTACTCCCGACGAGCAGAAGATATTGGTTAAATACGTTGGTTGGGGAGGCATGTCCCAGGCGTTTGACGTAAGCGCCAATGGCGAACCTCTTAATCATGATTGGGAAAAGGAGATATTAGAACTCAAAGATCTGTTCACCGACGAAGAATGGCAGGCTGCCAGGGCTTCAACGCCCAACGCTCACTATACTTCGCCGGAGGTTATAAAGGCCATATATGAAGGATTAGTCCGACTTGGTATTACTCCTGGAGTCAAAATACTGGAACCCTCAATGGGAACCGGTAATTTTTTTGGTCTTATTCCCAAAGCCTTACGCGGGAAAACCAAGCTTACCGGCGTAGAGCTGGATAGCACGACTGGGCGCATAGCCAGGCAGTTATACCAGAGGGCCGACATTTACGTTAAGGGCTACGAGAAGGTTGACTTCCCAGCAGCGTTCTTTGATGTGATCATCTCTAACGTACCATTCTCTAGCGAAATTAAGTTGCGGCATAAAAAGACGCGCTATAACTTGCATGACTTCTTCTTTATGAAAGCTCTGGACGAAGTAAGGCCAGGTGGCTTGGTAGTATTTATCACCAGCAAAGGCACTCTGGACAAAAAAGACAGCTTTGTGCGCAAGAAGATAGCCGACCAAGCCGATCTAGTGGGGGCCATACGTTTGCCGTATACGGCTTTCAAAGGCAACGCCAATACCGAAGTAACCACCGACATAATTGTGCTGAAGAAACGACTCCCTGGCGAACTGGCTGGCGGCGAGGACTTCCAAGGACTAGATGAGATAGGGATGGGCAAAGGATGGAATGAAGTCGGAGATATAAACGAATACTTTGCTAACCACCCTGAAATGATGCTGGGCACAATGACGCTGGAAGGATCTATGTACCGATCCAAGGAGCCCCGCTTGAATCCGCCGGAAAACCAAGAGTTAGGCAAGGATATTGTTGGCGCGTTCAAACGGATGCCTGCCGAGGTGTTTAAGATGGAGGACTCCGCTAAACAAGATGAGCTACGCACCCAAGAAGAAGATTCTATAACTCTCCCCCCTGAAGTGGAAGGGATGATAGACGGATCTTATTTGATCAAAGACGACATGCTGTACCAACGCCAAGGCACCAAGCTGGTCAACGTCAATGGGAACAAGGGCAGAATAGAAAAAGTAAAACACATGCAGCGAATTTATAAAGAGGTCATGGCGGCCGTCAATGGGATGGGGCAGGATATTAATAATAAAGACTTGGCGGCCATCCAAAAGAGAATGAACGGCGCCTACGATTCTTTTGTTAAGAAGTACGGTTACATCAATGATGTTAAAAACGCTCGGATAATTGATGGCGATCCGATGTTTAGCGTTTTGTGTTCCATTGAAGATTACGACTTGGAAAGCAAAACCGCTACCAAGCGCCCCATATTCTCTAGCCGAGTCATAGACTACCATCCTACTGCTACCAAGGCCGAGAATGCCAAGGACGCTTTGGGCGTGTCCCTGAATGAATTTGGCCGCATAAACTTCGAGCGCATGACTGAATTGACCGGCAAGACCAAAGATCAACTAACCGAGGAGCTAGGGGAATTGTTATACAAGAACCCCCAAACCGACGATTGGGAGAGCGCAGACGAATATTTGTCCGGTAATGTTAAAGAAAAGCTGCGCATAGCGGAAACAATGGCCGAAAAGGATGAATCCTATACCCGCAATGTGGAAGCACTAAAGTTAACTATTCCTAAGTCGCTAACTTCCGACCAGATGGACATGAAACTAGGCGCACCTTGGGTAGAAGCTGAGTACATCGAGCAATTTTTTAACGATCACTTAATGGAGGTGGACGAATACTTACCCGAAGGAGAGCGGATACGATTCCGCTATCTCCCCCAGGCCGGCACCTGGGAGGTCGAGGTTCCTAACAGCAGCCGTATCCCCTACTTAACCAACAATAAGAACACTTGGGGCACCGGCGATAAAGACGCCATAGAGTTAATAGATGCTATATTTAAGATGAAAGCGCCCGTTATCAGGCGCAAAGAAACGGATGGCTCAAAAGTAGTAGATGCAACCGCTACCCAGGCGGTCAAAGACAAGATGAAGGCCATCAGCGATGAATGGTTTAATTTCCTGGATCAGAACCCGGAAGTTAAAGGGGCCTTGGTTGACTACTACAACGAGAACCTCAACAATATCGCCAAGCGGGTTTTTGATGGCAGCCACCTAACCATGCCCGGAGCCACCCTTAAAACCTGGCGAGCGCACCAGCTCGACGTTATCTGGAGAATTATCCAGGCTGGCAATACCCTTATGGCTCACGTTGTAGGAGCTGGCAAAACTAATGCCATGATAGGTGCAGCGGCAGAACTTAAAAGGCTGGGCTTGGCCCGCAAGCCGATGTTTGTAGTCCCTAATCATCTATTGTCACAATGGCAAAACGACATTCAAAATCTATATCCGGGTGCCAAAATGTTGACACTAGATCCCAAGAAAATGCCACAAGTGAAAGTACGCCGGAACAAAAGTGATAGCGACGATCAATATACCCGCAAGCGCAGCGAAAACCAGGCTAAAAGGGAAATTATATTGAACCAGATAGCCATGAACGATTGGGATTTCATTCTGCTGCCACAAACAGTATTTACCCGTATCCCGTTATCTCCTGAGATAGAAGCCGAGTTTATCAGGCGGTCTATGGCGGAGTTGGAAGATGCCTTGCTAGAAGAAGGTTACAATGTAGCGGAAATGAGCGCCAAAGATATTGAAGATCGAATTGTCAAGAAGGTACGCAAGCGCAGCGTTAAGCGGTTAGCAGCCCAATTATTAAAGGAGAAAAATCGCCTAGAAGATCTCAACGAGGATATTCAACGCGACATTGTGATTCCCTTCGATAAGCTGGGAGTAGACCGGATATTTATTGACGAATCGCACATGTATAAGAACATTCATTTTGCTACCACGATGGGCGACATAAAGGGCGTAGACAACACCAACGCTCAGCGCTCTACTGATATGCTAATGAAGTGCCAATGGCTTACCAAGGCAACCAACGGACAAGGCGTTGTATTTGCTTCCGGCACACCGGTTTCCAACACTATGGGCGAACTGTTCAACATTATGCGTTGCTTGCAGCCGGATAAACTGGACGAGCTTAATATCCCTATGTTTGACGGATGGGCCCGGACCTTCGGAACAGTTACCACCGGCGTCGAACAGACCATAGATACCCTATCATTCAAGATGGTGTCCCGGTTCAATAAGTTTTCTAATCTCCGGGTACTAATGAAGCACTTTGGCGAGATAGCTGATATTAAAATGGCCAAAGACTTAGATCTGCCTACTCCGGCCATACGCACCGGATCAAGACAAGTTATCCTTAGCCCTGAACCACCTGGCAATAAACAGTTCGCATATTGGCTAAGGAGTAGATCGGAGGCTATTAAAACCGGCACAGTAGATCCCCGCGAGGACAACTTTCTAAAGATCACTACTGATGCTAGGAAGTATGCGGTTGATCCAAGGCTGATTTACCCGCAGGAAACAGAAGATGCAAATGGCAAAGTCAATAAGCTGGCCGGGAATGTATATGATATTTGGAAAAAGACCCGGGAGCAGCGCTTAACCCAGATAGTTTTCGCTGATATGGGAACTCCCAAGACCGGCAAATCTTCCAAGAAAGTCAAGGCTGACATTGAAATAGTAGAGGCTGACGAGGGCGCCGGATTATCCGAAGAAGAAAAGGCGGCAATCAAGCGACCGGAAGAAGTAGTCAACGTAAAGATCTACCAGGATATTAAGCAAAAACTAATCGACCAGGGAGTACCCGAAAGCGAGATCGCCTTTGTCCATGATGCAAAAAATGATAAACAGCGACTTGCGCTTTACAAAAAGGTTTCCCGTGGAGAAATAAGAATCCTGATAGGATCTACTGCTAAATGCGGCACCGGAATGAACGTCCAGGAAAAACTGGTGGCCTTACATCATCTGGACGTACCTTGGCGCGCATCTGATTTAGAGCAACGCGAGGGCCGTATCCTGCGGCAAGGCAATCAGAATGAGGAAGTGGACATATTCGTATATTCCGCCGAAAAGACTTATGACGCTACTAACTGGCAGACCATACAGCGCAAGGCGGCTATGTTCCAACAGGCTATGAGCGGCGACGTAGATGAAGCGGAAGATGTTGGCGAAATGGTCCTTAACTCAGCCCAGATCATGGCCCTGGTAAGCGGCAACCCCGATGTTCTATTAAAAGTCGAGCTTGAGAACGACCTAATGGGATTAATTACATCCCGGAGAGCATGGGAAAACGAGGAATCTCGGCTGCGCCATGATATTAAGAGCAACGAATGGTATATAAATGAATACAAAAGGTATATCGCAAACGACAAAAAGGCAGCCTCCATATACCAGAAGCCCGCTGAAAACGGTGTTGTATTGGCATTGGACGCAACGGTTACAAAAAACGAGGATGGATCAGCCGGCTATTCCAAGAAAGCCAAACAATATACCAATAAGGAAGAAGCGGCATTCGCCCTAGCAATCAGGCTCAGGAAACTAGATCCCAAACTTGATTACGGTCATAGCGAACCGGCATTGATCGGAAATATGGGCGGGCTATCATTATGGGCCTATCGCTATGATTACAAAAACGGTATTAAACCCACGGAATACCACTTGATTTTAAAAAACGGAGATTACGGTATTGCTAATAAGGCCGCAAATTTAGATGTTGAAATTGACGAGAAGAAAACTAACCGCAAGCAGATTATGTCATTTTGGTTCAACAGCATAGAAAAACACATAGAAGGAAACCTCAAAGATAGTGAAGAAAGGCTGGCAGAGAGATTACAGGCCCAAAAAGAAATGCGGGCATTGTTGGGCAGGCCGTGGTCCAGGGAAGCGGAATACCAAAAGATCAAGGCTGAGCTGGCGGAGGTTGACAGGAGATTGCAGGAGTCCGGCTTGGGCGAGGCCGAGCAAGAGGACGACTACCTGGTCAACGACGTAACCGGCGAGCTAAAAGATACTGGCGGGGCATCTCAGCAGGAGCCACGGCTAAAAGAATCGACGCGAACCAACGAAGGGGCAGAAGCCCCTATTTTTTATGACCCAAATGAACTGTTGGATGAATTGTCTGAAAAACTGGGCCGTAAAATGTATGCCGCTCCCGAGGCTATGGAACGGGACGATATGCAGGCAGCAGCGGTTATCGCTAATCTCTTGACCCAATCCCAGCTAATACCCATGAAGGGCGAAGATGCTCCCCAGGGCGCTGCATACGGACCCAATGTGTTCGTAGGCGTGGAAACCGAAGATCCGCATCTGTATGTGGCCATGCACGAAATAGAGCATACCCTGGAGGACGTCGATCCGGAAGCGCACGATGAGTTTATGGCTATTGCCAAAAAGTATTTCAACGGCGAAAAGGGCATGAGCGATTACTATTTCCGGCACGGGTACAGCTACAAGGACATTTGGAAAGAGTTTACCGCCGATGTAACTGCCGAGATAATGCAGCAGCCGGGATTCTGGGCCAAGGTTAGGGAGCAATCCCCGGCCCTGATCAAGAAGATCGTGGACATTATCGACCAGATCATCACCAAATTCCGCAAAGAAGTTGCTAAAGATTCGTCCATGCTCAAGTACATTTCCGACATTGAAGCGTTCCGGGATGAAGTAGCCGGAGCAACCGCCAATCTTTTGAAGAAGAAACCGCGTAACCTATTGGATCTGCGTGGAGCGGAAGCGTTTGCGGCCAAGATGAAGGAAGGGACAACAAGCCAAAAAGGTGTTCCCTTCTTGGGGATAGTAGGCGAGAAGGGGTACATCGAAAGTTACGACCAGGATAAGGCCCAAAAATCCGACTATCATCACTCTTTCGCTCTTTCCATTAAAGGCAACGAGATATATGAGCAAGACTCTACGCTTAGGTTTGTTCGCCAGGGCAATTCAAAGACCTATACTCTTGAGGGCGGCCCAACCCTGGATCCGTTCGGCAAGGGCTTTGCTCAGATCAAACAGTTTGCCGCTCATGTAATAAAGGAAGGGGCTCCATTGGACAGTCCGGTAAGCGTTGGCCAGCAACACCTGGGCACCGAGTTTGAGGGTAAGTCTATTGGAACTTTGGCCGATTTTGTTGCCGAGAGCCTGAAACCCAAGGCCAGACTCTTATCCGGAATAGGAGATAAATCGAGCGCTCCCAAGATCAAGAGCGGGATCGCTCCGATATTCTATTCCCAGTTAGAACGAACTATTCAAGCTAAAATGCCCAACGCCGCTTCCCAAGACCAAGTGCTTGCCATTATTAAGGGCGGCCAGGTTAAGGCGGAGGAAATTGCATGGTCCGGTATTCAGGAATGGCTTAGGGAACAAGGATCCAAGGTGTCAAAAGATGATGTCTTAAATTTCCTTAAGAGCAACGATGTGCAGATTGAGGAAGTTAAGAAAACTAACGACGGCAAGGCTTCTGGTTATCTTGTGGACAACGACAATGAGCCCCAGAGCGCCCGAGAGGTTATTGATGGAGCCAACCAACTGCGACTTGAGGCGGAGGATTCTACTCCCGAAATCACAAATATTCAGGACGCTGTGGCTTTTTACAATTTATACGGCATAAATATTGAGCAGGCGCGACTTGGCGGAACCAAGTACCAGCAATATACCATGCCCGGCGGCGCAGATTATACCGAGTTGCTATTGACGCTGCCAATAACACAAGTCAATTACCAGTCAGCCCACTGGGACGAACCTAATATTCTAGCCCACGTTCGCTTCGATACTCGAAAGGGTGCCAATGGCGAGAAGATTCTATTCATTCAAGAGGTTCAATCGGATTGGGGCCAAGAGGGACGGCGCAAGGGATTCGCCACGCCCAGCAAGGTAGACCCCGACCTAGAGAGATTCGTGTACCTGGACAACAACGAGGGATACTGGAAGCACCCCGCTGAAACCGATAGTCTACTTGACAAGATGCAAGACAGGTATGATTTAGTGGATGATGACGGCAACCTCGGGGAACAATTAGCCAATATTCTCAAAAAACAAAAAAGCGGCATTCCCGATATGCCTTTCAAGAAATCCTGGCAGGAGTTGGCCCTTAAGCGCATGATCCGATATGCCGCCGAGAATGGATTTGACCGCATAGCCTGGACTACCGGAAAACAGCAGGCAGATCGGTACAACCTGAGCAAGTACATTGATGTTATCGGATGGAGAAAATTCGGAGAGAACAACTACAACCTCAACGTAACCCAAAAGGACGGCGGCCTAATCTACAACAAAAGTGGTATAAGCCTGGAAACCATTGCGGAAGTGGTAGGCAAGGAAATAGCCGACAAGATAGTCGGATCAGAACAGCAATGGGGAGATATACGGGGAACCGGGCTCGCAGTTGGCGGTGAAGGCATGAAGGGCTTTTACGACAAGATGCTGCCAACCTACCTTAACAAATACGTCAAGAAGTGGGAATCCAAAGTCGAGCCCCTTGGGTATTCAGATTCGGGGCAGCAGGTGCCTTTTAGTTTCGCGGTTATTGAGGGAAACCCCTCAATCCCTATCACTGATGCTATGCGTAAGACGGTCTTGCGCGAAGGGCAACCAAGATTTAAGCGTTCTGCAACTAATCTTTTGACAGGGATCGGCGCAGCCCTTAAGCCCAAGAAACTAACGCACAAAGAGCTGAAAGAAGTTACACCGCATATTGGTGGACAGGTAAGTTTTAAGCACTCTAAGGGCAGCGGCTTTAATCTCCCCAACCAACACCAGGAAGTGCAGGATCGCATGGAAGGTGCCCGGGGCGTACCGGCGGAAACCTTGCGGGAGCGCATGAAGGAGATTTGGGACGAAGTAGTGCGCAAGACTACCCGCGAATTTGAACATCTGCCGCGTGGGGACACCTATGCGGAGCTGAGAAATTCGCTCCTGCTGCTACGCAAACAGAAGGGCATAGCTGCCGACAAGACCCTAAAGGTTTTGAATGACATAACTAAGCCCCTCAACGAATACGAATACGACGTATTCAGCTACAAAGTAATATTTGATGATCTGGCCCATGAGTTTGAGGAAAACCATCTGTTACCCTTTGGTTTGACCGAGGAAAACTTCGAGGACATAAAGGAGTATGTCGACGAGGAAGCCGCCAAGCTGCCCAAGGTCCAGGAAGCCATCGAGAAACGGCGGGGAGCCTGGAACAAGGCCAAGAATGATTATATCCAGGCCCAAAAAGCAGTAGGGTTTAATGTCGAGGACCGCTTGAAAAAAGAGGATTATTTCCGACACCAGGTTTTAGAATACGCCAATGGCAAGGGCGTGATGGGATCCGGTAAGCGGTTACGGGTACAGACCGGCCGGGGCTTCCTAAAGAAGCGCGGCGGCAGCACCTACGACATTAATACTGATTATCTGCAAGCCGAGTTTGAGGTAATGGCCCAGATGATAGTGGATACTGCTTCGGCTGGTACGGTGAAAGTGGTAAAAGAAAACCACGACATTGTAAAGGAATTGAAGCGCGAGGCCGTTCACATTAACGATCAGGGCATGCTCCAGGAATTTCAACGGCTGCTGGATATTATGCAAGACACCGAAACTACTCCTGAGCAGTTATACCGGCGCACCCTAAATCGAAAACAGGCTATCGCTTACAGCCAGCTCTACAAACTGGCGGCTATGAATGAACTACCTAACGGCGGCGGCAAGTGGGATCAGATCATAGAGGTAATGTCCAATGCCTACTGGGACGCCAAGGAAGCTAATGCCAATGACGAAGAAGGGGAGGGCGGTACCTATTCCGCCAGGATCCCCGACGAATATCAGGGGCAGCTAATGGCATACCTTAATTATCTGGCTGGCCAGGACGAATCCGAAGTCGGCAAGATCAAGGCCCGGACGGTATTCAAGGGCATGGCCCAAAAGGTCAAGACTATTCGAAAGACATTGGGCACCCGCTATGTAACTTGGGAGGATCTTGTTCCGGATGGCTACACCGCATGGCAGCCGCAGGAAGGACACATGTTTTTCATGGCCGACTCGATCCCGCAGAACATGGCCGAGCAGTTATTGTATGGCATAGCTGACGAGATCAATATTGATGCCACCATGCTCAAAAAAGTAATGGTCGCCGGGCAGAAATACCCGGAACTCGTAATACCCGATGAAGTTGCAGCGACACTAGAAACACTCTACAAAGATGCCAACCTAATCGGTCCGGCAGCCAAATGGCTGTTCCATGTACCTTACCGGGCCTGGAAACAATGGCAGTTAATCTCTCCCCGCCGTTTCTTCAAGTACAATGTGCGGAATACCACCGGTGACTTGGATGCGGTCCTGGCAGGAAATCCGAGCGCATTGAGGCCCAAGATATTGAAGAAAGCATGGGGCGACTTGAAACAAGGATTCTTCTCTAAGGATCGGGAATACACTCGCAGCCTACAAGGATGGTTCGAACGAGGCGGCTTTGAAACTTTGATGCAGGCCCAGGAGATCAACGACATAAACCGCAACCGCCAATTCCAGCATCTAATGGAAAGCCGTATGCAAAAAGACCTGTGGGAGAAAGCCCAAGCATCTCCGAAAACATTGTGGAACGGGTATTGGGATACAGTCCGGGCGACAACCGACTTCCGGGAAGCCTTAATGCGCTATGCTTGTTATCTGGATTATCTTGAACAGATGCAGGCTAATCATGGCATACCTAAAAACTTCGGCGCTTCCAACCGGGCAGAAGTTATGGCGCTCCCCGACATTAGGGACCGGGCAGCCAAACTGAGCAACGAGTTATTAGGGGCATATGACGAAGTATCGGTAGTAGGCACCTGGCTGGCAGATCACCTATTCCCGTTCTGGCGGTGGAATGAGGTAAACTTTGTGCGCTATATGCGGTTAGGTAAAAACGCCTGGCAGGATGGCCAGTTATGCGCGACCACAGCCCGGAAATTTACCGGCCTGGCAATCAGGTCGCCGCTGATCGCGGCCAAGATCGGCAAATTTGTGCTGCAAGCAACCGCCCTAACAGTTATGATCAATCTCTGGAACTTGTTGTTCTTTGATGATGAGGACAAAGAGCTACCCGATGATGTTAGGAACCGGCTGCATATAACCTTTGGCCGGGATAGCAACGGCAACGTACTGTATTTCAGCCGCTTGGGTGCCTTGCAGGACTTCCTGGATTGGTTCGGGTTGGACACGCCGGTTAAGACCGCCCAGGATTTCCTGAGCGGGCGCAAGAGCTTACTGGAGATAGCGACCGATTGGGGTAAGGCCGATGCCAACAAGGTGCTTAACGCCATTACTCCCTTTATCAAGACTCCGTTCGAACTGATCTCGGATCGCAAATTTTACCCGGACGTATTCGAGGCTATGCCCATACGGGACCGGTGGCAGTACGTGTTTGACAGCTTCGGCTTGGGCAACGAATATAAGGCCCTGCCCCCCATGCGCATACCCATTGTCAACATTGAGCTAGGAGGCAAGCCGAGCAGGGGATATGGAAACAGTATTCCGGACCTATTTATTTACAAATCAGATCCGTATGAAACTGCCTACTATAAAAACAAGGAAAACGTGATCAGGTTCCGCAAGAAGATAGGTACTTATAATGAGGGGTACAGCGAGAGTATCCGCAGCGACGCCTTGTATAATGTCAAACTGGCTATGCGCTACGGAGATAAAGAGGCAGCTCAGAGGTATCTATTGAAATACGCTAGTCTGGGGGGTACCGTTAAGGGCTTGAACACTAGCCTTAAGAGCCTAAGCCCGGTGTATGGATTAAATGAAGCTCAGACAGAGGTATATATCAAAAACTACCTGGACGTAGAGGGCAAGGAAAATCTGGCCAAGGCCATTGACTATTACCAGCGGGTTGTTGGCGGGGATATGTTCAGCGCAGAAGATTAGTTGTACCGATCAAACTCAGGATTCGGGATTTCATCATAGTAGGTGGGATTCCGGTCCTGGGTACCCTGCCAGATCCCCACGATGGGACCAACAAATAATAGCCCCAATAAGGCCACGGCTATTATTATCTGCAAGGGGAACGGACCGTCGCGGAATATCTTGGCGATAGCCCATGCTATTGCACAAGCTACGACCAGGGCGATCCCATAGCCCGCGATCATTATGGCAATTTCAAGCAGGGTATCCCACATTTAATCACCTTCTTGCCGCCATTATATACTCAAATCCGGCAGAAGGAAAATAACCATCTATTTAACAAGGCGTTTCCGATTAAGGCGGCGCCTTTTTGTATGTGCAAAATTTGCGGCGGGGAGTGTTGTGTTTTGAGTGTAAGCGAGGAAAGGGGAGAACTGTTTTCTCAAAAGGAGTTTATCGGTATGATCATGGGCCTTAAGGACGACATAAACGTCTTAACGGTCAAAATGTCGGAAACCAACGGCAATATAGCGGTCACGAACATTAATATAGCTAAGTATAATGGCCTGTTGGAGAAATTCGACGATTGCGAAGCAGTAAATAGCATGCGGTTTGAAAAGATTGAAGCAGAGGTAGCAGTAGTTAAACAGATGCACCTACAATGCCAAACGGAACGGCAAACCGAAGAAAAGGTCGAGGACCGGCACCAAGTAGTATTAGACCACAAAAAAAATCTTTTCCGCTTGGATACCGGCAATATAGTCCAAATCCTTATAATGGCGATTGCGATAATAGCTCTCTGGACATAGGAGGTTTTGTAAGTGGAATATAAATTTGGTTTAATACCTTCCCCTCCGGATTTCCGGGATTGGCAGTATGGGCTGCTGTTTGGCGTGACCGCCGTGCCGGAAAGCTACGATATGACCGGACAATGCGGTCCTATTAGGGACCAGGGCAACTTTGGAACATGCGCGGCGCAAGCCGGGTCCGGCGTCAAGGACAAGCACGAAGGCGTAGTTACTGCGCCGCTCTATACTTATGCTTGGGCCAAGAAACTGGACGGGATCCCGGACCAAGAGGGCACTTATCTTAGAACCATCATGCAAGTATTGCTGAACAAAGGTATTTGCCTGGAGGCCACCTTGCCTTACTCGCGCATGCGCTGGCCCGCTATGCCGGCTATAACCGAAGTTATGGATGCTGAGGCAGCTCAGTTTAAGATCGGCGGCTATGCCAAGATAAGTACCATGCAAGAGCTTAAACAGTCTGTTGCGGCCGGTCGGCCAGTTTTGGCAGGAGTGTTAGTGTGTCAGAGCTTCGTGGATGCTCCGGACGGTAATATTCCGGTGCCGGGCAGCATGGGCCAACAAGATAATACTTTGGGGCTGCATGGCATCTTGGTAGTAGCTTACGACGATAACCGGGTAGCCAACGGTTACAAAGGATTCTTTAAGATCAAAAACTCCTGGGGCGAGGAATGGGGAGATGGTGGCTACGGGTATATCCCCTATGATTTCTTCAACTGGCGCGATTATCTGGGCATGCCAGCCTGGATGGAAAGCTGGACTTGTGTTGACGTTATCGTTCCTCCGACCGGCTGCAAGGATGGCTGGCTCCGGATCGGATCTAAAATCGCTGAGATCGACGGCAAACAAATAACGCTGGACATAGCCCCGTTTATTGACTTTTGTGCGGGCAGGACATACGTTCCGCTCCGGTTCATATCCGAAAACATGGGCTATGTAGTCGAATGGCACGAAGCAGATCGCGTCATCCATTTTTACAAATAGGGGTGAATCATGGATACATTAAATAAGGTAATATCTCGCAACCGGGCCACCAGCTATTTTCTATATGCCATCGCTACTCTTTTCACGGGGATACTTAGCTGGGGTTTTATTATGTCCATCCAGCAGGGGCTATCGGCCAAGGAAGCCATTGTGTCGATGCCCACCCAGTTAGAAGTAATGTGGGGCGCGGTTATGGGCATGATATTCGGCGGGCACGAAGAAGAAATCAACAAGATCGAGAAGGCGCTGGGCATTGATTTAGATAAGGATGGTGACGTTGGGCTAGAGGGCACACCGAACGCCCTGGCGGTCCCCGATCCCGTCGCGGGCCCGGTCCCTGCCGTTGATCCCGGCGTGGCTCTGGCCATGCCAAAGGAATGGGCTCAACAGGTGACGAGGCCGCAATTCGGTCCGCCGGCGTAAAGGAGGTGACAACATGGATTTCCAAATTGAGTGGTATCCGTCCAACAATTACAGCCCGGGCCGACGCAAGTACGGCACCCAGACCGAGAGCACCCTGGCCATCGTGGACCACATCACGGCTGGGGCCTATCCGGGATGCCGGGATTGGCTCTGTAATCCCGAGGCCAAAGCGAGCGCCCACTATATAGTGACCCGGACCGGCAAGATAATCCAATTGGTCCGGGAGGCGGACACCGCATGGCACGGGGGGATCGTCAACCAGCCGAGCTGGGCCCTGTACGAGCAAATGGGATTTAATCCGAACCGCTGGACCATCGGCATCGAACACGAGGAGTACGCCGGCGATGGTGAGCCGGGACTGACCGAGGTCCAGTACCAAGCGTCGCTCTGGCTCCATAGACAGTTGACCGCCAAGTACAGCATGCCCATCGACACCGAGCATATCGTGGGCCACTACCGGATTGACAGCGTGGACCGGCCCAACTGTCCCGGACCGAACTTCCCCTGGGACCGGCTTTTCCGGGATCTGACCGGGGCGGCGGATTGGAAGCAAGCCATCATGGACGTCGGGGTGCGAGAGAACATAATTGGGCCAGGGCACCTGGCAGATGATCCCAGCCCCAAGTGGTTTGTCGTGGCCACCAGCCTTAACGCTGTCGAGAACATTAAAAAAATAATTGGAGGTAATAATAATGGGTAAAATAGACGTTTTATTGGACAAAAACACTCTGGGAGTAATCATCCTGGCTATATTGGCCATCTTCGGGGTGGACAAGCTTGTGGCCATCGATATTCAGGCACTTGCCAATGCCATCATCGTAATAATCATGGCGGTAGTGGCCATTATCAAAAACCGGGACGCTATAAATACTGAGGCCGAGAACCAGGAATTGAAGGCCGAATTAAAGATCGCTCGCCAGGGTAGGTAACGCCTGGCCTTATGGAGTGTAGCGGTGCCCATCTGTTTTGACAGGTGGGTGCCGTCTTTTTTTAATGGAAAAGTAAATAAGTCGGGAGGATGTTATGACCGTTAGAAAATGCAAGATTACAGTAGTGGATTTTGTCAGATTATATGGGGAATTAGGATCCGTCCGCAAGGTTATACGTCATGTTGATATGGATGAATCCAACTTTTATAAATGGAAGAAGCGGCACCAACATGAGATAGATGCGTTAATGGCTGCGCGGGCAGATAGTCCCGGCGGCACTCCGTCAACTCTCAAGCAGGGCAATCCGGTTGATATTCCAATCGTGCTGCTGAATCTGCTTAATAAAGCAACGCCAATGGACAAGATCTGCGAAGCCTTAAAAACTACTCCCCGGGTGGCCTTGGCACATATTGACGATATTCGCGACCAGGGATACGCCGTAGAGGAATCCGACGGGGTTTTACGATTGAGCCGCACCTTAATCCCCCAGGAAAACATCTACAATCTGGATTGGCAAGGGGATAAGATTATTCGCTTCGGGCTTTGCGGCGATATGCAGATGGGGTCCAAATATACCCAGATTACCTATTTACATAACTTCTATGACATTTGCGCCAAGGAAGGGATCGCCTCTATATATAACACCGGAGATATTACTGAGGGCGAGGAAATGCGGCTGGGGCACAAGTATGAGTGCTATTGCCAAGGCGCCGACGCTTACCTGGACGAGATCGTCCGCAACTATCCTAAGCGCGATGGGATCTCTACAAGTTTTATAACCGGCAACCACGATCACTCGCTGATCAAACGGGCTGGTTATGATATAGGTAAGGCTATCGCTAGGGAAAGGGACGATCTTAAATACCTGGGGCAAAGTTATGCCACTATCCACCTTACTCCGAATTGCAAGATGGATATATTTCATCCCACGGACGGATCGGCTTACGCATTGAGCTACAAGATCCAGAAGCAACTAGACGGGATGCAGGGCGGCCAGAAGCCAAACATCTTGGCGGTGGGGCACTACCACAAGGCTGAGTACCTTCCTATATATAGGAACGTCCATGCGTTCCAAACCGGATGCTTCCAAGCTCAAACACCTTTTATGCGAGGGCATCAACTGGCGGCCCATGTAGGCGGCTGGATGGTGGAGATCCATGTTGACGATTCCGGGACCGTTAATCGCTGCAAAGGCGAATTTGTTTCCTATTATAATATGATAGAAAACGATTATAAGAATTGGGCTGCATAGCTTAAATACTTGCCAAGCCAATATAGTTTTGCTATTATATTGGAGTGCAATAAGTGTTGCAAATACCCTTGGGAATCATCGAACGCCAGTTCTTTTGGCGATAATTCGCCTTTTAATACAAAGGGGAAACGCGCAAACAAAGGATTGGCCTGTGTTAAAGGGTAATGCCTTCGGGGACTGAAAATCCGCGTGTCGGTGGTTCAAGTCCGCCCCGAGGCACCATAGAAAACAGGCACCCGTCGTTGATTCGGCGGGTTTTCTTATTTTCTGAGGTGGCGCAATTTATAGCAGGTTTATGTAGGCCGTGGCAGGCTTTTTGCCTCAAATTCGCCTATCGGGTTTGGGCTTTCAGCCTGCTCATTTTCTTGCCCCATCAGGGAGTCAAATCTACTAGCAAGACTCTGCAAGCGCTTAGGCAGCACATGCCCGTAGACGGCTAAGGTGATGCGTGGATCGGCGTGTCCCAACCGTTGCGCTACTTCGTTAATATATGCACCGTCTGAGAGCAGGATGGTGGCATGGGTATGCCGGAGATGGTGGAAGGTCATGCCGGGGTGCCCATGCTTAACCGACAGCTTTCTATATCGAGCTGAAAGGTTATCGCTGTCCATTGGCTTGCCATTTGCCTCGGTGAAGATGAGATCCTTATCCCCGGTCTTGAAATTTGCCTCTTTTTTGCCTTCTCGATATGATTTTAGTTCATTTAATAACTTATAGGTTATATCCACGGTCCGGGTAGAGGTTAAATTCTTGGTCCGGCCCCGCAGTTCGAATCTTTCCTTATCCTTATCATCCCCATATTTCTTGTGCAAGGTCTGGTCCACTGAGATCTGGCCGTCCTTTTCTTTGATCTTCCCCCAGGTTAAACCCAGCAGCTCCGATTGCCGCATGCCGGTATAAGCGGCCAGGTAGATTATCATATAATCGCGGTGGTCCTGGATAGCGGACAGGAAATCTTTTAACTGATGTTTGTCCAGGGCAACCCACTTCTCTTTATTCTTAGTCTTGCTGGCAGCCGGAGTTAATCCTTGGGCTGGATTGGCTGCGATCTTATTCCTGATCACGGCTTGCTTCAATGCCTGGTTCAAGATAGTGTGGACGTATTTGATGGATCGAGCTGATAGGGCCCGCTCATTCCGGCCGCCGTTGGTGGACAACTTTTTGTATAGGCCCAGTATGTCGTCGGCATTGAGTTCCGCTAGTTTAACGCTGCCAATGTTAGGCTTAATGTTATGCTCGACTATCCCCTTGGCGCGCCGGGCCGTATTCTGCTCCCAGGAGTGCAGCACTTCTACGTCGTTGGCCAGCCAGAAGTCTAACCATTCGCTGACCGTATCCGGGTCCGCTGTTTCTTCCGGATTCTCCAGCTCATAGATCCAGGCCCGCATATATGCTTCGGTGTCGCGCAAGGTGCCGTAATAGAATCGGCGCTGCCGACCATACACCTTATTCACTTCATCCCAGCCGGTATTCACCGTTATCTCATATTTGCCTTCTTCGACTCGCCTGATCCTACCCCTAATCTGTTTCTTCATATATGTACTCCGCCCCGCCAAGTTAAAAGACGGACCCGGTTCGGGCCCGCCTTTATCTTAGCATATACCTTATTTAATTAGCCCTTAATTATACCGCTGCCCATTTTCCTGGCCTTATTATCCATCCCATTCCTTAGTTTTACGCGATCTTCTCTCTATTTACCAATCGCGTTTTCGGTGTACTTTGCAATGCTGCTCGGGGTTGTTGTTGATCGGTTCCCCGAAGGCCGCTAATAATTTTTCGGCCATCTCCTTGCCGCTCTCGCTGTTGTAGAGAACTCGCATCGGTTCTCCTGGCTTAACCCCTACTTTGACGATCATAATAAAATCGTCGAATCCACTACACTCCCCGGCGTTGTCAATCAGTACACACATAGCCTCCCCCTCTTAGTTAGATTTTAATTATTATACCGCATATTTGATTGGGGTGCCCCCTCATTCTATTGTCGAATTTTGCGCCGGTTTAGACATTTTAACATACGATTCGATTAACTTCTTGATGGTTTCTGCCGGCAAATCGCTGGCTTTCAACTCTTTGGCCAACACAATAAAGTCACGGCTGTCCTGATGGCTCACAAACTCCTGCTCCTCCTGGCTCAAAAAGGGCAGCAGGAAGTCGCGTATGTTCACTACATAGTTGTCTTCGTCGATATAAAACATGGCCGGCGAAATGCCGAGGGCGTTAGCGATAGCCTCCATCGTGCTTTTGGTCGGGTTGGGATCATCGGATCGCAGAATGGTGTTTATAGACGCTTCGGATAATCCCGACTTACGGGACAACTCGGCGGCGGTTATATGATACTGCTCCATAAAATACCGCAAACGGTTCTTAAAATTCACAACCATTAACCCTCCTTTACGACCTTGGTTCCCTTAACTTGCATATTGACATTCGAATATAACCAGCATTTGATATTGCGTTCATTATAGCACTCAAATGTGGACAGGCATCGACAAAGAGATGCAAGAAACCAACAAGATAATATTTAGGATAAAAAACAAAATGACGTAATGCGATATTTTGTTGTTTACAAATCATATCAACAACACTATAATAGTGTTAGGCACTAATTAATTACTGTTCGAGGAGGTGATAAACACATGATCTATATAGTCAATTCGGCTCGACTAAGGGGTCGCCGGGCAGAACTGGGCGTTAGCCAACTGGCCTTGGCCGAAATAACGGGCCTTTCCCCCACCACGATAGCGCACCTGGAAAGAGATCCCAACATTAATGTAACCCTGGCTGTACTAAGCAAACTATGCTCCGCCCTCAATCTTAACATTTCCGAGATTGTCATAGAGGGTGAGCCCAAGAAAGGGGGGTAGAAATTGGGACAAGCGATGTTGACGCCGAACCAAACGTGCGAGCTTCTTAACATCGACCGCAGCACGTTTTACCGACTGATCAATAAGGATCCGGGGTTTCCTGCCTACAAAATCGGGGGGGTATGGAGGATAGACACCACCGAGCTAGAGGATTGGAAGCACAACCAAAAAGCACGGGCGACAGCAAAGGACCAAGGGCCAACTGTTATTAAGAAACGGTTAGGCAGGCCGCCGCTAAGCGGCACCAGGCCCATAGGTAAATAAGGAAGGAGGGAAACTTTATGCCACAGATAAAACGATTAGAAATCAAGAATTGCCTTGGCATTACCGAACTGGAGATCCAGGCCGGCAAGGTCAATATCATTTCCGGCGGCAACGAGAAAGGCAAGACCTCAGTGCTGGAGGTCATCGAAAAGGGCTTACAGAATACCCAGCGTCGCACCCGATTTATTCGGGACGGAGCCGAGGAAGCCACCCTGTATATCGAAATGGACGATCATACCACCATCTCCCGGAAAGAGAAGGCGGATGGCAAGTCCAGCGCCAAGATAACCCAAAACGGGGCCAGCATCCCTAAGCCGGAATCGTATCTCAAATCCTTGGTCGGCGAAGGATTCGGATTCAACCCCATCGACTTCATGTCCAAGAAGGACAAGGACCAGACCGAGATCCTTTTATCCTTAATGCCGATGCGAGTCACCGAGTTCGACTTGCAAAATTGGTTTGGGGAAATCCCCCCGGTCAACTTAAACCAACATGCCATAAACGTATTAGGCTACTTGGCCGAGAAGCACTTTTACGACCGCCGCGCTATTGCCAATGGAGCGGTCAAGGAGTGTGCCGCCGAGATAAACGCCTTGTTCCAACAGCTCCCCGACAACTACAACGGGGATGATTGGCGGGAAGTGAATATCGGCACTCTTTATGGAGTGGTGCAGGAAGCCATTAAAACCAACAATCTCCGGGAGCAGGCCCAGGTCGTGGTGCAATCCTTGCCCGACAAGTTATCCCACATCGAATATCGTTTCAATTTAGCCTGTAAGGACCAACAGGAATTGTTGGAATTTAAGATCAGCAAGGCCCACAAGTCAGTAGAGGCCGACCGGGAAGATATACGTTTAACAATTGAATCAGAGCATACGTCAATAGCCATGCTGCTGGACAAAATTGCCGAGATACAAAAAACCATAGAAATCAAAAAACAGAACATCGCTTTGTTAGAAAAAGATCTCAGCAATATCGACAACTCCATCCTGGCCACCAAGATTGAATCACTCCAAAACGAACACGCCATTGAACTGAAAAACATCGAAGAAAAGCGCCAGGCGGAAATTAAAGCGATCCGCAGCACGGCTGAGAGCGCACAAAAATTCTTGGACGCCAAGCCGGAGGTAGACGTTCTCCCTCTGCAAGTGGAAGCGGAACGCGCCGAGCAAATGAAGGGCTTTATCCCTCTCTACGACAATATGAAGGATTTGAATGAAGCTCTGGCCACCAAGCAGCAAATAGCTGCCCGATTAGACGCTTGCGTCGATATAGCCCGCAAGAAACCAGCCGAACTGCTCCAGCAAATAGTAATGCCGATCAAGGGTCTAGGTATCAACGACAAGATGCAGATCACAATTGACGACTTGCCTATCACCAACCTGTCTACCAGCCGCCAAATCAAACTGGCGCTGGACATTGCCCGGGCAACCGCCGGACCGCTTAAGTTAATATCCATTGACCGATTCGAGAGCTTAGACAAAGAGCAACAAGCAGCTTTCTTCAAAGAGATTGAAGATGATGGCTACCAATACTTTATCAGCACCGTTACCGAGGGCGAACTAAAGGTCGACTCGCAGGGGGTGGCTTAGATGGCAGTAGCATTACAAGCCCTGTTGGGCGAACAAGAGATTGCGGCCAACAGTATGAAGTCCCGGTTTATCTGCAATATCTCCAATATGGCCGAAGCTGAATGGCTGGAGGTTCGCCGCCACTATATCGGAGCTTCCGAGGTAGCTGCAATAATGGGGCTCAATCCTTGGGCGTCCGCCTTCAAGGTGTGGACCGACAAGGTGGAGGGGATCGTCGATGATCTATCCGGCAATATCAATGTTGCTTTTGGAAATTGGATGGAACCGCATATCCGGGCCGAGTTTCCGATCCGCTTCGCAAAAGAAGACGGCATAGAAATTGAAGCCATAGAGTTTCCCTTCATGCTCCAGCATCCAGTACACGATTGTATGAGCTGCAACCTGGACGGGATAATTCTCCACCCGGAGTTAGGGACAGGCGTAATCGAGATAAAGACCGCCAGCGAAATGCAATGGCGGGAGTGGGAAGAAGATAAGATCCCGGATATGTATTATGCCCAGGTGCAGCAGCAGTTAAATATAACCGGCTTGGAATACGCCTATATCGTAGCTCTGGTGGGCAAAAAGCTGTTGTGGAAGCTGGTTCCCCGCAACGATCAATTCATAGTCATCATTAACGAGCGAGTGCTGGAGTTTTGGCACAACCACATTGTAACCAAACAAGCTCCGCTGCCAGCCGGCTATGCCGACGATGCCGAGATACTAAAAATCCTATATCCAAACGAACGGCCTGGGACGATTATACGCCTGGACCAATGCCAGAATGATTACACCCGCTATAAAGAGCTGATGGCGACCGCTAAAGAAATGAACCTGGAGGCTGAGGCTATTAAGCAGAAGTTTATGCAGGCGATGGGGGATAGCGAGGTGGCCCTAATCGGGGACAAAAAGATCACCTGGAAAACCGTCAACCGCAAAGGCTTCACAGTCGAGCCCAAGAGCTTCCGCATGATGCGGATCAACTAGAGGTGAGATCATGCGTAAATATCGGAGGGGTGCAACAATATTCAGTTTTGATGAGATGTTGGAGCAAGACTTTGTTTATTGGCACGGCAAGATTGTCGCCAAGGGATGGTTTGTGAACTGGCAAGTGCGAATGACCCACAATGCACTACAACATGGGGAAATTTATAAAGCGATAAAAATAAAGGAGGGTAAATGACTATGGCAGACGTAAAAGGACAAGACATTACCAACAAGCTGGCCACCCAGAGCCAAGCTCCCAAAATGACGGTGGCCCAATTCTTCGAGAGGGAGATACCCAACATCGCGGCGGTTATGCCCAAGAACGCCATGGACCCGACCCGGATGGCTAAGCTGGCTATCCAGATATGGACGGGCAACCCCAAGCTGGCCGCTTGCGACAAGAACTCATTTATTGCGGCCTTGCTAACCTGTGCCCAGTTTGGGCTGGAGCCCAACACTCCACTTGGACAGGCCCACATCATCCCCTACGGCAACAAAGCCACCTTCCAACTTGGATACCAAGGCTTGATAGACCTTGCCAATCGGACCGGAGAATTCAAGGAAATCTATACCTATGAAGTATATAAGAATGACGAATTTAGGTATTCCTTGGGCCTTCACAGGGATTTAATCCACGTTCCCGACCCAGACGGACCAGCCGACGGCGAACTGCCTACCCACATCTACGCTGTCTACCACCTTTTGAACGGCGGATATGGCTTCGAGTGCTGGAGCTGGAACAAAATCATCAAACACGCCCAGACTTTCAGCAAAAGTTATAGCAAGCCCGACGGCCAATGGAGGCAGACCCCGGTGGCGATGGGCAAAAAGACTTTAATAAAAGCCGTGCTTAAATATGCGCCCAAGAGCCTGGAAATAATAAGTAAGGCTATGGAGTACGACGAAACTACTCAGGCCGCTCCGGAAGCCAAGAGGGAGTACATGGAAGCCGACTACACCATCAATAATGAGGTTACCGAACCGGCGGAAGCAGCCCCGGCCAAAACCCAAGATGCCCCGGCAGTTAATGCGGATGATCCAGCGCTGGAATTTGAGAAAGCAATGGGAGGTAAGAAATAGATGCTCAATAAGGTCATATTGATCGGGCGATTGACCCGCGATGTGGAACTGAAATATATCCCTAATGGAACGGCGGTGGCCACGTTCTCGCTGGCGGTAGACCGCAAATTCAACAAGGACGAAACCGACTTCATAGATATTGTGGTCTGGCGGCAACTGGCGGAGAATTGCGCCAATTATATTGGCAAGGGCCGCCTGGTGGCAGTAGAAGGCCGACTGCAAGTGCGCACCTACGAACACAAAGAAGGTGGTAAACGCAAGGTTACCGAGGTGGTGGCCGATGATGTGCGCTTCCTGGATAAAGGCAACGGCAAGTCTGACTCCGGGGGAGCGGCTAACGGTGGCGGAGCCAACTGGGACGATTTGGCCCGAGAAACAAAGCTGGAAATAGAAGCCGGCGATGACATTCCCTTTTAAGCAGGAGGGCTTACATGATCGACAAAAACTATGAAGGGTATATGCTGTGCTGCGATATTTGTATGGAAGAAAACGAAGGTCCGTTTGAGCATTTCGCGGACGCGGTAGAACACAAGCTGGGCAATGGTTGGAAAAGTCGCAAGATCAAAGGTGAGTGGCACGATGTATGCCCGGAGTGTGCTAAGGAGGGACAATCCACACAATGACAATCTCTGATTTGACAATCTCTGATTTAGAGGTAGGACAGGAAATCGAATATACCGTATTGCGGAATCGCAATCGCACCCATGAGCGCAAGGGTAAGATCAAGCAGATAACCCCCCGATTTATAACTGTATCCCTGGCCCGGTGGAATGACACCATCGGGATCCAGGATATAAACCCGGAAAACCCGGAAGTGGGATCGGTGTTGATCCCAGCATTAAAAAAAGGAGGCCAAGAAGTGCAAAAAGAAGCCCGGATTGATTGGAAAACATTATGGCCCCAGGTAGAAGCGAGATTGGAGCATGGCCTTAGTTACTCCATAATCGCCGACGAACTGGATATACCTTATGAAAGGTTAAACGGAAAGATCTGTTACGAAAAAACTAAAAGGGCGAAGGTTGCAAATATAACATCGGCGGATGTAAATATACTGCCGCCAGAATCGTCCCCAGACGCGAGATTGAACCATAGGGAAGGGGATAGGCTGTCCGACCAATTAAAAATCGCTCCTGGGCCGAATCTCGACCTACCGGGCTTAAAATTGGAGCTGATAGCAACCATAATGAACCGGGGCAAGGCCGGTAACTGTCCAGATAAAAACATACTGCACCTGATAAGCCAGGTTAATGCAATGGAGTTGCCCGAGGCGACTTCATAGGGGGAGTAGGTGAGATAGGTGGCTGAGGTCACATGGATAAAGATCACGACCACTATGTTCGATGATGAAAAAATACGCATCATCGAGAGTATGCCGGAAGCCGACGCCATTTTGGTTATTTGGATTAAGCTACTCGCCTTAGCCGGAAAATGCAACCGGGGCGGCCTTATCTACTTGTCTGAGGATATACCTTATACAGAGGAAATGCTGGCCACTATCTTTACCCGTCCATTAAACACGGTGCGATTAGCACTCCAGACCTTTACTCAATTCGGCATGATATGTCGCGTGACAAGTGCAAAAGTCACGGGACACATATACGTGACCAACTGGGAGAAGCATCAAAACGTCGAGGGCATGGACAAGATCAGAGAACAAAACCGGATACGCAAACAGCGCCAAAGGCAGAACCAGCGGGAGTTACAGCCTGGCGTGACGTCACGGGACAGTCACGGGACAGTCACGCAACAGAATAAGAATAAGAATAAGAATAAGAACATTATAATGTCACCTGAACTTGAAGAATTTACAGCCGTGTTGGAAAAGGTTGAAAACTATCCGCTCGATATGGAAAAAGACCAACAGATGTTTACCTCATTGACCGAGCGTTTCCCGGCCTTGGACCTGATCGGGGCTGTAAGCGCCTGGACCATAAATAAGTTAGACGATCCGTTGGTTAAAAAAGGTAATCCCCGCAGCCAGATAGCCAACTGGTGCGCTAATGCCCAGAAGTGGGGCAAGAACCAAAAGGGAAGCCAGCTCGTTAGCCGGCAACCGGAGAGCAAGGATAATTTTGTTGATATACAAACGCTCCGCGAAACAAGGGGATGGTGAGCATGAATCTTACTGATGCCGAGGCAGAATATAGAGTATTATCCGGTATGCTCCACTCGGAGCAGGCTTGTGCAGACGCTCTCCTGGTGGTAAGCGAGGACGACTTTACCGTGGATATGAATAAGCGGGTGTACGGTCTGATCCATAACTTATATACCAATTCGATTAGACCGACGCTGGTGGAGGTAATTAAACATGGGATGCAGACCCGGACCCTGATCAATGCCAACGATATACAAACCCTAACGGAGATCTCCGGCCACTATATAGACGACAGTAACATCGGGTACTGGTCCGAACTGCTCAAAACAAAAACCAAGGTTAGAAAGATGGAATCGCTGCTCAATAAATACCACGCAAACTTACAGGAAGTCAAAGACACCGAAGCCGACAAACTGGTACTGGACGCTAGCAATGATTTTGCCGAACTCTCCCTGGAGTCAACAAAAGAGGCGATACAAGATCCTAGCCAGGTGGCCAAGCTGGGCTATGAGCTGGTGGTAGCAAAAATGGATAAGTACCGCCAGATGCTCAACGAAAATCCCTTTGGGAGCTTGGTGTTGGACGGAGTATCAACCGGAATAGACACGCTGGATTATCTTACCTTGGGATACAAACCCGGCGACCTAATTGTGGTGGCCGCCAAGACCGGGGATGGCAAGACCAGCTTCGCCCTTAATGCGGTAGAAGCTGGCAGCGTCCGGGGCGACAGCGCAACTCTGTATATCAACACCGAAATGAGCCATCAGCAGATCGCCTTAAGGTGGGGCAGTATATTATCCGGGATCAACCACGATAAGATCAGGTACGGATCCATCACCAACGAGGAACTAAGTATTATCGCCAACGCTTACGCAAGGTTGGAAAACAGCAGCTTCTTTCCGGTGACGGTGCCCAACCTCAACCCGGCCAAGCTGCAATCGCTGGCCCGGATAGCCAAACTGAAGAAGGATGCCAAACTGGTGATCCTGGACTACATTGGCCGGATGGATACCAGCGATCCTAAAATACCCGAATGGAAAGTGCTTTATAACGTGGTCAAGAGCATGAAACAACTAGCCCAGAACCTCGAGGTAGCGATCCTGGTATTGGTCCAGCTCACCTTCGAGGGCTTTGTCCAGGGATCTAAGCAGATTAAAAACGAGTGCGACCTGATGCTGGAACTAAAGCCATTGGGCCCGGAAGAACTCGAAGACCTAAAGCCCACCTATGAAACAGTTAATTACAAATTAGTAGTCGTTAAAAACAGGGACGGGAAAGCTGGCGACTCGATCCCCTTGCACTTTAACAAAGAAACCCAGCAGATCCGCCAGGCAGTTAGGAGGGAAGGCAAATGACAACGGCAGCGGTTTATGCGAAATATGATCTGGACGTAAACTACTTAGCATTAGTGTTGGCTGTTGAGAAGGGAGTAGATACCGAATACGCTCTGGCTACGGGCGGCATTTTGCCGGCTTCCAACCTCCCCGAAAGGGGCAAGTGGACCCAAGCAACCGTTGATGCGATGGCGGCACTTAGAGCGGAAGGGCTGTCTTATAAAGCTATTGGAGAAAGGTACGGCCAAGGCAGCGGAGCTATATATAAACTATTGGTGTATAAGGGGGGCAAGAGATGATACTAGCCATCGACCCGGGGAACGAGCAGTCGGCATACGCGCTGCTGAACCCGGACCTGAGCATCAAGCGGTGTGGGATACTGCCCAACGACAATGTCCTGAGCGTGATCGCCGGAACAATCTATGGCCAGCCGGAGGTGGAGATAGCCATCGAGATGATCGCCAGCTACGGGATGGCAGTAGGCAAAACGGTGTTTGATACCTGTCTGTGGATAGGCAGGTTCATACAGGAGGCTTATCCGGCGGAAGTAACACTGATTTACCGCAAGGATGAAAAAATGGCTCTGTGCGGCAGTATGAGGGCTAAGGACGGAAACATCCGCCAAGCGCTGATTGACCGCTTCGGGCCGGTGGGGACCAAAAAGGACCCCGGTTGGTTCTACGGAGTCAAGGCCGACATCTGGGCCGCCTGTGCGGTGGGGGTAACCTACCACGACTTATATAAGGAGGGCGAGTAGATGGCAAAAATAATACCTTTAAGAGCGGAGGAAGAAAGCCTCCAAGATTTCTTGGTTAATATTGTCGCTGATTTAGAGGAAAGAGGTTGTACTAACGCCATAATTGCGGCAAAGGCACCCGATAACACGGTCTTGATAGGGTATTTCGGGTTAGACGCAAGCGAACGGCAGGAGATATGCGCACACGTTCAATGTGACATCATAGACAATATGGTGCGTGTAAACATGGGGCGTTACATTGAATATTGGGAGGGCGAGTAGATGAGTGTAACTGTTGTTTATAGGTCGGCCGCCGATATGAATAGAGCAGAATACTGGTATGAGGAAGGCCCGAAAATGCGGAACCGGGCAATCAAGGCCGAGGCCGAGGTGGAACGGTTGAAACTAATGGTTAAATCTATAACGGGTGGATTAGATGAGTGCATGGAAACTGTCCACTTTTTAGAGGCCGAAAATGCCAAACTGCGGGCGGCATTGTCTAAGGTTGAGGATATGTGCGTATCTTTCCATGAAGACGGGCCATACCAAGACAATGAGGAAGTACGCCGGATCATGGAGATATATGACATTGCGCGCAGCGCCCTCGAGGGAGGTGGGGCCGATGGCTAAAAAAGGCAACACAGACGTAATCAGCCGCGTATTAAACCGGGTGCGGGATTACGCTGACAATTATTGTACCCGTGAGGAGATAAACACGATAGAGATTGTATTTTGTCAGAATTGTCGCCATGCAGAGCGAACTGATAGCCGTGTGTGGCCTATTCATTGCACTCGATTACATCGCAGTAGGCATATAAGTGATTTTTGCAGGGTGGTTGACAAGCAGTTCGGGGCGAAAAATGGATATGTATTTTGGGAGGCGAGATAGATGTATATTAAACCATGCCCGTTTTGCGGGAACAGTAAAGCACCAAGGATATGTGACGAGAATGAGTTAGCAACCTGTGATTGTAAGAGCGATAGCCCGTATTATGCGGTGGTCTGTGCAATAGATGAACCTGAAAACACCCCAAATTGGGAAACCGGTTGCGGGGCAAGCGGCGGATTTGCGCCTAGCCAACAGGAGGCTATACTCCTTTGGAACATTAGGATGGAGGCGAGATAGATGAGCGCAGGAAAAGTAGCACAATCAGCGACCAACTCGGTAAAGGCCACGCCGCGGGGAACACATCAGTTTGCGGGGCAGACCTACCAGAATGAGAAAGACCTGACCCATGTGATGGACGAGCCGGTCGGCAAAGTCTATCCCGGCCACGGCTGGCCTAGTTTGACCACCATATACAAGATTGACCATTGGCTGGTGGCGGGCATACGGGCCTACACATCAAGGCCCAACGACGCAGAGAAGCAACTACTGATAGAGCGGTATGGGCTGGTATGGGACGAGCGCAAGCGGCGGTACACCAACAGCCCGGAAAACATCTGGCAGATAGCCATGAGCATATATCCCAACAAACTGGCAGAGTGGGCGATAACCAGCTATGGCGAGTTGGAATATCGCGCGACACACCGATAGGAGGGCGAGAGATGAATCCTTATGTTTGTCCAGTAGTTTGTCCAGTATGTGGAGGGAATGGTCTAGTAACTCAAGGCTTTTATAATCAAACAAGCGGTCAATGGTCAACATCTACAACGGCACCCGAAACTTGTAGAACTTGTGGGGGTACAGGCATAGTAGGGGCCACACCAACACATTTACAACCTTTTAAGAGTAA